>Ga0136846_1224857_pt1 | contig 18785 bp, 19 predicted proteins | sample HopSoiMetagenom2_FD_96841 | JGI IMG/M metagenome (GOLD analysis project Ga0136846, IMG submission 96841) | Grasslands soil microbial communities from Hopland, California, USA - 2 Assembly 2016 (version 4) | ecosystem: Environmental > Terrestrial > Soil > Grasslands | place: USA: Hopland...
GTACGTGTGTGTCGAGGTACCTGTGCGTCGAGGTACCTGTGTGTCGAGGTACCTGTGCGTCGAGGTACCTGTGCGTTGAGGTACCTGTGTGTTGAGGTACCTGTGTGTTGAGGTACCTGTGCGTTGAGGTACCTGTGCGTTGAGGTACCTATGTGCCGAGGTACCTCTGCGCGTCGCGGGCCTACGGCTGCAGCAGGACCTTGATGTAGCCGTCCTCCTTCTTCTGGAACTTCTCGTACGCGTCAGGGCCCTGTTCGAGCGGGAGGTGGTGCGTCGCGAACTCGTCGACCCCCAGCGGGTCGCCGTCGAAGAGCAGTGGCATGATCTCGGGCACCCAGCGGTGCACGTTCGCCTGGCCCATGCGGAGCTGCACCTGCTTGTCGAAGAGCGTGAGCATCGGGAGCGGGTCGGTCTGGCCGCCGTAGACGCCGCTCAGTGAGATCGTGCCGCCGCGGCGGACGATCTCGATCGCGAGGTGGAGCGCGCTCAACCGGTCGATCCCGGCTCGCTCCATCAGCTTCGCCGCAACCGCGTCGGGCAGGAAGCCGGTCATCGTCTGCATGAACTTCGCGGCGGGTGCGCCGTGGGCTTCCATGCCGACGGCGTCGATCACGGCGTGGGGGCCGCGCCCCTCGGTCATCTCGCGGATCACGTCTGGAAGGTCGCCGTCGTGGCCGGTCAGGTCGAGCACCTCGATCCCCCTGGCGGCGACGCGGGCGAGCCGATCCGGGACGAGGTCGACGCCGATCACGCGGTGCCCGCGGTGGTGCGCGACGCGGCAGGCCATGTCGCCGATCGGGCCGAGGCCGAGCACGACGACCGAGCCACCGTCCGGGACGGCGGCGTACTCGACGGCCTGCCAGGCAGTCGGAAGCACGTCCGAGAGGAAGACGAAACGGTCGTCCGGCGGGCCTTCCGGGACCTTGACCGGGAGCGTGTTGCCGAACGGCACGCGGAGCAGCTCGGCCTGGCCTCCGGGAACCTGCCCGTAGAGCTTGGTGTAGCCGAAGAGCGCCGCTCCCATCCCCTGCTCACGCACCTGCGTCGTCTCGCACTGCGAGTGCAGACCCTCGGAGCACATGAAGCAGGTGCCGCAGGAGATGTTGAACGGCACGACGACACGGTCGCCCGCCGTCAGCTCGGTGACCTCGCCGCCGACCTCCTCGACGACCCCCATCGGCTCGTGGCCGAGGATGTCGCCCTCTCCCATGAACGGCCCGAGCACCTCGTAGAGATGGAGGTCCGAGCCGCAGATGCCCGACGAGGTGACCCGAATGATCACGTCGGTCGCTTCTTCGATCGCCGGGTCCGGAACCGTGTCGATCCGGACGTCCCGCTTGCCGTGCCAGGTCAATGCTCTCAACGCACTCTCCTCTGCCGATGAGCTGAGCGCCTTCCCGGGCCGGACTGCGGGAAACGTCGGTCGCCGCCGTTTCGCGCGGGCAGACGGCGGAACAGGATCCGCATGCGCGTCGTCGTCACGGGAGCAACCGGGAACATCGGCACGAGCGTCGTGCGCGCGCTCGCGGCCGACGACCGCATCGAGTCGGTCGTCGGGATCGCACGCCGGCTCCCGGCCGCCGCGCCGGCGAAGGTCGAGTGGCGGCAAGCTGACGTCGCGCGCGACGAGCTCGAGCCGCTGTTCGCCGGCGCGCAGGCCGTCGTGCACCTCGCCTGGCGCATCCAGCCGTCGCATCGTCAGGGCGAGCTGTGGATGACGAACGTCCACGGTTCCTCGCGCGTCTTCGCAGCCGCGGCAACGGCCGGAGTGAGCACGCTGGTCCACGGATCGTCCGTCGGTGTCTACTCGCCGGGTCCGAAGCACGAGCGGGTCGACGAGGGCTGGCCGCGGAACGGCGTGCGGTCGAGCTTCTACGCGCGGCACAAGGCGGAGGCGGAGTGGCGGCTCGACGCGATCGAGGCCGCGAACCCCGGGCTGCGCATCGTGCGCGTCCGACCCGGCCTGGTGTTCAAGCGCGAAGCTGCAAGCGGAATCCGGCGGCTCTTCGCCGGGCCGCTACTGCCGACGCCGCTGCTCCTCCCGAGCTTGCTGCGCGTCCTTCCCGACGTGCCCGGCCTCCGCGTGCAGGCGGTGCACGCCGACGATGTGGCGCGCGCCTACCGCGAGACCGTCGTGCGCGACGTGCGCGGCGCGTTCAACATCGCGGCCGAGCCCATCCTCGATGCGTCGGCGGTCGCCGCCGAGCTCGGCGCCCGTACGGTTCAGGTTCCCGTGCCCGCCGCGCGCGCGTTCACCGCGGTGAGCTGGCGGGCGCATCTGCAGCCGAGCCCGCCGGGCTGGCTCGACCTCGGGCTGGGCGTGCCGCTGATGTCCTCCGACCGCGCCCGAACCGAGCTCGGCTGGGAGCCTCGGGTCTCGTCGCTGGAAGCATTGCTCGAGCTCCTGGACGGGATGCGCGAGGGCGCCGGCGGGCCGACGCCGCCGCTCGAGGTCGACGCGGGCGGTCCGGCGCGGACGGACGAGCTGCGTTCAGGGATCGGCGCGCGCGAGTAGGTGCGTGGAGAAAGAGTTCACAACGAGGAAAGGGGCCGAGATGCCAGGGAAGGCAGTCGTGACATGGCGGAGCTGACGAATCTCGAGAGCAAGCTGGCCGAGGTGCTCGGGCTGGCGCAGGCGGCAAAGGGGGCGACCGCGAAGGTGCAGGGGCTCGCCGAGGACGAGGCGGAGCTCGCCGCCGTGCTGGAACGGATGGGCGAGGAGGCGGAGCAGACTGCGCGCCGGTGCGAGGAGCTGGCGGGCGGCTTCGACGGCAAGAAGACCGCGATCCTCGAGCAGGCGCGGGAGACGAAGCAGGAAGCGACCGAGATGATGAAGACGTATCTCGGCGACGACGCCGACGCGCTCGACGGCTTCGAGTTCCTGACGATGGCCGAGGCCGGCGAGGTGGGCCACTGGGAGATCGTCGGCGTGCTCGCCGACCGCGCCGCGCACGCGGAGACCCGTTCGCTCGTCGAGTGGGCGCTCCCGATTCAGAAGCGTCACCTCGAAGACGCCCGGAAGGGCTCGTTGAAGCTCGCCGAACAGGAGGACCCGAACGAGACGAGCAGCTAGTTGGCCGTCCACCCGAGGCTCGCCGCCGCGCTCGCGCGTCAACTCGCGGCGCGGCGGCAGACCCTTGCGCGCGGCGCGACGCACGTCGGATGGAAGGTCGGCGCCGGTGAGGCAGAGCGCATCGGCGACGGCATCGTCGTCGGTCACCTGACGTCGGCGTCCGTGCTCGAGCCGGGAGCGACCTACCGCGTCGAGGCGGGGGCTGCACTGCACGCGGACGCCGAGGTCGCGCTCTGCATCGGCCGCGACGGAGCGATCGACGCCTATGCGGCCGCGCTCGAGCTCGTCGATCTCACCGACGGCGACGACGCGGACGAGATCGTCGCCACGAACGTCTACCACCGCGCGGTCGCGTTCGGCGCGTGGCACCCGGCCGTTGCCGCGCGATCCAGGGGCTGCCCTCGTCGTCGACGGCGTGACGCGCGCACGCGCGTCCGTCGAGCCAGACCACGCGGAGAAGGCGCGCGCCGTCGCCGCCTTGCTCGGCGCCGTCGGCGAGGAGCTACGCGCAGGCGACCTCGTGATCACCGGGTCCGTCGTCCAGGTCCCGGTGGGGCCGGTGGCGCAGGTCCTCGCCGACTTCGGCGAGCTCGGGTGCGTGGCGCTCGACGTCTCTAGCGGGTCGCCGCCTCGTTGACGCCGGACTTGAGCATCCCGCCCGTCGCGATCTTGGTGAGCAGCGAATCCGCGTTGCTCTCCTCGTCGAGCGTCTGGTCGAGGAGGTCCTTCGCATCGCCGAAGCCGAGCTCGCCGGCGAGCGTCCGGGCGGTCCCGTAGGCGGCGATCTCGTAGTGCTCGACGCGTTGGGCTGCGGCGATCAGAGCGGCATCCTTCGCCGCGGGGTCGCCGGCGGCCGACACGATGTCGTCGCCCTCGCGGATCAGGCCCTCCATGCCCTTGCAGCGCTCGCCGCTCGGGCTGATGCCAATCTGCGAGCAGACGTCCTCGATGCGCTCGAGATGCTGGCGTGTCTCTCCCAGATGCTCCTCGAAGGCCATGCGCAGCTTGTCGTTCGCCGCGGCGCCCGCCATCTTCGGCAGCGCCTCGATCAGTTGCTCTTCCGCGCTGTGGAGGTCTTGAAGCTCGTGGACGAGCACGTCGTTGAGTGACTGCAGTTGCATGCAACTCCTTTCGATCGGTTCTGTCTTTGCGTGTCCGGGCGCGGAAACGCTAAACCGGCTTGCCGGCCCCGTTTAGCGAGGTCGACGCGGGAAAGGCGAACGCCTCGCTTCAACGACGAAAGGGAGAGTGATGATTCTTCGTCTCGATCGCGTCGGCATCTCGTTGCCGCCGCCGTCCGACCCGGATCCCGAGGGCGCCGCAGCCGTGCAGGAGCTGATGGGCGGGAAGTTCGGCGAGATGTCGACCTGGCTGAACTACACGTTCCAGTCGTTCAACTTCCGCGCGCGGCAGGGCGCGCGGCCCTTCTACGACCTCCTCTGCAGCATCGGTGCGGAGGAGTTCGGTCACGTCGAGCTGGTCGCGGCGACCATCAACACGATGCTCACCGGGGCGAGCCCGACCGACGACGGCCGGGCGCCCGAGGCCGCGCTCGCCGACCTGAAGGGGATCGGCAACCCGCACCACTTCCTCGCCGGCGGCCAGGGCGCATTGCCGCAGAACTCGCAGGGCCGGCCGTGGAACGGGGACTACGTCTTCTCGTCCGGGGACCTGGTGGAGGACCTGACCCACAACTTCTTCCTCGAGACCGGCGCGCGCAACAACAAGCTGAAGGTCTACGAGATGGTGGAGCATCCCGCGGCGCGTGCGTTGACCGGCTACCTGCTCGTGCGCGGCGGCGTGCACCAGGTTGCCTACGCGCGGGCCCTCGAGCGCCTGACGGGGGCCGACCTGATGAAGATGTTCCCGTCTCCGCGGATCCCGACCGAGAAGATCCCCGAGTCGAAGCCGCACATCGAGCGCGGCGAGCACCTGAAGCTCTACCGCTTCTCGCCGGAGGAGTACCAAGAGGTCGTCGCCGTGTTCAACGGACCGCATCCGGAGACCGGGGAGGAGCTGACGGTCGCCGACGTCCCGCACCCGCTCGGCGCCCCCGCGCACGACCTGCCGCCGCAACCGGCCGTGTTCGCGCCGGACTACGCGCCGGAGGAGATCGCCGCGATCGCCCAGAAGCTCCGCAAGAAGGCGGGTCTCCCGGACGCTCCCACCGGCACCGTCTCGGAGGAGTCGGCCGACATGTTCCAGACGCTCATCGGGAGGACCGGCTAGCCACCGCCGAGCAAAGCCCGCCGCCGGGTTCGGCTCAGGCGCGCCGGATCAGCGTGATCCCGTCGCGGACGGTGAGGATCACCTGTTCGGAGCGCGAGTCGTTGGCCACGTGCTCGTTGAACTCGGCGGCGGGCGGCGTCCCGTCGACGACGCGCCCGCCCGCGAGCGTGTTGTCGACGACGATCAGGCCGTGCTCGGAGAGCCGCGGCAGCACGGCCTCGTAGTAGCCGATGTAGCCCGGCTTGTCGGCGTCGATGAAGACGAGGTCGAAGTCGCCCTCGAGCTGTTCGAGCGTCTCGAGCGCAGGCCCGACGTGGAGGGCGATCTTCGAGCCATGCGGCGAGCGGTCGAAGTAGCGCTGCGCGAACGCGGCACGGTCGGGGTCGATCTCGCACGCGTCGATGTGTCCGTCCTCCGGTAGCGCCGCCGCCATCGTGAGCGCGGAATGCCCGCTGAACGTGCCGATCTCGAGCACGCGTTTCGGCCGGCCGAACCACACGACCAGCTCCAGGAACCGTCCCGCCACAGGGCCGGTCAGCATCCCGGTCGAGCCGAGCTCCCGCGCCGTCTCCTCCGACAGCTCCGCGAGCAGCGGGTCGTGCGGGGAGGTGAGGCGCTCCACGTAGTCCTCGACCCGGCCGTCGACGATCTCCACGTCGTTAGGCTAACCGTGCCACCCGAACCGAGGAGAGACACCGCTATGCCCGGCCTGATGTCCCGCCTGAGCCTCATCTTCAAGGCGAAGTTCTCGAAGGCGCTCGACCGCGCAGAGAACCCCAACGAGACGCTCGACTACTCCTACGAAGCGCAGCTGCGCCAGCTGCAGAACGTCAAGCGCGGTATCGCGGACGTCACCACCGCGAAGAAGCGGCTCGAGCTGCAGTACACGAGCATGCAGCAGCAGGTCGAGAAGCTCGACGGCCAGGCGCGCGACGCGCTGAAGGCGAACCGCGAAGACCTCGCCCGCGAGGCGCTCACGCGCAAGGCGGCCGTCGAGGGACAGCTCGAAGGGATCATGCAGCAGGGCCAGCAGCTCGAGGCCCAGCAGCAGAAGCTGATCGACGGCGAGAAGACCCTGCAGGCGAAGGTCGAGGCGTTCCGCTCGCAGAAGGAAGTGATCAAGGCGCAGTACTCGGCGGCGGAGGCGCAGGTGCGCATCACCGAGGCCGCAAGCGGGATCGGCGAGGAGATGGCGGACGTCGGTCTCGCGATCCAGCGCGCGAAGGACAAGACCGACCAGATGCAGGCGCGCGCGAACGCGATCGAGGAGTTGACCGCCACGGGCGCGCTCGAGGACTACACCTCGTCGGGCGACGACATCGACCGGCAACTCGCGCAGATCTCGCAGACCAGCCAGGTCGACGACGAGCTCGCGAAGATGAAAGCCCAGATCGGCCAGGGAAGCGGCGCGCCGAAGGAGCTCGGAGGGGAGGAGGCGACGTGATCGTCCGCCTGCTCGGCGAGGGGCAGTTCCGGGTCGACGACTCGCTGCTCACACAGCTGAACGAGCTCGACGACACGGTCGAGCAGGCGGTCGAGGCAGGCGACGAGCGCGCGCTCTGGGCCGGGCTGCAAGCGCTCGCCGAGGCGGTGCGCGAGCATGGCGAGAAGCTCTCCGACGACGAGCTTGCGCCGTCCGACGCTGTCATCCCGCCGGAGGACCTCTCGCTCGAGGAGGCGCGGGAGCTCCTGCAGGACGAGGGGTTCATCCCCGACGTTCCCGTCGAACAGCCGTCCTGATGCGCGAGATCGTGCTCGCGGCGCGGCCGCAGGGCGAGCCGAAGGAGACGGACTTCGAGCTCCGCGACGCCGACGAGCGCGAGCCGGGCGACGGCGAGGTGCTGGTGCGCAACGTGTTCGTCTCCGTCGACCCGTACATGCGCGGCCGCATGACCGGGATCCGCACCTATGTCGACGGCTACGACGTCGGCGCGCCGATCGGCGGGGGCGCCGTCGGTCGCGTGGTCGCCTCGCGCCACGACGGGCTGAGCGAGGGCGACTGGGTCAGCTCGATGCTCGGCTGGCGCGAGGGCGGGATCGTGGACGGCGGCACGCTCCGCAAGCTCGACCCAAAGCTTGCTCCGCCGTCGACCGCGCTCGGCGCACTCGGCATGCCCGGATTCACCGCCTGGGTGGGGCTCCAGGAGATCGGCCAGGTGAAGGAAGGCGAGACGATCTACGTCTCGGGCGCCGCGGGAGCAGTCGGCAGCGCAGCGGTGCAGATCGCGAAGCGCAAAGGGCTGCGCGTGATCGGCAGCGCCGGCTCGCCGGAGAAGGTCGAGTGGCTACGCTCGCTCGGCGCGGAGGCGTTCGACTACCGCGAGACGCCCGCGCGCGAGGCGCTCGCCGACGGCATCGACGTGTACTTCGACAACGTCGGCGGCGAGCAGCTGGAGGCGGCGCTCAATGCACTGCGCGAGTTCGGTCGCGTGATCGCGTGCGGCTCGATCTCGCGCTACAACGACGAGAAGCCGCAGCCCGGCCCGCGCAACCTGGCGTTCGTCGTCACCAAGCGGCTGCGCATGCAGGGCTTCATCGTCACCGACCACGTCGCCCGATTCGGCGACTTCGTGCGCGAGGTCGGCCCGTGGGTCGGAGACGGGACGTTCGACGCGCGCGAGACGGTCCTCGAGGGGCTGGAGAACGTGCCCGCCGCGTTCGCCGGGCTCTTCCACGGCGACAACACCGGCAAGATGCTCGTTCGCGTCGGGCCGGACGACTAGAGGCTCGACGCGCGCTCGAACGAACGAACGGTCGAGCCGAGCAACAGCCCGCCGCGAATCTTGAAGCGGCACGTGCCGGCGTGCGAGCGCGGCACGCGGACCTCCGTCGTCCACGAGTCGAGCCCGGCGACGTGCGTCCGCTGCACGCGCTTGCCGTCGAGCGAGATCGTCACGACCGACGTCGCCTTCGGAAGCAGCGTCAGGTGCAGCACGCCGCCGGCGCAGCCGTATGCGACGATCGTCGCCGGGCCGATCATGTCGCCGTTCGGCTGGATGCCGTTCGTCGCCAGCGCCAGCCGCGGACGCCCGTCGAGACGCCACAAGCGCAGCTTTGCGAGGTCGATGCCGCGGCTGTGCTCCATCACCGGCGTGCCGACGAACTCGTAGCGGTCGGGCGCGACGACGTAGCGGTCGCGCGTCGCGAGGAAGCCCGACGGCGAGAGCGGGCGCACCGTCTGCGGCATCGGCCCCGGCACCTTCGCCGGCGCGAAGCTCAGCACGTGGTCGACGCGGTCGTTCCAGAACCGCTGCTGCCAGACGCTGTTCCACGCCGCCTCGCCGTCGTAGATGTAGGTGACGCCGCCGTTCGCTGCGCGGTCGATCCAGTTGCGCGGTGAGCCGAGGAGCTCCGCCTGGTCGGCGCCCGCGCGGTCGCGGATGATCGTCGACGCCGACACCGAGGTCGCGACGAGCAGCGCGACGACGCACACCGGAAGCACGATCGCCGCGCGCCGCGGCACGAGCGCGAACGCCAGCAGCAGGACGAGCCCGGCGACCGTGACGAGCGTCGCGGCGTCGATCGAGCCGCTGATGCGGTAGACGAGCGCCGCCTCGAGCGAGTCGGGCAGGGCCTCGGCGACGACGAGGTGGTCCCACGGCGAGAGCGCGAGTAGCGCGAGCGCGGCGAAGCAGACCGGCGCGACGACCCATGCGCTGCGCGGCAGGCCGCGCGCGAGCCAGAGCGCGAAGACGAGGAAGAGGATCGGCGGCAGCGCCGCGAGGTCGCGTCCGAGCAGATGCGGGGCGAACCGCGCGGCGAAGAACCCGACCTGAACGCAGACGCCGACCACCGCGGCCGCCGTGACGGCGAGCAGGGCACGCGCTGCCGGGTCACGCTCCCGTCCGCGCGCCGCCTCGACGAAGAGGACGCCGAACGCCGCGAACGGGATCACCGCTGTCGCGACGACCAGGTAGGCGAGGTGCTCGAGGCTGAGGCGCAGCGACGAGCCGAGCGGGTAGCCGCCGCCGAGCACGGACGAGTACGACCCGAACGCGCCGGGCGCGGCGACCGCGACGAGCGCGCCTGCGAGCAGGGCGAGCCCGGCCGGCCAGAACGCGCGTAGTCGCGCCCGCTCGCGCGCGAGCAGCGCGTCGACGAGGGCCGCGCCTGCGAGCACAGCGACGAAGACGACCGCCTGCGCGCGTGTCAGCACGCACGCGCCGACGAGCACGAGCGCGAGGACCTGGTCGCGCACGGTCGCTGTCTCGACCGCTCGCGCAATCGCGAGCAGCGTCAGCGCGGCGAGCGGATAGAACAGGACCTCCGTCATCACGAATCCGGAATAGAGGAGAAGCGGCGAGGCGAGTGTGAGCGCCGCCGCGAGCAGCGTCCAGCTCGACGGCATGATCCGCCGCCCGTAGACGTACACCGGGATGCAGGCGAGCGACACGACGAGCGCCTGTAGCACCTTGAGCGACGCGAGCCCGCCGAGCGCGAGCGGCGCCGCTGCGACGAGCGGGTAGAGCAGTCCGTACCCCGCCCCCGGGCCGCGGAAGACCGGCAGCGAACCGTGGTGCCAGAGGAGGAGCGCGCGGTCGGCGTAGATCGCCTCGTCGGGCATGATCCAGAGCCCGGGCTCCCGTGTGCCGGCGAGCGCGTAGAGGAGCGTCGACGCGGCGACGAGCGCCGCGAGCGCGATCAGACCGGGGCGTCGAAGAGCGCGAGCCATCGCGTCAGATCCTGCTCGATCGGCAGCTCGCGCTCGAGCTGCGACTTCAGCTCGAGCTCCTTCGCGTTGTCCCGCTTCGACTCGCCGCTCGGGATGAACGGCCACCACGCGCCGCGCTTGAAGCCGTAGATGAAGTAGACGGGATGCTCGTAGCCGTCGAAGCGGAAGATCGCCGCGAGCAGCTGCGAGCCGAATCCTTTCGCGGTCAGCTCCGACGACAGCGTGTTCGCGCTCGCGACGAGATCCTCCAGGTCGGGGTCATCGACGACGATCCAGTCGTAGCCGTAGTCGTCGCTCTTACGGTCGATCTTGGAGCCGCCCTGCGCGGCGACCGCCTCGAGCAGCTGGTCGACGTCGTCGAACGCGCTCCGGAACTCACCGGAGGACTGCGGCTTGAACGCGATCGCTGCGCGACCGGCCGTCTTCAGCCCGAGCTCGGTCTCGAGGGTGACGGCAGCCGTCGCGAGGGCGAAGAGCCGATCGGTCTTCGGCTCGGAGAGCTTCTTCTTGCCGAAGAGGATGTCGCGCAGGCCCAACGCGTAGAAGGCTACGCGACCGGGCGGCCCATCTCGCGGGCGATCTCGCTCAGCGCTGCGAGGCGCTTCTCGATCGGCGGATGGTCCATGAAGAGCTCGCCGACCGCCGACTTGACCTTCGGCGAGACGATGAAGAACGCGCTCATGCCCTCGACCTCGCGGAGGTCGCGGTTCGGGATCAGCGTCATCTGCGACGAGATCTTCTGCAGCGCGCTCATCAAGTACTCGGGGGCGCCGGTGATCAGCGCGGAGCCGCGGTCGGCGGCGTACTCGCGGTAGCGCGAGATCGTGCGGATCAGGACGTAGCTGAGCGCGTAGACGAGGATCGCGACGAGCGTGACGATCAGCCAGACAGGCGGGCCGTTGTTGTTGTCGCGGCTGTTGCCGCCCCCGAACATGCCGGCATAGAGGCCGAACCGGGTCAGCAGCGCAGCGAGCATGGCGAAGAAGCTGGCGACGGTCATGATCAGCACGTCGCGGTTGGCGATGTGCGAGAGCTCGTGGGCGAGCACGCCCTCGATCTCCTTCGGCTCGAGGCGGTCCCAGAGCCCGGTCGTGACGCACACGGCAGCGTGCTTCGGCGAGCGCCCGGTCGCGAACGCGTTCGGCACGGGCGTGTCCATGATCGCGACCCTCGGCTTCGGCAGGTCGGCCATCGCGCACAGCCGCTCGACCATGTCGTGCAGCGCCGGCGCCTCCTCGCGCGAGACGACCTTTGCACCCGCGGCGGCCAACGCCAGCTTGTCCGACGTGTAGTACTGGAAGAACGCGAGCCCGACGACGATCAGGAGCAGCGGGGCGAGGCCCACGTTCAGGACCTGGAAGAGGACAACCGCGAAGATCACGTACAGAAGGCCGAGAAGGCCGCTGGTCAGGATCATCCGCAGCGTGAGGCCGGCGTCGCGTCCGTATGACCTGCGCTTCATGGCGAGGATTGTAGGGATGCTGCTCCTGCTGGCGTTGGCGCTTAATACGGCGTCAACAGCGCAGGCGGCAACGGGCTGCGTTCAGCCGGGCTGGTCGGCCGCGGGCGCCCACGGGCTGGTCGCGCTGCGCCCGGGCGAGCGTGTGCCGACGTGCGGCGGCGGCGTGCTCGCAGGCCCGCGGCTCGCGCCGGTCACCGTCACGGGGCTCGGAGGCACGCTCCGGTCCTCCGAGACCCGCGTGGACGGGCTCGTCGGCGCCCACCCCCTGACGAGCGGCGACGTCCGGGGAGGCGGGCATTCCGACCTGCCGCAGCTGCGCGAGCGGCTGGAGATGACGCGCGACAACGCGATGCGGCTCCGCGTCGTGCTCGCGACGATCCTGATCGCGCTGGCTCTCTTCGCACCGCGGCGGGCGGTGATGGGCGGGGCGGCGGCGATCACGGCCGCACTCGTGCTCTCGGCGCTCGGCTGGACGAGCCTGACGCTGTTCGCGCTCCTGACGCTCGCCGGCTCCTTCGCACCCTGGCGCGCGCTGTGGCTCTTCTTCGCGGCCTACCTCGTCGTGCTCGTCGCGTCGCCCGAGACGCAGTCGCTCGCGCTCCTCGGGCCCCACCCGTGGGGCGGCGGCCGCTTCTACGGCATCTCGAACGAGCTCGAGACGCTGCTGCTCGCGCCGGCCCTCGTGCTCGGGCTCGCGGGCGCCCCGCTCGTCCTGTTGACGATCGGCTGGAGCCGTGCCGGGGCCGACGGCGGCGGGCTGCTCGTCTTCTTCGCGGCATACGCGCGTCTCGTGCCGCGCCCGCGGCTCGCCGCGGCCGGCGTGGTCGCGCTCGCGGTGTTGTTCGTCGCCGTCGACGCGGCGACGGGCGGGTCGAGCCACGTCACGCACAGCGTTCTGCACGGCAACGTGTTCCACGACGTCGTGCACCGCTGGCGCACGTCGTGGCACGGCGTGACCGGCGCGTGGGGGCGGACGATCGTCTCGCTGATCTGCGTTGCGGTGCTCGCCGTCGTCGCGACGCGCCGTCCGCGCAAGCCTCTCGTCGACGCGTTCCTGATCGGGATCGCCGTCTCGCTCGTGGCAAACGACACGCCGCAGGACGTCCTGTTCTGGGGCGCGATCAGCGGCTTCGCTTTGAGACGTGCCGTATAGACTCCGCGCTCGTGCGTCGCCTCGCTCCGCTCGCGCTCGTGCTCGTGCTCGCCGTCGTCTCCGGCGGCTGCTCGCTCGGCAAGCCGGGCGGCGAGACGGTCACGCCGAAGCCGACCGACGTGGAGGGGACGCTGCCGCAGCAGACGACGGCGTCGGGTCAGGTTCCGTCGCAGTACCAGAACGGTGACGCGACGGCGGGCAAGCAGGTCTTCGAGACCGCGGGCTGCAAGGGCTGCCACACGCTGAAGGACGCGGGCGCGACCGGCACCGTCGGGCCGAACCTCGACCAGGCGAAGCCGCCGCTCTCGCTCGTCGTGGAGCGCGTCACGAAGGGCTCGGGCGCGATGCCGCCGTTCAAGGGCCAGCTGTCCGACAAGCAGATCGCGGACGTCTCTGCGTACGTGGTGCAGGCGACCGGCGGCGGCTCCGGCTAGCACTGGTCACGCTTCCCGACGACTTTCCGCGCGGCGTCGCCGTCGTCGCGACCGACTTCGACCGCACGCTCGTCTGGGAGGACGGGACGCTCCGTCCCCGTACGTTGGCCGCGCTGCGCGCTGCCCGCGACGCAGGCGTCCACGTGATCGTCGTCACCGGACGCATGGTGCAGTCCGTGCGCCGCTTCCTCGCCCCGGCCGAGCTCGGCGAGCCGGTGATCTGCTACCAGGGCGCGGTCGTCGCCGATGCCGACGGCAACTGGCTGCGGCACGAGCCGATCCCGCTGGAGCTTGCGAAGGAGACGCTCGCCGCGCTGAAGGCGGAGGGCTACGACCCGAACGTCTACATCGACGACGAGCTGTACGTGTCGCACCTCTCGAAGGCGGCGAGCGACTACGCCGGCTTCCAGAGCATCCGGGTGCACGAGGTGGGGGACACGCTCGAGTGGCTGACCGCGCCGCCGACGAAGCTCGTGTGCGTCGGAGACCCCGGCGCGCTCGACGGGGTCGAGGCGCGGACGAAGTCGGAGTTCGGCGACCGGCTGTACATCTCGAAGTCGCTCCCGTACTTCCTCGAGTTCGCGCAGGCCGGCGTGACGAAGGGCGCCGGGCTGCAGTTCCTCGCCGAGCACATGGGCTTCACGCGCGAGCAGACGGTCGCGTTCGGCGACGGCGAGAACGACGTCGAGCTCGTCGAGTGGGCGGGCTACGGCGTCGCCGTCGAGAACGCGCACGACCGCGTGAAGGCGGTGGCGGACTGGGTGTGCCCGCCGGCCGCCGACGAAGGCGTCGCGCAGGTGATCGAAGCGCTTCTAGACTGGCGCGATGATCGACCTCCGCGCAGCGCGCAACGATCCTGACGGCTACCGCGCCGCGCTCGCACGCAAGGGCGGCGCCGACGCGTTCGACGAGCTCCTCGCCGCCGACGAGCGGTGGCGCGCGCTGCAGCAGCAGGTCGACGACCTGCGCGCGCGCACGAAGCTGAAGGGGAAGCCGACGCCGGAGCAGCTCGAAGAGCTGACGGCGATCAAGGAGCAGTTGCAGCCGCTCGAGGCCGAGCTGGACGTGGCGCGCGAGCGCGTGCAACAGCTGCTCGACCGCGTCCCGAACCCGCCGGCCGACGACACGCCGGACGGCGACCGGGACGAGGACGCGGAGGAGATCCGCATCTGGGGCGAGCCGCCGACCTTCGACTTCGAGCCGAAGGACCACCTCGAGCTGTCGGCGCCGCACGGCTGGATCGACGTCGAGCGCGGCGCGAAGGTCTCCGGCTCGCGTTTCGTCTACCGCGTCGGAGACGTCGCGCTGCTCGAGACGGCGCTCTACCGCTGGGCGCTCGCGCGGATCGTGGCGAAGGGGCACGTCCCGGTGCTCCCGCCCGTGCTCGTCCGCGAGCCCGCGATGTACGGCACCGGCTTCTTCCCGTCGGAGAAGGGCGACTTCTACGCGGCGCCCGAGGACGAGCTCTTCCTCGTCGGCACCTCGGAGGTGCCGGCGGCCGCGTTCCACATGGGCGAGGAGCTCGACGGGCTGCCGCTGCGCTACGTCGCCTTCTCGACCTGCTTCCGCCGCGAGGCGGGTGCCGCGGGACGCGACACGCGCGGCATGTTCCGGGTACATCAGTTCGACAAGGTCGAGATGTTCGTCTTCTGCGAGCCGGACGAGTCGCGCGACGAGCACGAGCGGCTGCTCGACATCGAGGAGGCGCTCGTGCAGGAGCTCGGCCTGCCGTACCGCGTGATCAACATCGCCGCCGGCGATCTCGGCGCGTCGGCGGCCAAGAAGTACGACATCGAGGCGTGGTTCCCCGGCCAGTCCCGCTACCGAGAGATCACGTCGACGTCGAACACCACCGACTTCCAGGCGCGGCGGCTCGACGTCCGCTACCGGCGCGAGGGGAAGCTCACGCACGTGCACACGCTGAACGGCACCGCCGTGACGGCGCGCGCGATGATCGCGATCCTCGAGAACTTCCAGGACGAGGACGGCTCGATCCTGGTGCCGGAACCGCTCACCGAGTTCGGCGCGCCGCACCGGCTCGGCTCGGAGCGGGTCGCGACGCAGTAGCGCCGCGACCCGCCGAGCTCGTTCTCTACGGCGTCAGCGTCGCCGTGAACACCTCTTCGCGCAGGCCGAGGTCTATGACGGCCTGGCGCCGGTCGGTCCACACCGGGCGGACGACGCCGCCGAATGCGGCGAGGCCCTCGTAGTCGCCGTACTGGTTCCCGAGGTTCACGCTGGGCGCACAGCAGCTCTCGTCGGTCGGCGCGTTCGCGACCGGCGTCGCCGTGTACGTCTTGCCGCCGTTCGTCGACCGCGCAAGCGTGTACCGCGTGGCCGCTGCGCCGTGCGTGCCGCTGTCGTAGTACGCGACGTTGACGGACCCGTTGGCCGAGTCGACAGCGAGCCACTGGTTGAACTGGTCGCCGTTGCCTGGCATCGCCTTCGACGTCCACGTCGAGCCGCCGTCGGTCGACTTCGCGACGAACACACTCGACGCCGCATCGCTGCCGTTGGCGTACGAGCAGTAGAGCGACGTGCCGAAGGAGCCGCACGAGGGATAGACGAGCGCGCGGCGCACGGCCTCCGCCGCGATTCCGAGGTCGAAACCGCCGACCAGCGAAATCACGCGCGGTGCCGAGAACGTGGCGCCGCCGTCGTGGGAGACGGCATCGGCGATCACGAGGTGCGCGTAGTCCTGCCAGGCGACGTGGAGGTCGCCGTTGCCGGTCACGTACGGGTCGGCGCCGATCCCGCCTGTCCGGCCGGTGAACGGGCCGCTCACCGAAACCGGCGTCGAGAAGGTGCGTCCGCCGTCGTCCGAGAACGAGAGCACGACGTTGTTGCCGTTCTTCGTCGACGACGAGTTGCCGGTCGCGTTGTCCCACGCGACGTAGATGCGGTCGTGATGGGCGCTGCCGGTGTCGACGGTGATCATCGGCTTGTCGTTGAACTGACCTTCGCCGGTCTGCGGTGCGAAGAACGTCGGCGTCCACGTCGCACCGCCGTCGCTCGAACGCGCGACCGCCATCTCGGTCCCGTTGATCGATCCACCCGAGGAGAAGAAGACGATGATGTACGAGTAGTAGGCGGTGCCATTCGAGTCGAACGCGATGCCGGGATCCGACCCGAAGTCGAAGCCGTTTTTCGTCCGTGGCGGCGGCAGCGGCAGATCGACGCCGGTGAAGGTCTTGCCGCCGTCCTTCGAGTACATCGCCCGCATCGGCAGGCGCTGGATCTCGTTCGACCCCGCGATCACGTTGCTCGAGCTCGCCGGGTTGATCGCGATCGACGTCTCGCTCTGCGACCCGCATTCGTGGCTCGCGTCGACGTTGTTCCCGAATGCAAGCTGCCCGAGCTCGCCGGTGTTGCCGTTGCACGTCTGCGGCGCGGCGCCGGAGACGGAGAGGTACTTCTCGTACCACGACGCCCCGTCGTAGTTCGTGAGGTTTCCGGCAAGCGCCGGTGCAGCCGCGGCGAGCACCGCGATGACCGTTGCCGCCAGCATGACGACCCTGTACATGGCCCTCCTCGGAATGGGTGATATCAAGTCGACTATCTCACGGCGGCGACGCACGGGAAAGTCCGCCGGCGCGGATGCACCGGCAGACCGCCCCCGCGGCCCGCCGGTGCACGAAGGCCGCCTAGCGGCCGGTAACCGCGATCCAGGAGCCGCCCGGAGTCGTCACGAACACGATCGGGGCGAGGCACGGCGTCGGCAGGTCCACCTCCGTCTTCGTCGACGCGTCGCCGGCAGTGTTCGCGTCGAAGAGAGCCGTCGGCACGTTCGTCACGCCGGGAGCGCCGTTCACGATCGACTGGCAACTGACGATCGCCCCGAACTGCTTCAGCGGGTTGTCGCCGCGGACGGTGACGATGAGTCCCTCGACGTCGATCTCGAGCCGTCCGTCCGAGCGGAGATCGGCCTCCGCATCGCCGATCGACCACTGCGCGCCCGCGCCGGGCACGCTCCTGATCGTGCCGGCCACGCCGAGGTACGGCGGAGCGAGCGGAGCCAGGACTCTTGCCTCGAGCACCTTGCGGCCGTCGCCGCTCCCGAGCCCGAGTGCGGGAACCAGAAGCAGCGTGGCGCCGAGCACCACGACCGCTGCGAGGAGCACTTTCTTCATTCCATCCTCCTGACGATGGGGTCCCCCGAGCTACGACCATAACGTTCGGGCGGTTTCCCGATACAACGTCGAGGCGCGTGACCGACCTGCTGGCCAAGCTGATCCCGACGGCCGTCGCCGGTGCAATCAATGTCGTGCCGATCACGGTCGTCGCCACGCTGCTCGCGACGAGGGGTGGCGTCGCGAAGGCGACCGGCTTCGCCGTCGGCCTCATCGGCACGTTCGCGATCATCGGTGCGATCGCGCTCGCGACCGTGAGCCCGGACGCCGGGTCGAGCGATACCGGCTCGGCCGTGACGGGAACGATCGTCGCGACGCTCGGGGTGCTCCTGCTCCTGTTCGCGGTCAAGCAGCTCCTCGGCGCTCCCGACCCCGACGCGCCGCCACCCGGTTACATGGCGAAGCTCGAAAGCATGTCCGTGTCGGGCGCGCTCGTGACCGGCGTCGTCCTCGGCGCTCTCAACATCAAGCAGGTGGCGATCTACGTCGGCGGCATTGCCGAGATCGTCGACGCCGACGTCTCGAGCGGCGAGGGGTGGGTGGCGCTCGCCCTCCTGCTCGTGCTCATCCAGCTCGGCGTGATCCTCCCGATCCTCGCCTTCCTGCTCGCCCGCGAATGGACGACGACGGCGCTCGTGGCGTTGCGCGGCTGGCTGACCAGGCACAACCGCCGGATCTCGATCGTGATCGGCCTGCTCGTCGGCGCGTGGTTCGTGATCGAGGGCGTCGTACTCATAGCGGGCTGAAAACGGCTTCAATAGCGGCCGCGGCGGGGTGCCGGAGCGGCCGAACGGGGCGGTCTTGAAAACCGCTGGCGGGGAGACTCGCCCGTGGGTTCGAATCCCACCCCCGCCGCCAGAACTCGCTCACGAACACAGCTCGCGAGGCGGCTTGCCACGATCCGCCCGAACCCGCTCTGGACAGCCCGTCGGACAAATCACTGGCGCGCAGCCGGCGCACAACCGCGTGCGAGATGCGTTGGTCGACCATGCTGCGTCAGCCATGCCAGGAGTGGCGCGTCGGTCCACGTCGGTGTCCACTCGCACGGGCCGACTCCAGCGCCCTCGATATAGACTGACCCGTCCGCACGGCCAACGGCTGCCACCAGGGGGATTCATGTTTGGACGTTCGTCGGCGTTTCTTCTCACCGGTCTCTGCACCGTGGTGGCCGTAGGCCTTGTCGGAGCGACACAGAGCTCTGCCACCAATCAGGGCGCCGTGCACCCGCCGACGCTGACGCCGCAGGACAGCGGCACAACGCAAGGGCTGATCGCCGTGAGTCCCGTGAGCAAGCGTGTCGTGTGGGCGAGCGGCCGTGGCGGCACCTTCGCCGTGACGACCAACGGGGGCGCGACGTGGAGGTCGGGTGTCGTGCCGGGTGCCGAGTCGCTGCAGTTTCGCGATGTCGAGGGCGTGAGCGACACGGTCGCGTATCTGCTCTCGATCGGCCCGGGCAGCGATTCCCGGATCTACAAGACGACCGACGGTGGCACGACGTGGTCGCAGCAGTTCCAGAACCAGGATCCGTCAGCGTTCTACGATTGCTTCGCCTTCTGGACTCCGACGCGGGGCTTTGCCCAGAGCGACTCCGTGAACGGACAGTTCCCGGTCATGCGCACGACGAACGGAGAA
>Ga0136846_1230983_pt1 | contig 18784 bp, 19 predicted proteins | sample HopSoiMetagenom2_FD_96841 | JGI IMG/M metagenome (GOLD analysis project Ga0136846, IMG submission 96841) | Grasslands soil microbial communities from Hopland, California, USA - 2 Assembly 2016 (version 4) | ecosystem: Environmental > Terrestrial > Soil > Grasslands | place: USA: Hopland...
CCCTCCAGCTCTTCCGCCGGGCGGACGCCGGCCTGGCCGGAGACGTAGACGTAGACGTTGTCCTTGTCGCGCGGGTCCTCGACCACCGTGTGCGTGTGCGAGCCGCGGCAGGTCTGCACGTTCGCGATGTACTTGGGGTTCGTGATGTCGCTGATGTCGAAGATGCGAATGCCGCGCAGGCGGTCCTTGCTCACATGCTCCTTCACGCCCTCGCCGCCGCAGTCGAGCCGACCGCCATTACCCTCGCCGGACACGAACAGGAGGTTCTTATAGACCGACACGTCGCTTTGCGACGCCGGGCAGAAGTACGCGGTCGTGAGGACCGGCTTGGACGGGTTCGAGATGTCCCAGACCTGGAAGCCGTTGTAATTCCCCTGGATCGCGTACTTCCCCGTGAACGCCATGTCCGAGTTCGTCGACCCGACGAACTTTTCAGGCGGCCGAGTTTCGGAGACGACCTTGAGGTTCCACTGGCTCTGCGCGGCATCCCACAGGCCGGCCTTGAGCCCGACGCGCGGATCGGCCTTTGGCGTCGCACTCTGGCTCGTCTTGGGAGTGGACGAGCACGCCGCCGCCGATACGAGCCCCGCCACGAGCGACAGCTTGACGAAGTGACCTGCAGTGCGACGCACCGACGGTCGAGTGAAACGGTACACGAGTGACATGGTCATGCCTCTGAAGAACGGAATGAGGAAGGCGAACCTGAACCCAAACGGTGGATCACTGTGGTTTGTTTTGGACCATCAGTTCGAACAGCATGCGCTGCATGCGAGCGATTTCAGTTGTCTGGTCGGTGTTCACATCGCTCGCAAGCTTGAACACCGTTTCGTCCAGCCCCGCGCCGTAGGTGCTGAACAGCTCCTTCACCATGGACACGGCCCCCGTGTGGTGCTGGATCATGAGCGTGAGGAACGTCTTGTCGAAGTCGGTGCCCTTCGCGGCATCGAGCTGCGCCATCTGCTCCTCGGTGAGCATGCCCGGCATGAGCATGACATGCTCTTCGCCGCCCATCTTCATGGTCATGCCCTTCGGGTTCGGCGTCGGCACCGGCTGATTGTGGTCGCGGAGCCACATCGACATGATGTTGATCTCATCCGTCTGGGCGTTGATGATGCGACCGGCCAGCGTCTGGATGGAAGAGTTCGCTCCATGCGTCGGCGCCATCTTCGCCATCACAATCGCCTGCGAGTGATGGTGGATCATTCCCGACATGAAGTTGATGTCCGCCTCGGTGGCCTGATAGCGGGTCTTGTCGGGCTTCGCGTTCGCTATGGCGGCCGAGTCGCCCTTCATGACGACCGGATTCGGCGGCTTCGACGACTGTATGCTCTGGCGCGGCGCACTGCACGCACCGAGCGCGGCCGTGGTGAGAACGGCCGCCACGAGAGTGGGGGTCTTCGGGGTCATTCGCACTGGTTCCCGGAAGGCGCCGAGCTCGGGCCTTCCAAAATGTGGTAACACACAATAGTAGTGGTCTGCACCCCGGAGAACGAGGCGGGACCGCCTCGAAATTCGGTCCGGTTGGGATAAGTGGAGCGGACACGTTTTTTCGTCGTCCCTCGTCCGTCGCCCGTCCCCGGAGTCGCCTGCCGCCAGTCGCCAGTCGCCCAGTGCAAACACACCGTCCAAACTGGCTTCGACCCGCGATCTTCTGGCTCGCGGTCGTCGTCATCGCGGTCGTCATCGGGCGCTACGCGACGCCGCCGCAGATCAACCGCCCGCCCGGCGCCACGGGGCGCATGCTTCCGCGACTGCCCGGCCCGGCGCCGAACTTCCGAACGCTGCTGTACCTCCTGGGCGTCGGCTCCATCGTCTGGTACGCCGCCGCCGTCGCGCTCCCGCTTCTCGTGCTCGGCGCGCGTCGCATCGATCTGGACCGTCTCGGGCGGGTGCGCGCCATCGGCATCGTGGCAGGAGTGCTTGCGACACTCATCGCGATCACCAGTATCATTGAATACGTCGCGCTCTATCGCGGATCGCCGGTGCAGCCCGGGTTTGCTGCGTATCTCCCTCAAGCGCTTCGCCAGAACGTCCTGCCCTGGGTGGCACTCGCCGGCCTCGTCGCCGCCGCCGAGGCCGGGCGCCGCGCTCTCTACTCGGCCATCGACCGCGAGCGCCTCCGCGCCCAGGTGGCGGAGCAACGGCTCATCGCCCTCACGGGACAGCTGCATCCACACTTCCTCTTCAACACGCTTCAGGGAATCTCGACGCTCATTCACCGCGATCCCGAAGCCGCCGACGAGATGCTCGCGAAGCTCAGCGACCTCCTGCGAGACCTGCTGCGACACCGCGACCACGTGCTCGTCCCGCTCGCCGACGAGCTGCGTTATGCACGCACCTATCTCGAGATTGCACAGCTTCGCTTCGCCGACCGCCTTCGCTTTCAGATCGACATCGTGGCGGACGCGGATCAGGCGTCGGTGCCGCTGTTCATTCTCCAGCCGCTCGTGGAGAACGCGCTCGCGCACGGGATTGGCGGGCGCACGCAGGGCGGTTGCGTGCGAGTCTTGGCGCGCCGCGACGGCGAGCGCCTGCGGCTCGAGGTTGCAGACGACGGAGCCGGCCTGACGACGAGTACGACGCTGCGCGAAGGCGTCGGCTTGAGTAACACCCGCGAACGCCTGCGGGCGTCGTTCGGCGACGATCAGCGGTTCTCGTTAGGTCGCGCCGACGCTGGGGGAGCGGTGGCACGCATTGACGTTCCGTTCCGCGCGCACGCGCAGCCGAGAACGCCGCCGTGACCGCGATCCGGGTCGTGACCGTGGACGACGAGCCACTCGCCCGCGAGCGCGTGAGCACACTCGTTCGCGAGTCCGAGGGCTTCGACCTCGTCGGCGAGGCGAACAACGGTATCGAAGCACTCGACCTGATCACGCGCCTCGACCCTGACCTCGTCTTCATCGATGTGGAGATGCCCGAGCTGAGCGGGTTCGGCGTGATCGCAGCGCTCGATGAGGCACGTGTGCCCGCGGTCATCTTCATCACGGCATTCGAGCAATACGCGCTCAAGGCGTTCGAGATCGGCGCCGTGGACTATCTGCAGAAGCCCGTCACGCGCCAACGGTTCGCGGCGGCCGTTGGACGCGCCAGAGATCGCCTGGGGCGACGACCCGCGGACTATGGGCCGACGCTCGTCTCCAGCGCGACGCTGGCCGAGCGCGCTCGCGGGTACCGCACGCGGTTCGTCGTCAGGCGCGGTAACACCCATCACATTGTGGCGGCCGACGACGTGGATTGGCTGGACGTCGCCGACAACTACCTCGGTCTGCACGTGGGGCCGAAGACGCATCTCTGGCGCGGCACGATGAAGCAGGCGGAGGACGAGCTCGACCCGGACCGCTTCGTCCGTATTCATCGGTCGGCGATCGTGGCCGTGGATCGCATCGTGACCGTGCGGACGCACGACTCCGGAGGGCACGTGATCGAGATCAAGGGAGGCGTACAGCTGCGGAGCAGCCGGCAGTACGCCGGTCGCGTGCGAGCGCTCTTGCGGTAGGGTTGCGCTCGCCCGCGCTATCGCGACCTTACCTGCCATGCTCTACATGATCGTGGAACACTTTCGCGACGGGGACGCCCGCCCCGTCTACCGGCGATTTCGCGACAAGGGCCGTCTCGCCCCTGAGGGGTTGAAGTACGTCGCGAGTTGGGTCACGACGGACATCCGCCACTGCTATCAGGTCATGGAGTGCGATGATCCCGCGCTCCTCGAGCAGTGGATGGCGCAGTGGCGCGACGTCACCGACTTCGAGTGCATCCCCGTCGTTACGTCGGCCGAAGCGGCGCGGGCGATGGCGCCGAAACTGTGACGCGCGCGTCGTGCCTAACGTGGTGACCGCCGATCACGTCGTGAAACGGGACGTCCCGCTGTTGTCGCCGGAGCTCGCGCGGCGCATCGAGCGGCTGGTGGCACCCGAGCCGGTCGTCTCCGTCGGCCCGGCGGTTCCCGGTGGCGTGATCGTCGTTCGGTTCGGCCGCACGATCGCCGCGAAAGCGAAAGGCGGTCGGCCGTCGAACAAGGTGTTCTGCTTTGGCCCCGACGATCTGTCGCGGCTCGATGACATCCTCGCGTTCTACACCTCCGAGGGACTCGAGCCGGAGTTCTACCTCACACCCACCGGATTCACGCGTGCGGTGGGCGCGGCACTCTCCGCGGCCGGCTTTGCGCAGTTCGACTTCCAGCAGGCGATCCTGTACGGCGTGCCGTCGAACGAGCTCACGTCGCCGCCACCGCACATCACGATCGAGCGCGTGACGGCGGACAGTCTCGAGGACTACGTGTGCACGATGGCCGCCGGGTTCGAGATGCCCGTGGAGTGGCGCGATGCGGCGATGAACGACGCTCGACGCAGTTTCCGTGGCGATGAGCAGCGCTTCCTGGCGCGCGTTGGCGGCGAGCCGGCAGCCGTCGCGACCCTCCGCGTTCGTGATGGGGTCGCAAGCCTCGGCGGTGGCGCTACGGTTCCTGCCCACCGCCGGAAGGGTTGCCACCTCGCGCTCGTGCGGCACCGGCTGGACGCCGCGTACTTGTTAGGCTGCACGCTCGTCATCGGGGGAGCGAACTATGGCTCCGGTAGCTTCCGGAACCAGCTGCGCGGCGGCCTTCGCCTCGCGTATGTCGAGAGCGGGTGGCGCAGGATGGGCGCGCAATGAGCGCGGTGGAAGATCGGCTGCGCGAGCTCGGGCTCGCGCTTCCGCCGCCCAAGACGCCGGTTGCCAACTATATCGGCACGAAACGGTCAGGCGACCTGCTCTTCGTATCGGGCCGGGTAAGTCAGCGGCGCGGCGAGGTGGGCACCGAGCTCTCCGTGAGTGATGCGCAGATCGCGGCCCGCGACGCGATGCTCGACCTGCTGGCCATCGTCAAGCAGGACATCGGCGACCTCGATGTGATCGTATCGATCGAACAGCTGCGTGGGTTCGTTCGCTCGTCCCCGACATTCACGGAACAGCCGCGCGTGATCGACGGCGCGTCGGACCTTCTCGTCGCGTTGTACGGCGACGCCGGCCGCCACGCCCGCACCGCAACCGGCGCCGCTCAGCTTCCATTCGGCGCAGCGATTCAACTGGATATGGTAATGAGGCTCCGCAGCAGCTAGCTCGTCATCACTCGCACCCTGGCCGCTCATGACCGGACCTGTTCGCCTCGCGCTCCTCGTCGCCGTCGTGGTAGGCTCCTACGCCGTGGGACGTGCAGCCCCACAACAGCACTCACGCGAGGCGACGGCGGTCCGATCGGCACGCACCCAGCAGAACACCGCGATCGCCGCTCGCGATTTCGACCGCGCGGCATCGTTCTGGACGGAGGACGTCGTCATCAGGTCCGGACTCGGACTCATCATTCAGGGACGCGCCAACTATCGCTCGGCCTTCGTCGCCGATACCACGACCGTGTTTCGTCGCGAGCCGGACCGCGTGGACGTCAGTGACAACGAGCGGTGGCCGCTCGCGTTCGAGTCCGGCACCTGGACCGGCCATTCGGTGGCCGACGGTCGGCCGCTCGTCCGCGGCCGCTACGCCGCACAGTGGATCAAGCGTGATGGGCACTGGCTCATTCGCGCCGAGGTGTTCGTCGCGTTAGGCTGCGCGAACTCGGGCTGCAAACGGCCGCTGTCCGTTCAATGACCTTGGGCTGCCGACGCAGCCCAGTGGCTCCCGGCCCGCGCCGATCGTCCTCTCTGTACGCTCGATCGCGCCAAATGGCGGGTGACCACATGACCAAACTGTTGGGGTTCGTAGGCGCCACCCTCGGTGGCTATGCCGGGTGGGCCGTCGGCGCGCTGGCCGGGACGTTCAGCGCGTTCGTCGTCAGTATGATCGGCACAGGTTTCGGGATGTATTGGGGGCGCCGATTGGCGCAGCACTTCGGGGCCTGATGGTCCGCTGAAGCCAGCGCGCGTCTCGCACCGTACGGTGGAATCTCCCATCCACCTCGAGAGGCGAATATGTGGGCTGGTTTCGTGGAGCTGCTCCGGGCCGGGATCTTCGCCGCCGCGCACGTCTGCGGCGGCAGCCTCGGCGGCGGGATCCTTTTCGTGTCGGCCGGCGTGCGGCTCGCATTGCTGCCCCTCACCCTTCGCCTCGCACGGAACGCCCGGGCGCAACAGGCGAAGCTGGCCACGCTGCAGCCCGAGATCGAAGCCCTGCAGCGTCGATTCGCGAACGACCCCGGACGGCTCCTCCGCGAAACCAGCGCGCTGCACGCGAAGCACGGTATCAGGTTGCTCACGCCGTCGGGACTCCTCGGCATGGCGATTCAGTTTCCGGTGCTGGGCGGTCTTTTCGCCGCGGTGCGAACCGGGCTTGGAGCGAAGGTCCGGTTTCTCTGGATTGGCGACCTCGCTCGGCCCGACGGCGCTCTGCTGCTCATCGCGACGGCTCTGACCGCGTGGGGAATCTCGAGTGCGCCAAATTCGCCGGGTCAGACCACGAGTCAAACGCCAATGCTGGTTGTGGGCGTGCTCCTCACCGCGGCCTTTCTGTGGACAGCGTCGAGCGCCGTGGCCCTGTCGGCAGGCGCAGGGTCACTGGTGTCGGTGCTGCAAAACTGGCTCGTGAGCCGCGATGCGATGAAGACTCGTGACTAGTGACGCACGACGAACGATCTCGCCTTCCGCCCTTCTATCCCCGAACGTATGCTGAGTCATGCGCGGGCTGCCAAAGCGGGAGCGGGCCTTCACGAAGTTCGTTCCGACGCCACCACCGGGTGACGCGTGCGACTGCATCTGCCATCGCGCACCGCTGGCTGTGCTGCATCCGGCGCCGTGCTGCGTCTCGTGCCCGAGCTGCGGGAGGAGAGTTGCCTCCGCGCGCCTAACGGCACATGTCGCCGCCCACAGCCGCCCTGTCCCCGAGCGACGACGCGGCTGACGATCGTGACGGCTTTTGGCGCGCGACACCGCCAGCTGCCGGCTGACCTTGCCCGGTCGGCGCACGACCGTGGCGCGCGTACGGTCCGTCGACCAATAATGACGAGTGACCGCCTGGCCGTCCGGCGGGAAGGCCGGGCGAGTCGCATTCCGGTCTACGGTCATGGACTACTTACTCCAGGACGTCTTTCGGAACGCGGCCCTGTTGGGCCAGGAAGCGCTGACGAACGGCAACGTCTGGATCCTCGTACTGATCGTGATCATTGCGATCGGCGTGGTCGCGTCGATACGCGGCAAGCTGACGGAGAGCTGGATCTGGATACCGATGCTCGCGCTCGCGATGTGGTACGCGGTATATCGCTCGCTCGAGCTTCGTGCGTGAGTTGACGTTGGTGTCCGAGCGTCGGTCGCGGTGGCTCGGGCAGTTGCTCTCGACTGCTCCTGCCGATCGTGGCCGGGCTGAAGCGGCCGTGCGCCGTCTCTACCGAGCGGCAGACCTTCCGGAGCCGGGACACGTTCTCTGGTTCGACTCCGCGTTCAGCGCGTCCTGGCTGGTCGCCTTTCTGATCGCGCCGTACCACCAGCTCTGGTCGCAGAAGCTTTCGACGGGCGTGTCGCGAAACGACCGCGACCGGCTCGAGCGCGCACGTTCGGCGTTAGGCGACGCGCTCGGCCTCGCTGACCCGAAGGCTGCACTCGCGGCCGCCGGCGGCCCGCTCGGCCAGCACCTGCAATTCCCGCCGGTGCCGTCGCGGATGGTGACGACCAAGCTCCTCACGGCGCGCTATAGCCTGGCCGACGACGTCTCGAGCCTGTTCACGCAGCGCGGTGAGGACGACGACCTCGCTCGGGCCGAGATGTACTACTGGGGGGGCAACCGGGGTGCCCTGGCGAGTGCGTTGCACTGTCCGACAACCGATCGGCTGATCGGCAACTCGTTTTTCGGGGATTACTCGTTCTCGACGATGGCCGACGATGAGCACCGCGTCGGCGACCGCGAACCTCCGGGACTTCTGGCTGCTGCGTGGGACGTCGCGCACTCGTCAGGCATGTGGTGGCCGTTCGAGGGCGTCGCCATCATGAGTGATCGGCCGGCCGAGCTTCACGTGAACCAGAAGTATCTGCTCCACCGGCCCGATGGCCCGGCGGTCGTGTACCGCGATGGCTCGAAGGCGTATGCCTGGAACGGAAAGGCGGTGCCGGAACGCTGGATCGTGCAGCCGGACGCAGTCCCACCGCGCGAGTACAAGGGCTTCGACCCGACGTTCGCGCAGCACGTGAAAGCGAAGGCAACGCCCGCGACGAAGCCGAAGAACCAGGCGAAGCCGGAGGCGATCCTGAAAGCCACGCTTCCCGTCGACCCCGACGCGCGACTGGAGCACCTCCGTGCACACGCCGGTGGAAAGCTTCCGCTCTGCGATCGCTACCAGGCGGGCGCGCACCGCGAGGTTTGGCGTGAGCTCGTAGCGTTAGGTCCCGGCGTGCGCGAGAGTCCCCACATCACGGATGCGCTCGCGGTCGCGTACGAGACCATGCGTCGCGTGCAGTCGAACGCGCGCATTCTCGTCGAGCGCCTGACGGCCATGCACTACACGTTTGGCATGGCCAAAGGCCCACTCGACGTGGCCCTCGGTGGGCCGCACGGCGCGACACCTATGGATCTCGACCAGCTCGTTCGTGGGCTAACGGGGGGTGGCAAAACGCCGAACATTCGGGGTCTTGGGAACCTGGCCGCCATGATGGCCAAGGCGCGGGACCTGATCGCTGCTCAAAACAAAGGAACGCAGGAAACGCGAGAACGGGCGAGCGCGCATGCGACACCACCCGCCGATAGCCATGACCAGATCGTGAGCTTCGAGCGAAAACACGGGGGGTTGCCGCTGTCGTTGCGAGCGTTTTACGAAGTCGTAGGAGAAGTGGACCTGATCGGCACCCACCCGACGCTCGCTCCGGCCGGTGGCCCGGTCGCGCCGGATCCGTTGGTCGTGTATGCGCTGGATGAGGGCCTCATTGAATACGACGAGGAAGAGGACGAGGAAGAAGGCAGCCCGTCGACGATCACGATTGCGCCGGACGACCTCCACAAAGCCAATATCAGCGGCGGCGATCCGTACGAGATGGCGATCCCCGACCTCCGTGCCGACGGCGAGCTGCTGAACGAGCGTCACCAGCTTTTCTTCGTCGACTACCTCCGTCTGTGCTTCAAGTTTGGTGGGTTTCCGGGCTACGATGGAGCGGCTGACGTGCCGCACGAGATCGCCGCGTTGAAGGCCGGGTTGTTGGAGTTCTAAGCCGTCGCCGCGACGTACTCGGCGGTGGTCGATCCCGTGCCTGTCCGTCCCGCGATGGCTTCCGCGACGTGATTCGCGTCGCGACCGACGCCGTGGATCATGGTCGACGACATGGCGTACAGGAAATGCAGCCCGACGAAATACAGGCCGGGCTCGTCTCGTACGACTCCTCGGTCGTGCCGCGGCTCGCCATTCGCGTCGAACACCGGAAGCTCGATCCACGAGAATCCAGGCTCGAAACCGGTGCACCAGATGACGTTGGCGACGTCGAGCACGCGGCCGTCCTCGAGCAGTGGCTTCCCCTCCCGCGCTCCTGCGGTCCGAGCGACGCGCTGCACACCTGCCGCGGTCAGGACATCCGGGGTGGCGCGAATGAGCGGCGCGGTCGCGTGCGCCAGCATCTTCGGGCGCACTCTTCGGCCAATCGGCGTGTCGATCGTCATGAGGCGATGAAACACGAACCGAAGCATCACGCGCGTCAGAAGCGTGCGCGGAAGGCCACCGAACCGAAACGGAATGCGACCCACATCCCTGCCCGAGATCCACGTCTCGTGACCGCCACGCACTGCCTCGAGCGCGAGCTCCGCCCCGGAGTTTCCGGCGCCGACGACTAGTACGCCCCCAGGCTGCAGCTGCGTGAGGTTCCGATACTCGCTCGAGTGCAGCTGGACGATCGACGGACCCAAGTCCGTCGCAAACGTGGGAAACCGCGGCCGCTGGAACGTCGCCATGGCGACCACCACGTGCTTCGCCTCGTACCGCGCGCGGTCGGTGACGACGAGATAGCGATCGCCATCGCGCGTTAGGCTCGTGACCGTCTCGCCGGTGCGCACGGGCAGATGGAACTGCGCCGCGTACGAAGCGAGGTAATCCCCCATCTCGTCTTTCGTCGGGAAGTAACCCGGCGCCGACGGGAACGCCATGCCGTCCAAACTGTCGTAGCGCGCTGGCGTAAAGAGTCGGAGCGAGTCCCACCGCGTACGCCAACTGTCGCCGACTCGCTCGTTGGCCTCGAGGACGAGGAAATGCCGTCCCCGACGAGCCAGGTGATAGCCAACCGACAATCCCGCTTGCCCGGCGCCGATGATGATCGTCTCGACCCGCTCGGGCTCAAATGATCCGCGCATATCTGCCTCCATTGCGTGTGCCTTGGTCGGCGTCCGACCGTGGCACCACGGTATGCCCTTCATGCGCAAAGCGCCTCGGGCGAACTACCCAGGGCGGGCTGGCTAGCGCGTGGGTAGTTCTATGTAGGGATTAGGCGGCAGGCGGCAGGCGGCAGGCGGCAGGCGACAAAAGGCGCGTGTCATTCCGAGCGAGCGGCAGCGAGTCGAGGAATCGCCGTCGTCCCGACAGAGGGCCTCGGTTTCCAGTTCCCAGTTCTCAGCGTCGCCAGTCGCCAGTCGCCAGTCGCCAGTCGCCTAGTCCCCAGTCCCCACCAGTCGGTTGCGGTACGCGTACGCCGTCGCCGCAGCGCGCGACGTCAGGTCGAGCTTCGTGAAGATGTTCGCCACGTGGCGAGCCACGGTTTTCTCGCTCAGGCCCAGCGCCTCCGCGATCGCGCGGTTCGTCTTGCCGGTCGCAACCAGACCCAATACCTCGAGCTCGCGCGCCGTGAGCCGAGTTGGGGTGCGCGACGCTTCACGTCGTGCCGACTGTTTCAGTTTGGCCACGTCGGTCGACGCGCCCAACCGTTCGAACATCGCGCGCGCTGCATCCAGCTCGAGCTCCGCGGTGTCCTCATCCCCGAGCGCCCGCGAGGCGAGCGCGATCAACTCGCGCGTCCGCGCTTCGTCGTAGGGCGTCTCGAGGTCGCGCCAGATGCGACGCGCGTTATGCAGCGCCACCAGTGCGCTCTCCGGGTTCCCTTCTGCCAGGTCCACGGCACCCGCGCAGTGTGACGCGGCCGCCCGAAGGAACGGTGACTCCAGCGACTCCGCAATGTCCGCGAGCTCGCGCGCCGCGCCGCGTGCCGGTTCCGTATCGTTCACAGCGAGGAGGATCTCCACGAACGCGCCGAGCATGCGGGACCTGACGACCGGTGAACGCGCCCCGTCCACGGCGAGGCGAATGGAGCCGAGGGCGGCCTCCTTGTCACCCTGGGCAAGACGCAGCAGCGCGAGCCCGGGCTGCGGCTTTCGGCCCAGCTCGGCCGCTTGGCGATACGACGCCTCCGCCTTGTCGAGCTCACCGCGCAGACGATGCAGCTCAGCGCGCTGATAGCAGGCGCGCCCAGCCGCCGGCCGCGGCGGCGGAGCCAGGAGCCGGTCGCATGCGCGCTCGGCCTCGCCCAGTGCGTCCGCCCACGCCCCCTGCACCTGCAGTATCTCGGCGCGATGGATGAGACACATCCCGCGATATGGAATGTGATCGGGTTGCGCCTCGCACCACTTCTCCAGCGCCGCGGTCCACTCGCCGGCGCGGCGCAGGTCGAAGATCTCGGAGCAGGCGTCGATCACGCTGCAGTAGATATCGCCCACGCTCGTCGGCGTGAGCTCGCCCGTCGTCACCGCCACCATCACTTCATCGAGCAACGCGACGCCGTCGGCCAGCCGACCCAACTTGATGAGCGTTCGACCCTGCCCCTGGCGCCCGAACGCCATCAGGTCACCGTCACCAAACCGCTGACCGATCGCCTCGGCCTCCGTGAACAGCTCGTGCGCACTGGAGAACTCTCCGGCCATCGCCGCGCGGTAGGCGTCGGGCAAAAGAAGGTAGCCACGAACGACACTGTCGGCCTCCGCGTCGTCCAGCACGCGTCGCGCGCGCGCGAGCCATCCGCTTCCGTGCGCGATCTGCCCGCGGAAGGCAAGACCGTTTCCAATGCGAAACGCGCAGCGTGCGGCTTGCTCGACAGCGCCGCGCGCCAGGAACTCGTGATGCGCCTTCGCCCAGATGTCGACGCTCTCGGACTCATTGCCGATCATGAGCGCGCACGTTGCCAGACGATCGAGGTCGTCCGGGCCCAATGAGCCTTCGCGATTTGCCGCGCAGAAGAGCTCATGGGCCTTGCGCCATGACTGGCGATCGTAATTCGCGCGTGCGTGCCGAAGCGCGTCGTCCGACACCATCGACAACTCGGTCTCCACTCGTGTCCTGTCCGGGCGCACCTCCCGCGGCGAGGCGCTCGCAACCCAGGAGTGAAGCTTACACCACGGCCGTCGAGTCGGGCTATTTCACCGCGACGCCGCGGTTGCGCCGGATTCGGGTCGTCACCCTTCGCCCCGACTGGCGCATCTCGTTCACGCTGCGGAACGATTCCAGCATAATTAGGCAATGTTGACGGCTGTGCGGCACATCCTCGCGATTCTGCTGCTTCCGACGATGGTCGCGCTCGTCGTACCTCGGTGGATCCTGGTGGCGTTCGCGAATGGCGATTCACGCTGGCCGGCGGATGGCTGGAGCTGGATCGCGCGGACGTCAGGCGGGCTGTTGCTCCTCGCCGGACTCGCGCTCGTGACGTGGTGCATCCGCCTGTTCGTCCGAGTCGGCAAAGGGACGTTGGCGCCGTGGGACCCGACATCCAACCTGGTGGCCGTCGGGCCGTACCAATACACACGCAACCCGATGATCACGGGCGTGGCCGCGATCCTCACCGGTGAGGCCGTCCTGTTTGGATCGTGGCACCTCGCGCTCTGGGCGCTGACGGTCATCGCCCTGAACCACGTTTATTTCCTGCTCATCGAGGAACCGGGTCTCGAGCGGCGCTTTGGCGATTCGTACCTCGCTTACAAGCGCGCGGTGCCCCGGTGGATTCCGCGCGTCCGCGGGCGATCAGCGACGTACGCTCAACACGAGGACACCAAGCGCGACGAGCCCGATGCCTAACCACTCACGCGGCGCAGGCCGCTCGCCGAGGATCGCGAACGCAAACACCGCGACCAGGACGACGCTCAGCTTGTCCACCGGCGCAACCTTGGCCGCCTCGCCGATTTTGAGCGCGCGGAAGTAGCACACCCACGACGCACCCGTCGCGAACGCGGACAGCACGAGGAACGACACCGACTTGTGTGGCAGTGTGAATGGGTTGCGCCACTTCCCCGTCGCAGCGACGAACGCCCCGAGCACGGCGACGATCACGAACGTCCGCACGAGCGTGGCGAAATCGGAGTCGATCCCCTCGAGCCCGATCTTGGCGAAAATCGCGGTCAGGGCGGCAAAGGCCGCCGACCCGAGCGCCCATGGCAACCATGCGGAAGTCGATGTCATGGCATCCGGAAAAAAGGGGGAAACGGATTATACGGAAACAACTGATCAAACGGAGGATTTGCAGTTTAGGAAAAAGCCTTGCACGCGCTTTTTATCCGTTCGATCAGCGGCTTCCGTTCGATCCGATTCCCTTCTTTCTGGATGCCGACACGGCGCAACCTACTGTAGCACGGAGCTAGGCTCGACCGACGTGGCCCGATGCGCCGGGAGGTAGGCCGCAAAGCCCGCCACGAGCCCCATGAACACCGCTGCGGAGGCCAACACCCGCGGATCGAGAGTACTGACTCCGAAAACCAGCGACGTCAGTACCCGCGACAGCGCCACGGCGCCTAACAACCCGATCGCGACGCCGATCGCGGTCACCACCATGCCCTCGCGCAACACCATCCGGCGGATCGACCCGCCATTCGCACCGAGCGCCATGCGAATCCCGAACTCCCTGCGTCGTAGCCGCACGCCATAGGACAGCACGCCGAACAACCCGAGCGCAGCCAAACCGAGCGCCACGCCGGCGAACGTGGTCAGGAGTCGCAGCGTGAACACGCGCTGTGCCTCTCCGCGACCGATCGCCTCGGTGAGCGCCACGGGCTTGTACATGACGAGCTGTGGGTCGAGCGACGCGATCAGGCGTCGTACTTCACCCTGCAGTTGTTCCAGCGATCCCGTCGTGCGAACCACCTGGACGAGCGACCAGTTTCGATCGCCGGCAAACTGCCGATGCGGGTGATACACATACCCTTCGCCGGACCGGCCCTGCGGGTCGAGTGCGACATCGGCCACGACGCCGACGATCTCGCGGGGTCCGCCCCCGGTCGTTAGGCTCTGACCCACCGCACGCACCCCCGGGAACATGCGGTCCGCTGCCGCCCGGCTGATGATCACCCGCCGCGGCACCGACGTGTCGTCGTGCTCATCGAACAAACGACCGTCGAGCAGCGAAATGCCAACTGCATCGAAGTACCGTCCCGACACCACGCGATTCTGCCCGGCAATGTTGCCACGGTCGAGGTTCGCCAGCGGACCCGTTAGGGCCTGTGTGCCCCAGATGTTGAAATCGCCGGTCGCCGGCAGCTTGCTCACACCTCCGGCGGCGACCACGCCCGGTAACGCCGCGATTCGCTCCGCCACGGTTTCGTAGAACCGCGCGCGCGCAATCGAGTCGTACCGCGCCTCCGGCAAGTGAAGCTCGAACGCCAGTACGCCTTCGGGCCGCACGCCTAACGGGACCTGGCGAATCCGCTGAAAGCTCGCGATCAGGAGACCCGCTCCCACGAGCAGCACGAATGCGAGCGCCACCTGCGACACCACGAGCCACTGCCGCAATCGCATCTGCACGCCGCCGCTGGTGGCCGACCGGCCCTGCTCGCGCAAAATGTCGCCGGGCTGTGTCCTCGCGGCTCTGAGCGCGGGCCAAAGCCCGAACCCCAGCGCGCTGAGCGACGCAATCACAAGCGAAAACACCAGCAGTCTCGGCTCCAGCGTCAGCGTCGAGAGCCGAGGAATCGACCCCGCCCCGATCGCGACGATCGCCTTCATGGCGAAATAGGCCACGATGATCCCAGCAACATCGCCCGCGAGCGCGAGCGTCAGGCTCTCGATGAGCGTCTGCCGGACGAGTCGCCGGCGCTCCGCGCCGAGAGCCGAGCGCAGCGCGAACTCACGAGCGCGATCGGTCCCTCGCACGAGCAGCAGGTTCGCCAGGTTGACGCAGATGAGCACGAGAACCATCGCAACGGCGCCGAGCATGATCTCGAGTGGCTTGCTCGAGTCGCCGACGATGTCCTCCTTGAGCGGGTCGAGCCTCGCGCCCGCGTACCGCGCGTTCGGATACCGGTCCGCTAGTGTTTTGCTCAAGCGGTCGAGCTCCGCCTGCGCCCGCGCGAGCGTCACGTCCGGACGCAGCCGCGCGATCACCGACAGGTAATGGTTGCCGGCTTCGTTGGGATCGCGGCCCGGGCTAAGGTCCCCCGGTACCCATGCGTCCACGGATCCGGCGAGCGGGTCGGCGAATCCCTCGGGCATCACGCCGGCAATGGTGTACGATCGACCGTTCATGATCAACGACTTGCCGACGGCAGACGGATCTCCGCCGAACTTGTCCTTCCACAGCGCGTGGCTGAGGACGACGACTGGCGCGTTGGTCTCCTCGTCGCGGCTGAAGGGCCGCCCAATCGATGGCTGCACGCGCACCACGTCGAAGTAGTCCGCGCTGACCGGGAGAATGCGAATGCGCCTGACGTCGTCGCCGCTGCCAATGTCGGCGCCAGCTTCGCTGTACAGGAACAGCGCCGCGATCGATGAGAACGCCGACATGCTCTGCCGGTAGTCCAGGAAGTGCACCGGCGTCACGACGCCGCGCTCTTCCTTGCGCCGAACGTCCGTGAAGTAGAGCCTAACGAGTTGGCCGGGCTGCTGGTACGGCAGCGGCTGCAGCAGCACGGCATCCACGGCGCTGTACACCGCGGTGGTGCCACCAATCCCCACGGCCAGGGTCAGGACAGCGACGGCCGCAAACCCCGGATTTCGCGCGAGCGTCCGCAGCGCGAACGCCATGTCGCGCTGCCCGTCATGAAGGAATCGCGTCCCGCGCGCGTCGCGGACGTCGTCCTTGACCCGCTCCACGCCACCGAGCGCGAGGGAAGTCTGGCGACGCGCCTCGGCCGGGCTCAATCCGCGGCGCTCGAGCTTTTCCGCCTCCATTGCCGTGTGAAACTCCAGCTCCTCGGCCAGCTCACGCTCGTCGCGTCGCCGGAAGAGGATCGACCGCGCGCGCTCGATGATGTCGGTCAACACGCTCATGCTCGCCCTCCGTCCGGAACCAGTCGTGCGTTCATGACCCAGTTCACCGCCGCGGACGCTCGGAGCCACGAGGCCTGCTCGAATCCGAGCTGTTTCCGCCCAGCCGCGGTGAGCTCGTAATACCGCGCCCGGCGACTGTTTTCGGTGACGCGCCACGACGTCGTGAGCCACCCGCGCCGCTTCATCCGGATGAGCGCCGGGTAGAGCGACCCCTGCGTCACGAGAAACACGTCGTTCGACATCTGCTGGATGCGCTGCGCGATCCCCCACCCGTGCATCGGTTCGAGGGACAGCGTCTTGAGCACCATCATCTCGAGGGTGCCCTGCAGCAGCTCGCCCGGTTCGCCAGCCATCGTTTCGGTCTCCTTCAGATAATCTGAAGGTAAGACAGGGCCTGCGGCGAAAAGGTTCGTTTGGGGTCAGAGTCCATTTTCATCGAACGCGTGCACCCCTGGTCCGATTCGCTGCGGGCATGGACGCTGGCGGAGTCTGACCCCAACGCATCGCTCTGTCGCTGTGTCGGTTAGCGAGCCATGGCCGTCTCCACTTCGACCAGGACTTTCGAGGACAATGGTGATGGAGTGGCGACGAACAATGACTTTGATCGGCGCGGCCATGCTGGCCTCCAGAAGCGTGGTAATGGCGCAGACGCCGACCGGCCCGAAGAAACCACTGCCGACGGCGGACTCGCTCATGGCAATCACCGAGCGAGGGCGACTGCTCGCCTAGTACGACGCCGCCGCGTGGATCGCGTCGGACAGCCTCATGGCTCGGCGCCCGGACCGCTCGTGGCGAAGCGTCAACTGCATAACGCGCTGCTCGAGTTCACCGCGCGCGGCGACTCGAATCACACACTGCAGGCCGGCACGCACACCGCGATTCTCGATGACATCCCGGAGGACACTGATGTCTTTCACGTCCTCGTACGCCAGCCGCGCGTGCCCGACTACATCGTGACGGACGCGTTCCTCTACATCATCGATCCCGACGGAAGAATTCGACTCATCGGACGAAGGGAGGACGTCCTGGGCAAGAAGGACAGTCCGATACCGGCCAGGAAGCCCTAGCTCAGCGGCTCACCATGCTGCGCACGGCCGCGCGGCTCACCTTCCCCGCCGCGTTCCTCGGAAGCTCAGGGACGAAGTGAATCGTCTTCGGCGCTTTCACTGAACCGAGATCGGCCTTCACGAAGGCCACGAGCTCCGCGGCGGTCACGGCAGCACCGTCAGACACACGCACGGCAGCGTGAACCGCCTCTCCCCATTTCTCGTCAGGCACGCCGAACACACTGCACTCGACGACCGCGGGATGCTTCGCGAGCACGGCTTCCACGTCGCCGGGGAAGACCTTGAACCCGCCCGTGTTGATCAGTTCCCGCAGCCGACCGCGAATGAAGACGTAGCCGCGATCGTCCCGCATCCCGAGATCGCCGGTATGGAGCCAGCCGTCGACGATGGTCTGTGCTGTCATCTCGGGCCGATCGAGGTAGCCATTCATCACGAGCGGCCCTCGCACGACGATCTCGCCTGTCTCACCGTTAGGCAGCAGATCGCCCGCTGGTGACATGATCGCCACTTCGGCCACCGGGGACTGCCGGCCGATCGACGTGAGGTTCTCGTCCTGCTGGAGCTCCCGCGCCCGCATGGCGGTGATGATCTGGGGCGCCTCGACCTGACCGTAAGCCGTTTCGATCACCGGGCCGAACACGCGCTGTGCCTCGTGGATCTGCTCCGGACGCATGGGTGCCGCCGAGTAGATGAGGTGGCGCATGCTGGCGTAATTCCGGCTGGTGACGGTCGGATCGTCGAGCATGCTGTAGATCAGTGTCGGCGGCGCGTACATCGTCGTCACGGCGTACTTCTCGATCGCGTCGAGCACACGAGGGGCCTTTGGCTCCTCGAGCAGGACGTGTCGGCCACCCACCGACAGAATAGGCAGCACGAAGCACGACGCGCCGTGCGTGAGCGGCGCCGCGATGAGGTTCACGTCGCCGACGTCGAGCTCGAAGCACGCCAGGATGCCGTCGATCTGGGCCGCCACGCAGCGGAGCGACTGCACGACGGGTTTCGGCGCTCCGGTACTTCCGCCGCTGAACTTGATGATCTGCGCGTCACCCTCTTGTCGTGCAATGACAACGGGCTGACGGCCGTTCCATTCGGCGATGAGCCCGCGCACGCTTGGGCGTTCGCCGGTTAACCCGGCGGTCTTGCCGAGAATGATGGGCGCGCCAGTGGGCGTGAAGCGATCGAGACACGATTCGTCCGCCACGAACAGGGTCGGTCGGGTCGCACCGATCATTCGATCGAGATCGGTGCGGCTGTTGTTCGGCGCGAGTGGGACCCACACCTTGCCGGCCGAGTAGGTGGCGAGTAGGGCGATGAGGTGCTCGACGGTGTTGCGGGCGCAGATGCCGACGCGGCTGCCGGGCTCCGGGTCGAGTGACTGCAGCGCGGCCGCGAGGGTGTGGACGGTCGCGAGCAGTCGGCGATAGCTGAATGGCTCGCCGGCTCCGGCGACGGCTATCGCGTTAGGTGATTGCTCGGCGCGATCATACAAGTGCTCGATTGGTTTTGTCATCCCGAGCAGGCGTGCTGAAGACGGCAGACGGTAGAGAACTGC
>Ga0136846_1209787_pt1 | contig 18780 bp, 16 predicted proteins | sample HopSoiMetagenom2_FD_96841 | JGI IMG/M metagenome (GOLD analysis project Ga0136846, IMG submission 96841) | Grasslands soil microbial communities from Hopland, California, USA - 2 Assembly 2016 (version 4) | ecosystem: Environmental > Terrestrial > Soil > Grasslands | place: USA: Hopland...
CCCTCGCCCCGGAATTGTCTGGAGTCCAGGAGCCGGGGATCCTCATCGTCGGCCGACCACACCATCGCGGTGATGAGGGACCCTTCCGTCGACGGCGTCACGACGAGCAGCACCGGCATTGGTGGCTCTCGACCTACCGTCCCATTCCATGCCCGATGACGTGGACCAGCCGTTCGAGATCCGGCTTGTTCACGTAGTACTCGAACCCGTGCTTCAACGCCTCCGCCCGCTTCTCGGGTGAGCCCGCGGCTGTATAGGCCACGATCACCACGCTCGCGCCGGCCGGGAGCGCCCTCACGCGACGGACGAGCGCCGTCCCGGAGACGTCCGGGAGACCGAGATCGACGACGAGCGCGTCCGGCATGTCGGCATGAATGCCGTCGAAGGCCTCCTGCCCGCTCGCGAACCCGCGAACGATGGCGCCTGCCGCCATCAGGGCGCGCGTCGCCAGCTCGAGATGATCGGAGCGGTCTTCGACGACGGTGATCCGGACGCCGCCCAGCCGGCGCTTGGTTCCGTTCGATGTCGTGTTCGACATGGCCGCGCTCGAACTAGAGGTCGCATGTCTCCTCGGAGCCGTCTATGACGAGGATCACGCGTCGCGAGAGCGCTAGGCGAGGCGGTCGATCATCGGAGATGTCGCCGGATGATTTCGACCATGGTCGCGGGTGGACAGGGCTTCACGCAGAACTCGGCGACCCCGGCCTCCAACGCCTGCTTCTTCACCTCCGGCTGCGCATGTCCGGACACCACGACCACGGGAATCCTCGAAGTCTTCGGATCCGCCTTGAGCCTGCGAACCACCTCGCACCCATCGATCTTGGGGAGCCCCAGGTCGAGGACGATGACCGCGGGCTGGAGCGCGCGTGCCTGCTTCAAGCCTTCCTCTCCATCGCGGGCGATGGCCGAGCGCAGGCCGACGTGCTCCAGGAATTGCGCGTAGAGGTCGTGCATGTCCTCGGAGTCGTCGATGACGAGGATGAGCGGTTTGGCGGGATCGGATGGATTGCCCAGGCTCCTCCAGCATAACGCGCGGGCAGCAACCGCTCGTCCGGCCTTTGTGTCATTGCCGTCGCGGGTCGGGCATCGCGGCCCGCGTGCGTCGCACCTGTTCGATCAGCCGCCGAATGAGCCTGTCCCGCACCTGGATGCCGATGCCCGCGGGCCCGCCGTCGGCGTCGCGGCCGTTGTACAGCGCGTAGAGGCGGTCCAGCTCGGCGGCCGATATGTCTGCGCCGGCGTCATCGTTGGGCATTCGCGCAGCCTCGCACGCGAGGCGGACTCGACGCGTCCGTCCGCTCCCAACTTTCGTGACCCCAGATGTTGTGCGTCCGTTACGTGAGGTTCGAACCTTCCAGCCGGAGCAACACGCTCGTGGTCTTCGACGCACCACGCGTAGTACTCGGGACGATGGTCACTCCCGCGGGCGGACGATCCGCGATAAGGGCTGGAAGGACACGCGGACCGGGGGCGGCTCCGGCTGCACGGTGACGTGCTCGATGCCGTGCGTCTGGCGCACGCGCGCGCAGACGTCCTGGGCCACCTCCGTGCCATGCCACGTCCCGTCGAGCACGACGTGCACGGTCACCACGTCGAACCCCTCCGAGATCCGCCAGGCGTGCAGGTCGTGCAGGTCGCCCACGCCCGGGGTGGCGCGGATCGTGCGCTCGAGATCGGGCGGATGCAGGCCGGCCGGGGTGCCCTCCATCAGCACTCCCGCCGTCCGCGCCACCAGCTTCCAGGCGCCCCAGAAGATCATCACCGCGAGCACGACGGAGACGAGCGGATCGGCGCGCTTCCATCCCCAGCCGAGCACGAGGACGGCCGCGACCATGGCTGCCACCGAGCCGGCGGCGTCGGAGAGGACGTGGGCCAGCGCCGCGCGCGTGTTCTCGTTGTGGCCGTGGCCGGAGGACAGGACCCAGGCGGCCAGGAGGTTGACGGCGAGCCCGCCCACCGCCACGGCGAGGATCCAGCGGCCGTCCACGTCGGGCGGGGTGCGCCAGCGGTCGATCGCCTCGATCACCACCCACACCGAGGTGGCGCCCAGGGCCAGCGCATTGACGAAGGCGGCCAGCACCTCCGCCCGCCGCGAGCCGTAGGTCCGTCGATGCGTGCGCGGACGCGTGGCCACGCGCTGCGCGACCAGGGCGAGGCCGAGGGCGGCCGCGTCCGCGAGCATGTGGCCAGCGTCGGAGAGAAGGGCCAGGCTGTGCGAGACGACGCCGCCCACGATGGAGGCGACCATCGTGGCCAGCGTGAGCACGAGGGCGAAGCGGATGCGGCCCTCGGGAGTCTCGCGCAGGCCGTGCGCGTGGGCATGCCGGTCGGACCCGCGCGGCTCCGGCGGGTGGGCATGACCGATCGTCTCCCCGCTCACTCGCGCCTCCGGGAGCATCCTAAACCTCTCCGCGCGAAATGGCTCCGGCGCCTCCGCGTCTTGACCGCCTCCCCGGACGGGCGCGATACTGCCTGCCCGCTTTCCCGGGCGCATTCAAGAACAAGGACGGAGGTTCCCCATGTCGTCTCGTCGCTTCACCGTCGCCGGCGCTCTCCTCGCCGCCGTGTTCGCTCTCGGCGCGCGGCCGGCCCTGGCCCAGAGTCAGGCCGTCAACGGCACGGTCGAGGGCGTGGTCCGCGACGGTACCGGGGCCGTGCTGCCCGGGGTCACGGTCACGATCTCGAACCTCGACAATGGCCAGCAGCGCACGGCCACCACGAACTCCTCGGGCGAGTACCGGGGCGTGCTCCTCTCGCTCGGCACCTATCGCATCCGCGCCGAGATGCAGGGCTTCAAGGCGGTGGAGCGCACCGGGGTGAGCCTCCGCGCCGGCCAGACCGCCGTCATCGACTTCACGCTCGAGGTCGGCGGCGTGTCCGAGGTGGTGTCGGTGACGGGCGAGGCTCCGGTGACCGATCCCGCCAAGATCGACCTCGGGCGCACGGTCGGAGAGGTCGAGATGAAGAACCTCCCCCAGGTGGCGCGGAACCCCTACAACTTCGCCTTCCTGCAGGCCAACGTCACCGGCTACGAGAACGAGGAGTTCGGCGTGCCGCGCATCAACGCCAACGGCACGCAGATGCACACGAACTACCAGATCGACGGGAACACGAACACGGAGAAGGACCGCGCGGGCCTGCGCCTGCTCCCTGTCTCCGAGGTCATGGTGCGCGAGGTCAAGCTCATCACGAGCGGCTTCGCCCCCGAGTTCGGCCAGACCACGGGCATGGTCTACAACGCGGTGACGCCGTCCGGCAGCAATGAGCTGCATGGCTCCGCCAGCTACCGGTTCCGCCGGAAGGGGATGTCGGCGCGGCCGTTCTTCCTCCCCTCCACCGCGCCCAAGCCGGACACGCACGCCGACGACTACACGGCGACCCTGGGCGGACCCATCACCAAGGACAAGTGGTTCTACTACGCCGGTTACGAGCACGTGGCCAAGGACCTGAGCGCCGACCGGGTGATCACGGTCAAGCCCGCGGACGCGGCCCGCATCGGGCTGAGCAGCACCGCCATCCCTCCCGAGGGCGTGATCCCCGCCTCCCAGGCCGTCACCTTCCTGATGGGCAAGACCGACTACCAGATCTCGGCCGACCACAAGCTCTCCGGGCGCTACTTCTTCTTCAAGAACCAGTCGCCCTACAACATCGGCAACGTCTCCTCGGGCACGCCGAACACGGTCGAGCAGGGGACGGACTTCCACGATCGCATGGACTCCGCCTCCGCCCAGCTCATCTCCTCCTTCGGGTCGGACAAGCTCAACGAGCTGCGCGTCCAGTTCGCGCGGCGCCACCAGTCGCGCACGGCCAGCGCGGACGCGGGCACCGGTCCCGCCATCGCCATCAGCGGCGTCGCCTTCTTCGGGGGGCCGGTGGCGACCACCGCCGACGCCGGCTTCGATTTCAGCCAGAAGATCTGGCAGGTGCTCGACAACTTCACGGTGCTGCGCGGCCGGCACAGCTTCAAGGCCGGCTTCGACGTCCAGTACATCGACGACTTCCGGCGGAACAACCTTTTCCAGCTCTATACCTTCCCCACCATCGACGCGTACCTGTCCGCCAAGAGCGGGGCCACCCCGCGCAGCTACTCGACCTTCTCCCAGCTCGTGGGCAACCCGGAGGTGGCCTACCACTCCACCTTCGTCTCGCTCTTCGTGCAGGACGACCTGCGCCTCACCCCGCGCTTCAAGCTGCTCTACGGCGTGCGCTACGACCTGTTCAAGATCCCCGACTCGCGGCCGTTCGCCGCCAACCCGCTCTCCTCCGAGTTCAAGGTGGACAAGAACAACTTCGGGCCGCGGGCCGGCTTCGCCTGGACCCTCGACCGGAGCGCGCGCACGGTGCTGCGCGCCTCCAGCGGCCTCATGTACGAGCCGCCCCTCATCAACTTCTACGAGGACGCCATCCAGCGCAACGGCGATCCGAGGACGCTGACCGCGACCCTCAACCCCACCACCACCGGCGCACCCCTGTTCCCGGCCACCCTGAACGACCTGCCCCCCGGCTTCCCGCGGCCGCAGCAGAGCATCGTGGCCATGGCCTCCGACTTCTCGACGCAGTACACGGTGCTCTCGAACGTGCAGATCGAGCGCGCGTTGACGAGCGACTTCTCCGTCGGCCTCGGCTACGTGAACTCGCTCGGGCGCAACATGCCGGTGCTCGTGGACACGAACCTCATCCCGACCGCCCTGACCCTCGCCGACGGCCGGCCCGTCTTCTCCACCACCGTCAACGCGGCCACGCGCGTCAATCCCGCCTTCAACCACACCGACACCTTCCAGTCCGCGGGCAAGGGCACCTACAACGCGCTCACCGTCACCGTGAACAAGCGGATGAGCCACGGCTTCCAGGCCCAGGCGAGCTACACCCTGGCCAAGGGCACGGACAACGCGCCCCTCACCGGGTACGTGGTGGGCACCGGTGACGACCGGCTGTCCGATCCCACGAACATCGGGCGCGACGAGGGCGTGACGCCGTTCAACCAGACCCACACCTTCGTGCTCAGCGGCCTCCTCCAGCCGAAGATCTCGGGCACGGGCACCTGGGCCGCCATCGCGAGCAACAACCAGCTCGGGTTCATCGTGCAGGCCAACAGCGGCCTGCCCTTCAACATCCGCGCGAACCGTGACCTCAACCTCGACGGCGTGCAGGACGATCGGCCGATCGGCATCGGCCGCAACACGGGCCGGCTCGGGTCCGTGTTCAACATCGACCTGCGCTACGTGCGGTTCATCCCGATCGGACGCGTGCGTCCGGAGCTGTTCGTGGAGGCCAAGAACATCACCAACCACCTCAACGTGTCGGGGGTGAACCGCGTGGTGGCGGTGGATCCGCTCGGCAACCCCACCGCGCCCCTGGCCTTCCCGGGAACGACGGGATATCCGCTGCAACGCGCCATCCAGGCCGGGCTGAAGGTGAGCTTCTAGCGGCGACGTGAAGTCGTCGCGCGCTGCCTGCCCTTCCGCTCGGACGACCCGCCCTTCGTCCGGTCGTACTCGGCGAGGACGCGGTCCACGAAGTAGCCGGCGAGGCCGAGGGCGCGCCGGTAGTCGAGGGCGGAAGCGATCTCGCGGCGGGTGAGGTGCCGCCGTACCTCGGGATGCGCGGCCACCGCCTCGCGGAACGGCACCTGCGCGGCCAGCGCCTCGCGGGAGATGGCGAGGGTGAGGGCGTGGGCGCGGTCGCGCCCGATCTTCGCTGCCAGCGCCATCATCACCGCCTCCGAGAGGACCACCCCTCCCGCCCGATCGAGGTTGCGGCGCATGTTCTCCGGCTTGACGACGAGGGTGGCCAGGAGGCGGCGCGCGATCACGAGCTGCGCGCCGAGGAGGAGGCACACCTCCTGGGGGAAGGCCCAGGCCGTCTCCCCCTGTCGATGGTCGTCCTCCCATTCCGAGTGGATGTACTCGAGCATCGTCACCCCGCGTGAGCGCACGAGGCGAGCCAGCAGCACGAGCGACCCGGAGGCGACGGGGTTGAGCTTGTGGGGCATGGCCGAGCTGCCGACCTTGCCCTCCATGAACTCGACGACCTCGTCGGTGTCGGTGACCTGCAGGTTGTAGACGTTCTGGCCGATCTTGCCCAGGGTGGACGAGATCATGGCCAGCACGAGGAAGAACTCGGCGAAGCGGTCGCCGGCGGTCTTGGCCGCGATGAGCGGCACCCCGAGGCCCAGGCGCGCCATCAGCCGCTCCTGCACGCGCAGGCCGTCGCGTCCGAGGGCGGCCATGGTGCCGATGGCGCCCCCGAACTCCCCCACCAGCACGCGCGAACGGCTCGCCTCCAGCCGCTCGCGCTGGCGCATCAGCTCGTCGAGCCAGACCGCGGCCTTGTAGCCGAGCGTCACCGGCAGCGCGTGCTGGCCGTGCGTGCGGCCGGCCATGACGGTATCGCGATGCCGGCGGGCCAGCCGTGCGAGCTCGGCCGCGATCGCCTCCAGGTCCGCGCCCACCACGTGGTAGGTGTCGCGGATCTGGAGGGCGAGGGCGGTGTCGATGACGTTCTTGCTCGTCGCCCCCCAGTGCACCCAGCGCGCGGCGCTGGGCTTGACCGCCTGGCGCAGCGCGTTGACGAGCGGCATGACCGGGTTCCAGGTGGTGTCGAACTCGCGCTTCATGGCCCCGAGGTCGATCTTCTCGACGCGGGCCGCGCGCGCGATCTCGCGCGCGGCCGCGCGGGGAATGAGGCCCGTCTCCGCCTCGCTCGCCGCCAGCGCCGCCTCCACGTCCAGCCAGCGCTGGACCATCGCGCGGTCGTCCCAGAGCGCGCGCATGGCTGCCGAGCCGTAGCGGTCGCGGAAGTAGAACGAGTCGTACGCGGAAGCGGCCATCAGCGCGCGCGGGGGCGGCTGACGAGGTTCGCCAGGATGCGGTAGGCCCCGGGCGTTCCCGCGGGGAGCTGGCGCCAGAGCCCGAGGCCGACGTAGGTCCAGGTGCCCTTCCCGACCGACGCGTCCACCAGGATTCCCTTCTTCTCGCCGGGGTTGAGCGGGAACGGATCCGCCGACGAGACGAGCTCGACGTAGTGCGGGTCGCGCGCGGACAGGAAGGCCAGGCCGCGCTCCTGCACCCATCCCTGCCAGTCCACGGGTCCGATGTGGTTCGGCATGGTGAGCAACGGGTGCGTCGGGACGAGCACCTTCATCGGCGCCTCTTCGACGGTGACGCGCTCGTCGGTGACGGAGGCCGTGTAGGGCGCGAACGGGCTCACCGGCGGCGGCGGCGAGGGACGCGGGGAGGCCGAAGCGCCGGGCGCGCCGGAGGCGCCCGCTGCGGAGGAGCCGGCGGGAGCGGCCGATGGGCCGGAGGCGGGCTGGCTGCCGGAGGCGGCGGGATCGGCCAGCCGGTTGAACTCCGCGCGGTTGTACTGCACGACCACGTGCCCGCCGGCGCGCGCGTAATCGAGGAGCCGCTGGTTGTTCGCCCGCAGGTCCGGGCGGGCGCGATAGGCGCGTATGCCGGTCACGATGGTCGTGAAGCGGGACAGGTCGCCGTAGGCGAGGTCGTCGGCGGTCAGGAGCGTCGGGTGGATCCCGAGCTGCTCGATCGCGGCCACCCCCTGGTCGCCGGGGCTCTGCACGTAGCCGACGGAGATGCCGGGAGCGACGTGGAGATCGAGGACCTGGACGCGGGAGGCCGCCCTTCGCAGGAGGTGCCGCTCCTGGATGTGGTTGTAGGCGATCACCTGCACGGCATCGCGGAACTCGCGTCCGCCCTGGATGGCCACCGCGCGGAGCGCGTACTCGCCGGCACGGCCGGTGGCGGGGGCGGTCACGGTGAACCGCGAGGTCACCTCCTCCCCTTCGAAATGCAGCGCGATCCGTGCCTCCGCGGGATCCACCCTCCAGCCCGGCGGAGCCTCGAGATGGAGCGACGCCTCCCCCGCCCCGCGGACCTCGTTGCGCACCACGACGCGGAACTCGCGGGGCGCAGCGTTGGCCAGGGGCAGGACGGCCACGTCGGGAGTCAGCATCACGGACAACGAGGGGACGACGTTGACGACCTTCTCCTTCTCGCCACCGACCCAGCGCCCTTCGTAGCGGAGCTCCGCCGGCGTCTCGAGGGTGATGGGGATCTGGCCCCCTTCCGCGCCGCTCGCGTAGCGCGTGAGGACCACCACGTCCGGCGGGCTCCAGGGCAGGGTCTGATCGGCGGGAACGTCCACGTCGTAGCGGTCCACCGCGGGATCGCGGTGCCAGTACGGCTGCGAGTACCGCGCCTTCTCGCCGACGGTGACCGCGAACGCGACCTCGACTCCCTTCCCCGCCTCCAGGCGCGCGGGAGGCGCCGAGGCGCGGGCAGCCGTCCAACCCTCGGGCACGCGCAGCCCGACGTCCTGGACGGCGACCGGCTCCGTCCCCTCGTTGAAGACGCGAGCCTTCACGTTGAAGGTCTGGCCGGGCACGACGTCGCCGTCGTCGGCGGTGGCCTCCACGTCGAGCCGCGTCGCGAGCGTGAGCGCGCGCTCGAAGTCGTGCCGCTTGCGCTCGAGACGGGCCAGGATCTCGTACTTCGCGGAGGCGTCGAGGCCGCCACCACGGACGAGGTCGAGCTCCTTGGTCACGCCGGCGAGCCCGGCCCGGAGCGCCTCCCGCATCCGGTCCGCGGCGTGGATGGCGAAGGCCTCCTGGGCCTCCTTGCCGCGATCGGCGATGGCCTGCAGCTCCGCGGCCAGCGAGGGCGCGGCCGCCTCCTGCCCGCGCGCGAACCGCGCGAGGCCGGCCAGGCTCGTGTCCACCCCGGAGAGGACGTCGTCCTCGGGACCGGCGACGGCCGGCTCCGCGTCCACGAGCGCGTACACCGCCTTGCCCGTCCCGGGCAGCGCGCGGAGCTGTCCCGCGCCCTGGCACTTGTGGTTCGACCGCGCGAGGATACCGAACTGGTTCGCGGTCATCCCGAGCAGGGGGTCGTACCCCGAGGTGTCCACCGCGACCGTGCGCGTCTCCTTATCCACCTCGCCGCCGCCCCCGACGCCACCCTGGTAGACCTTGCGCGCCTGCCACGGCCGCAGCCCCTCGCCGATCTGGTCCGGGAAGCGCGCAGGGTCGGCGGCCGCGCGGAAGGCCTCGACGGCCAGGCGCCCGGCGGCCTGGTGGTGCTGGCCGCCCTCCTTCGACTCGAGGGGCAGGGTGAGGATGACGTCCGGCCGCACCGCGCGCAGGACGCGCACGACGTCGGCGAGGATCTCGTCGTGCCCCCACTTCTGGAACGTCTCCTCGACGCTGAACGAGTAGCCGAACTCGTACGCGCGCGAGAAGTACTGCGCCGCGCCATCGTAGCGGTGGACGGCGGCCAGCTCCTCCGTGCGCAGGATGCCGAGAGGCTGGAAGAGCTCGGGGCCGATCTCGTTCTGGCCGCCGTCGCCGCGGGTGAGGGTCAAGAGCGAGGTGTCGAGCCCCCGCACGCGGTTGAGCAGGACGAGCACGCCGTTGTTCTCGTCGTCGGGATGGGCGGTCACGTACATCACGGAGGCGGAGGAAGGCAGGTGGCGCAGCGCCAGCCCGAGCCCGTTCGCACCCTCGTCCTGGGGCACGGGCCGGAGCTGGGCGAGCCCGGCGACGGCGGTGAGAAAGGCGATGGACACGAGGACGGAAAGACGGCGGATCACCGGTGGCCTCCTCGGCTGCGCCGCGGGGCGCGGCCTTCGGATTCTAGCGTGGTCTGGTGATGGGTTCGGCCGCCGGCTCAGAGCTCGATCGTCCCCTGGAGGTAGCGCACGGCTCGCCCCGCGATCGTCACCCGGTCGGCGCGGTCCTCGCAGAAGAGCTCTCCGCCGCGCGGCGAGACCTGCAGCGCGTGCAGGCGCTTCTTGCCCAGCCGGCGCGACCAGTAGGGGACGAGCGTGCAGTGCGACGATCCCGTCACCGGATCTTCGGGGAGGCCCTGGCCGGGCGCGAAGAAGCGGGACACGAAGTCGACTTGGGCGCCGGGCGCGGTGACGGTCACCGCGAAGCGGTCGAGCCGGGCGAGGCGGGCGAAATCGGGAGCGAGGCCCCGGACCTCGTCCTCGCTGTCGTAGACGGCCATGTAGTCGCGCGCCGCCCACACCTCGCGCGGCGGGCGGCCCAGGCCCTCGAGCAGGTCTCCGCTCGCCGTCGTGGGCTGCGGCGGGCGAGAGGGAAAGTCGAGGGAGAGCAGGTCGCCCTCGCGGCGGACCCGCAGCTCGCCGCTCTTCGACCGGAACACGACCTCGTTGCGCCCCTTCTCCGCCTCCGCGAAGAGCACGAACGCGGAGGCCAGGGTGGCGTGGCCGCACAGGTCCACCTCGGTGGCCGGGGTCATCCAGCGGATCTCGTACTCGCCGCGCCCTCCCACCAGGAACGCGGTCTCGGAGAGGTTGTTCTCGGCGGCGATGGACTGCAGGGTGGCGTCGTCGAGCCAGGACTCGAGCCGGCACACCCCCGCCGGGTTGCCGCGGAACACCTGGCTTGTGAACGCGTCGACATGGACGATCGGTATGCGCATGGCTCATAGGTAGGCGCGCCCGCGCGTCCCGTCAAGCCCGCGCAGGCGCCCTTGCCGCGGGCGGGCCCTTCCTCATAGATTCCTCACATGAGCTCCGATCCCGCGCCCGCTCCCACCGGCCAGGCCTTCGCGTCGTTCGTCGCCCTCATCGCGCGCCTCCGCGCGCCCGGTGGCTGCCCGTGGGACCGCGAGCAGACGCACGCGAGCCTCAAGCCGATGACGATCGAGGAGGCCTACGAGGTGCTGGAGGCGATCGACGAGGGCAGCGACGCCGAGCTCGCCTCCGAGCTGGGCGACCTGCTGCTGCAGGTCGTCTTCCACGCCCAGATCGCCACCGACGAGGGCCGCTTCACCATCGCCGACGTGATCGCCAAGGTCTCGGAGAAGATGGTGCGGCGCCATCCGCACGTCTTCGGCGACGAGACCGCGCGCTCCTCCGGGGAGGTCCTGCGCAACTGGGAGGCCATCAAGGAGGAGGAGGACCGCACCGCGGGGCGGACGGAGGGCTCGATGCTCGACCGCGTGTCCGCGCGCGTGCCCGCGGTCATGGAGGCCTATCAGATGACGACCAAGGTCTCCCGGGTCGGCTTCGACTGGCCGGAGGCGGCGGGCGCGCTCGACAAGCTCGACGAGGAGGCGCGCGAGCTGCGGGAGGCGATCGCCGCCGGAGGTTCGTCCACCGAGCGCGTGGCGGAGGAGACGGGCGACCTGCTCTTCGCGGCCGTGAACGTCGCGCGCCTGCTCGGCCAGGACCCGGAGAGCGTGCTCAAGGCCGCCAACCGGAAGTTCCGCCGGCGCTTCCGCCACATCGAGGACCGCCTGCGCTCGTCCGGGCGCAAGCCGGCTGATTCCACGCTCGAGGAGATGGACGCGCTCTGGAACGAGGCCAAGGCATCCGAAACCAAGACCTCGCAGGAGTGACCGCGCCCGCGCCGGCGGTCACGGCCGGCCCCTCGGCGCGACGGGCGCCGCACCTGCTCGCGCTGGCAGCGATCGTCCTCGCGGGAGCGCTGCCCCGGTTCTGGCGCCTGGCGCTTCCCGGCCTGACCAGCGACGAGGCGTTCTCGTGGCGCCTCACCGGCTATCCGATCGGCGAGATGTTGCGCCGCGCTGCCCTCGACGTCCACCCCCCCTTGTTCTACCTGGCCCTGTCCGCGTGGCGCACGGGGGCCGGCGAGAGCGTGGTCGCGCTCCGCGGGTTCTCCGTGCTGATGGGCCTCATCGCGATCGCGCTCGTGTGGCTGCTGGTCGAGGAAGCGGCCCGTCTCGACGTGGTCGCGGCATCCCAGGACGATCGGACGCGCGTGCGCGCGGGCACGGCCGCATTCCTGGCCGCGGCCGCGACAGCCGTGCACGCGACGCAGGTCCTTCAGAGCCGGAACGCGCGCATGTACGCGCTGGGGACCGTGCTCGCGGCTGCCAGCGCCTGGACGATCCTGCGCGCGATGAGGGCCGGGGATCGCCGGCTCGCCTGGTGGGCGCTGTGGGGGCTGATCGCGGCGGCGGCGGTGGAGACGCACTACTACCTTGCCTTCACGATCGCGGCGGAGGTGGGGTGGGCGGCGGTAGAGATCGCGCGCGGCCGCGCCGGTCTCGTCCGCTGGCGCGAGCTCGTGACCGCCGCCATCGTCGGCGGTGTCGCCCTCGCGCCGTGGGCGCCCGCGTTCTGGCGCCAGGCGCGGCAGGTCCGGGCCGAGTACTGGATCCCGCCCGCCACGACGAGCGGGCTGGCCGACGGCATCGCGCGCTGGGCGCTCGGCCTCGACGCGGGAAGGGCGGCCCTCCCCATCGCGCTCCTCGTCGTCGCTTCCCTGGCCGCGTGCCTGGGTACCGGTCGCGTCGCGCGATTTTTCGTCCTCCAGGCGGCGGCGCCCTGGATCCTCGGCCTGGCCATATCTGCCGTCTCCGGCCGTCCGATCGTCCTCGACCGATACATGCTGTTTGCCCAGCTCTTCCTGCTCGCCGCCTGGTCTGTCGTCATCGCGCGAGTGCCGTCGTCAATACCGAGGACCGCGGCCGCGGCCGCCCTTCTCGGCGTCCTGCTCGCCGGCCTCGCCGGCGTCCTGCGCGCCTTTCCCGTAGACCCTCCGGCCATGGCCAACGCCGCGCGGTTCCTGAAGCGGCAGGCGGGAGCGCAGGACCTCGTGGTGGTGGAGTCGCCGCGAGCGCTCAACAAGATGCGCTACTACGCGGGCCAGGCCGGGGGCGAGAGGCTCGACATCCGCTGCGCGCTGCCCGAGCGAATTCCGCTGAGCCCCCACGTCTCGCACGTCGTGTCGCTCGCCGACGGCGACTCGATCGCGGCGGGCTCCGAGTTCACGGCCGGAGGCGACACGGTGTGGATCGGCCGCGAAGCGACCGCCCCCCCCGCGGCGGCGCCGCCGGGCTGGACGATCACCTACGCGCGCCTGTTCGAGGGCGGGGAGGACACCCGGTTCGGCCTCGTCCGCTATCAGCGCGCGGCGACGCCGCGCTAGCTCACCTATACTCCGGAGGTGGCCCGCTGGATCCGCACCACGGGCGAGCTGGCGGCGCTCGTGGCAACCCTCGAGGGCCGCCCCGCCCTCGCCCTCGATACCGAATCGGACAGCCTCCATCACCACCGCGAGAAGGTCTGCCTCGTGCAGCTCGGGGTCGAGGGCGAAGGCTGGCTCGTCGATCCCCTGGCCGCCCGGGACCTGAGCCCCCTGGGTCCGCTCCTCGCCGATCCAGACGTGGTGAAGGTCCTGCACGGCGCGGACTACGACGTCACCACGCTCAAGCGCGACTTCGGCTTCACGTTCCGCGGCCTGTTCGACACGATGATCGCCTCGCGCTTCCTGGGGCTGCCCGAGGTCGGCCTGCAGGCGCTGCTCCGCACCGAGTTCGCCATTGCGCTCACCAAGGAGAGCCAGAAGGACGACTGGTCGCGGCGGCCGCTCACGCCGCTGCAGGAGAGCTACGCCCTGGCCGACGTCGCCCACCTGATCCCGCTCCACGAGCGGCTCTCCGCGCGTCTGGCCGAGCGGGGGCGGCTCGAGTGGGTGCGCGAGGAGTGCGAGGCGGTGGCGGCGCTGGAGCCGGCCCGCCGCACACGCGACGCCGAGGCCTGGCAGAAGGTGAAGGGCGTGCGCCGCCTGTCCCGGCGCGAGCAGGCCGTCCTGCGCGAGGTCTTCGGCTGGCGCGACGCGGTGGCCGAGCGCACCGACATCCCCGCCTTCAAGATCGTCTCGACGGAGACGATGATGGAGCTGGCCGCGCACCCGCCCGCCACTCCCGACGAGCTGCGGAAGGTCAAGGGCCTGTCCCCGCGCGTGCAGCGGGACGCGGCCCCCTTGCTGGAGGCGATCGCGCGCGGCCGCGCGCAGCCGGAGGACGCGCTGCCCCAGATCCCGCACGCCCCCCGGCCGGTGGTCTCGGAGACGACGCGCCGGCGCATCGACGCCTTGCGCTCCTGGCGCACGACCGAAGCCAAGCGGCTGGCCGTGGACGTGTCGGTCGTCCTGCCGCAGCGGCTCCTCGAGCGCGTGGCGGAGATCGGACCTCGCACGGTCACCGACCTCGAGAAGGTCGATGGACTACGGCGGTGGCGGCGCGAGGCCTTCGGCGAGGCGCTCGTCCGCGCGAGCGCGCTCGAGCCGCGGCGTTCCTAGGGCACGAGACCCTGCAGGAACTCGCCCGTGCGCCGCTCGACCACGTCCCAGTCGTACTCCGCGCCCACGTAGCGGCGGCCCGCCTCCCCCAGGCGGCGCCGCAGTGACTCGTCGGCGAGGAGGAGCCGGAGCGCCTCTGCGAACTCGGAGTAGCCGCGGTAGAAGAGTCCGCCGCCGCTGCGCACGCACTGTCCCTCCAGGACCCGGCAGGCGGAGTTGACCAGCACCGGCCGCCCGGCGGCCCAGGCCTCGAGCACGATCACGGAGAGGCTCTCGTAGGGGCTCGGCAGCACGAGCAGCAGGCACGCGGCCAGGAGCGCGAACTTCTCGTCCTCGGAGACGAAGCCGAGGTGGCGGATCTTCGGGTGGACCGGGATCTCGAGGACGGGACGGCCGACCAGGACGAGCGGCGGCAGGTCCGGCCACTCCTCGGCCAGCCGCTGCCAGTAGGTGAAGAGGCGGTCCGCGCCCTTGTTGCGGTCGATGCGGCCGACATAGAGGACATACGGGCCGCCGATCCCGAACCGCGTGCGCACGTCCACCGCGCGGTGATCCTCCGGCACGTTGATCCCGCTGCCGACCACCACCGACGGAACCGCGGCATTGCCGCTCACGCCCTGGACGAGGCTCTTCTCCTCGGGGGTCAGGTACACGATGCCCCGCGGGCTCCGGAACAGGTCGCCGAATATGGGCAGCTCGATGGCAGGGTCCTCCTCCGCCGTCGGCACCAGCACCGCGCGCTCGCGCACCGTCGGCAGCCCGAAGAAGGTCTGGTAGTAGCGATACGAGTAGAAGACGAAGAGGTCCACGTCGCGCAGGCCCCGGAGGGATCGCACGAGCTCCGGGCACTCGGGGCCGTTCTCCACCACCCACTGCCGCTCGTCGTCGAGGCCGTGCTCGTCGTGGAACACGACGTCGGAGATGCGCGCGAAGCGCTTCTCGTCGCGCGGCCGGCGCACGGGATGGCGGGTGACGGGCAGGCCGTCCACCCGGTCGGCTCCGGGAGGAAAGTGGTTGCGCCACTCGAGGTAGTCGAGGGCGCAGGTGGTCACCACCCGCACGTCGTGATGGCGGGCCAGGCGTCCGGCCAGCCAGCGGCAGTGCAGCTCCGACCCGCCCGCGACCTCGAGACCGAACCGCTGGATGACGAAGCACAGCCGCAGCCGCCGCCCCGCCGCCGGGCGCGCGTCAGCGGCCATTGACGGAGGCGAGCAGCCGGTCGTACTTCCCCATCACCACCGGCCAGGAGTAGTTCGCCTGGTAGTAGGCCTGCCCGGCACGCCCGAGGGCGTCCGCCGCCCGCGGATGGCCGAGCAGCCAGCCCAGACCCTCCGCGAACTCCTCGTAGGAGGCGTAGTACAGGCCGCCGTTCGCGCGCTGCACCTGCCCGCGCAGCACGGCGCAGCGGCCGTTGACCAGAGCGGGCCGGCCCATCTTCCAGGCCTCGAGCAGCGCCATGGAGAGGCTCTCGAACGGGCTCGGATGCACGAGCAGCCGGCTGGCCGCGATCACGGAGAGCTTCTCCGCATCGGACAGCACGCCGAGGTGGGTGACGTTGACGTGCACGGGGATGGGCAGCACCGCCCGGCCCACGAGGACGAGGGTGAGGTGGGGCGCGCGCTCCTGCACGTAGCGCAGGAAGTCCTCGAACAATCGCGAGCAGCCCTTCTCGCGCTCGATCCGGCCGACGTAGACGGCGTAATCGCCGAGCACGTCCAGACGCTTCCGGATCTCATCGACGGGAACGACGGCCGAGTCCTCGATCCCGACGCCCACGACCTCGCCGGGCAACGAAGCGGCCGCGGTCATGGCCAGCAGCAGCTCCTTCTCCTCGACGGAGTTGAAGGCGTAGGCGGCGGGAAGGCGGAACAGGGGCTTGAAGATGCGCAGGCGGACGGCGCCGTCGTCCTCCGCGGTGGGGACGAGGATGCTCCGGGCCGGCGCGACCTGGAGGCCGTGGTAGGTCGTCCAATAGCGGTACGAGAAGAAGATGAGCGCGTCGTAATCGGAGTGCCGCGCCCGCAGGTGCTCGACGAGTCCCGGCGTGACCGGGCCGTGCTCCTCGATCCAGCGCCGCTCCTCCTCGTCCGTGTGGTCGAAGAAGTGCACCTTCGAGCTCAGAAGGTCGAAGCCTTCCGGCGTGCGGCGCCGCGCCACCTCGAACCGGCGCACGGGGAGGCCCCCGACGGTGGTGACGCCGGGCGCGTACTTGTTCTCCCACGTGAGGTAGTCGACGGCGGTGGTGGTGAGGACCTCGACCTGGTGGCGCTCGGCCAGGCGCTGCGCGACCCAGCGCGCGTGCAGCTCCGCCCCTCCGATCACCTCCTCCCCGTAGCGCTGGACGATGAGGCCGATCCTCATCCGGCGGAGGGACCGCCGTCGGGTCCGGCGCCGCGCTCGAGGAGCTGGATGCGATGGCGCAGGGCCTGCAGCTCCACCTGCAGCCGCGCCGTCTCGCGCACGTTGTTGTGCAGCAGGTGGGCGAAGTAGAGGTTGATCTGCGCCTGGCGGCCGAGCACCGCGTCCGTGTAGAGGCGCACGAAGGGCCGGACGAGCTTCTTCACCACGATGAGGAGGCGGGCGCCCGCGCCCGTGCGCTGCGTGCGGATGAGGTAGTTGGGGTCGATGTTCCAGTCGTGGGTGGGGCCGAGCAGCCGGTCGAGCAGGGCGCCGTCGATCTTGGCTTCTTCGCCGTAGGCGCGCAGGCGGAGGCTCGTGAGCGAGTCCACCTCCTCGTCCGTGTAGATGCCCTGGGCGCGCTTGCGCTGGATGGACTCGCGGATCTCCTTCATGATCGCGACGACGTCGGGAGTGTCGTCCGCCGGGGGCACGGCCTCGCTCATGCGGGTAGTCTATGCCGTCCTCGTCCCGCGGCCGCGCGCGGCCGGCCCTCAGTTCTTGACGTGGAGGGCCTGGACGGCGTCGATGTCCGCGCCCTCGCTGCGCGTGCCTGCCCGCTCGCAGGGGAAGCTCTCGGCGTCGGAGACGCGGACGTAGCGGGCGGTGCGGAGGCCGGTCCCGGCCAGGTCGAAGTCGCAGTGGTTGGAGTTGTCACCGGTGCCGCCGTCGCCGCAGGGCCGGGTGCCGAGGTCCACCCAGGGACCGTTCGGACTCCCCGACACGTCCACGCCGACGCCCTCGAACTGGACGTACTGGAAGACGCGGAGGTCCGGCCCCTCCTGGTCGGAGATGCAGACGCCCATGTCCACCGTCACGTAGCCGTCTTCGCCCAGGCTGAGGATCCCCGAGTACGTGGAGTCGCTCGATCCCCGCGCGTCGGGCGGACCGAGCACGGCCGCCGGGTTGAGCAGCGCGCGCCGGTTCGTGCGCTGCGTGCACTCGCTGAGGAAGAGGTCGACGACCGACTTCGCGTACGGATCGCCCGGCGTACACGGCACGGAGACCTCGAACGTGGCCGGCTTGGACTCCACCTGCCGATCGCCGGCGTGCGCGACCGCTTTCCACTGATAAGCCCGGCCACGTTCGAGGGTCACCGTCGTCGTGGCCTCCGTCTGCGTGGTCCCCGCCGGGACGTCCTTGATGTCCTGGACGACGGTGCCGGCGGGCTCCTGCAGGACGATGAATTCGTAGGTGGCCTTTCCGGCGTCGAACCCGCGCGCGTTGACGGCCACGAGCGTCGGCGTCTGGGTGTCGGCCACGCCACCGTCGCCTGGACGGAGCGCGACGGGAGCGTCCGGAGCGGGCGGGGTGGAAGTCGTCGGTCCACCGTGCCCGCGGCAGGCGACGGCGAGGAGGAGGAGGCTCAGGACGGAGGCGCGAAGAGCCGGGGGCAGAGGCAACCGTCACGGATTATAGCGGCGGCTCGCGAGCGGAGCCCCGTGTGATAATCCCCCACGCTCCAGAGTCCCCCATGCGCGTGGCCTTCGCCGACTGCGTGTTCGACACCGCGCGACACGAGCTGCTGCGCCACGGCCAGGCCGTCCACCTCTCCCCGAAGGCCTTCGACCTGCTGCGCGCGCTGCTCGAGCGGCGGCCCAACGCGGTGGCCAAGACGGAGCTCCGCGACCTGCTCTGGCCAAAGGTCGCCGTGGGGGACACGAGCCTCGGGCGGACGCTGGTCGAGGTCCGCTCCGCGATCGGCGACGACGCGCGCGACGCGCGCCTCGTCCGCACCGTCCACGCTTTCGGCTACGCGTTCGTGGGAACGGTCACCGAGGTGGGCGCGGCCGCCGCCGGCTCTGCCCGCTCCAACTTCCGGCTGGCCTGGGGCAGCCGCGAGGTCGAGCTCCCGCTGGGTGAGAGCGTGCTGGGGCGGACGCGTGGGTGCACGATCTGGATCGATTCCTCCGGGATATCCCGCCGCCATGCGCGGGTGGTGGTGACGGACTTCGGCGCGACCATCGAGGACCTCGGCAGCAAGAACGGGACCTTCCTCCGCGGCCGGCGTATCGAGGGCGCCGTCCCCCTTGCCCACGGCGACGAGATCTGTCTCGGCTCGATCAAGGCCGTCGGATCCGTGCGCATGACCGTCCGCGTCTTCCAGGAGGCGGGCTCGACGCGCAGCGAGCCGTCGGCCTGAGAGCTAGAGCGATCGCGGCAGGATCAGCCAGGAGTCGCCGAACTCGTGGGCGAGATAGCCCGCGGCCTCCGCGTGAGCCAGCGCGCGCTCCAGCAGGGGCGCGGGCGCGAACGCCTGCAGCAGCTCGAAGTGGCTCTCGCCCGGC
>Ga0136846_1216467_pt1 | contig 18773 bp, 20 predicted proteins | sample HopSoiMetagenom2_FD_96841 | JGI IMG/M metagenome (GOLD analysis project Ga0136846, IMG submission 96841) | Grasslands soil microbial communities from Hopland, California, USA - 2 Assembly 2016 (version 4) | ecosystem: Environmental > Terrestrial > Soil > Grasslands | place: USA: Hopland...
CGCCGTTGCGTACTGTCGGCACCGGCGATCGTATCTTTCGGCTGGGAAACAGCGCAACGGCGCGAACCGCCTTTCCCTGACTTCCGATACGCTTCCCATTTTCGGGATTGTTTCTCTTTCTTGTTTCCAAGTCTTTGAAGAGGCTGGTGGGCGCGACAGGGATTGAACCTGTGACCTTCCCCGTGTGAAGGGGACGCTCTCCCGCTGAGCTACGCGCCCGACTTCGGTTCAATGAACCAGAAACCGGCCTAGATCGCGTTGATTCTACTAGCGGAGCACTCTTGTGTGAAGGGAGTGCTCTCCCGCTGAGCTACGCGCCCGAATGGACGGGTTTAGGGGGTCCGTCGCCGCCCCGTCAAGGCGCTCACGCCGGGACGACAGCCAGCGACTGCACCGCGTCCCACAGCTCGTCGAAATGGGAGATAACGCGGTCCGGCGCGAACTCAGCGACGTGCTGGTCGGTATAGCCGAAATCGACGGCGATCACCGGCACATGCACCGCCTGCGCAGTGACGATGTCGGTTTTGGAATCCCCGACCATGATCGTGTGCTGCGGATCGCCGCCGGCGCGTGCGATCGTCGCGAGCAGCGCGCGCGGATCGGGCTTGCAGAATTGAAACGTGTTTTGCCCGCAGATGGCGCGGAAGCGCGCGGCCAAACCAAGCTCCGTCAGCAGGTGAAAGGAGGGATGCTCGAACTTGTTCGTGCAGACGGCGAATGCCCATCCCGCCGCTTCGAACCGGTTGAGCGCCGCTTCAACGCCGGGAAAGGCGCGGCTCTCGTCGGCGATATGCGCCTCGTAACGAGCGAGAAACGCGAGAAACATTTCCTCCAGCCGCGCCGGCGACACGCTGCGGCCTGCCGCCGACAGGCCTCGCTCGATCAGCGCGCGCGCCCCCGCACCAACCATTGATCGCGCCATCTCGAAGGGCAGCGGCGGAAGGTGCTCATCGGCAAGGATGTGATTCAGCGTACCGATGAGGTCGCCTGCGGTATCGACCAGCGTGCCGTCGAGATCGAAGACGAGAAGGGGTGGGCAATTCATTGTGCGGGACTATTTGCCCCGGGTGGGGCAGGAAAGCGGCAGCGTGTAAACTGAGGGCTCCCGATTCGTGGAGCTTCGCGTGAGATGACGCCCGCCGCTTTGCTTCGCTGCCTAGCCCTTGCCAGTCTGGCGGCGCTTCCGACCAGTTTACTTGCCGCAAACTACGAATTCCTCGCAGCGCCCGAAACCGATCTCAATCGCGTCTACCGGCTTGATCGCGCCACTGGCGAGATTGGCGCCTGCCAATACGGCCTCAAGGAGAATTCGATCGGCGTGACGCTCTGTTATCCCCCGGGCGAGGGTGCGACCGCGCAGCAGCCGAGCGAATATGGCCTCATCGCCTCGCGTCACGAGCGCGAGGGCGGCGTCTTCAGGGTTGATCTGCGCACCGGCACGATGTCGATCTGCTACGTGCTCAATGATGCGGTCGTCTGCACGCCCCAAGCCAAGTAGTCGAGCCACATGAGCCGCGGGTGATCAGGCCGCCTCGGTCCTGCCATGTGGCCGCGCATATTTCTGGATCAGGTGCAGCAGCTGTTCGGGCCGCCATGGCTTCGTGAGATAGTGGGCTTTCATGGGAAGGCCGACCGGAGGCCGGGCGGCCGCGCCGGACGTTACGAGCAGCGCAATCCATGGCCATCTCGCGTTGATCGTGGAGGCGAGTTCAAGCCCTTCTTTCATGCTTTCCAGCCACATATCCGTGAAGACAGCGGCGGTCTCTTGCGCGTGTTCGCGCAGGAAGGCGAGTGTCTCGGCGGCGGAGGCGAAGCCGCGGACATCGAGACCGGCACGTCGCAAAAGATCGAGTGCGTCTTCGCGCACTAGCAGTTCATCCTCGACCACCAATACGAATCCGCGATTTTGAGCCACGGCCATCTCAGCACCCCCACGAGCAATTCCGGGGGCTGCGGCAGGTTCCAGGCGGGCCGTGGCATGGTTTGCGCGGCCTCACCGAAGCCTGTAAGCGCTGCAAAGCTAGACCCGCGATGACCATCCTTGATCTCACCGCCGCCAAGCGTCGCGCCGCCGCACGCGCGCTTGATTTCGTCCGGCCGGATATGCGGCTCGGGCTCGGGACGGGGTCCACGGCCGCCGAATTTGTGCGGGCGCTTGGGCCGCGCGTCGCTCGGGGCCTGAAACTCCGCTGCGTAGCGACATCGAACACCACCGCGGATCTCGCCCAATCCCTGGCGATCCCGCTGACCACATTGGATGAGCTCCCTGAACTGGACCTTGTCGTCGACGGCGCCGACGAATTCGATTCTGAGCTTCGGCTCATTAAAGGCGGAGGGGGTGCGCTTCTGCGCGAGAAGATCGTCGCTGCAGCCGCGCCCAAGATGGTGGTGATCGCCGATTCCAGCAAAGAGGTCGCCCGGCTCGGCCGTTTCCCGCTGCCGGTCGAGGTCGACCCGTTCGGCCTCGAATCGACCCAGCGACACGTCCTTAATCTCGCCCGCGCCTTAAGTCTGCCGCCGAGCCTGGCACTCCGGCGGATGGCCGACGGCCATGCTTTCGTCACCGACGGCGGCCACTACATCATCGACTGTGCCTTCGGATCGATCCCGGACCCCGAGGCGCTCGCCCGTTCCCTCGCAACGATCCCGGGCCTCATCGAGCACGGGCTCTTTATTGGGCTTGCTACGACTATCATCGTTGCCGATGCGACGGAGACCCGGCTCCTTGGCCAGGCCCCTGAATAAGTCCGAAGGAGATAATCCCGTGCCCCACCTCGTTTCTCGCACCGCCGGAGCCGTTCTGCTCAGCCTTTGCGTAGGCGCGATCCCTGCCGCTCTTGCCCAGCAGCCTGCGACCACCCCTCTTGGAAAACCAGGTTCGCAGCCGGCCGTCGCCCCCGCCGCGCCCTCCCCGCAACAGATCTCTGAGGCTCGCGACGTCGTCCTTTATTCGGGCATCGCGCGCTCGTTTCAGGTCGTCGTGCCGCAATATCTGGATCAGATCGGCGCTAGTCTGACGCGGACGCGGCCCGATCTCATCCGCGACCTCAATGTCGTGATGGAGCAGGTCAAACCCGAGTTCGACAAGCGCATCGATGAAATGGTCGACAACGCCGCAAAGATTTATGCGGCGCGCCTCACCGAACCGCAGCTCAAGGACGCTGCCGCCTTCTTCAAGAGTCCCGCGGGCGTGGCTTATGTGCAGGCGCAACCCGCAATGATGAATGATCTCTTCCCGGCGATGCAGAACTGGCAAAAGAAGATGTCGGAAGACATGGTGACGCGCATCCGCACGGAGATGAAGAAAAAGGGTCACGATATCTGATCCGTCGCGAAGCGGGGCGCCGAGATGACGGATGCGGAGGTCGATCTTTTCGTCATCGGCGCGGGGTCCGGCGGCACGCGCGCAGCTCGCATAGCTGCAAGTTATGGCGCCAAGGTGATGGTCGCCGAAGAATTCCGCGTCGGCGGCACTTGCGTCATTCGCGGCTGCATTCCGAAAAAGCTATTCGTCTATGCGAGTCGGTTTCGCGACGAGTTCGAGGACGCCGAAGGCTTCGGCTGGAAAATCGAGAAGACGTCTTTCGACTGGCCGACCTTGGTTGCCGGCAAGGAGAAGGAGATCACCCGCCTATCCGGAATCTACGGCGTGCATATGACGCGCGCCGGCGCCGAGATTGTCGAAAGCCGGGCCGTCATCGAGGACGCCCATACGGTGCGGCTTCTCAAGGACGGGCGGTGTATTCGCGCCAAATATATCCTCATCGCGACTGGCGGCGGGCCGGTGCTGGAGCCGAAAATTCCCGGTCTCGAACATACGATCACATCGAACGAAATATTCGATCTGCCTGTCTTTCCGCAACGTCTGCTGATCGTCGGCGGCGGCTATATCGCGGTCGAGTTCGCCAGCGTGTTCACGCGTCTCGGAGCGAGCGTCACGCAAGTTCTGCGCGGCGAGAATGTGCTGCGCGGGTTTGACGACGACCTGCGCACCAATCTTGCCGTGGCGCTGCGCGGTGCCGACGTCGACTTACGCACTGGCATTCTGCCGACTCGCATCGAGAAGACCAACAAGGGTCTCGACGTGCATTTGAGCGATGGCTCCTGCATCGAAGCCGACCAGGTGCTCATCGCCACAGGACGGCGGCCGAATACGAAAGACCTTGGGTTGGAGAAGGTCGGCGTTGAATTGAACAAGAAGGGGGCGGTCGTCGTCGACAGCCATTCCAAGACCAGCGTGGACAACATCTATGCCGTCGGCGACGTCACCGATCGAATCAACCTGACGCCGGTCGCGGTGCGCGAGGGTCACGCGTTTGCTGATACGATTTTCGGTGGTCGGCCGACCGCCGTCAATCATGTCAATGTTCCCTCCGCCGTGTTCACCACGCCCGAGATCGGCACAGTCGGTCTGTCCGAACAGGAAGCGCGCAACATTTTCGATTGCGTCGACATTTATCTCGCGCATTTCCGACCGCTCAAGGCCACGCTGTCCGGCCGCGAAGAAAAGGTGCTGATGAAAATCATCGTCGACGGCACGACCGATCAGGTGCTCGGCATCCACGTTCTCGGGCATGATGCCGGCGAGATGGCGCAGCTCGTCGCCATTCCGGTGCGGATGGGCTGCAAGAAGGCGGACTTCGACGCAACGATGGCATTGCATCCGACGGCGGCGGAAGAGCTTGTAACGATGCGCACACGCGCGGCGCGCTACGAGCGCACGGCGGCGGAGCGGGCGTAAGCTTTTGCTTTGATATTACGCTGCGCTTGCCGGCAGGGGTTCCGGCTCGATGCCGCCTTCATCCGCCATCGCATGCACGCCGGCTCTGCGGCGGCCTATTGCATCGAGCACGCGGTAGACGGCGAGCCGCACGTCATCTGTGCGCGCTTCCGTCCCGCGCGACAGAAGCCATGCGAGGCAGAGGGTCAGCCCTAAAAGGCCGAAGGTGACCATCCAGTGGAGGGCGGTCGCCGTTTGCGCGTGCCAGCCGGCACCGAACAGATAGTCGGCTGCCGCGACGGCCAACACGATGATCGGCAGATGGCAGGCGTAGAGAGAGAAGGAGAAATCCGAGAGCGGCTTGTGGATGCGCCAATTGCAGATCGCCCATTCCCGGGATTGCGAGAACCGCAGCGACAGCAGGAGATTGCAGAAGCTCAAGGCGACCGCGGCATCGGCGAGCGCCGCCCAAAACGGGTCGGAGGGGATTTTACCGCGACACATCAGCCGGACGGCGACCGTTATCGCGAGGAAGATGAGGAGCGCCAGCCCTTTCGAGCGAACCAGCGGCCGTGGCGCAAAACGCACAAGCGCGCCGGAGAGCCAGATCAGCCCGCCGACAAAGAAGAACACGCCGGCGATGGAGAAGCTGACCGCGAGCGCCGCACCGCAAATGAACCCGAACACTCGAACGATAGGCGCTGTTAGTGTCAGCGGCAGAAGCAACAGCGCCCAGGCAATGTAGTACCAAAACTCACAGCCGAGCGACCAAAGCGGACCGTTCGTTCCGAAAGCGGGGAAAAAGATGCCTTGCAGATTGAGCAGGTTCGGCCAGAGCAGCTTGAGATCGAAGCTGCCCGCGAACATCGGGGAGTCATACAGCCCGAACCCTGCAAGGAAATGCCTGCCGATGGAATCGAGGCACCAGCCGAGCAAAATCACGGGAACGAGGAGGAGATAAATCCGGACGGTGCGGTCGACGAAATATTTGGCGAGAAACGGTTCGGTCCCGCGCGATTTCGCAATGAAGTTGCCGCCGACGAGAAACCCGCTGATCACAAAAAACACGATCACCGCCTGGTGCGGAAAGCCGGTCAGAAACCACCAGACATAGGCGCCCGGCCCGTGCGGTGCGCTCATGATGTCGGGCTGGCTGATCAAAAGGCTGCCAGCATGCGCGATCAGCACGGCGAAAGCCGCGAGCCATCTGGCGACGACAAGGAAGCTTGAGGCTTGAACTGAATGCATGACCACACGTATCGAAGCTTGGCTTTATACGTATCAATGCTGGCGAATCTCTGCCCGATTGGCGGCAAGCTGCGGAAATCAGGGCGGAATTCGCGGACGTGTTGCCGGAATGCAACCTCGCCATTGCCGCGCGGCTCGTGTATAGCGACCGCCGATCCGCGAGCGGATGATCAGGCCGCTGGCGAGGGAGGGAGAGATGGACCGCTGGTCGCCGGAGAGCTGGAGGAAGAGGCCGGTCGCGCAGCTGCCGGGTTATGCCGATCGCGTGGCCCTCTCGGATGTCGAGCGCACGCTCGCAGGCTTCCCGCCGCTGGTTTTTGCAGGCGAGGCGCGCAAGCTGAAGCAGGCGCTCGCCCGGGTCGCGGCTGGCGAGGCTTTCCTGCTCCAGGGCGGGGACTGCGCCGAGAGTTTCGCCGAGCACTCCGCCGACAATATCCGCGATTTTTTTCGAGTCTTCCTACAGATGGCGGTGGTGATGACGTTCGCCGCGGCCTCTCCCGTGGTGAAGGTCGGACGCATCGCCGGCCAGTTCGCTAAGCCCCGCTCCGCACCGATGGAGGAGATCGGCGGCGTCGAGCTTCCAAGCTATCGCGGCGACATCGTCAACGGCATCGAGTTTACGGCCGCTGCCCGTGCGCCCGATCCGCAGCGCCAGCTCGACGCCTATCGCCAGTCGGCGGCGACCCTCAACCTCTTGCGCGCCTTCGCGACCGGCGGCTACGCCAATCTCGAAAACGCCCATCGCTGGATGCTCGGCTTCGTCAAAGACAGTCCGCAATCGAGCGCTTACAGGGAGCTTGCAGATCGGATCACCGAGACGCTCGGTTTCATGCGCGCGATCGGCCTCGATGCGGAAGCGCATCCGGAGCTTCGGCAGACTGATTTCTACACCTCGCACGAGGCGCTGCTTCTCGGCTACGAGGAGGCGATGACGCGCGTCGATTCAACGACGGGCGATCATTACGCGACCTCCGGGCATCTCATCTGGATCGGCGACCGCACCCGCCAGCCGGATCACGCGCATGTCGAATATGCGCGTGGCATCAAGAACCCTATCGGCCTGAAGTGCGGTCCGTCGCTTGCGCCGGACGGGCTCTTGAAGCTGATCGACATGCTCAATCCGGGCAATGAGCCGGGACGTCTGACGCTGATCTGCCGCTTCGGCTCGGATAAAGCGGCGGATTATCTGCCGGGCTTGATCCGCGCCGTGCGGCGCGAGGGCCGCAATGTCGTGTGGTCGTGCGATCCGATGCACGGCAACACGGTGAAGGCCGGCGCCTACAAGACGCGGCCGTTCGAGCGGATCATGAGCGAGATCCGCACCTTCTTCGCCGTGCATCAAAGCGAGGGCACGTATGCCGGCGGCATTCACCTCGAAATGACCGGCAAGAACGTCACCGAATGTACCGGCGGTGCACGCGCGATCTCTGAAGGCGAGCTCAAGGACCGCTATCACACCTATTGCGACCCGCGGCTCAATGCCGAGCAGGCGATCGAGGTGGCTTTCCTGGTCGCAGAGCTTTTAAAGGCCGAGCGCCTCGCCCGCGGTACGCCGGAAGTGCACGCGGCAGAGTAGGGGCGCCTCACCAGGCGTGGGGCGACCCGCGTTTCGCCGCGTCCGGCTGCTTGGATTTCGCCGGGCAGAACAAACGCATCAGGAGCGCTCGCAAACGCGCGCGTTCGGGCACATATGGGCCTAAACCGTGCAGCATCATATTCAGTCGCGCTGCCGCTGCGCCGCGCATGATCAGGCCGTGTCCGCGCGTCATCTTCCAACATTCACATTTATGACGTCCTCAACCTGCTCGGATCGATCCAAGGTTCCGAGCCAAATTGCAAGCTGCTTCGCGCGGCCGCGAATCTGCACCTCCTGCGGGCCCTCAAACGAGCGCAGCAGATCGGGGGAGGCGCTCGCGGCGGTGACGACATCACCGCTGAACACGATCTCGACGCGGCGCTCTTTCCCGACGGCAAGCAGCCGGCTTGCGACATTGACCACGTCTCCCGTCGCGGTGATGTGCTGATGCGTCTCCGCGCCGAGCCGTGAGAGCACGACGGCGCCATGATGCACGCCGATGCGCATGCCAAGCACGTACCCCTCAGGTAAAGTGAGATGGCCGATCCAGACCTTCAGCGCGCGGGCGAGACTAAGCGCCGCCTTGATTGCACGGGCAGCATCATCCGCGCGCGGTGCCGGCAGGCCGAAGACCAGCATCGCGCCGTCGCCCATGAAACTCTCGACATACCCGTTGGAGCGCAGGGCCTCGTCTTCGATTATTGAGTGAAACTCCTTCAAAAAATTACGCGTGCGTTGTGCGCCGAGCTGCTCGCTCAAGCCCGTGAAGCCGGAAAGATCCACGAACAGGATCGCCGCATTCTGCTCCACGGGCTCCAGCAGGAAGCGTGGATTGGTGGCAATCGTGTCGGCAATCGCCGGCGATTGAAAGCGCCGGAACGCCTCACGCTGCCTGCGCATGCGCTGCTTGCTGCGTTGCTCCAGCCAAAGCCGAAGTGAGCCGAATAGAAGGCCCACCGGTAATGTCGCGGCAAGGGGCAGCGCCATGGCAAACCAGTAGTTCCTTGTGAAGGCGAAAATTACGAGTATCAACCAGATGACGAGCGGCACAAAGGACAGCGCAATACCGAGGCTGATGCGCCGCAATGACAATGCAAGAACCGTCAGAATCGGCAGGATCATGCTCGCCGCGAGATCGATGCGGCGCGTGGCGAGATCGCGGATCAATCCGCCGCCCGTGACGAGATGCGTGAGCGCCGTCGCCTCCACTTCGACACCGGGAAAGAGCGGATCGAACGCCGTCGCAAATGTATCCGCCGTGCCAATCGCGGTTGCACCGACAACGACGATGCGTCCGCGCACAGCGTCGAGGCCGCCACCATCGAGGATTGTTTGCGCGCTGATCGTCGGGATCGTGCCGCGCGGACCATAAAAGCGGAGCGGCAGATGATAGCCGATATCGATGGCACTCTCTGCGGCGCCGACGCGAATGGCGTTGCGTTCGATTTCCGGATCGCCCATTGCGACGGCGCTTGCACGCAGCGCGAAGCACGGCAGAAGCTCCACGCCCGAGCGGATCAGCAAGGGTATGTAGCGTGGCGTGCCGCCGTGATCGGCGGAGATGTTGACGAGCCCGATCTCACCGGCCTCGGCGATCGGCGACACCGGCGTGACGATCCGCTCCGCAAGGGGCAAGGCGAGCGAAAGACCAGAACCGAGCGACGTGTCGGAAAACGCGTCGCCGCGCGGGAAGAGAGCGACGGCGCCAATCACCGCGCGCGCATGGCGGATGGCCTTGGCAAGTTGCGCGTCCGCATCGGCCGGGCCGGGATCGAGGAACAGCATATCGAGTGCGATCGCCTTCGCCGCGCTCTCGGTCAGCCGGTTGACGAGCTCAGCAAGCAAAGCGCGGGGCAGGGGATGCGATCCGACCCGCCGCACCGTCTCATCATCGATCGCGACGATGACGATGCCCTCGGGCGCGGGGCGCTCCCCGGCGATCAGCAGCCGCCAATCCGTCATCGGCCCTTCGGCGCGGTCGAGAAGCGAGGCGCGTCCTTGCAAATGCCAGACGCCGAGAAATGCGCCCCACGTGCCTGCTACGATTATTGCTACCAACGCGACGGCTGCTCGCCATGATCGCAGGCGCGAACGCATCAGCGGCCGAAGCGCGCCATCAGCTTCTGCACGCGCTCAGTCGCCCAGACATGCGCGTCGAGCGGCTTGCCGGGAATGACATCGGAGCCCTCGCCAGGGCCGAGAGTATTCCGCTCACGGGTCGAGCGGTTCTGGACACCGATCTTGCCGCGCGAGACGAAAACGTCGGTCTCCGTCTTCTCCTCCTTCACGTCGACGGCGTAGAGCGTGCCGCGCACGGAGGCGATCGCGTGCGGCGTCAGCACCTGGAAGCCGCCGCGCCGGCCGGGCGTCACGTCGACGAGAACGGCGCGGCTGGTCACTTCGAGCTTGTTCTGGTCGATAAGGCGATATTGGGCGCCATTTTCCGCCTCGATTTTGAGTCCGCCGCCGCAGCGCAGCACCTCCCGGGGGGGATCGGTCAGCGCCGTGACCTTGCATCCGGCGACGGACTGCGCCCGTACCGGGACTGCGGCAAGCAGAGACGCGGCAGCTACGGCCAAGATTGAGCCGAGCCTGAAAATTGTCTTCAACATGTCCGGGCCCTTTCTCCCAGGACCGCGAAGCTCGGCGGATTATTCCCAAAGCGAAAGGCGGATCCGCCTCAGGGCCGCGCGCAAGCAACGCTGGCGGCACATTAGCACAGGCGGCGGGCGCCGCGATGTGGCCGCTCCCACCCCTGCAGCCCGCCTTGGCGGCGGGCCTTTTACTGGTTGCAGGCGAGAGCGGCAGCGCTATTTGGCTTCACCTCGGATGACGCGGAATATCCCTGCTGGAAGCGCGTCGAAGCTCTATCTCAACATCCCGCAGCTCTCGGAGGACTGCCGATGAACCATGACGCGCTCGTAACGCATCCAACCCGCCGCTTTATTCTGAAGATCGGCTCCCTGGCTGCCGGTTCCCTGTTGCTACAGGCGCCGGGATGGGCAGAGACAAATCCGGCAGTCACAAAAATCGGCGTTATCGGCTCGGGCAAGATCGGCAGCACGGTCGGGACGCTGTGGGTGAAAGCTGGCCATCATGTTCTGTTCTCGTCGCGCCATCCCGAGGAGCTGAAGGAGCTCGTCGCTGGCCTGGGGTCCTCGGCGCGCGCCGGCACGCCCGAAGAGGCGATTGCGTTTGGCGACGCCATCCTGCTGGCGGTTCCGTACAAAGCCTATCCGCAGGTCGGAAAGGATTATGCGAAGGCGCTTGCCGGCAAGGTCGTGCTCGATGCCGGCAATGCGACGGTCGCGCGCGACGGCCAGGAACTCGTCGACGAGACCAAGCAAAACGGCCTCGGCAAAACGACGGCGAAATATTTTCCCGGGGCACGCATCGTGCGCGCGTTCAATACGCTCGGCTACACGGTGCTGGCCCGCAATGCGCACAAAGACGGCGGGCTGCAGGCAATCCCAATTGCCGGCGACGACAAGGATGCGCTCGGGGTCGCATCGAAACTGGTCAGGGACGCAGGCTTCGAGCCGGTGGTTGTCGGCGGTCTCGATCGCGCTAACGACTTCGCCATGGGTGCGCGCGGCTACGGTCAGCAGGTCACCGCAGCGGAACTTAAGAAGACGCTCGGGCTCGCCGAGTGATCCGCAGTTGAACGCCACGTCGGAGCTGCGTGAAGGGGATAACCCGGCGAATGCCGGGTTGATCGAGCGCGTCTTCCAGGTACGACGCCGCGAATTGCCGGTCGTCGGCTGGTCGTGGCTCTACATCTTCTCGATTCTCTCGTCCTATTACGTGATGCGCCCGATCCGCGAGCAGATGGGCGTGTCCGGCGGGATCGAGAATTTGCCGTGGCTGTTCACGGCGACGCTCGTTGCGATGATTCTGCTCAACGTGCCCTTCGGCTATCTTGTCAGGCGATTGCCGCGGGTCCGCTTCATTCCGATCACCTATCGTTTCTTCACGGCGAACATCCTCCTCTTCGCACTCGCGCTGCATTTGGCAAACCAGGAACAGGCGGTTTGGATCGGGCGATTTTTCTTTGTCTGGCTCTCCGTCTTCAACCTCTTTGTCGTCTCTATTTTCTGGCAGACTATCGTCGACGTGTTCACGTCCGAGCAGGGCAAACGCCTGTTCGGCTTCATTGCGGCCGGCGCAACGATCGGCGCCATCGCCGGGTCGTCAGCGAGCGCGCTGCTTGCGCGCACGGTGCCGACATGGGGTTTGCTGCTTGGCGCGGCGGCGCTTCTCGAAATCGCGGTGTTCAGCGCGCGCAGATTGTCGCGCGTCTCCGATCAACTCGCGCAGAAGCCTTTGGCGCAATCGGGCGAGCAACCGATCGGCGGTTCGACATTCGCCGGGCTACTCCATGTCGTGAAATCGCCTTATCTGTTGAATGTCAGCTTGTTCTTCCTTTTGTTTTCGATCACCAGCACATTTCTTTATTTCGAGCAGGTCAACATTGCCGCGAAAGCCTTTCCGGACCGTGGTGCGCAAACAGCGTTTTTTGCGACCGTCGACCTCGCTGTGAACGTGTTGACGCTTTTGATCCAGCTGTTCCTCACCGGGCGCGTCGTACGTCTCTTCGGCGTTGGACTCGCGCTCGCCTCCTTGCCGCTCCTCAGCATCGTCGGCTTTGCGGTCCTGCTTTATGCGCCAACATTTGTGCCCGTCGTCGCCTTCCAGGTTCTGCGGCGCGCCGGGAATTTCGGCATCGCGCGGCCGACGCGCGAAGTTCTCTTCACCGTCCTGCCTAGGGAAGACCGATATAAATCGAAGAGCGTCATCGACACCGTCGTCTACCGGCTCGGCGATCAGGCCGGCGCGTGGTCGTATGCGCTCGTCGGTTTCCTGCAATGGGGCGCCGCTGCGCTGCCGATCCTCGCGATCCCTATCTCGGCGGTTTGGCTCGTCAACGCGATCTGGCTTGGACGCCGGCAAGAAGAGATGGCGGCAGATGCGCCCGCGGCTGCCGCGCTGCCGTCGCCAAGCGCCAAAGTGGCGACAATCTCATGAGCCACGGCCTGTTCACGCGCGCCGAAATTCTGCGCCTCACCGGCGGCGCCGGCGCGGCGTACCTGTTTTCTACTGCAGCGCGCGCCGAACAATCCGGAGAGAAAGCCGCAATGCAGACGCGCGTCATTCCTTCGAGCGGCGAGAAGCTGCCGGTCATCGGTGTCGGCACGTGGCAAACGTTCGATGTCGGCGCCGACGCAGCCGCGCGCAAGCAGCTCACGCAAGTTCTCGCGACGCTTTTCGATGCCGGCGGTTCGGTGATCGATTCCTCGCCGATGTACGGCACTTCAGAAGATGTGGCCGGCAGTCTGGTCGCCGATATGGGCGCGCGTTCGAAAGCCTTTCTCGCCACCAAAGTGTGGACCCGGGGGCGCGAAGCCGGCATCCATGAGATCAACCGTTCCATGCAGCTTCTTCGCGCCGAGAAACTCGATCTTCTCCAGGTCCACAATCTCCTGGATTGGCGCATCCATCTTGCGACCCTGCGCGATCTCAAGAGCAAGGGTCGCATCCGCTATCTCGGCGTCACCCATTACACATCGAGCGCTTATCGCGAGCTCGAAGCTGTCATGCGCGAGCAACAGCTGGATTTCATCCAGGTCAACTATTCCGCCGACGATCGCGCCGCCGAACAACGGATCCTGCCGCTTGCCGCCGAGCGCGGCATGGCGGTGTTGATCAATTTGCCGTTCGGCGGCGGCGGGTTGTTGCGGCGCCTGCGCGCAAAACCGCTACCGGCGTGGGCCGGCGAGATCGGCTGCGCCAGCTGGGCGCAGATATTGCTGAAGTTTGTCATCGGCCATCCCGCGGTGACCTGCGTCATCCCGGGCACGGCTAATCCGGATCACATGCGCGACAACGCGGCGGCGGGCGCTGGGCCATTCCTCGATCAAGCGGCGCGCCAAGGGATCGTCGCCGAGCTCACCTGATATTCAGGCGCCGACTTCACGCCGGCTCGAGCAATCCGTCGAAGTGGAGATAGGCTTCGTCGAAGCCGGCATCCTCACACAATTCCTCCGATTTCAGGATCCTCAATACGTGCTTGTCGAGCGTGATGAGGCCACGGCCGCGCAAGTCCATCAGGCTGCGATTCACATGAACCATGGAAAGGCCGAGTGCATCGCCAAGCACCGCCTGCGTGATCGGGAAATCGAAGGCATCTCCCCGCGTCAGGCCGACGGCCCGCAATCTCCTATATAGCTCGCAGAAGAGGTGGGCGATGCCGGCGGGAGCATCGCGGCGTCCCATTCCGACCATCCATTCGCGAAAAATCGCTGCGTCGATCAGCGTATCGCGCCACAACAGATTGCCGATGCGAGGGAAGTCCCTCGTCAGGGCCTTTACAGCTTCATGTTGGACGAAGGCGACCATGCTCGGCGCAAGCGTTCCGAGATTGTGATCCATCGTCCTCAAATGCAGGCTCTGCAGATCGGGAATGTCACCGGCGATATGGAAAGAGAATATCTGGCGGGTGCCCGTCTCCAATATCTTGTAGCGGCAGACCCACCCCTCCAGCACCAGACAACATTGCGTTGGCCGGTCATTCTCGCGAATCACGTCGTGACCGGCGCGGAACTGCCGCACCGTGACGGGAAGGGTGAGAATCGCCGCCTTCTCTTCAGGCGAAAGGCTGGCAACGGCTTCGAGCTTGCGAAGTAGCGGCTTGAGGGCTTGGGGCATGCTGGGGCTCCCTGAGGCGGGAGCGCGAGCAGTCTCTCAGCCATCGGCGCGCCCAGAAGGTTCGGCCGACGACGGGGCACCCTATCACATGGATTATCCCATAGCAGTAACAATCAGTGGTGGAGCTTTAGCCTTTCACGACTATTGCGCTAGGCGGACCGGACCGACCGCCCAGTCTGTGGATGAAGATCACGCCAAGCCCTCATATAGCGCATGTTATTACCGGGGCGCGGAGACTCGGCTACGCTCATGGGCATGGCCCGCTATTTTTTCGACACGCGCGACAATTCCCATTCCCAGCGCGACGAGCTCGGACTCGAGCTCGACAGCCTGGAAGAGGCGCGCGACGAGGCGACGCGAGGGCTTGCCGATCTGGCCAAGGATGTGCTCCCCAGCGCAGTCCGCCGAGAGCTGGCCGTGGAGGTTCGAGACGAAATCGATTTCCCGGTTCTGCGTGCGGCTCTTTGGTTCGAAGTGGCTGTTGTCGCCGCACTGTAACGATCGGGTTCGAGGCGCGCGCGCTGGATAAAAAAAGCAAATGTATGACGCCCTTTTGAACCGGCTGATCCGGAGGCTGGAGGTCGATACGGCGCCCCTTTCTGAACAGGAAAGGGATGCGATCGCGAGCCTTCCCCTGACGATCAGAGATGTGGCGGCCGACCAGGACATCGTGCGCGAAGGCGAGCGACCGTCGCAATGCTGCGTGGTGATCGAGGGCTTCCAATGCCGCTATAAGATGCTGCGCGATGGCGAACGGCAGATCATGTCCTTCCATGTCCCCGGCGACATCCCCGATCTGCAGAGCCTGTTCCTCTCGACTATGGACCATTCGCTCGGGACGATCACGCCGAACCGCGTCGCCTTTATCGCCCACGAGCCCTTGCGGAAGCTCATCCGTCAGCAGCCGGGAATTGCGGAGCGGCTTTGGCGCGAGACGCTCATCGATGCGTCGGTCTTCCGCGAATGGATCACCAATGTAGGTAGCCGCGATGCCTATACGCGCATCGCGCACGTCATATGCGAGATGTATGTCCGCTTGCACGCAGTCGGACTAACCAACGGCACGACATTTCAGTTTCCGATCACCCAAACGGAGCTCGCCGACGCGACCGGCCTCTCCACCGTGCATGTCAATCGCAGCATTCAACAGATTCGCGCGGACGGATTGATTGTCTGGGAGCGCGGCGTCTGCACCATACCGGATTTGAAGGCCCTGCAGGACGCCGGGATGTTCGAGCCGAGCTATCTGCATATGCGCGGCAACGTCGCGGCGTGAGAGGTGTATTGCCTGGAGCGTGGCTGGGGGACCTGGATTCGAACCAAGATTGACGGTGTCAGAGTCCCCAGTGCCTCATTGAATTGTCTGCGCTTTTTCTCCAACCACGGAGAAAGGCGAAGATGCCGTATCAATGGGTTACATTAGAAAATCCGACCGAATCCTCGGATGAGGATGTGCGCTCGGACGCAGTTTGATGACGCAATCCCTGCGATCGTCGGCTGCGAGTTTCCTGACCGCGATACTCGAAGGTTTCGTCGCCGTAATAGCTCGACTCCGACCGTCGCCGGCAAAGGCGTGGTCTTTCTCACGATCTTTGACACCTACGCGGCTTCCCGGAGCGCATGAAAGATCGAGGGGTTGCCAGATCTCAAAAAAAACTGGCGATGTCTCGCTGGAACTTGCCGCAAAATGCGGATTCCGACGGCCCGACTGGTGATGCGACCTGAGGGATAACCTGGACAACGACGCCCCCTGGCTGGCACGGCTTCAATGTGCGGGCGAGCGGCCGGCCACCGTTAAAAGGCATGCAGGCTAAACGAGACTGAAAAGGATCCCTCCAGGTATCCGCAGCCTGACCCGGAATGGGGGAGGGGGAGGTAGCGGAAGGCGGACTTATGCCTCCAATCCCAAAATGAGCTTACAGATGAGTGGAAAGATAAGCGCTACGAAAAAGAAGACGGTGACCGTCACGGCAAAGGACCCCTCGTTGCACGAGGGCAAGCTCAAGGTTATCGGCGGCTCGAAATCCGACGACTGGACAATGTGCTTGCGAACGCAACCATCAACTCCCTTTGCCTCAAGCAATCAAGCGAACAGGCGCGGAGCCGGCAGCTCGATGCCGCGATTTCCGGCCTGGTCTGCATCTGCCCGAAGGCGAGTAGATCGTGCTCTTAAACAAGATGGGCTGGATCATCGGTGCACCATCGAAAACGGCGCATAAAAGGAAGGTTGTCTGTTATCAACCAGGTAATCAAGCAGTAAACGTACGTCGGCCCTGACCAGCAGTCCTGGATGGCCTCTCAAGTGTGGAACTTGCCGAAGCGAACCTTGCACGGCTCGGTGAAGCCAACCTTGATAAAGCGCAAAGCTATTCGGTCGCGTGCTGATCGTACTGCGGGAAGCCGCCTCCGAGAAGAAATCGCGGAGCTTTGGCCGAAGCAGCTTGGTTGGAAGGGCCTTTCGTATTACCGTCTGATGTCCAGCTATACGGAGGAAAATCATGAGCAGCGGATTTCCATCCATGACGGCGCTTTTGGGTTTGGTGGCCATCGCGGGCTATCAGAACAGAGACAAACTAGCGGAAATGTTGGGCGGCGCCGGGAAGGCGTCGACTGCCCCGAATGGGGAAACTGGCGCCGGCGGCGGCGTTCTGGGACAGTTTAGCAGCGGGCTCGGCGGCGCGAGTGTCGGCGGTTTTCTGAGCGGCGGACTGAGCGAGCTTGTTGAGCGGTTTAAGCAGAGCGGGCATGGTGCGACGGCGGATTCGTGGGTCGGATCAGGTCCCAATCAGCAGATCGAGCCTCCTAAGCTTGGGGAGGCGATTGGGCCCGACGTGCTGAACACTCTTTCAAAACAAACAGGATTGCCGCGTGAAGAGCTGCTTGCGAGATTGTCTCGCGAACTGCCGGATGCGGTAGACAAGTACACACCGCACGGACGGCTCCCGACGGAGGCTGACGTGTCGCGTTCCTAGCAAGCCGCTTTTAATACGCCGGCTGGACCGCCGGCCTCGGAATGGGAGAGCTCCGTGGGTATTATTTGGACAATCATCATCGGGTTTATCGCCGGCGTGATCGCGAAGCTGATAACCCCGGGCAAGAACGAGCCTTCTGGCTTTATTCTGACGACGATTCTTGGGATCATTGGCGCGTTCGTAGCTACCTTCTTAGGGCAAGCTCTGGGGTGGTACAGGCCAGGCGAAGGCGCCGGATTCATTGGCGCCATTGTGGGCGCCGTGATTGTCCTTCTCATCTGGGGCGCTGTGATGGGTCGCCGGACATCAGATCGGCTGTGAAGCTCGGTTGATTTGCTAGACATTGAAGGCGCCAGTTCGTCCCACAATCAGGAGGCCATCGTGAGCATCTTTGGAAACATCATGTCGAGGGTCCTCGGGCATGCCGGAGCATCCGGCAGCGCAACCACACAGGCGCCTGCCAAGCAGGAGCAGGGTCAGGAGAGCGCGGAAAACACAGGACCAACGGGCGGTAGTTCTTCGGCGGGCGGCGCGACCGCTGCTTCCGCTTCTTCTCTAGCCGAGGGCTCGAAAGGCGTCGATGTCACGGCAGTCCTTGATGGTCTCGCGGCAAAGAACCAACAGAAACTCGATTGGAGACATTCGATCGTGGATATGATGAAGCTGCTCGGGCTCGACAGCGGCTTGAGCGCGCGAAAGGAGCTTGCCGGAGAGCTCCACTACTCAGGCGACACCAGCGATTCGGCCTCGATGAACATCTGGTTGCATAAGGAGGTCATGCAGAAGCTTGCGGAGAATGGAGGCAAGGTGCCAGACGAGCTGAGGCACTGAGCTGTGCAACGCATTTCCCTGTTGGAGCGGCAACGGCGCGGCTCCAGGCTGAATCCCGAGAGCAGGGGCGGCCCAAGCGAAGGGCGGCAGCCCTTTCCGCCGGGCCTAACCGCAGTGACGGGGGTGTGTCACTGCGGCTAGCAACAGAATACGCGCGAATACCGCCTTTGTTGAGGGGCTTGCAGGAGACCGCCGCACGCTCACAGGTCGGTGGCCCCTGCTGGCCATAAGAACAGGCGGCTCTGTGTTTTCCCTGTAGGTTCAGAGATAAGCGGCTTGGCCTGGGTTCGTCTGCGGAGCATTCGGGTAGCCTCCTACAGAGGCGGAAGTTGAGTCAGGGTGGTAGAAGGCAATACCCAGGCGGGGAAGGGAGCACCGACTGGCAAGTTGATGCTCAATCTGCTTGGTTCGATTGCTGAATTCGAGCGCGAGGTCATGCTAGAACGCCAGCGTGAAGGCATCGCCAAGGCCAAGGCCGAGGGCAAGTTCAAGGGCCGCAAGTCCCACCGCCCGCGCCAGGTCAGCCGAGTGATCTCGCTGGCAGGTCAAGGGCTGAGCAAGGACAAGATCGCGAAGCAGGTCGGGGATCGGCGTGGCCAGCGTCTATCGGATTCTTCAGGCGGCGGCATAGGGAAGGCAAGGCGAAGCGGCCGGAAGGCCGATCCACCGAAAGTCTGGAATTGCCAAACTGGGTGGACTGTTTCGAGGTGCGGTGCAGCCA
>Ga0136846_1239007_pt1 | contig 18768 bp, 14 predicted proteins | sample HopSoiMetagenom2_FD_96841 | JGI IMG/M metagenome (GOLD analysis project Ga0136846, IMG submission 96841) | Grasslands soil microbial communities from Hopland, California, USA - 2 Assembly 2016 (version 4) | ecosystem: Environmental > Terrestrial > Soil > Grasslands | place: USA: Hopland...
CCGTGGGGGATTTCCGAATCCGCCTATAACGTTGTCGATCATCACCACACCTATCAATACAAGGCGTTCGGTGTCCCGGGTCTGGGCCTGAAGCGGGGGCTGGGCGATGAACTCGTGGTCGCACCGTACGCCACCGCCCTGGCGGCCATGATCGATCCCGCCCTGAGCGCGGGCAACCTGCGACGGCTGGCGGCTGCCGGCCTCGAAGGGGAGTACGGATTCTTCGACGCCATCGACTACACCGCGCGCGAAACCGATGCCGACGGCCCGGTGCCCGGCGTATCCCCGGCGGGGGGCACTGTGGTCCGCACCTATCTGGCTCACCACGCGGGCATGACGCTCGTGGCGCTCGCCAACACGCTGCTGGGCGATCCGATGGTGAGACGTTTTCATGCCGACACGCGCGTGCAGGCGACCGAACTGCTGCTCCAGGAGCGCGTACCCCGTCACGTGCCAGCGATTCAGCCGCGCCCGCTCGATGAGATGCGTGCGCTGGCCTCGCCGTCGGCGGTCACGGTCCGCCACTGGCGGTCGCCGCATACGGTGTTTCCCCACGCCCAGTTCCTGTCGAACGGCACCTACGTGACCGTCGTCACCAACGCCGGCGGCGGCGCGAGCTTCTGGCGGAGTCTCGCGGTGACGAAGTCGCGCCGCGACCCGACGCGGGATCCAGGCACGCAGTTCGTCTACTTGCGCGACGTGCGGAGCGGGGCCGTGTGGTCGGCCGCCTATCATCCGACCGCGGCGGAGCCCGACGACTACAACGTCGAATTCCGGCCCGAGCGCGCGACGTTCCGGCGCCACGACGACCAAATCTCGACACAACTCGACATCGCGGTTTCGACGGAAGACGACGTCGAAGTCCGTCGTATTACCGTGGTCAACCAGAGCACGCGGATTCGCGAAATCGAGGTCACCAGCTTCGCGGAGATCGTCCTGGCGCCGGCGGCCGACGATCTGGCGCATCCGGCGTTCGGCAAGCTGTTTCTGGAAACGGAATACCTCGCCGACAGCACCGCCCTGCTCTGCCATCGGCGCCCGAGGGATCCGAACGCATTGCCGGTGTGGGCGATGCACGTCCTGAGTCTCGAAGGCCGGTCGCAGGGACCAGTCGAGTGGGAGACAGACCGGGCGCGATTCATCGGCCGTGGCCGCGATACCGATCGCCCTTCGGCACTCGACGGCGGCGCGCTGTCCGGCACGACCGGTGTCGTGCTCGACCCGGTCTTCAGTCTCCGCCAGCGGATTCGCCTCGTTCCTGGCGCATCCGTGCGGCTGTCCTTCACCACAGGTGTCGCCACCGACCGAGCCACGGCGGAAGCCCTCGCGCAGAAGTACCGGGATCCGAGTGCCGCGTCACGCACATTCGCACTCGCGTACACGAACGCTCAGAGCGGCTTTCGTCATCTGGGCATTTCGCACGACGAGGCGATTCTCTTCGAGCGCCTGGCTTCAAAGGTCTTCTTCACCGACGGAACGCTCCGCGCGAGTCCGGAGACGATTGGCGCGAACGTGCTCGGGCAGGCGGGTCTCTGGCCGCACGGCATTTCCGGCGACCTGCCGATACTGCTCGTCCGTGTCACGGGGGAGGACGATGGGGGACTCGTACGGCAGGTGCTGCAGGCGCAGGAGTACTGGCGTTTGAAGGGCCTGAGCGCCGATGTCGTCATCCTCAACGAGCATCCGTCGACCTACCTGGACGAAATGCAGGCCCAGCTCACCAGCACTCTCGACAATGGACCCTGGCGGCTCTGGAAGCACCGGTCCGGCGGTGCCTATCTCCTTCGAGCGGATTGGATCGGCAAACAGGATTGCACGTTGATCGCGGCCGCGGCCCGCGCGGTGCTCGCCGGCGGTCGAGGCGATCTGCGAACCCAGCTCGACACGCCCCACCCGGTGCACAAGATCCGGCCCCCGGTGTTCGCGGCTGTTCCGCCGCCGCCGTCGATGGACAGCGACGCGACCACGGGCCCGCCGATGCCGCAGCCGCAGATGTCGCTGGCGAACGGCCTCGGCGGCTTCACCGACGACGGGCGCGCCTACTCGATCGTTCTGGACGGCGATCAGGAGACGCCGCTGCCATGGTCGAACATCATCGCCAACGCCAGCTTCGGGACGATCGTCACCGCGGCGGGTTCCGCGCATACCTGGTCGCAGAACAGTCGCGAGAACCGGCTGACCTCATTCGCCAACGATCCGATCGTCGATCCGACCGGCGAGGCGCTCTTCGTGCGAGACGACGACTCGGGAGATGCGTGGTCACCGACGCCGGGACCGATGGCCCGGAGCGAGACGAGCGGCCGGTTCGTCGTCGACCATTCAGCGGGCGTCACGCGTTTTTTTCGCGTCACGCGAAAGATCAGCCACGAACTGGCCCTGTTCGTCGACGTCGACGACCCCGTGAAGTTCTCGCTGCTCACACTCACGAATGACGGGAACGCCCCGCGAACGCTGAGCGTGTTTGCCTATAACGATTGGGTACTCGGTCCGCCACGGGAAAGCCAGTCAGGGCACATCAAAACGACGTACGACGAGACCACGGGCACGATTTTCGCGCGAAACTGTTACCGCGACGACGCCATCGAGCGCGTCGCGTTCGCGCATTCCAGCGAGAGTCCCCGCTCCGCGACAGGCCATCGTCTCTCTTTCATCGGACGGAACGGTTCGATCGGCAGGCCGGCGGCCCTGCGCCATCTGACGCTCGATCCGCAATTCGGCGCTGGACTTGACCCCTGCGCGGTGCTCCATCTGCAGATCGTGCTGAATCCTGGAGAACAGCGACGCCTGCTGTTCCTGCTGGGCGAGGGTACAGACCGCGATCATGCCGACCGTCTGATTGCACAGCACGCAACGGTCGCCAGCGCGGCGGACGCCCTGCAGCGGGTGCGAACGTCGTGGGACCGGACGCTCGAGACGATCCAGGTCCGCACGCCGGATGATTCGTTCGACGTGCTGCTCAACCGGTGGCTCGTCTATCAGGACGTGAGCTGCCGTCTGTGGACGCGCGCCGGCTACTACCAGCCGGGCGGAGCCTTCGGCTTTCGCGATCAGTTGCAGGACGTGATGGCCCTGCTGTTGGCGCGGCCGGAGCTCGCGCGGGCTCACCTGCTCAAGGCCGCCGGCCGGCAGTTTGTCGAGGGCGACGTGCAGCACTGGTGGCACGAGCCGGGCGGCCAGGGCCTGCGGTCACGCTGCTCGGACGATTTGCTGTGGCTCCCCTATGTCGTCGCGGAATATGTCCGCACTACGGGGGACGTGGAGCTCCTGGACGAGCGCGTGCCCTTTCTGGAGGCGCCGCCACTGGCCGCTGATGCGCACGAATCGTACGGTCAACCGCACGTGTCTTCGTCGGATGCCACCCTCTTCGAACACTGCGTGCGGGCGATCGACAAGGGGCTCACGACAGGCCCGCACGGCCTGCCGCTCATCGGCGGCGGCGACTGGAACGACGGCATGAACCAGGTGGGCGCGGCGGGTCGCGGCGAAAGCACCTGGCTCGGCTTCTTCCTGCATACCATCCTCACCGACTTCGTCCCGTTGACCCGCGGACGGAAGGACGACAGTCGGGCCGATCGGTATCTGAATGAGGCCCGGCGGCTCGCGACCGCGCTGGAGCGATCGTGGGACGGCGAGTGGTACCGTCGCGGATACTACGACAACGACATGCCGCTCGGATCCGCGCAGAACGACGAATGCAGCATCGACTCCATCTCGCAATCGTGGGCAGTCCTGTCGGGCGCCGTCCCGATCCGCTTTGCGGAACGCGCGATGGATGCCGTCCGCACCTCCCTGGTTGCGCGCCGATCACAGCTGCTGCTGCTGCTGACCCCCCCGTTCGATCGGTCGGCACAAGAGCCGGGGTACATCAAGGGGTACCCGCCGGGCGTCCGGGAAAACGGCGGCCAGTACACCCACGCGGCCGTGTGGATCGTGATGGCGCTGGCGCGCCTCGGAAGCGGAGACGACGCCGCGGAGTTCTTCCACATGCTGAATCCGATCAACCATGGGCGGACACCGGCTGATGTCGCTCGCTACAAGACGGAGCCGTACGTGATGGCCGGCGACCTGTACGCCAAGGCCCCGCACACCGGGCGCGGCGGGTGGAGCTGGTTCACGGGATCGGCCGGTTGGATGTATCAGGCGGGAATCGGCAGCATTCTCGGCCTCCGGAGGCGCGGAGCCACCTTTATCGTCGATCCCTGCATCCCCTCTTCGTGGCCGCACTACCGTATTGATTGGCGATTCCTCGACACTCGTTACGAGATCGTGGTCTGCAACCCCGCGCACCGGTGCCGGGGCGTGGCGACGTCGACGCTCGACGGAATGCCGGTCGATGCCGCGGCGATTCCTCTGTTGAACGACGGGAAGACGCACGTGGTGCAGGTCGTCCTCGGCGACCGCCAGCACCTGTAGCGATCCCGACGGTTGGAGTGACTACATGCGCGACAACACCCCTGCACGGGACGCCGAGCGAACGCGCGCGCTTCGTCGCTTGCGTGAGCTCATTACCGCGCTCGACCTTCGCGTGCCGCATATCGAGCGCGCCGGTGAAATCGCGATAGCGCGCGACGCGGCGGCATTGAGAAAACAGGCGCTGGCCCGCATTGCCCAGCTCGAGAAACGTGCGGCACGCGGGTAGTCTCCTCGTTCGAGGTATCAACCGACGGCGGCGCGCGCGCTCATCGCGGGAACGGACACGTGTTCCCTACTGCACAGCCCACCCAGGCCCCGACAGTCATAGTTGTGTCGTCTTGAAACATCCGATGGCGCAACCGGTCAACAGAAGGTGACACACATGGCAAGAACCGCAATGGTCCCGGTACCGACCAACACGTCCCAGCATGGCGCAGCCCCGGCCGTTCGACCAGAAACTGACTTCGACACGCGCTGGGCCAACTGGGTCGCCCGCGGCCGCGTTCACGAGCAGCGCGTGCGCAAACAGCTCGCAATCTCCGCCTCGCTGCTCGTGGTGGGAACGATCATCGTCTACGCGATCCTCAGATCGTAGCGGTACGCCGAACGCGTTTCGGGGTCGGCCCCGGTGATTTAATCGTGCAGCACGACGGTGAGCAGCGAGTTGTTCACCTTGAGACCGTTCTTGTAGTCGATGAAGCCCAGTCGTTGAAACTTCTTCATGAAGAAGTTCACCCGCGATCGCGTGGTCCCCACCATTTCCGCCAGCGTGCTCTGGGAAATCGGCGGCACCGCCCGAACAGGCTTGTCGTGTTTGCCGTATCGCGCCAGGAGCAGCAGCGTCCTGGCGAGGCGCTTCTCGCTCGAGTTGAAGAGCTGATCGATCAGGTCTTCTTCGATCCGGATGTTCCGCGCCAGCATGTGGGCGATGAACCGATCCGACAAGGCATGCTTCGCGTGGAGCAGCCGCACCATCCGGTCCTTATCGACGAGGAGGATGCTGCTGTCCGACGCCGCCGTCGCCGTGCCCATGCGCACGGCCTGACCCGCCAGGCACCCCTCGCCGAAGAATTCCCCGGCGCCGAGCATCGCCACGACGGCCTCGCGTCCGCTCGTTGAGAGCACGGAGAGCTTGATGTGCCCCGACTGGATGTACAGCACGTGGTCGCACGGATCGCCCTGCGTGAAGATCACATCGTCGCGAGAATACTTGACGATCCTCCTGGCGTTCCCCGCCGATTCAAGGAAGATCTTGGCGTCGAAGCTGGCCTTCCGTCTGCGTTTCAAAGGAATCGATATTCTACCGGAATAGCGTCCCCGACCGAGCTGACGGGAACGACGGGCATCACACCGGCCGGCGGGAAGATGCAGGCTCGCCGTGCTATTCTCGGCCGATTCAGTCAGACCGATCCGAGGGAGTACGGCCATGCACACGCAAGCCACGGCCACGACGGCGATGAAGAACATGCTTACGGCGTCGCCCGCCCGCACCGGCGGCCTCGGCCCCCAAGACCCAATCGTCGCGACGACTTCACTCCTCCGGAGGTTTTCCAGCCGCACTGCGCTCAGAACGGCCGTGTTCCTCATCGCCCTGGTCGTATGTGGTGCCATTCTGCCGGGCGCCGCGCGCGCGCAAGGAAACGCGGATTGGCACCGCGCCATCCCTGGCTTCAAAATCGCCGGCAATCTCTATTACGTGGGGACGGCGGACCTGGCCGTCTATCTGATCGCCACGCCACAAGGCAACATTCTCATCAACAGCGACTTCAAGGAGGATGTGCCCGGTATCCGCAAGAGCATCGAAGGCCTCGGCTTCAAGTACGCCGACACCAAGATCCTCCTGATCAGCCACGCGCACGGCGATCACGATGAAGGCGTCGGCGTCATCAAGTCGGACACTCGCGCGCAACTGATGGTCATGGACGCCGATGTGGCTGCCGTCGAAAGCACCGCGCCGGGACGGCCGGGCGCGAAAGTCGATCGCGTGCTGCACGATCGGGATACGGTCGAACTCGGCGGCGCGAGGCTCACCGCACGCCTCACGCCTGGTCACACCCCCGGCTGCACCACATGGACGATGCAGGTCGCCGACGGCGGCCGCACGTTGAACGTCGTCATCGTCGGCAGCCCGAACGTGAACCCCGGCTACGTGCTCGTCGGCGACAAAAAGAACTATCCGCAGATCGCCGGCGACTACGTGAAGACTTTTGCCGTGCTCAAGAGCCTGCCGGTCGATCTGTTTCTTGGCGCGCACGGCGCGTACTTCGACCTGCAGGGCAAGCTGCCGAAGATGACGGCGGGCGCTGCCAATCCCTTCATCGATCCCGCCGGGTACAAGGCGTATGTCGCTGAACGGGAACAGGCGTTCGAAAAGGAACTGGCGAAGCAGACGGCCGACGCACACCTCGGTGACGGTGTCGGCTTCGACATCGCCTGGAATCACGTCGCGCTGAGCGTGCCGAACATCGCGGAGTCCATCGCCTGGTACGAGAAGATGCTCGGCTTCAAGGGCGTCGTGCGCGGCGGCCAGCCGAACGCCCGGCAGCAGGTTGCGGATCTCCGTCGCGGGAACGTCACCATCGAGCTGTTTCAGCTGGCGGATGCCGCCCCGCTGCCCGAATCGCGGAAGAACCCGTCAGAAGACTTCAGGACCCACGGCGTGAAGCACTTCGGCTTCGAAGTGAAAAACCTGCCCGCTGTGCTGGCGGAGCTGAAAGCCAAAGGCGTCAAGGTGGCGTTCGACCTGCGGGATACCCCAACCGAGGCCTTTGCGTTCATCAGCGACAACGCAGGCAATGCCATAGAGCTGATCGAGCACAAGACCGCACGATAGCCGCGCAGCGTCTGCCCTTCGACACGCTCGAGACGAAAGCCAAACTGCCGGTCCCTGATCGATGCGCGTGCAGGACGGCCCGAAGCGGTACGGCGTCCACAGCGATTAAGAGCGTCATCGTGAGCGACCTGGCGCGCGCCAGAGCGAATTGAGCGACGCACGGCCGCCCCACGCAAGGATGAAGCCCGACGCACTCATCTAATCGGGCCGGCAGTTTCGACTCGCTTTTGGCTCGAGTCTCTACTGTCCCTACGCGCAGAACTCAGCCATTCCATACACTCTTGCACGTCGCTTCGCGCTCTTCCTGATCCCACGGATGAGTTAACGGTGGCAGGCACTTTGCTGATGAGTGCCTCATGAGAGATCTGGCCTTCGCTCAGCCGTCAACATCCGCTCTGCCGAAGCACACCCGTTTGACATACGGCATCGCGGCGGGCGTCCACCTCCTCCTGCTCGCGCTCTTGATCCACGTCAAAACACAGCCGACCCGCGTGAATTCCGCGGGATCGCCGTACGGGAGCATGACGGCGTACGTAGCAGGTTCGATCGCAGCGGGACACGCCGCGGCCCCATCGAAACGGGTCGAGCCGAAGAAGACCGCCCTGCCGACGAAAACGGCCACGGCAGTCGCGAAGGACAATCAAGCAGGCGCGCAGACGTCCGCGGGATCGGCAGGCGTCGCGGGCGGCCAGGCAGGTACAGGGCCGGTGCGGCTGGGAACCGGCGGCAGTCTGACATTGATAAAACGGGTGACGCCGATCTATCCGGCGCTCATGCAGTCGGCGCGCATGACGGGACAGGTCGTCCTCGACGCGATTATCCATCCGGACGGTACGATCGGCGACGTCAAGGTTATGCGGTCGACGAACGAGGCGTTCGCACAGTCAGCGATCGCGGCCGTCAAGCAGTGGCAGTATACGGCCCCTGGCTTCGAAGGGATTCTGACCGTCAGCGTCAACTTTACGCTGGCCTGACGGTTCGACTGCCTTCACACGACGGCGACACATCTGCTCCTCATGAGCTTGGATTCGGGGCTGTGACCTTACACTAGTATCGGCGGCGCCCGCGCACGCCACGCTGGCTGCGCGCGACGAGACATCGATGCCGACTTCGAGATCCGCCGGTCCTCTCTGGTATAAGGACGCGGTCTTCTATCAGCTCCACGTGAAGTCGTTCGCCGACAGCAATGGAGACGGCATCGGCGATTTTCCCGGGCTCACCTCGAAGCTCGATCACCTCGCGTCGCTCGGCGTGGACTGCCTCTGGCTCCAGCCGATGTACCCCTCGCCGTTCAAAGACGATGGCTATGACATTTCGGACTACACGAGCATCCATCCGAGCTACGGCACACTGCATGATTTCGAGCGGTTCCTGACCGAAGCGCACGCCCGCGGGTTGCGCGTCATCATCGAGCTCGTGCTGAACCACACGTCGGATCAGCACGCCTGGTTTCAGGAGGCGCGCAGTTCACCGGACAACCCGCGCCGCGATTGGTATGTCTGGAGCGACACCGACGAACGCTATCGCGGCGTTCGCATCATCTTCATCGATACCGAGCTCTCGAACTGGGCGTGGGATCCTGTGTCGAAGGCGTACTACTGGCATCGGTTCTTCAGCCATCAGCCGGACCTCAACTACGACAACCCTGCGGTCCGAGAGGAGATCTGGAACGTGATGAGGTTCTGGCTGGATCTCGGTGACGACGGGTTTCGCGTCGACGCCGTCCCGTACCTCGTCGAGCGCGAGGGGACGTCGTGCGAGAACCTGCCGGAAACGCACGCCGTGCTCAAGGAACTGCGCGCCCGGGTCGACGCGCACTACGCCGACAAGGTGTTGCTGGCCGAGGCCAACATGGAGCCGGAGGACGTCCGTCCGTATTTCGGCGATGGCGACGAATTCCACATGTCGTTCCACTTCCCGATCATGCCCAGGATGTTCATGGCGCTGCGGCTCGAAGATCGCAAGCCCCTCCTCGACATTATCGAGCGGACGCCGAGCATCCCCGACTCGTGCCAGTGGGGCATTTTCCTGCGCAATCACGACGAGCTGACGCTCGAGATGGTGACGGAGGTCGAGCGCCAGTACATGTGGGACGAGTACGCCCAGGATCCGCGAGCCCGCATCAATCTGGGAATTCGACGCCGGCTCGCACCGCTCATGGAAGGCGATCGACGCCGCATCGAGCTGATGAGCGGCCTGCTCATGTCGCTGCCGGGCAGCCCGATCCTGTACTACGGCGATGAGATCGGCATGGGCGACAACGTCTACCTGGGCGATCGGAACAGCGTGCGCACGCCGATGCAGTGGAACGGCGGCGTCAATGCCGGCTTTTCATCCGCCGATCCCGAACGCCTGTGGCTGCCCCTCATCTCGAACGCGCTGTACGGGTATCAGGCGGTCAACGTCGACTCTCAACGACGGAACCCGACCTCGCTTTTCAACTGGACGCGGCGGCTCATCGAGGTGCGCCGGTCGACGCCGGTCTTCGGCCGCGGGTCGATCGAATTCCTGAAGCCCGACAACCACCGGGTGCTGGCGTTCACGCGGACAATCGGCCGCGAAAGCGTGCTGGCGGTCAACAACCTCGCCGGCACCGCGCAGGCGGTGGAGCTCGACCTGTCGAAGTTTGCCGGCGCCATCCCGATCGAGATGTTCGGCGCCAGCGTCTTCCCGCGCATCAGCCACCAGCCCTACGTGATGATGATGGGGCCCTACAACTTCTACTGGTTCCGCCTGCGTTGGCTGTAGAAACGACAGGGAGGATGGCGACGACCGACAACCGCCCGCTCGCGGCCGAGAGATCGGTTGAGAACGGCAGTGCGCTCTCCGACGCCCTGCTCCGCCAGCTGATCGCCGTCGGCCAGGTGGACATCCTGGTCGGCCTGCCGACGTTGAACAATGCCGCGACGATCCTCGAGATCGTCCGCGCGATTCACGTGTGTTTCACACGGGACTTTCCCCGCCTGCGCACGGTGATGATCAATTCGGACGGCGGCTCCACGGACGGCACGCCGGAGATGATCCGCACGGCGTCCTTCACGGGGGAGGACGTGGTCCAGACGTCGCACTCGCTGCGAACGCACCATCGCGTCGTCGTGCCGTATCACGGCCTGCCGGGCAAGCACGCGGCGCTCCGGACGGTCTTTGCGGCCGGGGAGCTGACGCAGGCGAAGGTGGTGGTCGTCATCGATCCCAATGGGCCCGCGACCGCCGCCGAGCGGGTGACCGAACTGATCGGCCCGATCGCCCGTGCGGACGCGGATTTTCTGGCGCCGCGCTACCGGCGCCATCCTCGCGACGGCGTCCTCATCACGCAGCTCGTGCGCCCGCTCGTCCGCGCCCTTTACGGGGTCGCGCTCGACGAACCGCTGGGCGCCGAGTTCGCGTGCTCGGGCCGCTTCGCGTCGCACTGCCTCGAGCAGGACATCTGGAGCCACGACGCGGTCAGGTTCGCCATCGATCTGTGGCTGCGTACCGAGGCCGTCGCCGGCCGGTTTACCGTCGGCCAGATCTGGCGTCCGGCCACGACCGCCGCCGGCGCACGGACCACGCTCCGCGAGGCGGTGTACCAGGTCGTCCTGTCGTTGGTCGAGAGTCTTCGCGCCCACGAGTCGTTCTGGTTGGGGGCCGACGGCATCACGACGCTGCATACGTGGGGCGCCGACCCGATGGTCATGCCCGATGTCGCCGGATGGGATTACCAGGCCCTCGCCGAGCAGGCGCGCCACGACATCAGCCAGATCGAGGCGCTCCTGCAGGACGTGCTCGAGCCTGGTGTGCTCGCCGAGGTGCTGCACGACAACGCTGGTGCCGGCCTGCCGCTCCGGGACGAGCTGTGGGTGAGGATTGTGTATGCGTTCGCCGCCGGCGCGCGCCACGCGCGCATCGGCGTCGAGCAGCTCGCCGACATGTTCGCGCCGCTGTATATGTGGCGCGCGGCGGCGTTCGCGTCGCATGCCGCGCTCGAATCTCCGGTCATGGTGCAATCCAGACTCGACGCTCTGTGCGAGACGTTTGAACGGCTCAAACCAGTACTCGTCGCCAGCTGGTCGGCAAAAGAATGAGGTCACGATGATTCAAGACATCGCCGATGCGCTGGTCCTGTCGTGGCGCAACTTTGCGGGCGCGTTCGTCCAGTTCGTGCCGCGACTGGTCGCCGCCACGATCATCTTCACCGGAGGACTGGTCGTCTCGCTCGTTGTCCGCCTGATCCTCCAGCGGCTGCTCGTGTCCCTGCGCTTTGATCGCCTGTCGCTGCGGACCGGCGCGAGCGAGATGCTCCGCAAAGCAGAGATGCCAGCCGCTGACGTGCTCGTCGGGAGGATGGTTTTCTGGAGCGTCTGGATCGGTTTCATCGTGTCGGCGGTAGACACGCTGCAGCTCAGGCCGTTTCAGGGCCTCGTCGACGAGTTCTTCCGGTTCGTCCCGCGTTTCCTCGTCGCGCTCCTGGTGCTGTCGCTGGCCTTCCTGGTGGCCAACTTCCTCTGGCGGGCGACGCTCCTGTCATCGGTCAACGCCGGACTGCCCGGCGCGCGGTTGCTGAGCGGCGCCCTGCGGGCCCTGGTGATTGCCATCGGCGCCGTGATGGCCCTCGAACAACTGGGCCTGGGGACGTCGGTCGTGCTGACCGCGTTCGCGATCACCTTCGGCGCGGTGATGCTGGGCCTCGCCATCGCGTTCGGACTGGGCGGGCGGGATGCCGCGAAGCAGCTGCTCGAGCGGCAGGTTCAGGCAAAGAAGGACCGCGGCACCGACGCCGCGCCTCACCTGTAGGGGAGATGCCGTTCAGTCGCGCGTGCGGCGTCCTCCTCCACCCAACATCGCTGCCGGGTGAATTCGGCATCGGAGATCTCGGCCGCGGCGCCTTCGAATTCATCGAGTTTCTCGCGTCCGCCGGCCAGCGGGTGTGGCAGGTGTTGCCGCTCGGGCCTACAGGCTATGGCGACTCTCCGTACCAGTGCTTTTCGGCCTTCGCGGGCAATCCGCTGCTCATCAGCCTCGAATGGCTGATCGAGGATGGCCTGCTCACGGACATCGAGGCGCGCAGCGAGCCGTTCGCATCCGGCGACGTCGACTTCCCCGGCGTCATCGCCCATCGCCGTGCGCTCTGGCCGCGAGCGCTCGACCGCCTCGACGCGGCCGGTAGCAGCACGATGAAGGACCGGTTCGATCGTTTCTGCCGCGCGGAGGCGGGCTGGCTGGACGACTTCGCCCTGTTCATGGCCATCAAGGATGCGCACGGTCAGGATGCGTGGACGACGTGGGAGCCAGATATCGCGGGGCGCGATCCATCGGCAGTCGTTCAGTGGTCGGCGCGCTGCGCCCGGGAGATCCGGCTGCACAAGCTGACGCAGTTTCTGTTCTTCGCGCAGTGGCAGCGTGTGCATGACGCCTGCCGGGCGCGATCGATTCAGATCATGGGCGACCTGCCGATTTTCGTGGCGCACGACAGCGCCGACGTCTGGGCGCAACCGGAGTTGTTTCGCCTCGACGCGCAGGGCCGACCGACCGTGCTCGCCGGCGTGCCGCCCGACTACTTCAGCGCGACCGGGCAGTTGTGGGGGAATCCCCACTACCGCTGGGAGGTGTTCGAACGGACCGGATACCGATGGTGGATCGACCGGTTCCGTACCCTGCTGGCGCTCGTCGATCGAGTCCGCATCGATCACTTCCGGGGATTCGAGGCCTCGTGGGAAGTGCCGGCTGGCGCGTCCACGGCCGTGCGAGGGGAATGGGTGAAGGGCCCGGGCAGGTCGCTATTCGAGGCCGTCCAGGCGGCGCTGAACGCGGACGCCCTGCCCGTGGTGGCCGAGAACCTCGGCGTCATCACGCAGGACGTCGAAACGCTGCGAGAATCGTTGGGATTTCCCGGGATGGCCATCCTCCAGTTTGCATTTGGCAACGACGCTCACGCGGACGATTTCAAGCCGCACAACTACCCGCGAAACCTCGTCGTCTACACCGGAACCCACGACAACGACACGACCGTCGGATGGTGGACCGGTGCGGTGGGTCACAGCACGCGGGCGGATGCCGAAATCGAAAGCGAACGCGAGCTCGCGCGTCGCTATCTGGGATTCGAGGGGCGAGACGTGCATTGGGAGTTCATCCGCGCGGCACTGGGATCGGTCGCGGATACGGCGATCGTTCCGGCGCAGGACCTTCTGGGCCTGGACAGCCACGCGCGGATGAACCGGCCCGGCACCGTCAGCGGCAACTGGCGATGGCGGCTCGCGCCCGGTCAACTGACGCTCGACCTGGCGCGCAAGCTCGCCACGATGGCCGAGACATACGGCCGGACGTGACTCGCGCGAACTGCTGAACCTTGCTGCGCGGCCCAAGAAGCCGTTCGAGTGGGCATAGATCTCAGGCTCTTCGCGAATATTCGTCAGTCGAAACTGGGCGCGAGCGCGATGTCGTCAATCACAGCGGAGCCTGGCGTGGCGGGCGAATACAGCCAGACCCGGATGCGGTCGTGGAGACTGGCGTTGAAGGTAAGGCGGTACTGCGGACCGTAGTTTCCGGCGCCGCGAACTTCGACGTTGGACCAGACAACGGTCGAGCCGTTTACGTTCGCGCCGACGAGGACGCCCGGACGATCGGCATTGGCATAGAGCGTCAGCACATAAGTGGCGCTGGTCGGCGCCACGATGTCCTGGTACATGCCGCAGTCGCGCGGGATCGTGGAGCGGCAGGCGGCATTTTCCCGCCCGGTATGCGGTTCGCGGGTCTCTGTCGCAGCAGCGACGTTGCGATCCGATGTCCAGCCTGGCCGCGCGAGCGTTGGTGGAGTGTCCACCTCGAAGCCGGCATCGTACAGCAGGTTATCGGCCGTGACCGCCGACAGCGCGACAGAGTCGAAGATCGGGCCCGCGTCGGGTGATATGGGTTCTCCGTGCGACGTGGCGGCCAGACCCGCGAAAACAAGGATATCGGAGAAATCCGCCGTCGTGGTGGCGAGGGCAGTCCAGTGGAGGCCGTCGGCTGATGTGAACGCGGTCACGTCGTTGCCGCTTCGCGTCAGCCTCAACCATGCCGGCAGCGACTGTTTCGAGCCGGTGATGAACACCGTTTCCGCGCCGTACTTGGGCCGACTCAGGAACTCCAGATTGCCGTTGGGATTGACGTCGAGCATGACCTCGGTCACGCGCGGGTGGCCAGGGTTGGTCCGCAGCATGACGCCCGCCTTGGCGAGCGGATGCGTATAGGGCCCGGTGCTCGCCCGGGCGATGATCGTCGTGTCGTTGGCGGATGTTTGCTGCCAGACGTACTTGAACGAATCGGCGATGCCCCAGATGTCGGTGCCGGCACCGGGCACAATAAATGTCGGCCCGCGCGTTGACGGCCCAGGCAACGTGAACGCGCTGTCAGGCTGCACTTCGGAGTAGAGATCCGTCTGCTGCCACGGCGCCGCCAGCTGTTTCACAGCCCAGAAATCGAAGACGGCGGTATTGATGGTCGACGGATCCTGGCTGGTGACGGCGAAGCCCATCAACGCGGGACCGTACACTCCGGTTGGACGCCAGCCGGTCACATTTGTCCAGCTGTTGCACCCCATGCTCGAGCAGACGGACGCGTCAGCGACGAACGCGGCGACAGACGATCCGCGCCTCGTGAGTCGCAGGTACACGGGGTACGCCTGCGAAGTGCTCTTGAGAAAAAGTGTATTGCCGCCCTGCGAGAACCGTCCCATGAACTCGGTGGCTCCATCCGGCTTGATGTCGAAGACCATGTGCGGCGATGACGGATCGACAGATTTTCGGATCATGAGGCCGGCCTTGGCGAAGGCCGCCGCCGCTGTCTGGGACCGCACGAACGCGTAGATGTCACCGTCGCCGTCTAGCGCGGTGTACGTGAAGTGAAAGGAATCCGACGTGCCCCAGATGTTCGCGCCCGCACCGGATACTCGAAACGTATCGTCACCCTGCGCCGAATAGCCGAGCTTTCCGACCGGGCCGATGTCGGCATCGAACCACCCGGGCAGCGGCCCCGCCACCTGCACCCGTACGGCGGTTTCCATCGCCGTCAGGCACAGGACGATTCCGACCACGCGCACGATGCCGCGTGGTGCCCACATCGGTGAAAAGAAATTCCGGATGACGGCACGCATGTTCACTCCTACTGGCCGACAGCGGCCGGAATCGGCACGCGGCGCGCTGTTGTGCACAACGAATGCCGGGGCGTGGAGGAACTCGTGGCGCCCTCGAGAAACGTGCGAGGTGGGTCTACCGAATGACTATCTAGTGGTTGCCGGCACTGGCACTGATCTGCGAGATCGGCGCGGCCGCGGCCGCGATGGGCGACGAAGCAGCCTCGCGAGTCACGGCCGGATGGAAGGCATAAACAAACGCCTTGAATTCGGCGTGCAGAAAATCTGCCCCGAACTTGTAGGTCTTCATTTCCCTGAAGGCCTGGTCGGCCGTCCAGCCCTGTCCAGTCATTCGATACGCCGCGGTCATGACGCCGGTGCGATGGCGCCTGCCGACGCAGCGCACGTAGACGGGTTCGTTTGCCGGATCATTCACCACGGCCAGAAACTGGGAAAGCTGTCCCGCCGTCGGTGGCTCGTGCGTGGTCATGGGAATACGGACGTACTTCATGCCTGCCTGTTCGGTCATCCGAGGTTCATTCGGATCCGTGTCGTCGCTCGTGAGATCGATCACGGTCTTCACGCCCAGTGACGCGAGGTCCGCATAGTCCTGCCCCGCGGGCTGCGCGCCGCGGTAGTACTTCTCCGTGACCTGCCCGAAGTTGTCGATGCGGATCGCGGGTCCGCTGCCAACTGTTCCCGCAGCGTGCGTGGCTTCGGCATGTGCGAAGAAGGGAGACGTCAGCAAGATTGCGACGAATAACGCAGCGGTCGAGCTGCCGCGACGCCTGGGGACAAGACTCATGTGTGGCCTCGGAGAATTGATCGTTACTGAAAGAGCGCCTGCGAAAAGCGCCACCGACCGTCAGAGCAAATCCGGTACCACGAAAAACCTCCGGATTCTGGGCGCGATACGTGCTGAACTGTCCTCGGCTTGCCGCATTCCGTGTTCGCGCGCAGCCCATCTGCACGCTGAAAGTCTCTCGCGGCAAAGCCGAACACAAGCCGACGCGGCACGCGTCCTACTGGTCGGCGTATCGCTTGGCTGCCGCCAGATCCTTGCGCAGTTCCTCTGCCGTGCGGCGTGGCCCATACCCCGGCGTATCGCGCTGAATGCGCCATCCTTCCTTCAGCGGCCCGGCATCCACGACGTCGAAACCGAACTCGTCGAGCAGTGCCGTCACGGTGGCCTTCGCCGCCGGATCGTCGCCCGCGATCGCAAGCGCGCGCCGGTTCCTCGATCCCGCCGGCTGCCCGTCGGTGGTGATCTGCGCCGCGTAGATATGGTTGAACGCCTTGACGACCTTCGAGGTCGGGAGATGCGCCTGCAGGAGCTCCGCGGTCGTTGTCGACTCGCTGTCGAGCGCGGGAATGTGGCCGTCGCGGTCGGGGTAATAGTTGTTCGTGTCGATCACGATCTTGCCCGCGAGCGGCGCCACCGGAACCTCGCGGTAATTCTTGAGCGGCACGGTGACCACGACAATGTCCCCGGCCCTCGCGGCTTCCATGGCGGTGGCCGCGCGCGCCCTCGGCCCAAGTTCGGCGACGAGCGCGGCCAGGGTTTGCGGCCCCCGCGAGTTGCTCATCACCACGTCATGCCCATGCGAGATCGCCAGCCTCGCCACCTGGCTGCCGATGTGTCCCGCACCGATGAATCCAATCGTCGTCGTTGCCATGCAGAAACCCTTCTGAGCAGACGGAGGTTGTACCAAGTGTATCTTGCGGTCCAGAACCGGATGCTCATCTGGACCGGCGGTCTTTGAGAAGTGACCGCTCTCTTTTCGGGAAAACGCGAGGTCACAATTTCGCACCGGCGCGGTCACGACAAAGAAATGAGATCGGATTGGGCCGGAATGGGTAGGATTGTCCGACAAGGAGCAGCGATGAAGAGAACGCATCTCGCGGCAGCGATGACCGTCGGCATCATTGGAGCGGTAGGAACGGCTTTCGCCCAACGCCCGGCAGCCAACATGAGCTTTTTCGTCACGAGCTCGAACCCAAAGGCGGAAACCTCGGCGGCCTCGCGGGCGGCGATGCGCTCTGCCAGTCGCTGGCGCAAGCCTCGGGCGCGGGCGGCAAGACCTGGCACGCCTATCTGAGTTCCAGCACCGTCGACGCGAAGACGCGAATCGGCAACGGGCCCTGGTACAACTTCAAAGGCGAGCGGATTGCGAGCAGCGTGGCCGACCTGCACAGCGCGAACAACAAGATCACGGCGGCCACGGCACTCACCGAGAAGGGGACCACCCCGAATTACCTCGCGGGCACTCCGCCCCAACCGGTCGCGCAGCCGCTGCAACACGACATCCTCACCGGCACGAACGAGGACGGCACGAAGAACGCGGACACCTGCCGCGACTGGACAGTAGGCAACGCCGACGCGAAGGCGATGCTCGGCCACGCCGATCGTCTGGGCCGCAACCCCGGTGTGAATTCCTGGAACCAGGCTCATGTCTCGCAGGGATGCGGCCTGGAGCAACTCGCGCCGACGGGTGGGGCGGGCCTGCTCTACTGCTTCGCCACCAACTGAGCGCATCCGCGGAACTACCACTACGAGAGGGGGCGTTTCACCGTTACAATGAACCCCGGCGATGAGACGCCACCTTCCGCACCCGGGCCGGCGAGCGTTCCTGCAGGCGTTGGCGGGAACCCTCGGGACGATGCCGCTCGCGCTGCCGCGCACGAGCCTGGCGCAGGCGGGACCTGCAGCCATCAGGCTCGGCGAGCGCATCACCTTGATTACAGGTGCCGGCAACAACGTGCTCGCGCTGGCGGGTAACAACGAGAGCCTGCTGGTGGACGCAGGTGATGCCGCGCGCGCCGCCAACCTGAGAGATGTTCTGCTGAAGCTGGCCGGCAAGGTCAGGACGGTCTTCAACACCCACTATCATCTCGAATCTACCGGCGGCAACGACGCGATCGCCGGAGCCGGCGCGGAGATCGCCGCGCACCTGAACACGAAGCTGTGGATGACGCAGGAGATCATCCGCGATTGGGAAGGCGGCAGGGTGTATCCGCCCCGCGCGAAGGCGGCATGGCCTACGCAGACTTTTCGGGCGCCCTCCGGTGAGATGACCTTTGCCGGCGAGCGCATCGAGTACGGGCTGCTGACCCAGGCGCACACCGACGGCGATCTGTTCGTGCACTTCAAAAACGCCAACGTGCTCGCGGTCGGCGACGCCGTGCAGCCGGGCAGACTTCCAACACTTGACTGGTTCTGCGGAGGCTGGATCGGCGGCATGCAGAACGCGCAGAAAGCGCTGCTGGATCGCGCTGACGATCAGACGAAGATTGTCCCGGCCATGGGCCCGGTGATGACGAGGGCCGACCTGCAGGCGAGCCACGCGACGATTGTGAAGATCCGCGAGAAGCTGGTGGGGCTGCTGAAGAAGGGCCAGGGCGCGCAGAACATGATCGACGCGAAGGCGGCCGA
>Ga0136846_1213654_pt1 | contig 18766 bp, 16 predicted proteins | sample HopSoiMetagenom2_FD_96841 | JGI IMG/M metagenome (GOLD analysis project Ga0136846, IMG submission 96841) | Grasslands soil microbial communities from Hopland, California, USA - 2 Assembly 2016 (version 4) | ecosystem: Environmental > Terrestrial > Soil > Grasslands | place: USA: Hopland...
AGTCGCATACAATGGCAGGCTTGGCGCTTTAGCTCAGCCGGTTAGAGCGACGGAATCATAATCCGCAGGTCCGGGGTTCGAATCCCTGAAGCGCCACCAAATCTAGAATCAGCCCCGCAGGTCAAGCACCTGCGGGGCTTTTTTCTTGGCCGGGGTATCCACCTTGGCCGCCAGGCCTCCTCGACTCGCCCGCAACCGCCACGGCACATTCACCTTCCGGTGGATCGTGCCGATGCATCTGCGCGAGCGCGCCGGTGTGCGCCGCGAGATCAACGTGAATGGGTGGCTCACCAACCATGGGACGGCGGCAGGGCGTCACCTTACCCGAAAGCCGTCGCGACGCGCCGATGACACGGGGGCGGACAGGGACGGCGAGCAGCCCTGCAAGAATGTCACCGTCGGGCGAGATGCCCGTCGTCCGTGCCGCCATGAACACCGCCCTCCGATCCCTCTTCCAGTACAAGGCCTGGGCCGACCAGGAACTGCTCGCCGCCCTGGCGGCCTTCGACGCACCGCGGCACCCCGCGAGATTCCGGGCGATGCTGGACATCCTCGGCCACGCCAACGTCGTCGACCGGATCTTCCGCAACCACCTGGGCGGCACCGCCGTCGAGCCCTTCGCCTCGACGTCTCCCGAACGCCCGCCGAGCCTGCCCGAACTGCGTGCAGTCGTCGAGACCACGGACGCCTGGTACCTCGCCTTCGTCTCCGGCATCGACGACACCCGGCTGCGCGAGTCCGTGCCGTTCACCTTCGTGGACAGCAGCAAGGGCACCATGACCCGCGAGGAAATGCTGCTGCACGTCGCCGCGCATGCGGGCTACCACCGCGGCAGCATCGGCCAGATCCTGGAAGATCTCGGCGCCGGCTCGCCGCCGGACTCGCTGACGAAGTTCCTGCACCGGCACGAACCCGAAAGGCGCCTCCATGCCGGCGGGCCTGGCCGGCCGGATCCTTCGGCAGCCTAGGGCGGAGCGCATGCGAGGCGCCCAGCGCACCCCGCAGTCGCCGTCAGTGCCCGCCCCGTTCACGATCCTGGAATCGCGTCGTAACCAACTCCGTGCAGAATCGCGCGTCGCCACTTGAGGAAGCGCCTGCATGAAACTGCTTTCGCGGCTGCCGCTTGCCGCCTCGGCCCTGTCGTCGGCACTGCTGCTGGCCGCGTGCGTCGACCTGGCGCCGGCGTACCAGCGGCCTGAAGCGCCGGTCGCCGCGGCGTGGCCCGCGGCGCTGTCGCCTGCGTCGGCGCCAGCGCCTGCGAACACGCCGGCGCTGCCAAGCGACGCCGCCGACATCGCCTGGCGCGACTTCATCCTCGACGACCGCCTGCGCCGCGTCATCGCGCTCGCGCTCGCCAACAACCGCGACCTCCGTGTCGCGGTGCTGAACGTGGAGCAGTCGCGCGCGCGGTACCGCATCCAGGACGCCGCGCGCCTGCCGGCGGTCAGCGGCGGGGCGAGCTTCACGCGCTCGTCGGCGGGCGGCATCACGGGCAACAACGTGGCGGCGAGCGTCGGCCTCTCGGCCTACGAGATCGACCTGTTCGGCCACGTGAAGGACGCTAATGCCGCGGCCTTGCAGGCCTGGCTCTCGACGACCGAAGGCGCGCGCTCGGCGCGCATCAGCCTGGTGGCGGAGGTGGCGACGCAGTGGCTGGCGCTGGCCGCCGATGCGCAGACGCAGCGGCTGAACGAGCGCACGCTGGCCCTCGACGATCGCAGTCTCGATCTCAATCGCCGCATGCACGACCTGGGCGCGATCAAGGGCCTGCCGGTGGTGCAGGCGCAGGCCGCGCTCGAGGCGGCGCGGGGCGCGGAGGCGGCGGGTCGCTCGCAGCTGCAGCTCGATCGCAATGCCCTGCGCCTGCTGGTGGGGCAGGAGCTGCCCGAGGACCTGTTGCCGGTGGAGGCGTTGCCCGCGCAGTCGGCGGCGCTGCTGGAGGTGCCGGGCGGCCTGCCGTCGCGGGTGCTGCAGCAGCGGCCCGACGTGCTTGCCGCCGAACACTCGTTGCAGCAGGCCCAGTTGGAGATCGGCGTCGCGCGCGCGGCGTTCTTCCCGACGATCGCGCTCACCGGCAGCGCGGGCACGAGCAGCCCGGAGTTGTCGGGGCTGTTCAAGAGCGGCAGCGGGAGCTGGAGCGTCGGCCCGTCGATTTCGCTGCCGATCTTCACTGGCGGGGCGCTGCAGGCCGGACTCGACTCGGCGAAGGCCGGGCGCGAGATTGCCCTGGCCAACTATGACAAGGCTGTCCAGACCGCCTTCCGCGAGGTGGCGGATGCGCTGGCGGTGCGCGCCACGCTCGCGGAACGGCTCGCGGCGCAGCAGGCGCAGACGCGGGCGAGCGAGGCGGCGCTGCGCGATGCCGACGCGCTGTTCCGCAATGGCAGCGTGAGCTATCTCGAGGTGCTGGTGGCGCAACGCAGCCTGTACGCATCGCAGCAGTCCGAGATCGCATTGAACCTCACCGAACAGGACAACCGCATCGCGCTCTACAAGGCGCTGGGTGGCGGCTGGAAGGAATCGAATTGAAGCTCCGTCGTTGGTTCACTCCGTGGCGCATCGTGATCGCCGCCGTCGTCCTGCCGGTCGTGGCGCTGATGATCCGCAGCCATTTCAAGCCGCCCGAGCCGCCGGCCATCACCACCACCGCCGTCACGCGCGGCGACCTCGAGATGAACGTGCTGGCCACGGGCACCATCGAGGCGGCCAAGCTGGTGAGCGTGGGGGCGCGGTCCACGGGCGAGGTCAAGCGCCTGTACGTCGCGCTCGGCGACAAGGTGAAGAAGGGCGACCCGATCGCCGAGATCGATTCGAAGCAGCAGGCCAACGACCTGCTGAAGGCCAGCGCGGCGCTGCAGAGCGCGCGCGCCGACCTGGGCGCGCGCAAGGCGGCGCTCAAGCAATACGAGCTGGCGGCGGCGCGGCTGCGTTCGCTGGTGGCCATCGATGCCGGCTCGCACGGTGACCTCGAGGTGGCCGAGGCCAACGTCGACAGCGCGCGAGCCGCCGTCACGGTGGCTGAATCGTCGATCGCGCAGGCCGCGCTCGCGGAGGACACGGCGCGCGTGAACGTGGACTACGCGCACGTCGTGGCGCCCATGGACGGCACGGTGGTGGCCATCGTCACCGAGCAGGGGCAGACGGTGAACGCGGTGCAGATCTCGCCCACCATCATCAAGCTGGCGCGGCTGGACACGATGACGATCAAGGCGCAGATCTCCGAGGCCGACGTGCCGCGCGTGAAGGTGGGCATGCCGGTCTACTTCACGCTGCTGGGCGACCCGGACACGCGCTACGAGACCACGGTGCGCGCCGTCGAGCCCGGCCCCACCACGCTCGCCGGCGACAGCGGCAGCACCGCGAGCGGCACCAGCGCCACGGCGATCTACTACAACGGCATCTTCGACGTGCCCAATCCCGAGGGCAAGCTGCGCATCGCGATGACGGCGCAGGCCACCATCGTGCTGGACAAGATCAAGGACCAGCTTCTGATTCCCAGCGCCGCGCTGGGCGCGAAGGGCAAGGACGGGCGCTATGCGGTGCGCGTCGTCTCGGAGGCCGCGGCGAGCGCCGGCAAGGGCGTTCCGCAGGAACGGCTGGTGCGCATCGGCCTGAACAACCGCGTTCAGGCGCAGGTGCTCGAGGGCCTCAAGGCGGGCGAACGCGTGGTCACCAGCGAGGCGCCGACGCCGGGCGGCGCAGCGAGTGCGCCGGGCGCGGCCAGCGCAGCGAGCGGCGCCGGCAGCGGCGGCAGCGACGGCGGCAAGAAGTGAGCATGCCGGCCCTCATCGAGCTGCGCGGCCTGGGCCGCGACTATCCCGCGGGCGAGGGCACGATCTCGGCCCTGCGCGACGTGGACTTCACCATCGCCGCGGGCGAGATGGTGGCCATCATGGGGCCGTCGGGTTCAGGCAAGTCGACGCTGATGAACATCCTCGGCTGCCTCGACCGCCCGACGCACGGCAGCTACGCGGTGGCGGGCCAGCAGGTCGGCGCGATGACGCCCGACGAACTGGCCGCGCTGCGGCGCGAGCACTTCGGCTTCGTGTTCCAGCGCTACCAGTTGCTGGGCGCGGCGAGCGCGGTGGGCAACGTGGAGATCCCGGCGATCTATTCGGGCGTGCCGGCTGCAGCGCGCCATGCGCGGGCGCGCGAGCTGCTGGAGCGGCTGGGCCTGGGCGGTCGCCTGGGGCACAAGCCGGGACAGTTGTCGGGCGGCCAGCAGCAGCGCGTGAGCATCGCGCGCGCGCTCATGAACGGCGGCGACGTGATCCTGGCCGACGAGCCCACCGGCGCGCTGGACCGCGCCAGCGGCCAGGAGGTGATGGCCATCCTGAAGGAGCTGCACGCCCAGGGCCACACCATCATCCTGGTGACCCACGACGCGCAGGTCGCCGCCAACGCCGACCGCGTGATCGAGCTGTCCGACGGCCGCGTCGTGCGCGACGAGCGCACCAATGCGCGCCCGGCGCAGGCGGTGCTGCCGCCCAAGCCGCGCCATCGCGCCAACGTCCTGCGCGACGTCGCGGCGCGGGTGGCGGAGGCCACGCACATGGCGGTGCGCGCGATGACCAGCCATCGGCTGCGCACCCTGCTCACGATGCTGGGCATCATCATCGGCATCTCCTCGGTGGTCGCGATCGTGGCGCTGGGCGAGGGCTCGCGCGAGCGCCTGCAGCGCGAGCTGAGTTCGCTGGGCACCAACACCATCGAGGTGTTCCCGGGCGAGGGCTTCGGCGACCGCCAGTCCTGGCGCGTGCGCACGATGACGATAGGCGATGCCGAGGCGCTGGAGCACCTGGACTACGTCGACGCCGTGACGCCCGGCTTCAACACCAGCCTGACGCTGCGCCGCGGCAACGTCGACGTCACCGGCTCGGTCGGCGGCGTGGGCGACAAGTACTTCCGCGTCCACGGCAGCAGGTTCGCCGCGGGGCGCGCGTTCGATGCCGAAGCGATCCGCCAGCAGTCGCAGGTGGCGGTGATCGACGACAACGCGCGCAAGGCGCTGTTCAAGGACGGCAGCGATCCGATGGGCCAGGTGCTGCTGCTGGGAAGCGTGCCGGTGCGCATCATCGGCGTCACGGCCAAGGAAGAGGGCCTGTTCAACGGCGGCGAGAACCTGCAGGTGTGGATCCCCTACACCACCGCCACGACGCGGCTGCTCGGCCAGGCAGGGCTGCGCGACATCAACGTGCGGGTGACGGACTCCGCGCCGATGGACGCGGCCGAGGAAGGCATCACGCGCCTCCTGATGCAGCGCCATGGCAAGAAGGACTTCTTCGTCTGGCGCACCGACTCGGTCCGCAAGCAGCTCGACTCCACCACGGCGACGATCACGCTGCTCGTCTCGTGCATCGCGCTGATCGCGCTGGTGGTGGGCGGCATCGGCGTCATGAACATCATGCTGGTGTCGGTGACCGAACGCACGCAGGAGATCGGCGTGCGCATGGCCGTGGGCGCGCGCCAGGCCGACATCCTGCGCCAGTTCCTGATCGAGGCCGTGCTGGTGTGCCTGATCGGCGGCGCGATGGGCGTGGCCCTCGCGCTGCTGGCCGGCTTCGTCTTCAACAGCCTGCACGTGGGCATCGACATGATCTTCTCGTCGGCCTCGATCGTCGGCGCGTTCCTGGTCTCGACGACGATAGGCATCGTGTTCGGCTTCGTGCCGGCGCGCAATGCGGCGCGGCTGGATCCGGTGAACGCGCTGGCGCGGGAGTAGTCCGCCGGGGGGGTGTCCGGATCAGGCCAAGTTGGATCAACGGCCCCGAATTCTTGGATCTTGGTGGTGGCTCCCCGAAGCGCCACCCCATAACGAAAGCCCGCAGCGCGAACGCACTGCGGGCTTTTTTCATGGTTCACGGGCATGCGTCACATGCCCGGCAGCGAGGCCGGGCGGACACGGGCCGGGTCGTCCCGATGGCGGACGGGCATCGCCCGCCGCCGTCGACACGCTCAGATCGCGCGGATGCGCATCGCCTGCGGGCCCTTCTGGCCCTGGCCGACTTCGAATTCGACGCGCTGGTTCTCGGCCAGCGACTTGAAGCCGGTGCTCTGGATTTCCTTGAAGTGCGCGAAGAGGTCCTTGCCGCCGGTGTCAGGGGTGATGAAGCCGAAGCCCTTGGTTTCGTTGAACCACTTCACGGTGCCAGTTTCAGTCGTCATAGTCATTCCTTGTTGAATGCGTTGGAAAAGCCTGCCGGCACCGATGCCGGCAGGCGCCGACCGCCTCCAGACGGGGAGACGGCGGCGGGATGGGAGTCAGGGGCGTTCAGCGCCGCTGCGGCGTCGCCGGACGCGAGCCCTGGCGATCCAGGTGCCGGAACGTGATGCGGCCCTTGGTGAGGTCGTACGGCGAAAGCTCGAGCGTGACCTGGTCGCCCGCGAGGATGCGGATGTGGTGCTTGCGCATCTTGCCGCCGGTGTAGGCCACGAGCTGGTGGCCGTTCTCGAGGGTCACGCGGTAGCGCGAGTCGGGCAGCATCTCGTCGACCTTGCCGCGCATCTCGATCAATTCTTCCTTGGCCATGAGCCTACTCCGTTCGAAGGGGCTGGTGCCCGGGATTGAGTTCACCGATCCACGCGGCCGCCTGCGCCTGGGCGAAGCCCAGCGCCGCGTCGTGCGAATCGAAATGGGGATCGAAGCGCATGACGCGCTCGTGCGTCATGCTGCCGCGGCCGCTGCGGATGGCCAGCGAGGCGGTGTAGTGGCCGCCGTGGTCGCGACGGGCAGAGGAAGAAACGAGGTACTTCCCGTATTGTTGTTGGGTCTGGATGGAATTCCTTCTTGGCTGGTCGCTCGAGGGACACAGCCGGGCTGATGCTTGACAGGCGCACGTGGCGCACGCGGAGAGAGGACTCGGTCCGGCGGCTGGCTCGCAGGGTCATTCGCCGCGGCCAACGGCAACCAGAACAAGACGACCGCACAAGCAATCAGGGAGTCTGGCGAAGGAGGGAGATCGCCTCGGATCTCGGTGTGTCCGCCCGCGACGAATCGGCAGGGTCGGATCACAGGGGGAGTCCTTCATGATACCACACTTGCCCGGCCGCCGCTGTGGTGTCTCGACTGGGCCCGGCACGTGCCCCGCGATGGTCATCGAACGACAGGAGCCCGCCATGATCCGCAAGCTCGGCAGCGGCCAGTACCGCCTCTATTCGCGCAAGCTCGACCCCAAGACCGGCAAGCGGCGCAACCTCGGCACCTTCGACTCGCGCGAGGAGGCCGAGAGACACGAGCGCGAAGTGCAGTACTTCAAGCGGCACTGAACGGCCGCCTGGTCACGGCGCGCGTCGCTCGCCCTCCCGCTGGGACGCGCCGCCCAGAGGGCGACCGGCCACGCCCGCCGCGCGGCAGCCCCCTATCTTGAAAGGCCCTGCTCGTCCTTTCGGGGGATGAAATGACCGCCCGATCGCTCGACCATCGTCGCTGTGCGGCCGGTCGGGCCGCGCAGTCCGAGCGACCGCGCCAGGGGCAGCGCGGCGGCCACCCGCATGCTCGGCTTCGATTCCGGATGCCCCGGGGGAGAAGGAATCATGCCCGCCAACGCGCTCCTGTTCCAGCTGGCGTTCTCGGCCATCGTCATCGTCGCCTTCGGCTATCGCCAGTTCAACACGTGGACCAAGGGCGAATCCTGCCGGGCGACGTCCGACTCCGAGCTGCTGGCCTTCGCGCCGCCGCGCAGCTTCACGCCGCTGTGGCGCTTCCTGGCCACGGCCGCGCTGTACTGCCTGACACTGGTCGTGCTGTACCTCGTCGTCTTCGTGATGCTGTACAACGGCTCGATGGCGGGCTTCGAGCTGCTGGAGGTGTCCGGCGTCACGCAGGCCAACGCCTGGCTCGTCGCGCTGCTGATCGTCACCGGCCTGTCGCCGATGCTGCCGGTGTTCTCCAACGTGGAACACGTGGTGCGCGAGGTGATGCACAACTGGGCGGTGGTACCGGCCAAGGCCCAGGACATGGCCAACGAGCTCGCGTCCCCGACGACGACCTTCGAGCTGGACGAGGCCCTGCTGCGCAGCACGGTCATGCCCCGGCTCGACAAGCCCTTCACGCGCGGCGACTTCACCGAGGGCCGCGCCGTCACCGTGGCGCAGAAGTGGTGCCGCCTGAAGATGCTGCTGCTGAAGTTCGCGCCGCCGGACCAGGACGGGCTCGAGGCGCCGCGCTTCAAGTCGCCCTACGCCACGCGCTTCGTGAGCGACTGCAAGGCGCTCGAGCGCGACATCCGCGAGTTCGCGGAGACCTCGCCCGAGCTCCTGCGCACCCTGGGCGGCTCGCCGGCGGCGGTGCTGCTGTCGGAGCGGCTCGACCAGATGCAGCACCGGCTGTTCGTGCTGATGTGCTGCGCCGCGTTCGCCGCCGCGCGCTCGGTCGAGGAGGTGGTGCGTTACTTCCGCAAGAGCTATGGCATCGGCATCGGGCACGTGCAGCTGTCCTCGGCCCCGTTCGACCCGATCCTGGACACCCTCATCGCCGTGACGCTCACGGTGCTGCTGATCTCCCTCGGCTTCTCGATGACCCATCACGACAGCCCGGTGCACGTGCGCCCGTTCCTGTGGGCCGCGAACGCGTTCTGCGTGCACGGCGCGGGGCTGCTCGTCGGCTGGCTCGTGTTCTCGCGCCGGCGCGATCCATCCGGGGCCTGGGTCGATCCGAGCGACACGCCGCTGAGCCGCAGCCTGCTGCTGGCGTGCCTCGTGCTGGCTTTCAGCCTGGCCGCGATCCCGACCTTCCTGGCCTCCGTGACCGCGTCGCTCCTGAACGGCAGCACCAAGCCGCTGCTGACCCTGGCCAGCGACGCGCTGCTGCGCACATGGCCCTGGGCGTTCCTCGGCTCGGCCACCGCCATCGCCACGTTCATCCACCTCGAGCGCAGCGCCAACGGCGTCGCGAGCCTGCGGCTGCGAGCCCTCTCGGCCGTGGCGCAGGCCGGCACCAACATCGCCATCTCGCTGGTCATCCTCGGCGTGTTCACCCGCCCCGGCGAGACGCCGCCCGACCTGTTCGCGAACCTGGCGCAGCCGCTGTACCAGCTGGTGATCGTGCTGACCGGCGCGATCGGTGTCGTGCTCGGGTTCTTCCTGCCGCGGGTCGTCCACGGCCACGGCCTGGACCGGCGCGCCGGCGTCGCGCGCTTCCCGGTCGACGCCGAGCGCGCACGGGCGACGTTCACGTATTGCGGCAAGCAGGTGCCGGTGACGGTCGCCCACCTGTCGCTGTCCGGGGCGGTGCTGGAACTGGCGCATGCGCATGTCGACGTCGTGCCCGGCCGCCAGGGCGTGCTGACGCTGGTCGACGGTGCCGCGATCAGCGTCCATGTCGCGCGGCTGCTGCCGCCCGAGGAGGACGAGTCGGCCAGCGTGACCCCGCGCCGCTTCGCGGTGCGCCACGCGGCCATGCACGGGCCCGTGGCGACGGGCTGCGGCACGGCCGGCAAGCTGCACCGCTTCCTGGGCAGCCTGGCGCCGCAGCCTGCCACCTGACCCCGAGGCGCGACACCGGAGGCCCAGCCGGCGCCATCGCCTTCGGCGGCCCGGCGCAGACGCGGATCGACGACGACGGCGACGCGTCCTCGGCCCGCGCCATCCCGCGGGTTCGGCATCGCTTACCGGGAGATCTCGCCCGGCACCCGCCCCTGATCCATCGGCGAACGCGGCACGTGCTCGACAGCGGCGGCGCCTGGTGGCTGGACGGGGCCCGGTGCCGCCGTCATCGCGCCGGCCGGCCCCGTTGGCGTCAACGGGCGCAGGCGGTGGTGCGCTCGAGCAGCGTGGACAGCTCCTCGATGCGCAGCGGCTTGCTCAGGTGGGTGTCGAACAGCTCGTGCTCCGAGCGCAGCGGCTCGTCATGCAGCTTCAGCGCGGACAGCGACGCCAGCATCGGCGCGGGGCCTTCATCGTCGTCGCGGATCCGGCGCGCCGCGGCACAGCCGTCGAGCACGGGCATCTGCACGTCCAGGATCGCGAGGTCGGGATGGAGGTCATGGCAGGCCCGCACCGCCTGTTCCCCGTCGTAGACCGCGACCGCGTCGTAGCCCATCAGGCCGAGCAGCTGGGCCAGCGAGTCGGCAGCATCATGGTTATCGTCGGCGACGACGATGCAGGAACGGGTCGGCATGGGTCGGGGGAGATGACGGTTGGCGTGGAGGGTTGAGCAATCCCCGCTCCCGCCGGACGAAAGACTTGTAACTCAGTGCATGGCCCAGCTCGCCTGCAGCCAGAACACGGCGCCGACCTCGACGGCGTCGCCGACGCCGTGGGCGACGATCGGCGCCAGCAGGCTGCGCGAGCGCTCCATCAGCCAGACGTAGATCAGGCCGAAGGCGAACGCGTAGACCTGCTGGGCGATCGCCAGCGACAGCGGCTGGACCCGGAACGACTCGTAGTGCGCCAGGCCGAACAACAGGGCCACGAGCACGCCCGAGACCGGCAGGTCGACCGGGCCGACACGCACGCGGCCGGGGACCAGCGCCGTCAGCAAGCCCACCAGGAGGCCGCGGAAGATCGGCTCCTCGCACAGGCCCGAGCAGGCCATCACGACCAGCCAGCCCGCGACCCCGCCGTGCGACGGGTCGTAGCCCGCGTCGGGTGCGCGATGGGCAGCCAGCTGCGGCCACCAGTCGGCCACCAGCATCAGAACGCCCATGCCCACGCCGATCGCCAGTGCCGCTCCCAGCAACGAGCGCCCGCGTGCAGGCCACGCGAGGTAGGTGGGCGCCTGCGGCAGGACGCGCCGCATCAGCGCGATGCACGCGAAGCCGGCCAGCGTCTGGAACACCATCGCCAGGCCGACGAAGGCCCAGACGTGCAGGTTGAAGAACGGGGCCGCCTGGTGCGCGATGAATCGCGCCAGCTCGCGCGCGGGCCACAGCACGCCCTGCATCAGCGCGCCCGCGAGCAGCACCGGCCACAGGCGCCAGCGCGGGACGTCGATCTCGGCGAAGGGCCGGCGCGGGGCGGTCAGGGTGGTCATGGCGGGCAGTCCTGGAGTCAGCGATGGCCGCACTCTAGGGACCGCCGTCCGCGGCCAGGCGGCCGATGCGACGAGGCGCCGGATTCGCGGCCCGAGCGCACGCCGCGCAGCGCCGAAGCGCCCGCACGCGCATGTCGGCGCCGTCCGACAACGCGTCGCGCCGGCCGCCCGGGCCCACGCGACCGCCACCCCGGAGGAAGCGCAGCGCCAACGGCGCGCGCCTCGACACCCGTCTCGAGCAGCGGCTCAGGCCCCGTCCAGCGCCGAATTCACCGTCTCGACGAACCGGGCCGGCTCCACCGGCTTGGACAGCAGCGTGACGCCCGGCGGCAGGCCGCCCAGCTTCTCGATGTGGGCGGGGCCGTGCGACGACACCGCCACGATGGCCGGCGTGCGGGCGTGGCCCGGCGCCGACAAGTGGCGGATCATCTGGACGCCGTCGATGTAAGGCATCGAGATGTCGGTGATGATCAGGTCGGGCATCGCCTTGCCCACCTCGATCAGCGCGTCGAAGCCGTTGTCGGCGCAGGTGATGCGCGCGCCCGGCACGGCGATCTCCACCAGCGCCTGCAACAGGTCGCGGTCGTCGGCGCTGTCGTCGACGACCAGCACGCTGAACGGCACGACCGCCTCGGCGGCGGCCTGCGTCGCGGCGCCGCCCCGCTGCTGCGTCTGGGCGCGGATGAACTCCTCGGCGCTGCCGGCATCGATGCGGCGATGGCCGCCGACCGTCTTCCACGCCTTCAGGTGGCCGAGATCGACCCAGCGCTGCACCGTCGGCACCGACACGCCCAGCCGGCGCGCCAGGTGAGCGGTCGAATACGAGGGAGGCCCCGCCGGAGCGCGCGAATTCGCCATCAGGTCAGTTTAGCCAGAAGCCGGCGCCCGTCGCACGGTTTTCGTGCGTCATCCGTCACTGCGCTCGGGCGGCGCGACGTCCTGCATGTGGCGGGCGAGTTCGACGTCGATCTCGGCCTGCAGCGCCTCCAGGCGTCCGAGCAGCGCCCGCCAGCGTTCGGGCAGTCCCAGGTCGACGGCGTCGTGCAGCTCGCGCGCGAGCGCCGCCAGCGCCGGCGCGCCCAGCATCGACGCGGTCGACACCAGCGTGTGCGCATGGCGCGCGCCGGCCTGCAGCTCGCCGGCGTCGAGTGCGGCGCGGATCTCGTTGCCCGAAGTCCCGCGCTGCCGAAGGTAGCGCCCGACGATCTTGTGATACAGCTCCGGCCGGCCCAGGCAGCGGCGCAGGCCCAGCTCGAAGTCGACGACCGGCCCCGGCGCCGGCGCCTCTCGGGCCACCGGCGCGGCCGCGGCGACGGGCCCGGCCGGCGCCAGCCAGCGCAGCATCACCTCGAACAGCTGCGCCGGCTCGAACGGCTTGTCGACATGGTCGTTCATGCCGGCCGCGATGCTCTTGTCGCGGTCGCCGGCCGTCGCATGCGCGGTCATCGCGATCACGGGCAGCCGCGCGAACGCCTCGTCGGCGCGGATGAGGCGCGTGCACTGCAGGCCGTCCATGCCCGGCATCTGGATGTCCATCAGCACCAGGTCGAAGCGCGCCTCGCGCAGCTGCGCCAGCGCCTCGTGGCCGTTGCCGGCGAGCGCGACGTCCATGCCCGCGACGTCGCCCAGCAGCTCGGTGGCGACGAAGCGATTGAGCTCGTTGTCCTCCACCAGCAGCACGCGACGTCCGCGCAGCGCCTCCGGCGCCTGCGCCCGCGCCGGCGCGGGCGCGCGGCCGCCGCGCTGCGGGCCGCAGGCGCCGTTGATCGCGTCCAGCAGCGTGGAGGCGCCGACCGGCTTGGCCAGGCAGCCCGCGAGGCCCTGGCTGGCGGCTTCGCGCACGATGGCCTCGTCGCCATAGGCCGTCACCAGCACGATGGCCGGCGCCGGTCCCGGCGGAGGATCGTCGCGCAACATGCGAACGACGTCGAACCCGTCCAGCCCCGGCATGCGCCAATCGAGCAGCACCAGCTGGTACGGCCGGCCCACGCCCGCCGCGCGACGCAGTTCCGCCAGCCCCGCGGCGCCGCTGGCCTCGACCACCGGCGCGTAGCCGAGCAGCAGCAGCAGGTCGTCGAGGATCTCGCGCGAGTTGGCGCTGTCGTCGACCACCAGGATCCGCAGGTCGCGGTGTGCGCCGGCGTGCGGCAAGCGCGCGGCCTGCGCGGGGCTGCCGACGCGAAAGCGCGCGGTGAAGCGGAAGTCGCTGCCCAGGCCGGGCGTGCTGTCGACGTCGATCTCGCCGCCCATCAGCCCGACGAGCTTGCGGCAGATCGCCAGCCCCAGGCCGGCGCCGCCGTGCGCGCGCGTGCTCGACGCGTCGACCTGCGAGAACGGCCGGAACAAGGCCTCGACCTGCCCGGGCGCGAGGCCGATGCCGGTGTCCTTGACGTCGAAGCGCAGCAGCACCGAGTCCGCCTCGCTCGCGACGCTGCGCACGGTGACGACGACGATCTCGCCGTTCTCGGTGAACTTGATGGCGTTGCTGCACAGGTTGACCAGCACCTGCAGCAGGCGCATCGGGTCGCCCACCAGCACCGGCGGCAGCTCCGGCGAGGTCTTGAGCAGCAGCTCCAGCCCCTTCTCCTGCGCCTTCAGGCCGACCAGCGCGGTGAGGCGGCCGAACACCTCGTCGAGCGAGAAGTCGCGCGACTCGAGCACCAGCCGGCCCGCCTCGATCCTGGAGAAGTCGAGGATGTCGTCGATCACCCGCAGCAGCGCCTCGGCCGCCGAGCGCGCCTGCACGAGGTAGCCGCGCTGCCGGTCGGTGAGCTCGGTGCGCAGCGCGAGGTCCGTCATGCCAAGGACGGCGTTCATCGGCGTGCGGATCTCATGGCTCATGTTGGCCAGGAACTCGCTCTTGGCGCGCGTGGCCGACTGCGCCTCGACGAGCGCCGACTCGAGGTCGCGGCGCTGGGCTCGCATGGTGTCGTCGGCGCTCGACAGGCGCTCGCGCATGCGATCGATCGCCTGCAGGATCTGGTCGAATTCGTCGCCGCCGGCGGCGACGACCGGGGTGCGGGTGTCGCCCGCGCCGATGCGCTCGAGGACCTCGCCGACCTCGGCCACGCGCTCGACGATCGGCTTCATCAGCACGCGCCGCACGATCACGAAGGCGGCCAGCGCCAGCGCGATCCAGCACGCCAGCATCACGATGCGCACGCGCTCGACGAAGACGGCGGCGCTCGCCTCGCGCTGGGCGTTCTCGCGCTGCGCCGCGGCGACGGCGAACTGGATGCGGTCGCGGTGGTCGGCGAACAGCGGCTGCAGCGTGTGCGCCAGCAGTTCGCGCGCGGAGGCGACGTCGTTGCGACGCAGCGCCGGCAGCAGGTCGCGCTCGACCACCTGGAAGTACGTGGCCGCCGGCGCGCAGGCCGCGTCGACCAGCGAGTCCTTCATGGCACCCGGCGGCAGCGCGCGCGTCCACTCGGCGCGGCGCGTCTCGAACTCGCGCTCGCGCTGGTGCAGCAGCGCCTCGAGCAGACCCACGCGGGCGGTGTCGCCGTGCGCCTGCGCGTCGACCAGCTCGAATGCCGCGAGGTGGCTCTCCACGATGAACAGCGGCGGCGGCAGGATGTCCGCGACCACGGCCTGGCCGCTGTCGATCGCCTTGTACAGCGGCCCGTTGATGCGCACGCGCTCGAACGCGAGATCCAGCCCCAGCAGCACCGCCAGCGTGACCACCACCATCCCGACATTGAACGCAAGGAGCTTCGTGCGCAGGGACAGGCGGCCAGGATGCATGCGAGGTCTCTCGTCAAAGGACTCACGTCGGCGCCGGAGGCGGCGCGGCACTCGGCCGGGAGTCTAGGGCCTGTTCACCCCGGATGCACGCCGGCGCATCCAGCGCGAACGGCGCCGGCCGCGGGTGCAATCGGTGCTGGTGGACGTCGAGCTGGACGCAGGCCGCAGACACCAGCGGCACCGCCACGCCCGCGCGCAGCGCGCGGGCTCGCAGGTCGCCCAGGATCTGGTCGGCCTCGACGCGCTCGCCGGCCATCAGGTCGCGGTACATGGACGACGTGAGCGCGGAGCCCGCGGCGGTGAGCACGCCCAGCGTGTGGTCGACGACCTGGGGCCGCGGCGCGAATCCGGCGGCGCCCGCGACGGCCGCGGCCTCGGCCAGGAACGCCCGCACGAAGTCGGCGCCGCCGTCGGATGCCGCGATCTCGCCGACGTTGCCGCGCGCCAGTGCGCAGATGCCGCCGAGGGTGGCCAGCAGGATCCACTTGTCCCACAGGTCCTGCGCGATGCGCGTGCTCAGGCGCGCGTCGAAACCGGCGTCGCTCATGAACGCATGCAGCGCCTCGATGCGCGCCGTGCGCTGGCCGTCCAGCTCGCCGTAGACCAGCTCGTGCAGCGGCGCCAGGTGCACGATGCGGCCCTGCGCGTCGAGCGTCGTGGAGACGCGGCACACGCCGCCCAGCACGCGCTCCGGGCCGAAGCGCGCGCGCAGGTCGTCGATGTGCTTCATGCCGTTGAGCACGGGCAGGATCATCGTGCCGGGCCCCACCGCGGGCGCGAAGTCCTCGATCGCGGCGGCCAGGCCGAAGGCCTTGACGGCGACCAGCACGATGTCGAAGGCCCCCTCGAGCGCGGCCGCCTCGACCACGCGCGGCGCGACGCCGAAGTCGCCCAGCGGGCTCAGCACCCGCAGGCCGTTCGCGCGCAGCGCGGCCGCGCGCGCGGGACGCACGAGGAAGGTGACGTCGCGTCCGGCCTGCACCAGCCGCGCGCCGAAGTAGCCGCCGGTCGACCCGGCGCCGACGATCAGGATTCTCATGAAGGGCCCTCCGGGGCCGCGAAGGACCCGCCACAGGATAGGCCAACGCGACGGCGCGCGCAGCCCCGCGCGAAATGACCCGCGCACCACGCGCGGCGCGCTCGCGTGACAATGCGCGCTTCGCCTCGTCGTCCTGCACCCTTGTCCAACGTCCTGCGCCTGTCGTTCCGGCAGACCCTGCTCGCCGCCTTCCTGCTGATCGCAGGCCTGCTCGCCGCCGCGTCGCTGGGCGGCCTGTTCACGCTCGAGCGCGTGATGGCGCAGAGCCGCGTGGCCACCGCCAGCGCGCTGCTGCTGACGGCCGACGCGCGCCAGCTGGGCGAGCTGCGGGTGGCGATGGAGCGCAGCGCGCGCCAGTACATCGTGCTGGACGACCCGTCGCTGCTGCGCGGCTTCACGCAGGCGGCCGACGACGCGGCCCGCCTGCTGGGCGAGATGCGCAACCACGACCTGCCGGCCGGGCTGGCCACGCAATGGCTCGCGCAGATCGAGCCGATCAAGGACCAGCTCGACGGGCCCAAGGCCTCGATCCAGCTGCGCCAGGACGCGCTGTCGGTGCGCTTTCGCACCCTCGACCGCCTCAACGACCAGATCGCCGCCGAAGTGCGCCGCATCGACGACGATCGCAGCGCCGCGCTGCAGGCCCGGCTCGAGGCCGGGCGCGCGTCGGTGGGCACGCAGGTGCTGGGGGCCATCGGGCTGGCCGCCCTGCTGGCGCTGGCGTTCGGCGTCTGGCTGACGCGCCCCCTCAAGCGGCTCGAGCGCGCGATCGCCGGGCTCGGGGAGAACCGCATGGATCACCCGGTGGACATCCGCGGCCCGAGCGACATGCGCTCGCTCGGCCGCCGGCTCGAGTGGCTGCGCCTGCGGCTCAAGGAACTCGACGAGGACAAGGCGCGCTTCCTGCGCTACACCTCGCACGAGCTGAAGACGCCGCTGGCCGCGCTGCGCGAGGGCGTCGCGTTGCTGGAGGACGGCGTGGCCGGGCCGCTGACCGCCGACCAGCGCGAGATCGCGCGCATCCTCGGCCAGAACACCGCGACCCTGCAGGGCCAGATCGAGGCGCTGCTGCGCTTCAACGCCGCCGCCTTCGAGGCGCGCCGGCTCAGCCGCAGCGACACCGACCTGCGCCAGCTGCTGCACGCGCTCGTCGAGGAGCAGCGGCTGCAGTGGCAGGCGCGCCATCTCGAGGTCCGCATCGAAGGGGACGCCCCATTGCTGGCCGTGGACGCCGACAAGCTGTCGGCGGCGTTCGGCAACTTGTTGTCCAATTCGATACGCTTCAGCCCCGTCAACGGGACCTTGACCATCACGCTGTCGTCGTCGCCCGGAACGGTGCGCATCGACCTGCGCGACCAGGGCCCCGGCGTCGCGCCGGCCGACCGCGAACGCATCTTCGAGCCGTTCTTCCGCGGCGAAGTGCAACCCGAGGGCGCGGTGCGCGGCACCGGCATCGGGTTGTCCATCGTGCGCGAATACGTGCAGGCGCACGGCGGCCGCGTCGACCTGTTGTCCGACGGGCCCGGTGCCCATTTCCGAATCGAGCTTCCCCATGCGAAAGACTGAACGCCTCTCCCAGCACGCCCGCGCGCTCGCCGGCCTGGCCGCCGCCACCGCCGTGCTGGGCCTGGCCGGCTGCGCCGTGCCGAAGGCGCCGCCGCCGCCACCGCCGCCGCCGGTGGTCGTGGCCCCGCCGGTCAAGTGCGAGCCGCCGCTCGAGGCGCGCGACCTGGCCGCCCGCCACCTGCTCGCCACCGAGGATCGCTTCAGCGCGCTCAACACCGCCGACCTCACCGCCGAGGCCACGCGCAACCCCGAGGGCGCGACGATCGAGCAGCAGATGGACCAGGCGCTGGCGTTGAGCATGACGCACGTGCAGGGCGACCTCGGACGCGCGCAGGCGCTGCTGGACCAGGTGCTGCGCAACAACACGCCGCAGGCCGACCCGTGGCGGGCGCTGGCCCGGCTGCTCGCCTATCGCCTGGGCGAGCAGAAGCGCGCCGAGGACGCGGTCGAGCGCGGCGCCCAGCAGCTGCGCGACGCCCAGCGCGACAACCAGCGCAAGCTCGACGACGCCAATGCCAAGCTCGAGGCGCTCAAGGCCATCGAGCGCAGTCTCAACACGCGCCAGGCGCCGGCGGCCTCGGCGCCCAAGCCGTAAGCTGCGAGGATGCGCTCGCACGGCCGCCCGAAGGGCGCACACCGCAGTCCGCAGGACGAAGGATACCGATGAGCACCGGAGCCCACATCCTGGTCGTCGACGACGACCCCGACCTGTTGAAGCTGCTGTCGATGCGGCTGTCCGGCGCGGGCTACCGCGTCACCGCGGCGGAATCGGCCGAGGCGGCACTGGTCAAGATCGCGATGGAGCGGCCGCAGCTGGTGCTCAGCGACGTGCAGCTGCCGGGCAAGGACGGCCTCGCGCTGTTCGACGCGATCCGCGTGCAGCACCCGTCGCTGCCAGTGATCCTGCTGACCGCGCACGGCACGATCCCCGACGCCGTCGAGGCCACCTCGCGCGGCGTGTTCACCTACCTCACCAAGCCATTCGACGGCAAGGCGCTGCTGGACGTCATCGCCAACGCGCTGGCCATGGAGGGCGCCGCCGACAACACGGCCGACGGCGGCGAGGTGGAGGCCTGGCGCGCCGAGATCGTCAGCCGCTCCACGCGCATGGCCGAGGTGCTGGCCGAGGCCAAGCTCGTCGCCGCGTCCGACGCCAGCGTGCTGATCCGCGGCGAGAGCGGCAGCGGCAAGGAGCTGGTGGCGCGCGCCATCCACCGCGCCAGCCCGCGCGCCACGGCGCCGTTCGTGGCCGTCAACTGTGGCGCGATCCCCGAGAACCTGCTCGAGTCCGAGCTGTTCGGCCACGTCAAGGGCGCCTTCACGGGCGCCGTGGCCAACCATCCCGGCCTGTTCCAGGCGGCCAACGGCGGCACGCTGTTCCTCGACGAGATCGGCGACATGCCCGTCGCGCTGCAGGTCAAGCTGCTGCGCGTGCTGCAGGAGCG
>Ga0136846_1216191_pt1 | contig 18763 bp, 19 predicted proteins | sample HopSoiMetagenom2_FD_96841 | JGI IMG/M metagenome (GOLD analysis project Ga0136846, IMG submission 96841) | Grasslands soil microbial communities from Hopland, California, USA - 2 Assembly 2016 (version 4) | ecosystem: Environmental > Terrestrial > Soil > Grasslands | place: USA: Hopland...
GCTCGGCAGAAAGAGCTGCACGACGCCCTCTTCGGCCATCTGCTGCAACGCCTCGCGCAGCTTCTTGGCTTTCATCGCGTCGCCGAGCTTGACGCGGCGCAAGATTTCCGGCGCAAAGCTGGGGACGCCGCGAAACACGATGTTCTCGCCCTCGGTCAGCGTATCGCCAATGCGGAGCGTGCCGTGATTGGGAATGCCGACGACATCGCCCGCATAAGCCTCATCGGCGACGCTGCGCTCCTGCGCGAAGAAGAATTGCGGCGCGTTCAGCGCGATCGGTTTGCCGGTGCGGACCAACTTCGCCTTCATCCCCCTTTGCAATTTGCCGGAGGAGACGCGCAGGAAGGCGATGCGGTCGCGGTGGTTCGGATCCATGTTCGCCTGGATTTTGAAGACAAAGCCGGTCATCTGCGGCTCGTGCGGATCGACATGGCGGGAGGCCGCCTCGAGCCCGCGCGGGCTCGGCGCGAATTCGGTGAGCGCGCCGATCAGGTCGCGAACGCCGAAATTTTTCAGCGCGCTGCCGAACAGGACCGGCGTCAGATGGCCTTCGCGAAACGCCGCAAGATCGAACGGCTTCATCGCCTCGCGCGCGAGTTCGATTTCGCCGGCGGCTTCATGCCCGACGCGCTCGCTCGAAAGGGCGGCAATCTGCGCATCTTGCGGGCCTGACACCGCAATCTCGTTCGCATCCGCATCGAGCCGCCGCAGCGTGTTGCGCCTCAAGTCATACGTGCCGGCGAAATCGCGGCCGCGGCCGATCGGCCAGGTCAAAGCCGTCGTGTCGAGCGCCAGCGTCTTTTCGATCTCATCGAGCAAGTCAAAGGGATCGCGCGATTCGCGGTCCATCTTGTTGACGAAGGTGATGATCGGAATGTCGCGGAGGCGACAGACCTCGAAAAGCTTCCGCGTCCGCGCCTCGATCCCGCGCGCGGCGTCGATCACCATCACGGCGGAATCGACCGCCGTCAGCGTGCGGTAGGTGTCTTCGGAAAAATCCTCGTGGCCCGGGGTGTCGAGCAAATTGTAGACGTGGTCGCCATATTCGAACGTCATCACCGAGGTGACGACGGAGATGCCGCGCTGGCGCTCGATATTCATCCAGTCGGAGCGCGTCTGCCGGCGGTTCGCCTTGGCGCGCACTTCGCCGGCGAGCTGGATGGCACCGCCGAAGAGCAGCAGCTTTTCGGTGAGCGTGGTTTTGCCCGCGTCGGGATGCGAGATGATCGCGAACGTACGCCGCCGGTCGATGGGATTTGAAGTCATGCCAGACGCGTCGGCTTATTCTGCCGCGTGGGCGGGCGCCAGGGCAGGCATCACAGGCTCTTCTTCCGCATGCTCGCGGCCGGCGCGATGATCGCGTGCGACTAAGGTGTAGATCGCCGGCGTGACGAACAGCGTGAACAGCGTGCCAATGAACATGCCGAAGGCGATCACCATGCCGATCGCGATGCGGCTCTTGGCGCCCGCGCCTTCAGCGACGATCAGCGGGATCATGCCGACGACCATCGCCGCAGTGGTCATGAGAATCGGGCGGAGGCGCACGCCGGCGGCATGCTCGATCGCCTCGCGCCGCGACATGCCCTGCTCTTCCTGCATGCGGTTCGCGAATTCCGTCATCAGGATGCCGTGCTTCGAAATGAGCCCGATCAAGGTCACGAGCCCGATCTGCGTGTAGATGTTGATGCTCGCCATGCCCATGACGCCGAGCATGTTCAGCGGCAGTAGCGCGCCGAACATGGCCGTCGGCAGCGCAATCAGGATCACAAACGGATCACGGAAACTTTCGAACTGCGCCGCCAGCACCAGGAAGATGAGGATTAGCGAGAAGATGAAGGTGATCGTCAGCGTGTTGCCTTCCTGCACGAGCTGACGGCTCTCGCCCTGGAAATCATAGGTGTAGCCGGCGGGGAATATCTGCTTCGCCTTGTCCTTCAGAAAATCGAGCGCCTCGCCGAGCGTATGGCCGGGGAACGGCACCCCCTGCAGCGTCGCCGAACTCAGCTGCTGGAAGTTGGTTAGCGCGTTCGGCTGCGTCGTCTTCGAGATCGTCGCGACCGTCGACAAGGGCACGAGTTCGCCGCTTGCCGTGCGCACGCGGTATTGCGTCAGCCAATCCTCCGTGAGCCGAAAATCGCGCGGCACCTGCGGGATGACTTCGTAGGAGCGGCCATAGAGGTTAAAGCGGTTGACGTAATTGCCGCCGAGCAGCGTCGCCAGCGAGCCGCCGATATCGGCCATGTTGATGCCAAGGCGGTTCGCCTTCGAGGCGTCAACCTTGAATTCGATCTGCGGCGTGTCGAATTTGAGATCCACGTCAGTGAAGATGAACAGGCCGCTCTTCCGCGCTTCCTGCTGCATCTTGTCGACGACATCGGCAAGCGTCTGGTAATCCCCGGTCGTGCGGATGACGAACTGCATCGGCGGGCCGCCGGTATTGCCGGGCAGCGCCGGCGGCGAGAACGCAAAAACCGAGCCGCCGGTAACCTCGGCGAGCTTCGGCGACAGATCCTGCATCACCGCTTTCTGATTGCGCGCGCGCTGATCCCACGGCTTCAGGAGCACGCCGGCGAAGGCCTGGTGAATGCCGGGATAGCCGTTGATGACGAAGAGGTGACTTGTCTCGGCGAGCTGCTTCGTCTGCTCATAGAGCTTGTTCGTCGCCTGCTCGACATAATTGAGATTGCCGGATTGCGGCGTCTTGACCATCGTGAAGAGAACGCCCTGGTCCTCTTCCGGCGCGAGCTCGCGCGGCGTCGTCATGTACATGATGCCGGTGAGCGCCAGGATGCCGGCGAGCACGAGCACGGTCATGGCGCGGAAGTTCAGCGTCCGATGCAGCCGGCGCTCATAGCGCCGGCGGAGCCGATCGAACATGCGGTCGAGAAAGCCGACAAAGCCGCGACCCTCGTTGGTGGGCGCCTTCAACAGCTTCGAGCACATCATCGGCGATAGCGTCAGCGCGATGACGCCTGACACGATAACCGAGCCGGCGAGCGTAAAGGCGAATTCGCGGAATAGCGCGCCGGTAAGACCGCTAACGAAGCCGATCGGCGCATAAACCGCGGCAAGCGTGATCGTCATCGCGACGACCGGGCCGGCGATCTCGCGTGCGCCCTGCAATGCGGCCGAGAAGGGCGTCAATCCCTCCTCGATGTGGCGGTAGATGTTTTCGACGACGACAATGGCGTCGTCGACGACAAGCCCAATGGCCAAGACCAAGGCGAGCAGCGTGAGCAGGTTGATGGAATAGCCCATCGCCAAGAGCATGATCATGACGCCGATCAGCGACAGCGGGATCGTGACTAGTGGGATTAGCGTCGAACGGAAGCTGCCGAGGAACAGGAAGATGACGACGACGACGATGATCGCCGCCTCACCGAGCGTCTTCGCCACTTCCGAAATCGAGGCGCGGATGAATTCGGTTGCGTCGTAGGCAATCGCCGCGTCGATGCCGACCGGCAGCTGCGCCTTGATGTCGGGAAATGCCTTGCGGACATTGTCGATGACGCTCAAGGGGTTGGCCGTCGGGGTCGGATAGACGCCGATGAACACCGCCTTCAGCCCATCGAACACCGAAGACGAATCGACGCTCTCCGGGCCGAGGTCCACTGTGGCGATGTCGCCGATGCGGGTCAGGGTATCGCCGCGCGTCGAGACGACCAGCTGCGAGAATGCCTTGGCGCTTTCAAGCGACGTCAGCGCGTTGATGCTCGTCTGGACGAAGTCGCCTTTGATCTGACCGGCGGCGGAGATGAAGTTGTTCGCGGCAAGCGCCGTGCGCACGTCGATGGGCGTGATGCCGCGGGCGGCCATGCGATTGGGATCGAGCCAGATACGCATAGCGAAGGTCTGGCCGCCGAGGATTTGCGCGTTGGCGACGCCGTCGATCGTCTGCAGGCGCGGCTGCACGACGCGCGTGAGGTAGTCGGTGATCTGTGAGGCGGTGAGCACCTTCGAGTTGAACGACATGTAGAGAAGCGCGTAGCCCTGGCCGGTCTGCTTCACCACCATCGGGTCCTGCGCCTCGCGCGGCAGCACGCTTTTGACCTGATTGATCTTCGACAGAACGTCGGCGACGGCGCGGTCGGGATTGGCGTTGAGCAGAAGATTGAGGGTGATCGTCGACTGGTTCTGCTGCGAGGTCGAGACCAGCGTGTCGATGCCCTCGGTGCTCGCCACCGCCTGTTCGAGCGGCGTCGTGATGAAGCCCTTGATCAGGTCGGCATTGGCGCCGGGATAAATCGTCGTAATTGTGATGGTCGTGGAGGATAACTCGGGAAACTGCCGGATTTGCAATTTATAAAACGCCTGCAAGCCGCCGAGCAGGATAAGCAGGCTGACGACGCTCGCCAGAACCGGCCGGCGGACGAAAATGTCGGTGAAGCGCATATCGGGCCTATTCGCGCGGGCGTGGGCTCAGCGGCTTCAATCCGGCATTCGGATCGACGCGCACGCGGGCATTCGGCTGCAGCTTGATCTGACCTTCGCTGACGACGAGCTCACCGGGCTTGACGCCTTCGGTGATCGCGACCTTGTCCTCGCGCGTGTCGCCCGGCCGCACGAAGCGGCGCTCGATCGTGTAGAGCTGGTCGGAGCCAGCAGCCTGCGCTTCGCCTGCCTGCTGCGGTGCAGGCGTGAGCACGTAAACGCTGTCGCCATAGAGCGAATAGCTGATGCTGGTGCGCGGCAGCGTCACGACTTCTTTCGGCGTACCAGCAAGTATGTTCACATTCGCGAACATGCCAGGCAGGAGCTTTTTCTGCGGGTTCGCTATCTCGCCGCGGATCATGACGTTGCGCGTGTCGGCGTTAACGCGCGCTTCGACGAACTTAATCGTGCCTTTGAAGATCGTGCCGGGATAGGCATCGACGGTGGTTTCGAGGGTCTGGCCGTGCTTGAGCTCAGCGATCGTCTGCTCCGGCAGCGAGAAGTCGACATAGATCGGATCGAGCTGCTGCAGCGTCACCAGCATCGTGCCGGGCGAGACGTACTGCCCGACGTCGATGCGGCGAATGCCGAGGCGGCCGGCAAACGGCGCGGCAATCGCCTTCTGAGCGATGATGGCGCGTGTATGTTCGGAGGCGGCGGCCGCCTGGTCGCGCGTCGCCCAGGCAGCATCGAGGTTGGCTTGGGGGGTATTGCCGCCGGCGATCAGCTGGCGCTGGCGCTGCAGCGACACTTCGGCATTCCTCAGCGCCGCGTCATTCGACTTGAGGTCGGCCTGTTCAGTCGAATCGTCGATCTGGACGAGCGGCGCGCCTTTGCCCACGTCCTCCGATGATTCGAACTTGATCTCGCGCACAATGCCGCCGACCTGCGGCGCAACCTCGACGCCTTGCAGCGCCCGGAAGGTGCCGATCGCGGGCAGCCGCGGCGTCCAATTGGCGCTCTCGGCGCGGGCGGCCGCGACAGCGTTTACGGGCTGCGGCGCCTGCGCAATGAAGCCTTTGATCATGTCGGGCTTCACGAAGAACTGGAAATAGCCAAGCCCGCCGGCCAGCCCAACGAACAGCAGGAGAACGATCAAAAAAAGGAAGGCGCGCTTCATGGGACAGGTTCAGATGGGAATAGCCGAGCCAGGGCGCAAGCTTGCGGCTCAGCCTCGGGCAAACCGCGACTCTTGAGCCGACGCGGCTGAATCCAACAGGCAAGCGTGGCGGAGATGGGGCCGCGTAAAAGAAAACACCCGCCGGGAGTACCGGCGGGTGTGGGAAATCAGTTTTTTGGAAGGGCTACTTCCGGGTGGCGTCGCGGACCGCGTCCTTGACGTCGCCGACAACCTTGCGGGCGCTGCCCTTTGCCTTGTCGAGCTTGCCTTCGCTTTGCAGCTTGCTATCGCCGGTCGCGCCGCCGACCGCGTCCTTCACGGCCCCTTTGATTTTGTCACCCGCGCCCTTGACGTGTTGCTCGTCCACTTTGGTTCTCCCTATGTTGAGATCGGCAGGGGAACGCGGACATGATCAGGCGGTTCCGCGCGTCAAACCGCGCTCAAGCCACCGTCAAGAACTAAAGCGTGGCCGGTCATGAAGCTGTTTTCACGACTGCAAATCCACAGCATCGCTTGCACGATTTCTTCGGGTCGCGCGAAACGGCGCATCGGCATATTCGAGACGATGCGCTGCGTCGCCGCGTCCGCGCCGCCGCGCATCTGATCGAGCATGCCGGTCAGCATGTGAGTTTCGGCAAAGGCGGGGCAGATCGCGTTGATGCGGATGCCCTTGCGCGCATATTCGCCGGCGGCGCTTTTGGTGAGCCCGACGACTCCGTGCTTGGCGGCGGAGTAGGCCGCGAGCAGCGGCGCGCCGACGACACCGGCAACGGACGACACGTTCAGAATCACGCCAGAATTCTGCCGCTCCATAATCGGCAGCTGATGCTTCATCGCAAGGAAGACGCCGAAGACATTTACCGCAAGCATCTGCTGCATCACGGTATCGTCCGTCTCGGTGATTTTAGTGAAGGCGTGCGCTACGCCGGCATTGTTGATCGCGACGTCGAGGCGGCCGTACGCGTCAGTCGCGTGTGCGACGAGATGCCGGTGCGTTGCGTCCTCGCTGACATCGCCGGCTTCGATGAGGACGTCCGCGCCATGTAGGCTCGACTTCAACTCTTCCAGCTTCTTCGCATCTAGATCGCAGAGCACGAGCTTCGCGCCGGCGCGCGCAAACTCGGCCGCGGCGAGACGGCCGAACCCGCCGGCCGCGCCGGTGATGAGAACGACCTGATCTTTGTAATCGAACTGCATTCAGACGCGCTCGCGCGCCTTGAGCGATATGCCGGCGGCACGTGCCGCGGCCTCGACAAACTTGTTCGTCTGCTGGAAGGCGCCGGTCAGCATCTTCTGGCGTGACGGATCGGAGATTTCGTCAAAGCGCGCCGCGACTTCTTCCGGCGTACGCTGATCCGCCGGGATATGGATGCCCTCGGTCTCATAGATCAGCGTGCGCGCGAAGCCGCCCGCGCCGGCGCAGAGAATGACACGCGATGGCGCGTCCTCGCTGACGAGATAGAGTAGGGCGGGCGTGATCGATTCCGGGGTCATCAGCGCCAGAGCATCCGGCGGGATCAGGTCCTCAGTCATCCGCGTCGCCGCCGTCGGCGAGAGCACATTGATCCGGATGTTGTTCCGCTCGCCTTCGAGATGCAGAACGTTCATCAATCCGATCATCGCCGTCTTGGCCGCGCCATAGTTCGACTGGCCGAAATTGCCGTAGATGCCGGAGGAGGAGGTGGTGAAAACCACGCGCCCATAATTCTGCGTCCGCATGATCTCCCACACCGCTTTGGTGCAGACGACGCTGCCCCAGAGATGCACGTCGAGCACAGTGCGGAAATCCGCGAGGTCCATCTTGCTAAGCGACTTATCGCGCAGGATGCCGGCATTGTTGACGAGAATGTCGATGCGCCCCCATTTTTGCATCGCCTCCTCCACCATCTCCTGCACCGCGGCCGCCTCGCTCACGTTGGCGGCATTGGCGATGGCCTCGCCGCCTTGCGCTTTGATCTCCGCAACGACCTTCTCAGCCGCTCGCGAGGAGCCGCCGGTGCCATCGCGCCGCGCACCCAAATCACTGACCACCACCTTGGCGCCCCGGCTGGCAAGGCCGAGTGCATGGGCGCGGCCAAGGCCGTTGCCGGCGCCGGTAACGATCGCCACGCGGCCATCGAAGCGGATGGTCATCTCTCACGTTCTCCATTGGTGAAAGGCGCTCGTCCTAGGGAGCGAGACATTCCCGATACAATGAAGCGGCCGTCTGCCGAACGCAAACCAGTTCGCGCCCCAACGGACCTTTCCGACCCTACCCTGCTGTTCTACGTGCGGCGCAAAGTGAATACGTTGTTGCGCATCGCGCGGCTGGAAGGACCGGGAATCATTTGCTCGATGGAACCGGGATGAATGCCCGATTCCCGCGCCTCTTCTTCCGTGATCAGCGCCCGCTCAATCAAGGTGCTATATAATTCGCGCAAGGTCAGGTGGGCCGCGATGGCTATGTAGACGTCGTCCCACATCTCGGCTTCTTCCAGTATCGAGACGATCATTCGTGCCCAGGCGACCAGTCGATCCCGATCAGCCATGATACTCTCCCAATTTTGGGGACAGCATCAGGTCGATGAAGCATTAGATGCAATTAGGTATTTTTGGCATTTCTCCGGCGCGCTCAGTGCAGGACCGGAGGCGTGCCGCGGGCCGGATTTTCGTTGACGATCACCGGGCCCGGAATATTTCCGATGCGGCGAACCTCCGCCAAGGCGTCCTGCCGAATTTCGACGTGGACTGCGAGGAAGGGCTGGCCGCCGATGTCCTTGGGAAGGCCAAGCGGCCGCACGCCAAATCCGGCATGTCGCATGACAGCCAGTCGCGGCATCTGGATAACTGCAGTGCAGGACGTGATGCCCCTGGCGAAGCAGAATTCATGCATGGCTGCGCCGAGCTCGTAATCCACGCCGCTGTCGCGCTTGTCCCGCACGATAAAAATGCGCGACCGTTCCAAAATGTCAGGAGCCTGCGGGACTTCGCCTTCGACAAGCTGGGGAAAAGCGTTCAAAAGCATGTGTGGCCGCGTCGTTGGGTAAACCGGCAATGACCCGATCGCCTTCTGCCGCAAGGATATAGATTGCCTCTTCGTCGTCGTATTGATCCATTTCGTAGGTCGAGCGGCGCCCGAATTCCTTCCAACCTTTTTCCTTTACGGAGATGGCGTGCCGTATCTGAAACTGCTGCTCGACGAAGGAGGGGTACAAAGCCCGATTCTCTGGCGTAATGGCGTAAATCATGCGCGACCCCTCAGTTGCTCTGAGGCATGACGCAACCGATAGGCGAGTAAGGTACTTATTTTGCTAAACGGCAATATGCCTTATTAAAAGGCAATATGGCGTTCGGCCAGGGCCACGGGCACGGCCTGAGCCTTCGTCGCGCTTCGCAGCCGCCCGGGCTGGAAGCGCGCTCACCCTGCTGCCGCGCTCCTTCCGGCACTTCCCTCTGGTACATTGCTTGCTAAACTGCCAGGGGGGACGGGTTGAGCAGGCATGCAGTATTTCGATGAGATGACCTTGCCCGACGGCTCTATTCGAGACGTCTATCAGCGTGTCGCGCAGTGGCTCTCAAATTCCCCCGCCGAACTGCTGGAGTCCCGCCGTTCCCAGGCCGAACTCCTCTTCCGGCGAATAGGCATCACCTTCGCGGTCTACGGCGATAAGGATGCCGCCGAGCGGCTGATCCCGTTCGATATCATCCCGCGCATGATTTCACGGGCCGAATGGACGAAGCTCGAAGCCGGTCTCATCCAGCGCGTCAAGGCGCTGAACATGTTCCTTGCTGACATCTACGGCGATCGCGAAATCCTCGCCGCCGGTAAAGTTCCTGCCGATCTTATCTATCGCAACGCCTATTTCCGGCCGGAGATGAGTGGGCGGCGCGTGCCGCACCACATTTACGTGCATATTGCCGGCATCGACATTGTGCGCGTCGATGGTAACAAATTCTACGTCCTCGAAGATAATGCGCGCACACCTTCGGGTGTCTCCTACATGCTGGAAAATCGCGAGGTGATGATCCGCCTCGCGCCCGATCTTTTCGCCGATCACCGCGTCGCCCCGGTCGAGAATTATCCTGATGCGCTGCTCGCGACGCTGCGGTCGGTGGCGCCACGAAGCGCAAACTCGGAGCCGACAATCGCGTTGTTGACTCCCGGCCAGTTCAATTCGGCTTATTACGAGCACTCGTTCCTCGCCGACAAACTCGGCGTCGAGCTGGTCGAAGGACGCGACCTCCTGGTGCGCGACGACACCGTCTATATGCGTACCACCGAAGGTCCGCGCCGCGTCGACGTAATTTATCGTCGCATCGACGACGATTTCCTCGATCCGCTCGCCTTCCGGCCGGATTCGGTGCTCGGCGTACCGGGTCTCGTCAGCGCTTATCTCGCAGGTAACATCACGCTTGCCAACGCGGTCGGCACCGGCATTGCCGACGACAAGGCGATCTACACCTATGTGCCCGATATCATCGAGTTCTATCTCGGCGAAAAGCCGCTCCTGCAGAATGTCCCGACCTGGCGCTGCCGCGAGGCGGATTCGCTTGCCTATGTGCAGGAGCATTTGAGCGAACTCGTCGTAAAGGAAGTGAACGGCTCCGGCGGCTACGGCATGCTTGTCGGTCCGCACGCAACGTCCGAACAGATTTCGCTGTTCAGCAAGAAGCTCACCGCCGATCCCGAAAATTTCATCGCCCAGCCGACGCTCGCGCTCTCGACCTGCCCCGCCTCGTTCTCGCACGGGGTCGCGCCGCGGCACGTCGATCTCAGACCTTTCATCCTCTCCGGCTCCGACGGTGTCCGCGTCGTGCCTGGCGGCCTCACGCGCGTCGCTCTGAAGGAGGGCTCCCTCGTCGTCAATTCGAGCCAGGGCGGCGGCACCAAGGACACCTGGATTGTCGAGGACAATCTGATCGAGATGAGTCCTGAGCAAAGCCAGAGCCGATCCTTTGGCGCTGGCCAATCGCAATCTCAAGAGCAGGCTTTTGTGGGCAGCCACGGCCAGTCGCAGAGTCAGGGCTGAACGCCCGTGCTGGCTCGCACCGCGGACAATCTGTACTGGCTCTCGCGCTACGTGGAACGCGCCGATTTTCTCGCCCGCATCATCGAGGCAACGCAGCGTCTGGCTGCCGTGCCGCGCGCCTCGGGCAAGGACGAAACGGAATGGGAAAGCGCGCTGATCGCGTCCGGCGCCGAAGAAGCCTTCCATGCGAACTACGATGTTGCCGACGAACCAAACGTGGTGCGCTTTCTCGCTTTCTCCGAAGATAATCCCTCGTCTATCCGCAACTGCATCGAATACGCCCGCACTAACGCGCGCGCCGTGCGCACGGCCTTGACGGCGGAAATGTGGGACGCGATCAACAGTGCCTGGCTCGATCTGCAGGGTTTTAACGGCCAGGGGGACGCCGCCCACGACCGTGAAGAAACTTCACGCTTTCTCGAATTTGCAAAAGCCACCTCGCTCGTCTTCGACGGGTCGGCGTATCGCACTATGCTGCGCAACGATGCTTATTGGTTCTCGCGTGTCGGTCTTTACATTGAGCGCGCCGACAATACCGCGCGTATTCTCGACGTGAAATATCACGTCCTGTTGCCGGATACGGAATCGATCGGCGGCTCGCTCGATTATTATCAATGGACGGCGCTGTTGCGCTCTGTGTCGGCGCTCACCGCTTATCGCTGGATTTACCGCGAAAGCGTGCAGCCGTGGCTTGTCGCCGATCTCCTCATTTTAAAGCAGGAAATGCCGCGCTCGCTGCTTGCCTGCTACGACGCGCTGGTGCGTTTCCTTGACGAGATCGGGCAGGCTTACGGCCAGCAAGGCCCGGGCCAGCGTCACGCGCGCACCGTGATGCGGCGGCTCGAACATGCCTCGATCAAGGATATTTTTCAGAGCGGGCTGCACGAATTCCTGACCGAATTCGTTGAGGACAATAGGCAGCTCGGCGACATTCTCGCGCAGCAATATCTGTTGACTTGAGCAATGCGTCTCGCCATCCGCCATGAGATCGCGTGGACCTGGGATACGCCGCCCCGTTCCGTCATCGAGCATCTGCGCATCGAGCCCCGCAACCATGAAGGCCAGCATATCATAAGTTGGCGCATGGATGTTGAACCGGATGGTCGCCGGAGAATGGGCGAGGACGCATTCAGCAATGCCTTCGATTCGCTCACCGTCGAAGGTCCGCTTACCAAGCTGACGGTACGCGCGGACGGTGAGGTCGAGACGTTCGACACGACCGGAATCATCGGTCACTCGATCGAACGCTTCCCCCCGGATCTGTTCTTGCGCGATAGCAGACTGATTGCGGCCGACGCGGCCCTTCGCGACTTTGCCGATGGAGCGGTCGGCAAAGAGACTGTGCCGCTCGTACGGTCCCACGCGCTCATGGATGCATTGCATGAGCGGATCGGTCACGTCGTCTGCCGCGCAGATGAGTTTGCCGGTGCCGCCGAAACATTCGCCACTGGGCACGGGCACGCGCGCGACATCGCGCATGTATTCATTGCGTGCGCGCACCATCTTGGCATTCCGGCGCGTATCGCGGTCGGCCACCTGTTCACCGACGACGCGGGAGAGCATTCCTGCGTTCACGGCTGGGCGGAGGCCTGCCTTCCCGGCCTCGGCTGGGTCGGCTTCGATCCAGTCATCGGACGGTGTCCGGAAGGCGCCCACATTCGCGTCGCGATCGGCATCGACGCGATCGACGTGCTGCCCGTGCGCGGCGCCCACCACGGCGGTGCGCGGGAGAAGGTCACGCACCGCATAGCCGTGCACACGGCCGGCGGCAGGTAGGCGGAAACGCGGCGCTTGCGTGCGGTTTGACGTGGCTCCCGCGAAGCTGCATTTTGCAGCCGCGATCCATCAGCAGAGCGCGCCCGCCGATGCAGACCTTTTTCGTCGAAATTAAATGTGCGCTCGGCAAGACCTACGCGGTTGCAAGCGCGCTCGCGGAAGCCGAGATCGCGTCGGAAATCTACTCCATCGCCGGGGACTTTGACATACTCGCGAAATTCTACGTCGATACGGATGTCGACATCGGCCATTTCGTCGGCGAAAAGGTGCAGACGATTGCGGGGATTCTCGACACCCGCACGATCATAACCTTCAAGGCCTTTTAGATCATGCTGAAAGCATTGTGCCGCATCGCAGGCCTACTCGCATCTTTCATCATCGTCGCGGCGGTCGGGCAACCGGGGCTCGCGCCGATCAAAGCCGGCGCGTTGCAAATCGAAGCGCCGTGGCTGCGCGCGACACCTGGCGGGGCCACAGTGGGCGCCGGCTATTTGCGCATCACCAACTTTGGCAGCGAAGCCGATCGCCTCACCGGTGCCCGCATGCCGCTCGCCGCGCGCGGCGAAGTGCACGAGATGACGATGCAGAATGGCGTCATGCATATGGCCGCGGTTGCGGCAGGCCTCGCGATCCCGCCGGGGAAAACCGTTGAGCTGAAACCAGGCGGATTCCACTTGATGTTCCTCGCCCTCAAAGGCGCGCTGAAGCAGGGACAGACCCTTGGCGTCACGCTGACTTTCGAGAAAGCCGGGAGCGTGACGGTACCCTTCCCTGTCCAGGGACTCGGCGGCGCGCCGCAAATGTGAGTCGCCAGAACCGAGGACCTAGGCGGAACGAAAGCCGCTCAGCCTCGTTGCGCAGGCGGGCAGCTCGAACAACGCCGCTGAGATGTCTGCGCCGCTCAACTACCTGACCAGTGCCGGTGCGAGGGCCAATATGATCCTGCCGCTCACCTGGGGCGTTTTGATCATATCCATTATCGTTATTACCATCATCAGCGGGCTGCTCCTCGCGGCAATTTTCCGGCGCCGGCGCGTCGAGGACAGCCTGCTGTCGCGGCCGAGCGGCGGCCTAACATGGGTGTATGCCGGCGTCGGCATATCGACTCTCGTGCTGGTCGCGACGACCGTCTGGACGATGAAGACGCTCGCCGACACCGTCTTGCCGCCCCGCGAGACGAGGCTGACAATCGAAGTCACCGGCCATCAATATTGGTGGGAGGCGCGCTACTTCTCCGACAAGCCCGGCGAGATTTTCACCACCGCGAACGAAATCCACATTCCAGCCGGCGAGCCTGTGCGGTTCAAGCTCGTCGGCAGCGATGTCATCCATTCGTTCTGGGTCCCGGCGCTCGGCGGCAAAACCGACGTCATACCCGGCCAGAACAACATCACGTGGCTCGAAGCCGACAAACCCGGCATCTATCGCGGCCAATGCACCGAATATTGCGGCAAGCAGCACGCCCACATGGCGTTCTTCGTCGTCGCCGAGCCGCCGGAACAGTTTGAGCAGTGGCGGCAAAAACAGATCGCGCCCGCCACTCCGTCCCCTGACTTGATCCAAGCGGTGGCGACGTTCCAGACGCGCTGCGGCGTCTGTCACAGCGTGCGCGGTACGCCGGCCGGCGGCAAGGTTGGGCCCGACCTCACCCATATCATGAGCCGCGGCACGATCGCCGCGGGCACGCTGCCGAACACGCCTGGCCACCTCACCGGCTGGATTGCCAATCCGCAGGGCGTAAAGCCCGGCAATCTCATGCCGCAAATCGACATGTCGGGCGCCGATCTCAACGCGATCCGCACATTCCTGCAGACGCTGAGCTGACATGGCGCGACACACCCAACGCGCGCAAACGCCGGCGATCGTCACCGCCAATGCGGAACTTGCCGAGCGCTTGCACAAACTTTGGGAGATTGAGCCAGGGATCAAAGGCTTTCTCGGCACGGTCGATCATAAAGAAATCGGCATCCGCTACATCGTCACGTCTTTTGTTTTCCTCCTGCTCGGCGGCGTCGAGGCGCTGATCCTGCGCGTGCAGCTCGCGCAGCCAGACCTGCATGTCCTCTCGCCTGAAACCTACAATCAGCTGTTCACGATGCATGGCGTGTCGATGATCTTCCTTTACGCCATGCCAGTGCTGACGGGCTTCAGCAATTATCTTTGGCCGCTGCTGCTCGGCGCGCGCGACACCGCATTGCCGCGCGTCAACGCGCTCTCCTACTGGCTCTATCTCTTCTCGGGCCTGTTCATTTACGCGAGCTTTCTCTTCGGCGCAGCGCCAAATGATGGCTGGTTCAATTACGTCCCTTACGCGAACCACCAATACAATCCCGGACCTAATATCGACTTCTATTCGCTCGGAATGATCTTTCTCGGCATTTCGACGACGGTGAGCTCGGCGAACTTCGTCGTCACCGCGATGCGCACGCGTGCGGCGGGCATGTCGATCAACCGCATTCCGATCCTCGTCTGGGGCACGCTGACCTCGTCGGTCGCCAATCTCCTCGTCGTTCCGGCCGTCAGTCTCGCATTCTTCCTGCTCTGGCTCGATCGCAATTACGGCACCAAGTTCTTCCAGCCGCAATCCGGCGGCCAACCGCTTCTGTGGCAGCATCTCTTCTGGATATTCGCGCATCCGTGGGTCTACGCGATCGTGCTGCCGGCGATGGGCATGGTCTCCGATGGCCTGCCGATCTTCTGCCGCCGTCCACTCGTCGGCTACACGCTCGTCGCGCTCTCAACGATGGCGACAATGGCGATCGGTTTCGGCGTGTGGACGCACCATATGTTTGCAACCGGCATGTCAGACCTGGCGCTGTCCTTCTTCAGCGGCGTGTCTATCATTATCGCAGTGCCGAGCGCCGTCACCGTGTTTGCCTGGATCGCCACGATCTGGACGGGACGGCCGGTCTTTACAACAGCGTTTCACTACTTTGCGGGAATGATCGCGCTGTTCGTCATCGGCGGCGTCTCCGGCTTTATGACGGGATCGGTGCCGGTCGATTGGCAATTGACCGACACCTACTTCGTCGTCGCGCATCTGCATTACGTGCTCATCGGCATCAATGTCTTTCCGGTGGTCGGCGCGATCTATATGTGGTTCCCCAAGGTGACCGGGCGGCTCCTCGATGAGCGCATCGGCCGCATCAATTTCTGGACGATGTTCATCGGATTCAACCTTGCCATGTTTCCGATGCACATCAGCGGCCTGCTCGGGATGCCGCGGCGCATCTACACCTATCCGGACGATGTCGGCTGGACGGCCTGGAATCTGATCACGTCCGTCGGCGCTTTCATCTTCGCCATCGGCGTGCTTCTGCTCTTCCACAACATTGCGGTGAGCTTGAAACGCGGCAAGCCTGCCGGCGCCAATCCGTGGGACGGCGGTACGCTCGAATGGGCGGCGCCATCGCCGCCGCCGCCCTACAATTTCGTCGTGCTGCCGAGCGTCGCGAGCCGCCATCCGCTTTGGGAAGACCGGCTCGACGATGCACCGGGCCGGTCGCTCATCGATATCGGGCTCGCGCTCGATAAAGGCCGGCAGATGCTCGGCACCACGGTCATCGATGCGGAACCCGCTGTGATTCTGCAGATGCCATTCGACTCTTATGCTCCATTCACGCTTGCGGTCGGAACTGCGATCATCTTCATCGGCATGCTCTACCGCTCGTGGCCGGATATCGGCATCGGCGTGATCGTCACCGGCATCGCGCTCCTGCTTTGGCTCTGGCCTGGACGTTTGCGCGAGGGTTCGCCCGAGGCCGCTAACGAGCCGCCCTTTGCGGAGCCGGGTCATGTCTGACGTCACGATGTCGGATTTGGCGCTCGGCCACAGAGCCCAGGGGATGCGCGCGCCGGCGCTGCCTGTCGGCAGCATCGGCAGCCAGGCTTCGGGCTATTTCGGCGTCTGGTGGGTGATCATCACCGAGGCGTCGCTCTTCATTTATCTGCTCTTCAGCTACGCCTATTGCACGATGCAATTTCCCGGACCTTGGCCGCCCTCCGGGCCGCCGGAATTGACATTGGCCTCGATGGACACGCTCATCCTCATCGCAAGCAGCATCGCGGTCGCGCTGGGCGAGCACGCGATCAAACAGGGGCAGCGCGCGCGTTTGACCCTGGGACTCGCAATCGGCTGCGTCTTGGGAATCGTGTTCGTCGCCATTCAGCTGAAGGAATGGGCGAGCAAGGGCGCGAGCCTGTCGAGCAATCTTTATTATTCGCTGTACTTCACCACGACCGGGTTCCACATGGCGCATGTCGCGGTCGGCGTGCTCATTCTGGCGGCGCTGACCCTCTGGTCGGCGCTCGGCAAATTCGATTCGGTGCGCAACTCCCCGGTCTCGATCGGCGCGCTCTACTGGCATTTCGTAGATGCTGTTTGGATCGTGCTGTTCACCACCTACTATATAGTGCCGCGGCTGGGGTGAGCGATGGCCGAAAGCTTCTCCCTAATGATGGTCGAGCATCCGGCGCCGCACCGCCATCGCGTACCACTCGCGATCCTGATTTTCGAGGCGTTCGTCGGGCCGGTGGCGTGGGGGCTGCATCTTCTCGCCAACAGCGCCATCGCCGGACAGGTCTGCTATCCCGGACCAGTACCGCTGCTCACCCGCGTACCGAGCGAAGCGACCCTGCGCCTGCTGCTCGGTGGCAGCGGCGGGCTCGCAATTTTGTTCGCCCTGATCGGCACATACGTGTCGTATAAATCCTGGCGCGCAACACGCGAAGAGCGCGAAGGATCGCATCACGATTTGATGGAAGTCGGCGAGGGCCGTACCCGGTTTTTCGCATTCGCTGGTTTATTCACGAGCCTGGTTTTCGCAATTGTGATCTTCTGCGATACCGTCTCCGTTCTGTTGGTGCCGCTATGCGGGAAGTAGCTCAATTTAGAAATGCAGGCTTGGTCTTGTGGCTCGGACTCTGCCTTGCCGGCTGCAACGCATTCGGCTCGAACCAAACGTCGGACGCGCAACGACGCGGCGCCGATCTCATCGTCGCCAACGGCTGTGGGACCTGTCACTCCATTCCGGGAATTGCCGGCGCGTGGGGCAATGTCGGACCGCCGCTCGATCATATCGGCACGCGCGTTTTCATCGCCGGCATGCTGCGCAACAGTCCGGACAATATGGTGCGCTGGCTGAAGAATCCGCAGGCGATCATTCCCGGCAACGCCATGCCGAACATGAATCTTAACGACGCGCAGGCGCGCGACATCACCGCCTACCTCGCCGAGCTGCAGTGATTAACCGCGCCGGTCCTTGAGGCTTGCACCCGGCGCTTTACCGCGTCACAAACCAACAAACCTGCCCCGGACATGCACATGATTTACCGCAAGCTCGGCGCGAGCGGCCTCGATGTTTCCGTCATCTGCCTCGGCACGATGATGTTTGGCGGCCGCACGGATGAAGCCGTCGCGAGCGAGATAGTCGGCAATGCGCGTGACGCGGGCATCAATTTCGTCGACACGGCCGACGCGTACGGCGAGGGCGCATCCGAAGAAATCACCGGCCGCGCGATCGCCGCGGACCGCAATCGTTGGGTGATCGCAACCAAGGTAGGCAATCAGATCGGCGAGGGCCGCAACCGCAAGGGCCTCTCACGCAAATGGCTGTTCGAGGCGCTTAATGCCAGCCTCAAGCGGCTCGGCACCGATTACGTGGACATTTATTATCTGCACAAAGAAGATCACGACACGCCGCTCGACGAGACCGTCGGCGCGATGGCGGATCTGATCCGCGCCGGAAAAGTCCGGCACTTTGGCGTCTCCAATCACCGCTCATGGCGCGTCGCCGAACTCTGCAATATCTGCGACCAGATGGGCATCGGCCGGCCAGTGGTCAGTCAGCCCTATTACAACGCGATGAACCGGATGCCGGAGGTCGAGCACCTGCCGGCCTGCGGTTTCTATGGGCTTGGCGTCGTGCCGTATAGCCCGCTGGCGCGCGGCGTGCTCACCGGCAAATACGAGCCGGGCGCGGCCCCGCCGGAAGACACGCGGGCGGGCCGCGGCGACAAGCGCATCATGCAGACGGAGTGGCGCGACGAGTCGCTCTGGCTTGCCCGGGTGATTAAGGGCCACGCCGAATCTCGTGGAATGACCGCAGGCCAGTTCGCGCTGAACTGGGTCCTGAACAATGAATACGTGACCTCGGTCGTCGTCGGGCCACGCACGATGGAGCAATGGCACGAGTATCTCGGCGCGCTCGACCACGCCTTTTCCGCCGAGGATGAGGCCCTCCTCGACGGCCTCGTCGCCGCCGGGCACCCGTCGACGCCGGGCTTCAATGATCCGGCTTACCCGATCGAAGGCCGGCTACCCCGCACCGGCTGAGTGCGATCCGAGCAAGCTTTTGTTCACGGGTCGCTCCGGGCTCGCCACCGACTATCTCAACCTTTTCAAATGAGATCGAGCAGCTCCCATCGA
>Ga0136846_1219951_pt1 | contig 18762 bp, 14 predicted proteins | sample HopSoiMetagenom2_FD_96841 | JGI IMG/M metagenome (GOLD analysis project Ga0136846, IMG submission 96841) | Grasslands soil microbial communities from Hopland, California, USA - 2 Assembly 2016 (version 4) | ecosystem: Environmental > Terrestrial > Soil > Grasslands | place: USA: Hopland...
CCGCAGCGAAAGCTCGAGCTGATTTTCCTCACTCAAGGCCCAAGCCTCGAAACCGCGCTCGCGCAGATCGGCGGCGAATGCCGAAGCGAAACCGTGCAGGGTGAGCACGCGCTTCGGTTGCACCAGTTCCACGTAGCGCACGAGATCGGTGTAGTCCGCGTGATCGCTGAGCGGAAAGGCGGCGTCGCATTGGTAACGATAAGTGGCGCCGGGATCGAGTGCCCAGCCCGTGAGCACGGCGACGCGCCGATTCTTGATGCGTGTGAGCATGATAGAGCGATTCGCACTCGGGGGGCAGATGAGCACCTTGCCCTCGACCTTGCCCGCAGAGTAGCGCTCGTAGCCGTCCGGAAAATCCGGTCTCAACTGACGATAGATTTCCGTCATTTGATAGACGGCGCCGTGGAGCATCGGCGTGAGCCCCTCCTTGAGAATGGCGCAGAGGATTTCCTGCGCCTTGCCGAGAGAATACCCGAGCAGCACCGGCACTGCGCCATCCTCCAGCGACTCGTGGCAGAAGGCGATCATGCGAGCGAGCACTTCCTCCGTGGGCGGGAGGCGATACTTGGGCAGGCCGTAGGTGGTCTCCATGATGAGCGTCTCCGCGTGCCGCCATTCCGTCGGCTCGGCGGAGAGCCCGGGGCGGAGTTTGAAATCGCCGGTATAGAGCAGAGAGCCGTGTTCGCTCTCGATGAAGGATTGCGCCGAGCCGAAGATGTGGCCCGCAGGAAGCAGCGTGATCTGAAAATCGCGAAACTTTGCCGCCTGCCCAAACTCCAGAATGTGCGCTTCGCGCTCGCCGCCGAGCCGCGCCTGCATCAGGCGCGCCGTGCCCGCGCTGGCGATGAATTCCCGGTGCCGTGCGATGTGATCGCTGTGCGCGTGCGATACAAAGGCAAACGGCCGCGGATCCTCCGGGTCCAGCCACAGGCCGTGGTCAGGCAATTCAAGGCCTCGGTGGTATCGGACGGAAATCATGCGCGAAGCACTCTTCCACGGGTCGGGTCGATTTGACAAATCGGCAGACCCCAGAAACGCAATTCCGGCGGCATCCTTGCCAATCAGGCTCCGCTTCCGGCGTGAGGCGCATTGCGCGGGACATGGGACGCGAATAGGCTGGCGCCATGAAATCCCTTCTCCCGGTAGTGGGCCTGTGCGTCGCCTTGATTTCGTCGGCAGTGGCGGAAGAAAAGAAGCTGTGGGCCAAATCGGTGCTCGGGCAAAAAGCGCCGGAGTTCGTGGTGGAGAAATGGCTCACACCCGAGCCGGATACGAAGGGAAAATTCGTGCTCATCGATTTCTGGGCGACGTGGTGCGGCCCCTGCCGCCGGGCCATCTCGGCTCTGAATGACTTGCAAAAGAAGTTCGGCGACAAGCTGGTGGTCATCGGTGTGTCCGACGAGTCCGAGGACGCAGTGCGAAAGATGTCCGTTCCGAAGGTCGAGTGCGCGAGCGCGATCGACACGCGAGCCCGCATGAAGAATGCGTTGAAAGTGGAAGGCATCCCGCACTGCATTCTGATCGATCCCAGTGGCGTCGTGCGGTGGGAAGGCTTTCCGCTGCTCGAGGGGCACGAACTGACGGAAAAAGTCGTAGCCGACATCCTCGCGAAATAGCTGAGGAAACCTGCTGCGGCGAGAGTGTGAAAGACATTGGGTTCATCGTGATTTGACCGTGGGCCCCCGTTCCGTCACACTACCCGTTGCGCCGGCTTTCCTGCGGCGCTGAACTTCAAAACCAAACCTGCCTGTGGAATCACCGGATCCAGACGAGCAATTTTATCGCGACACCGAAAGCATCGCCTTTCCCAAGCTGGACGATCGACAAATGGAAATGCTCGAGGGGATCGGGCGCCGTCGCACGGTGAAGCAGGGCGAGCTCATCTATCGCGCCGGTCAGCGCGACTTTGCCATGGCCGTGGTGGTCTCCGGCGAGATCGAGGTCATCGCCATGCGCGATGGCGTGGAGCAGATTCTCGCTTCGGGCGGGCCTCGCGATTTCGCGGGAGACATCGCCATGCTCAATGGCACCGCGGCGCTGGCCACTGCCCGGGGGAAGGCGCAGGAATCGGAGATCCTCGAGGTGCCGGCGGCGGTGTTGCGCCGTGCGCTTTCGGAATTGCCCGGCTTGGGCCGGCCGCTGGTGGATGCCTTCATCATGCGTCGCGAACGGTTGCGGCGTGACCGGGAATTTGCCGGGCTGCGCGTGCTGGCGGTGCGGGATTCGCAGGATGGCCACCTGATTCACGACTTCCTCGACAAAAATCACATCCCGCACCGGCTCATCATTTTCGAAAGTCCCGATGGCGCGGCGCTTGCCGAACGGTTGCATCTCGGCAGCCATCAGTTGCCCGCCTTGATCGATGTCACTGGAATTCCCCTGCGCCGGCCATCGCTGCGCGAGGTCGCGCAGGTGGCGGGTCTGCTCCGCCGATTGGAGCGCGAGGACGAGGAAGAGGTGCTCTGCGATCTCGTCATTGTCGGCGCCGGGCCGGCTGGACTGGCTGCGGCCGTCAATGCTGCGTCCGAGGTACTCCGGACCGTGGTGCTGGAAAGCTACGCGCCGGGAGGGCAGGCGGCATCTTCCTCGCTGATCGAAAATTTCTTCGGCTTTCCCACCGGCATCAGCGGTGGAGATCTGACGCATCGCGCGCAACTCCAGGCCTTTCGATTCGGCGCGAGGTTTTCAACGCCCAACCAGGCGCTTTCACTCAGCTTGACGGATGGCGAATATCGGGCGTGCATCCAGGTCGAGAGCTGTCCCGCACCGATTCGCGCGAAGTGCGTGATCATCGCGACGGGCGCGGCTTATCGGCGCATCGAAGCAGAGCGACGGGCGGATTTCGAGGGGCGGGGTGTCTACTACGCCGCCACGGCGATGGAAGGCGCGCTCTGCCGCGGCGCGACGGTGGTCATCGCCGGTGCGGGAAATTCCGCCGGCCAGGCAGCCATGTTCCTTTCCGAGTGCGCGGCGAAAGTGATCCTGGTCGTTCGCGGTACTGACCTGGCCAAGAGCATGTCGAGCTACCTGTCGCGCCGGGTGGAAACAAAGGAGAACATCGAAATCCTGTTTCAAACCGAGATTCGCAAGATGCGCGGCGGAAGGACGCTGGAGGAGATCGACTTGGAAAATACCGCCACGGGAGAGTGGCGCACCGTGCAAACGCCGGCCGTTTTTTCCATGATCGGCGCCAAGCCTTGCACCGAGTGGTTGCCGCCCGAAATCGAGCGCGATGATCGCGGGTTCATCAAGACTGGCCCCGCTGTCACGCAATCATCCGCCTGGGAAAAGAGCGAGCGGCGGCGCGGCGCCCTCGAGACGAGCCAGCCGGGCGTCTTCGCTGCCGGCGATTGTCGGTCCGGCTCCGTGAAGCGCTGCGCCGCAGCCGTTGGCGAAGGAGGGATGGCCGTGGAAAACGTTCACGACGCCCTCGGCACCTACGCATGATCGCGGTAAGCCTGAGCCGGGGGAATAATTTGTGGTGAAGAAACAGTTTCCGCTGTGCGTCCAAGAGACAACCCCGGTGAACCTGATGTGCGGCATCAGGGTTTCCCCGCAGTGCAATGATTGACAGGTTTTACCGAACGCGATTACTTTCCACCACCAATGAAACGCTTCCTACCGCTGCTGCTGGCCTGTTTCGCCGCCACCACGGTCGCCTTTGGCGAAAATGGCCGCAACATTATCGGTGGTGACACTTCCCGTACCATCGACAAGGCCAACGTCCTTCCTCTCGCTATCGACGACGCCTTCCACTTCCGCAAGTCGATCATCCAGCTGAACGACCCGCAAGTTAACAAGCCCGCTTTCGATCCAATGATCAATTTCGAGCGGACACGGCTAAATTACGGCGCGTTAAACAGTTACGAACGCCGTGCGCGTTACGGCCACTACTTCAAGTTCTTCTGGCGTTCTGACCGGAAGGCCGACCTCACCGTCCGCTTCGAATTCCGCCAACAAAACCTCGGCGCTTTCGTGCAAGCCAAGGAATATACCTACAAAGACGCCAAAGGCTCCTTTATGTCCGAGTTTGATATCATCGGCGACCAGTACGTGGAGGATGGCAAAGTTTGTGGCTGGCGCGTAGTGCTGATCGAAAACGGCAAAATCGTCGGCCTAAACCAATCCTTCCTCTGGAATTGATTGGGAGATGCAATTTTCCACGTATGGGACTATTGTCTATGGTCAGGAAAATCCTGACGCTGCGTCCACCGTGGCCATTCTAATCCGAATCTGAAGTTGTGAACGTTCAGCCATCCATTCTCGTCGGCACCGCCAGTCGCACCGTGTGGGTGCGGGTGGAAGGCAAGGGCTCGTTCTTGAACAGCACGGGCCTGAAGGAATTCGCCAAGGAAATGATCAACCGTGGCTTCCGTGAATTTGCGGTCGATCTCAGGAACTGCACCGTCATGGATTCCACATTCATGGGGACGCTGGCCGGTATCGCCTTGCGCCTGCGGGAACTGGGGCAGGGAAACCTGCGCGTGACCAATCTGAACGAACGCAACAGCGACCTGCTGAGTAATCTCGGGCTCGACCAGCTCTTCCTCATCGAAGCACGCAACTCGGCCCCTGCGGCGGCAATCCAGACCGCACTGGAAACCGCAGCGCCCGATAAGACTACTCAAGCGCAGACCATGCTGGAGGCCCACGAGGCCTGCGTGGAAGCCAACGAAGCGAACGCGGCGAAGTTCAAGGACGTCCTCGAATATCTCAAGCAGGATCTCCACCTCGCCAGCTAGGCGCTGATGTGGCCCGCGATCCTCTTTGCGCTCCTCGCTCTCACGGCGGGCTCCTTCGCCTACGTGTATCGCCGGCAGCGGGAGATGATCATCGCCCTGCGCAAGGCGCGGGAGAAAATCCAACTCGAGGAAACGCGGGTCTTTGATTTCCTCCACGGCCTCGGCGCCGCGCTGACTGCCGTCAGCAAGCCGACGGATCTGCACGTGCTGATCGTGGAGGGCGCCCTCCGAATCCTCGATGCTCACGGCGGCGCACTGTATCTCTCCGATCGCGCGGGCGATATCCTCCGTCCTGCCTTCGCCACGCGCAATTGCCCTCCCTTCTTCGAGGTGCCCGAGAAGCTCACTCGCGAATCGAATTTCTCCTGGCCGGGCTACCTGCGCCTCCGTACCGTGGCACCGGAGGATGGCGTGCTGGGCGCTGTCTGGAGCGAGCAGGAGCCGCTGCTCCTGCGTGGAGAGGACAGCCGCCTCGTATCCCTGCGGATTGGCCCGTTGCGAACGAAGTCCGCCATGCTCTGCCCGCTTTTCTACGGACAGGAGAGCCTCGGCGTGCTGGCCATCGCCCGCGGACCAGGGAGCGACGATTTTGCCCCGAGCGATTTCCAGATTTTCAAGGCCATCTCCGAGCAATCAGCCTTTGCCCTCTACACGGCCACTATCTTTTCCGAGGCGGCGGAGAAAAAGCGCCTCGATCAGGACTTGCAGGTGGCACATGAGATTCAGCGCATTCTCCTCCCGGCGAATTCGCCCGACGTCGCCGGCTTCCAGATCAGCGGTATCAACGTGCCCGCCCGGCAGGTGAGCGGCGACTACTACGACTATATCCGGGTGGACGAGACCCACTGCGGCCTCGCCATCGCCGACGTCTCGGGCAAGGGCGTCCCGGCTTCGCTCATCATGGCCATGTGCCGCAGCGTCTTGCGTAGCGAGGCGGGCGGTACGCTCTCTCCCAGCACGGTGCTGCGCCAGGTGAACGCCCAGCTCTTTCCCGATATCAAAGAGGACATGTTCATCAGCATGGCCTACGCGATCATCGAGCAGAATAGCGGCACGATCACCCTGTGCCGGGCCGGCCACGATGCCCCGCTCCTCTACACGGCGCGCGACCAGAGTGTCTCCAAGATCAACCCGCCCGGCATGGCTCTGGGCATTGACAGCGGGGGCGTGTTCAATAGAGTCACGAACGATTTTTCCCTGACACTCGAAACCGACGACTGCCTGGTGCTTTACACCGATGGCGTGACGGAGGCCCTCGATACAGAAGGGGAGGAATTCGGGATGGCTAATGTCATCAAAGCAATCCAGGCGAGCGCGTCCGAAGGTGCGGCCGGGATCATAACACGACTGACGGACGACCTGCGGGCGTTCGTCGGCAACCATCCTCAACACGACGACATCACTTTAATCGTTATCCGTAAAAAATGAGCAACGACACTACCGACGCCTCCGCCGCCGAAGCCGCGGAAGCGAAAGCCTCTGAACAATCTGAAGAATCGCTCCTCGCGCAGCTGCAGGGCGACATCGAACGTTTCCGCGATCACGCGCTACGTACGCAGGCGGACTTTGACAATTTCCGAAAACGCGCCGCGCGCGAGAAGGAAGACGCCATCAAGTTTGCCAATGCCAGCTTCCTCGAGCGGCTCATCCCGATCCTGGACAACTTCGAGCTCGGCCTGAATGCGGCCCGTGGCAGTGCGGCCGATTCACCGATCCTCGCCGGCATGGACATGGTGGCAAAGCAGCTCACCGACTTTCTGGCCTCCAGCGGCGTCGAGCCGGTGAATGCCGAGGGCCAGCCTTTTGACCCGAACCTGCACGAAGCCGTCGCGCAGGAGGCCAGCGACACGGTGCCCGAGGGTGTCGTCATTCGTCAGCTTCGCAAGGGCTTCAAGCTGCGCGACCGTCTGTTGCGTCCGGCGACCGTCATGGTGTCCAAGGGAGCGGCCAAGTAATGCCAATGGCTACCAAGCGCGACTATTACGAAATCCTTGAAGTGACTCGTACCTCGACGAGCGATGAGATCAAGCGTTCGTACCGGAAACTCGCGGTGAAATTCCACCCGGACAAGAATCCGGGCGATCACACCGCGGAAGAGAAGTTCAAGGAACTTGGCGAAGCTTACGACGTGCTCTCAGACGAGCAGAAGAAGGCGGCCTACGATCGCTATGGCCATGCGGCCTTTGCCCAAGGCGGAGGCGTGCCGCGGGGGGGCGGCGCCGGCGGCGGCTTCCACGATCCCTTCGATATCTTCCGCGAAGTCTTCGGCGCCAGCGGTGGCGGCGGGGGAGGCATCTTCGAGCAATTCTTCGGCGGTGCGGCGGGTGGCCAGCGGCCCGATCGCGATGGCAAGCAGCGCGGCTCCGACTTGCGCTACGACATGCACATTCGCCTCGAGGAAGCGGCTTTCGGTTGTGACAAGGAGATCGAGGTTTCCAAGCTCGAGACGTGCGACGTATGCAATGGCTCCGGCGCTGAATCCGGTTCGCGCGCGGTTTCCTGCCGCGATTGCGGCGGGCGTGGACAGGTCATCAGTTCGCGCGGCTTTTTTCAGGTATCGCAGACGTGCCCACGTTGCCGCGGCACCGGCCAGGTCATCGAGCGGCCCTGCCGCAAGTGCAGCGGCGAAGGCCGTACCGAGGCGGCGTCGCGCATCAAGCTCAAGATTCCTGCCGGCATCGAGGATGGCTCCCGCCTCCGCTCCATGCGCAACGGCGAGGCCGGCATGCGCGGTGGGCCACCCGGCGATCTCTACGTCGTCGTGCACATCAAGGAGCACGAGGTCTTCGAGCGCGAAGAAAACAATCTCTTCTGCGAAGTGCCGGTCAGCTTTAGCGTGGCCGCTATCGGCGGCGAAATCAATGTGCCGACGCTCGACGGCCAAGCGCAGCTGAAGATTCCCGCCGGCACACAAGGCGGCACGGCTTTCAAGCTGCGCGGCAAAGGTGTCCCTTCGCTCAATTCCCACACGCGCGGCGATCTCATCGTGCGCGTCGCGGTGGAAGTGCCCACGCGCCTCAATGCTGAGCAGCGCAAGAAACTCGAGGAATTTTCCGCGCTGATGGGCGAGGACAACGCGCCCCTGCACAAGAGCTTCTTCGAGAAGGCCAAGGAATTCTTTGGATGAGCCCGCGGCCGCTCGAATCGCTCTCGCGTCCCGCAACAGCGACTTCTTAATCTTACTCCCGACCGAGGTGGGGAGATTAAGATTAAGATTAAGATTAAGACCGCCACCTTTCCTTCCTAGTCATGCCGCGCTTTTACATCCCGCCCCACGCCTGGAATCCCGACAAGCTCGCTCTCGATCACGGCGAGACGCACCACGCGCTCGACGTGTTGCGCATGAAAGCCGGCGATCGCGCCACGCTCTTCAACGGGCAGGGCGCTGAAGCCACCGTGGAAATCGCCAGCGTGGAGAAGGGCAAGATCGCCCTGAAGAAAATCTCCGTGGCGAAGAGCAATCCGCTAGCTTGCGAAGTCGTCCTCGGCCAGGCCATTCCCAAGGGGAAGAACATGGACCTCATCGTGGAGAAAGCCACCGAACTCGGCGCGTCGGGCATCGTGCCCTTGCTCAGCGAGCGCACCGTGGTGCGTTGCGATGAAGGTGAAGCACTCGCCAAGCGCGACAAGTGGCAGCGCGTGGCCATCGAAGCCGCCAAGCAATGCGGCCAGAACTGGCTGCCCACCGTGGCCAAGCCGCAGACGCCGAAAGACTTCTTCAACTCGGGAGAAAAGTTCGACCTCATGCTCATTGCGTCGCTGCAGGCCGATTCCCGGCACATCAAGCAAGTGCTTACCGAAGCCGGCGCAAAGAAGCCGGCGCGCGTTCTCATTCTCGTCGGCCCGGAAGGCGACTTCACCCCCGCCGAAATCAACCTCGCCAAGAATGCCGGCTGCCGTCCGGTCACCCTCGGCCCGATCATCCTCCGCAGCGAAACCGCCGCCATCTACTGCCTGAGCGTGCTCTCACACGAGCTCTTCAGCGTGGCGTAGGCCATACGAGTTCCCGGCATCAGCCCGCGGTTCGCGTTGGTCAAGCTAGTGTCCGGTCACGCAAGTTTCCTCCACAATTCGGGGCGCTTTTTTCGGGAAGGTAATTCACCACGAAGACGCGAAGGCACGAAGGTGGGAGAAATCTCAGCAGGCGGCCTTCGCACTTTGTCCCTTCGTGTCTTCGCGTCTTCGTGGTGATCTTCCTTCTCCATGCCCGATTGATGCAGCGGACTTCCATGACAGGACACTAGCCTTGAGACAACTCCGGCAGCCACGCGTAGTACTTGGAAAGGAAGCGTTGGCAGGAATCCCGGTTTCCCTTGCAGGGGTGTGCCGCGAGTTTCCGAACCTGGCCGTCGAGGTCTGCTGCGGGAACACTCAGTTCGATAAGGTGCTCGATGCAGTGGATGGCTCCGTGCGCATGCCAATTGACAAACGGGTCGTCCATCCAGAGCGACGGGTGTGACCAAATCGCCGCCAGGTGCTCGTGCAGAGTAGCGGGCGCATCCGTATGCCTGGTCGACGCAATCCCTTGTGCGATATTTGCGGCATCTTCCAATTCGACAGAACGCAAAGCGCGCACGAGCAGATCGAAAGCTTCCTGTTGTGGGATCCATCTGGCCACAGAGTTGGCGACTGCACTCCAATCCGGCGGCCCACCGTGTTCCATGATGAAGCGTAACATCGCAGGAAAATCGGACTGCTTGCCGAGAAACGAGCAAGCGCTGCAGAAGTCTTGACGCTCCACACCGTCCCAAGTGGGCCATTCATTGGCGAATTGTTCGAACGTGATGCTGGCGCTGCCATCCATGAAACGCGAAACCAGGCATCCCATCTTTCGTTCGCTGTTGGCAAAAATCCGTGACCAACGCCCCTCGGACTTCAAGGGCAGTCGTATCCCGTCCATCATGACCGCCGCCGGATACTCGTCGCCAAACATCTCTTTCATTCACGGCAGTCTACATTGGTGCAGGAGCGATTTGAAACACGGTTGTGTGCCAGCAGCGCCCGCGCTTCGACCGCTTTGACATACGCATCCTTCCCCTCGCAGTAGCGCTCGATGTCGTTGTCGCACTCGCGGGCCACGGCAATCTTCAGTTCACCATATTCCCGCGCCGTCTCCGGGTGCGCGCGGAGATAGTCACGGAATGCGAGATGCCGGATGACGTGCTCATCGCCCGCGGCGAACGCGTGGACCTGATGCGTGCGATCCAGGCCGCCCTTCGGAAAATAGCGGCGCCGCGGTATGCCGCGTTCACCACGCGGTTCGTAGCCGATCGCGCGCATCGCATCATTCACGACGTCCAGTGCATCGAGACTGGTGACCTCGAGCAGGATGTCGATGATGGGCTTGGCTGCGAGACCGGGCACCGAGGTGCTGCCGATATGATGCACCTGCACAGCGACCTCGCCCAAGATGCGATGCAACAGCGCGGCCTCCTCCTCAAACATCGCCGGCCAGCGAGGATCATAGGGAATGACTTCCACCGTGCGAAGACTCATGCGCGAAGATTCAGGAATCGGCGACGGTTGGCGAATCCTCATCGAGCCGTCGCGCAAATCGATTACGCGCCACCGCTTGGAAACGGCGACTGGTGATGATTTGGCCGACGGATGGGGCGCAGCCTGATGACTGCCGGAGCGGAGCGGAGGCGGCCGCCCAACACGGCGAGAATCGTCATGGCCGAAAACAAAGTGCGTCTCTTCATTCTTTGAGTCGGCGCAGAGTGATGTTCCATTGGCCGGGAGCTTTCACTATGTCCTTTGCTTCGTAATCTTCCATGGAGTCTTCGAAACCCGAAGCGTTGACACTGATCCATAGGACGAAGGGCGTTGCAGTGCGGATTTCGAAACGCCCGTCATTGTCGGAATCGGCATGCAGAAACGTATGGCTGTCCTCATAGCTCCGGCTCTGGCGATGACGTGAAATACCGAGGGTGATCGCGGCACCGGAAACCGGGCTTCCTTCCTCATCGAGAATCCGGCCCGAGTAGCGGTAGGGCAACTCGGGCGAAACGACCAGCATCATACGGATCTCCTTCTCACCCTGGCGCGGTGTGATCTTGTCGAGCGGCACAGCCGACCATTTGCCACGCAAACTCGTACGCATCCAAACAGGCAGGGCCGTTTCTTTCATGGAAGCGCCGAGGTAGAAGGTGTTGGGAAAAATGTCGTTGAGTACAAAACGGCCGTCCTCGTCGGTAAAGGTCGATTGACGGAAGATTTCGTTGCCGTAGCCGGTGTGGCTCTCGGAGCCCAAGTTTTGCTCACTACCAACGGAGAAACTCCGCACAGGCTTGCCCGCAATGTCGAGCACACGGCCCCTGACACTCAATCCCGGCCTCATTCGCAGGGTGACCATCACGAGATGATCCCCCGTCTTTACCGTGCCCCTCCGACTCCATTCGTCGTCATAGTGGTCGTGCTCGCCGCGCGGTTGGTGAACAATGCCTCTGCTTACGCCCCGCCGCCTGCCAGTCTCGGCGATGAAATAAAATCGGCCCCAGCCCGGCACATCTTTGCCCACCAGCTTCTCACTATCGAAGCCCTTGAAGCAGCCAAAACGCACGGTGCAACGCCCGTGCGCATCGGAGATGAATCGCCACACCTCGGGTTCGTTATACCTGGAGTCGATATCCATCGCTTGCAACGCATCGCGCCCGGTTCCGAGCAATTGCACTGTCACGCCCGACATGGGCTCGTCGCGTTCATTGATCACTCGTACGATCACTTTGCGAAAGCTCGGTGGCGACGCTCTCGGTTCTGCCGCCGCGATTCCGCTGAGCACACAAATCCCCCACACGACCAGGCAATGGCGGATGAGTGATAGGTATCGGTTGCCGCAGAGCATCTGATATTCCAAACGGAATCACACCGGACGCTCTTACAGAAAATTTTCGTGAAAGCGGCTAAGCAGCAGCGAAAACCAAGCTGCGTGACGATTTCAACTCACGCCATCATCCGGCAGGCCAGTTCGCACGAAAACCATCGCTGCGCCGTTTGCTTACGACGCCGCGTAGTATTTCGGGTAGCGGTAATAGTAGTAATCTGGCATCTCGGCGTCGATGCAGTTGAGGATGAGGCCGAGGACGTTCACCTGCCGCTGGTAGAGCATATTCAGCGCATTCTTCGAAAGGCGCGCGGAGGTGAAGGCAGCGCGGACGACCATGAGCGTGCCGTCGAAATTCGGGGCGAGCGTGGGGGTGTCATCGGCGGCGAGGATCGGCGCGGTATTGAAGATCACGAGGTCGTATTGCTCCTTGAATTCCTCCAGCAGCCCGGCCACCTGGGGCTTGAGGAGGAGCTCGCCGGATTGGTTCGTGACTGGGCCGCGCGGGATTAGCGAGAGCGTGGGATACTTGGTATTCTGCACCGCTTCCTTCCACGGCACCTCGCCGCGCAGGATGCTGGAGAGGCCGAAGCGGCCATCGGTATCGAAGAGTTGCGCGAGGTCGCCACGACGCAAGTCGGCGTCCACAAGCAACACGCGAGCACCGGATGCAGCCATGGTCACGGCGAGATTGCTGGCAATGGTGGATTTGCCTTCGTTCGGAATCGCGCTGGTGATGAGGATGGTCTTCAACTCCTGCTGGTTTGGCATGAAGATGAGGGAGGAGCGCAAGCTGCGGAATGCCTCTGCATAGGTGTATCGCTCGTCTTCGGGCTGGAGCAGCGGGAGGCCGGTTTCCTTGCGGGTATCGGCGACGTTGGGAATCTGGCCGAGGATCGGCTCGGAGAAATGGTCGAGCATCTCCGTGGAGGAAGAGACCCGGTCGTCCGCACGGTCCATCAGCACGAGGATGATGAGCCCGACCATGAATCCTCCGATGAGGCCCAGCAACAGATGCTTCACAGTGCCCGGCGGTACGGCCTTGGGCGGCGTGGCAGGATGCATGACCGTGAGCGGATCGGCAGAGGTGTGGACATTGATGTCGCGATTGCTGGTGGCAGTGCGCTCGATCTGCGACGTCAGCGACGCGATCTGGTTTTGCAGATTGGTGTATTCGGCGTCCTTCCCGCTGGCCTCGGTCACCTTCTTTTGCCAGCTCTCGGTGGTACTTTCCAAACTCTTCAATTCCGCTTTGATCGCCACTTTGCGAGCTGCGGTGGCCGCTGCATTCTGATCCTTGATCGTGCTGATCAGGCGCTGAAGATCTTCCACCTTGGTCTGCAAGGCCTGAAGTTTTGGATGCTTCGGCTTCCACACAGTCTTCCAGTATTCCACCTCGGCCTGACGCTGCACGAGTTGCTGGGTGGCCTGTGTATATTGAATGTAGAGCTCGTTATTGAAGGGGGCGCCCGAAACTCCGGATGAAGCGCCCGCACCGGCACCTGGTGCACCCTGAAGGACGGTCGGCGGCTTGATCCCGGCTGCTCCGGAACCGGGATTGACGAGCAATTCATCCGGCGAAAGATTCTCCAGCCGGAGCAGCTCATTTTGCAACTGCGCCTGCTGATTCTTTAGTCCCGAAAGAAACGATGCCGAGCTCTTGGCCTGCTCCTGCCAGAAAGCCATGTTGTTGTCCTTTACGAAGGCCTGGAACTGCACCTGTTTCTTCTCCAGCTCGGCTTTCATCTCCTTCAAGTCACTCTCCAGCCCTTGCTTGGTCGTGTCGACCTGCGAGCTACGGCCGAGCTTTCGCGACTCCATGAACTCCTGGACTACGGCGTCGACAAAGCGACGTGTGTATTCTCCATTCGGGCCGGTGCCGGTGACGGTGAAAATATTGGTCCGCGGTGGAACCGAGGCATTGATGTCCACCTTTCCAGAGAGCTGTGGCGCCTCGATCTCCAGCTTGCGCCTGGCACCCGCAAGCGTCGTATCGCTCTTGAGCAACATGATGTAGGTGTCGTACTGTCGGCCAGCCTTGTCATCGAAAGAGACATTCTTGCCCGCCTCGGTGGTCAGCTCCTCACGGATGAGCAACTCGGAATTGGACTCATACAACTGCTCCTTCGAGAGAAGCACGTAGCCCTCGTAGAGCAAGCCAAGGGCGATGGTGATCGCCATCACCCACCAATGCCGGCGAATGAGCGAACGATAGCGGTAAATCTTAAGACCAAGACCGGCGGCGATCGGAACCGGCGGCGCTTGCGGATTGACGGAGTCCATGGCGGCTTAAATTATTTCAGGCGAAAGAAGATCTTCGGGACGAAAATGCGATCCCCATCCTGAAGGACCGGATCCCGATTGACATCGCCGCTTTGAATGACGTCCAGGTAGTTGACCTCGATGCTTTGGGTTTTGCCGTCCTTCTGTCGCATCAATTTCACTTTCTTGGGATTGCCCCACTCCCCGACACCGCCTGCCTTCAAGATCGCATTGCACAAGGTGAGAGGCTCACCCGCTACGAGTTCCTGGGGGCCGATCACGCGGACTTCGCCGGACAAATAGACGATACCCTGCCGAACCTGCACAGGACTGATGCGATCGATGTTCAGCCGCACGGTCGCATGGTAATAGTAATCCTTTTCCAGCGCCTGCTTGATCTCTGCTGCGGCCTGGGTCGCCGTCCTGCCAGAGACTTTCACACGCCCCAGCGGCGGCACATCGAGATCGCCGGTCGCAGTCACCACCCGAGGCAATCCTCCTTCGCGGTCTTCCATGATCTCCACAGTTACCTGATCTCCCGCCGAAAGCTTTTTGTCGGGGTCCACCATCGCCATGCGCTCCTGCTGCAGGTAACCCGCCCCGGGTTGTGGCGCTCCCGTAGCCGGAATGCCCCCCGGATAGCCTCCGGGGGCAGGGTAGGTCGGCTGCGCTCTTGGCGCGAAGCCTTGAGCTTTTCCCGTTACTGTTATCGCCAGAAGTGCGATGGCGACGCTCGCGAAACGGAGAAAGCTAGGCATAGGCCACGAGATTGGATTTTAGAATTTATAGTATAAACTTAGGAATACGAGGTTCTGATAGTAGTCCAAGTTTGGCAAATTTGAGTCTTTCCAAATATAGCGATAATCGAGCCCGAGGGTCAGAGAATTTGAAAAATGATAGCGCAAACCGATCGCCGCGCCAATTCGATCTGCTGTTTCGCCGAGTGAACCGGACGTGCTGTAGTGCTCGTAAAAGACCGAAGGACCGATCTCCAATTTCTCCATAACCTTCCAGTCCGCATCGTATTCCACATTGTAGAGGGTGATGAAATCGGAGGAAAAACCGAGCTCCGCGGTCTTCGAGAATGAAACGCGGTGGCGGAAGAACTCGCTCGGCCGGTTGTTAATCTCAAACTTGATGGAGTAGCTGTGGGAATCCTCTCCAGCCCGCCAGATATCCCGCACCGCAGCCGCGGCGGCGGCGCTGAGATTCAGTTGGTCGATGACTGCATTGTTGAAGTCGCTGCCGCCATTGAACCAGAGGCTTTGGTAGCCACCCTCGAGATACAAGTTGGTGTACTCGGAGAGCTGCCACTCAATGAATGGGCCAGCCATGAGGCCCGATCCGTCGCTGCGAGCGTTGTCCTGATAATTAATGAAGCTGTAAGAGGCATTGATGCCGAGCTTGATCGCCGGATTCACCTGCCATGTCGGCTTCACGAACACCGTGTCGATGGAACGGTCCTGAAGCGCAAAGGCTTCCGCCGCTAATCCGCTGTTTCCGGTAGTCCAGAGATTGTAGTGATCATAACCAACAGTGAGGTTTACCGATTGGTTGATCGCCCACTGCCCCTCGAGGCCAATCTGGTTTTCCCAGCGGCGATAGGCCGCCACACCGCTGATGTCCGGCACATCGTAGGTGTCTTCCTGATAGCTGCCGCGATCGCGGATAGTCCATTTGACCGCACCGGTGAAGAAGGTGAGAGCCAGCTCTGAGGTGGGCGAAATGAGCACGCCGCGCGTGTCAAATTCGCTGTGGCTGAAATACTTGGCGTAGCTGATGCCGATGTTGAAGCGCAACGTATTCAGGTCGCTGATGCGCCATTCGGAATCGATGTTCAGAATGGGACGGAAAACAAAGTCCGAGATGCGATCGTTCTGCGAGAGCTTGATGTTGTCGTTCCACTCGATGCCCGCGCCGAGCGCGAGGCCGAAGCGAAAATTTCCGAACGCGAAATTGAACTTTTGCTCCTCCTCCTGTGTCTCGGTGACCGAAAGATCCTGCCCGGGGCGCAATGGTCTGAGACCGCTGGGCGAGGCATCTTCATACGTGTAATCCGATGGCACGACCGGGCCGATACCACCGGAAGAACGCGAAGTGCCCAGATCGCGGAAGAAGTCCTGGGCGCGACTGGCCGATGGCTTTGCAACCATCAGCGCGGCAATAACTAGAGCCAAAGAGCCGGCTGTTTTATTCATAAGAAAACCTTGGATACGTAGGAAATACGTCGTTGCGGCCCAACCCATGTCAGGCTGGCAAAAAATTTGCAACGTCAAAAACGAGAAAATCGCTACCGAAACTTGTTTTTCAACCCTGCTTGAGCCTCCGTGGCACGAACAATGCGGAATCCGAAGTTATCCGTGCTGCTGTCCGGAGCGGCGTGCACCCGGCAGGAGGAGAGGAGGCTGAGCTTGAGCGCTCCGTTGTACCACGAAGCACCGCGCAGGACCTTGGACTTGGACTCGTTGTTCCAGGCATCCATGCACCACTGCCAGACGTTTCCGCCCATGTCATAAAGCCCATATTTATTGGGCTTGAAGCTGCCCACGGGTGACGTCCAGGCGAAGCCATCCTCATAACCCTTGATTGCCACATCGGAACCCGTTTCCTCGCCGGTGTAGTTGCCCGCGCCCGGCGGCGGCGGCCACTGCGTGCCCCACGGATAGACGTCCGGAATGCCCATATCGCGCGCCTCGGGCGTGCGGCCGCTTTCTTCGGGCAGACCCACGGCCTTGCTCCATTCCAGGTCCGTGGGCAGGCGGTAAAATTCATTGGCGGCGAGCTCTTTGCTCTCGTGCTCCTTGTTCGTGAGCCATTGGCAAAACGCGACCGCCTCCTGCCACGTCACGTTCACCACGGGATGATCGGACGCCTGACGGAACCCCGGCGATCGCCACGAGGTGGATTTCAAATTCACATCTTTGGCGAACACCTCAAAGTCTTTCACACGAGTCAGCCAGATGCAGAAATCCACCTCCCCGACCGGGGCGAATTTCATGCCGAGGCTGTTCGCAGCTCCATTCGTGGCCACAGCCGGCGAAACTGCGGGCGTAGCGGCTGAAGGCGTGGCCGGCACTGGTGTCGCAGGCGCAGGCGTCGATGGAACAGGCGTGGAGGGTTTCGGCGTCGGTGTGGCTGGGACCGGAGTCGATGGCACCGGCGTGGTGGGTGCGGGTGTAGTGGGTGGTGGAGTGGCTGGCGCTGGCGTCGCAGGCGCAGGCGTGGCGGCCAGCGGCTTCGGCGTCATCGGGGCTGGCGTCATGTTCTTCGCGAGGTTCACCGGCTCCGGCGTGGCGGGCTTGGGTGTAGAGCCGGGTGTTGGCGGCGCGCCTACGCGTGGCGTTGAATTGGCAGCAAACTTTTTCAGGCGATCGACTTTCTCCTTCAGCGCTTTCTGTAGTTCGATCGCGGCTTTCGCGTCTTCCACTTCCTTCTGTCCCTTGGCAATGGTGGCCTGCTGCTGCTGCCGTGCCGCATCCGCTTCGGCCGCGGCTTTCGCGGCATCTGTCGCGGCTTTCTTCTTGTCCGCCAGCGCTTTCTGCACCTCCTGCAACTCGGCATTGGCCTGCTCCTGCGCGGCTTGCTTTTCCGCGCTCTGCTTTTCCATCTCCTCGAGCTTCTTTTTATTCTCCTCGACGAGACGCGCTTTTTCCGCGGCCACTTTTTGCGCTTCTTCCGCAGCGGCCAGCGCCGCCTTTTGGTCATCCTCGAGCTTCTTGCGCTGCGCGGCGGCTTCGTCAGCAGCCTTTTTGAGCGGCATATAGGTCTTCGTCTTTTCGTCGACTGCTTTTTGCGATTCGGCAGCCACCGCATCCGCCTCCTGCTGCCGTTTCAAAAGATCGACGTGCGCCTTTTCCGCAGCCTGCGCTGCTTCCTTCGCTTTATCCAGAGCGGTCTGCTTTTCCACGAGCGCCTTTTCCTCCTCGGGAACGGGCGTCGCCTTGGGCAGCGGGGATGGCGTTTGCGGGGCGGGCGTGGTCTCGGTCACGACCTTCGGCGGCACGGGCGTGCTGATGACCGGCTTCAATTCCTGCTTCTCCGGAGTCGGCTCCGGCGTGGACGGCACAGGCGTGACCATCGCCGTCTCATCACTGTCGGTTTTCTTGCCGGACGTGGAGAAGTGCCAGATCACCGCCGCGAGCAGCAGCACAGCGGCAATGCCGACGGCGACGATCGGAAAACGCGATTCCTCAGGGTAAAGGCGCGGCTTGAATTCCCCGACTGAAGGTCGATCCGGCGACCGCTTGGGCTCCGTGCGCGGAGGATACGGAGCAGTCGGCTCCGGCTTCGATTCCGGGGCGGAAGACGGCTTGGGCTCAGTGGCTTTTTTCGCGGTCGTCTCCAGAGCCTTGCTCGGAATGACTTCGACCTCAGGCTCTGATTTCGATTCCGCCGCAGGCACCTCTTTCTCCGCGGCGGCTGTCTTCTCCGCGCCAGGCGCCGCCTCGACTTTCACCGCCGGCGCGGTCGGTGCAGGCGCTGCGCCTCCCTCCTTCAGACGTTTCAAAAATTCGCCTGCAGTCTGTGGACGAGCTTCCGCCGACTTCTGCAAGCTGGCGGCAAGCGTCTCACGCCAGGCAACCGGCACGTCCAGCTTATCCAACGCAGCCACCTCCCCCGCCCCGCTCGGTGGATTCCCCGCCAGCAGCGTATATAGGATGGCGCCGAGCGAGTAGACGTCGTCCGTGCGGGCTGGAGCCTGCCCTTCCAGCGCTTGCGGGCTGGCGAAAGCGCGGCGCGATTCATCCGCCTGTCCGGCGCGCCCGAGCGCCTCCTGAATCGTACGGCTGATGCCGAAATTCGCGACAAGCACCTGACCGGCGGCGGTTAGGAAAATGTTCTGCGGAACGAGATCGCGATGCAGAAACTGAATCTTGTGCGCATCCTCGATCGTAAGGGCGAGCGGGTAAACCCACGGCTCGATGGCACCGGCGG
>Ga0136846_1213337_pt1 | contig 18743 bp, 19 predicted proteins | sample HopSoiMetagenom2_FD_96841 | JGI IMG/M metagenome (GOLD analysis project Ga0136846, IMG submission 96841) | Grasslands soil microbial communities from Hopland, California, USA - 2 Assembly 2016 (version 4) | ecosystem: Environmental > Terrestrial > Soil > Grasslands | place: USA: Hopland...
ATCCGGGCAAGGGTCCCGTCGCGACGGTGCTGGTCCGTAATGGCACCCTCAAGGTCGGCGACGACTTCATCTGCGGTCTCTTCTCGGGACGCGTCCGCGCCTTGCTTGACGAGCGCGGCAAGCCGGTTAAGTCCGCTGGTCCTGCGACTCCAGTGCAGGTGCTCGGCATGGAGGGCGTGCCCATGGCCGGCGATCAATTCCTCGTTGTCGAAGATGCCACTGCCGCTCGTGACGTTGCACAGCGTCGTCAGCGTCTCGATCGTGAGGCGAAGAGCCGCCGGACGTCGCGAGGCGGAGTCTCGCTCGAGGACTTCATGGCGCAGTCGGCGGCGGGCGAGCAGCGCACCCTCCGCATCCTGATCAAGGCGGACCAGGGCGGCCCGGCCGAAGCGCTCGCGGACGCGCTCGTACAGCTCTCCACGGGCGAAGTCAAAGTCGAGATCGTCCATCGCGGCGTCGGCGCCATCACCGAAGGCGACATTCTCCTCGCGAAGGCGTCCGGGGCGATCATCCTCGGGTTCCACGTACGGCCGGACAACAATGCCCGCACCGCTGCGGAACGTGAGGGTGTGGACATCCGGCTCTACCGCATCATCTACGAGGCGGTAAACGACGTCCGCGCCGCGCTCGAGGGCCTGCTCCGTCCGGAACAGCGCGAGGTCATCTCCGGCGAGGCGGTGGTGCGCGAGGTCTTCAAGATCTCCCGCCTCGGCACGATCGCAGGCTGCTCCGTGCGCAGCGGCGTCATCAACCGCCAGGGTCGTGCGCGCATCATCCGCGATGGCGTGGAGATCTACGACGGCACGATCGCGTCGCTCCGTCGCTTCAAGGAAGACGTGCGCGAGGTGCGCGAAGGCTTTGAGTGCGGCATCAGCATCGAGAACTTCAACGACCTCAAGGTCGGCGATGTCATCGAGTGCTATCGCACCGAGCAGGTCGCGCGCACCCTCGAGTCGACCGCCGGCTGATCGCCGGCGTCGGCTCGAGCACGTGGTCATCGGTGTCCGCTCGTACGAGCTGCACCTCCCGGGCGCTCATTCGCTCAAGGACAAGCGGTCGGTGCTCAAGAGCTTGAAAGATCGGCTGCATAACGAGTTCAACGTCTCCGTTGCCGAGACGGGCCGCCATGACGCATGGCAGTCCGCGGAGCTGACGATCTGTCTCGTCTCCGCCGAGCGGCGTCATGCCGCATCCGTCCTCGAGTCCGTCGATCGATTCGTCGAGAGCAATCCGCTCTGCCGCATCGTGGACACTGCCACGAGCTTTCTCTGATGGCGAGCACCAACCGTCGGCCGGATCGGGTTGCCGCGGCGATTCGGGAAGAAGTCGCGACCTTCCTCAACCAGGACGTCAAGGATCCTCGCGTCGTCGGCCTCGTCACCGTGACTGGCGTGGACGTGTCGCGCGACCTCCGCGTCGCGACCGTCTATGTGAGCATCTATGGCTCCGAAGCCGAGCGCGCCGCAACCGCCGACGGGCTCGCCAGTGTCGCCAGCCACCTCCGTGCGCGTATCGGGCGGTCCCTTCGACTGCGCCTCGCGCCGGAGATCGTCTTCAAGCCCGACGAGAGCATCGCGCGCGCCGCGCGGATCGAGACGCTGCTCTCGCAACTCAAGGATGCGCCGCCGCCCTCCGGTGAGGACGAGCGCGATTGACGGGGTGCTGCTCGTCGACAAGCCGCGTGGCGTGACGTCGCACGACGTCGTCGCCGTCGCACGTCGAGCGTTAGGCACGAAGCGCGTCGGTCACACCGGGACGCTCGATCCGTTCGCGACGGGCCTGCTCGTTCTCCTAATTGGACGCGGCACTCGACTCGCCCAATACGTCGCCGGTGAGCCCAAGATCTACGACGCCACGATCGTCTTCGGCGCCGAAACGACGAGCGACGACCTCACTGGCGAAGTCACCCGCGCAGCCGCGCTTCCCAAGCCGGCGGACGTGGACCGCGCCATCGAGTCCCTCACCGGTTCGCTGCTGCAGACGCCACCCGACTATTCGGCGAAGCAGGTTGCCGGACGTCGCGCCTACTCCGCCGCTCGTGCTGGAACGCCACTCGCCCTCGACCCCGTCCCGGTGGTCGTACATTCGTGGCGCATTCGCCGCCGCACCGATTCCGAGCTCGAGGTCACGATCTCTTGCGGGAGCGGGACATACGTCCGAGCGCTCGCCCGCGACCTGGGTCGCGCCGCGACCAGCGCGGCCCATCTGGCTGCGTTGCGCCGCGTCAGAAGCGGTCCGTTCGACGTGGCTGAAGCCGTCACCCTCGACGACCTCGATCGCGATCGCACCGCGGCGGTTCGGCCGCTGCGTTTAGCGATTCCTCATCTGCCGACGCAGCTACTCGGCGAGGAGGAGCTGCGGCGGGTGCGCCATGGAAACGCCGTCGCCGCTGGCATTGAGGCTCCTCTCGTCGCCCTGCTGGACTCGGGCGACCAGCTCGTCGCCATTGCGCGTAGAGAAGGCAGCCTGCTCCGCCCGTGCCTCGTTATGCACGATGAGTGAACTCACGAGCACCCGCGCGTTGCCACGGCTGTCGCTGGGCACCGTCATAACCGTCGGCACTTTCGACGGCGTCCATCTTGGCCATCGCGCGATCCTGTCACGTGTCGCTCGCCGCGCCGCGGAGCGCAGCCTCCCGAGCGTCCTCGTAACCTTCGAGCCGCACCCGCTCGCGATCGTCAATCCCTCCGCGGCGCCGCAGCTCCTGTCGACGACTATGGAGAAGCTCGAGCTCGTCGCCGAGTGCGGTGTCGATTATGCCGTCGTCCTGCCGTTTACGCCCTCCCTCGCCGCGCTCGACCCGTCCGCGTTCGTCGAGACGATCTTGCTCGATCGCTATTGCCTCCGCGAGCTGCTGATCGGTCACGATCATGGCTTCGGTCGCGGTCGCTCGGGCGATGTCCGTGTGCTCCGGCGGCTGGGAGCGCAATTCGATTTCACCGTTGACATGGTGGAAGCGGTGTCGATCGCCGGCGCCGCTGTTTCATCGAGCTCCATACGTCGCGCGATCGCCAACGGCGATCTCGAGGACGCTCGCCGGGCGCTCGGACGCCGCTACTCCTTCAGTGGCCGGGTCGGGCACGGCGATCAGCGGGGCGCACGCCTCGGTTTCCCGACCCTGAACATCGCTCTCGGATCGCCACGCAAACTTCTTCCGCCGATCGGGGTATACGCGGTCCTTCTCGAATCCGAACGCGGCGCGTTTGGTGGAATGATGAATCTCGGCCCTCGGCCAACCTTCGACGACCCGGCCCTCTCGCTCGAGGTGCATCTGTTCGATGCAATGGGTGATTGGTACGGCTCGCCGGTACGCGTCGAGTTCGTGAGCCGGCTGCGGGACACCATGCGCTTCGATTCGGCGGACGCGCTCGTCGCACAGCTCCGCGCCGACGAGCACGCCGCGCGCGCCGCGTTGACTCAAATCAAGGCGTGAGATACCCTTAGAAGCTGCGCGAAACCCCTCCTTCCTCCAGCAGTGCCATGTCCAATCTGAAGTACCGCATCGGCGCCATCGTTGCGCTCTGCCTTGTTTCTCTCTGGGCGCTGTTCCCTCGCAATGTGAAAGTTCAGCAACGCGGCGCCGACGGTATCTTGCGCGATACCATCCAGCGCCATGTCCCGTTGAGAAAGGGCTTGGATCTGCAGGGCGGAACGTATCTCGCCCTCGAGGTCGACGAGTCCAAGCAGGCGATCAGCAAAGACAAGGTCCCTGATGCTATCGATCGCGCCCTCAAGACCGTCCGGAATCGGATCGAGGGAATCGGCGTCTCTGAGGCCGTGGTGCAGAAGCAGGGCAGTGATCGGATTGTCGTTCAGATTCCCGGCATTCAGGATCCCGAGCGGGCCAGGCAGATCATCAAGGATCAGGCTTTCCTCGAGTTCCGAATCACCGACAAGACCCAGGCTCTGGAGCGCGTTCTTCCGCGTCTCGATCAGATCATTCGCGATAAGGGCCTCGCGGCACCGACCAGGACCGCCGCTGCTCCAACACAGCCCACCGCTTCGAAAGGCCTGCAGGGGCTTCTGACGGGCACCGATACCGCCAAGACCGATACGTCGAAAGCAGGCGGCAAGAAGGACAGCACGAAGACGGACACCGCCGCTGCGGCTGTCGTTCCAACCACGGGTGGTCCGTTCTCGAGCCTCATTCAGCAAAGCCCAGGCGGAATGCCGGGCGAGTACCTCGTGGACGGCGATAACGCGCCGAAGGTCGAGAGCTATCTCTCGCTGCCGGATGTCCAGGCGGCGATGCCTCCGGGCAAGCAGATGCTGCCCAGCAACGACTCCACGGTTCTGCAGAACAAGGTTTACAAGCTCTTTTACGTGGTCGACGCGAAGCCCATCGTCACGGGTGAATCGCTGACCGACGCGCGGCCGAATACGTCGCCACTCGAGGGCACGATCGTTCAGTTCACGCTCGACAACACGGGTGGCCGCCGCTTCAAGACGGAGACGGGCCGGCACGTGCACGACTACATGGCGATCGTTCTCGACGGTCGTGTCATGGGTCGCCCCCCGATCATTCAGAGCGCCATCGGAACGAGCGGTCAGATCACGATGGGGCAGGGACGCGACATTCGCGATGCGCAGGACCTCGCGCTCGTGCTGCGCGCCGGCGCGCTGCCCGTTCCGCTTCGTGTCGCGGAAACTCGCACCATCGGGCCGAGCTTGGGTCAGGATTCGATCAACAAGGGCTTCCGGGCGGGCGCCATCGCTGTCACGCTCGTCGTGGTCATCATGCTGTCCTACTACCGATTCTCCGGTGTGCTCGCCGTCGGTGGTCTGGCGCTCTACGTTCTGTACACGCTTGCCATTCTCGCCGGCTTCGACGCCGTGCTCACGCTGCCCGGGCTCGCGGGCTTCGTGCTCTCGATCGGCATCGCCGTCGATGCGAACGTGCTCATCTTCGAGCGCATACGCGAGGAGCTCGAACGCGGAAAAACGGTACGCACGGCGATCGATGAGGGCTTCCGCCACGCGATGCCAGCGATCATCGACTCCAACGTCTCCACCATTCTCACTGCGGCGGTCCTGTATCAGTACGGCACGGGACCGGTGAAGGGATTTGCCGTCACGCTCATCGCCGGCATCGTTGCATCCCTCGTCACGTCGATCTTCGTCGTCCGCACCTTCTACATGATCTGGCTGCAGCGCTCACGCGGCGCCCAGACGCTGAGCATCTAAGGGGCTGCCAATGCTTCGCATTCTTCACGACACGAAGTACGACTTCATCCGGCACTGGAAGAAGGCGGCGATCCTCACGATCGCGTGGATCATCGTTGGTCTCGGCTTCCTCGCGATCCACGGCGTGAACTACAGCATCGAGTTCACCGGCGGCACGCTGATGCAGGTGGCCTTCAAGCACCCGCCGCACATCGACGACATTCGAGCGACCGTCGATCAGGCAGGCTATCCGAATTCCGAGATCACGAAGTTCGGATCGGATACGGAGTACACGGTCCGGGCGCAGCCCCATGCCGGTTCAGGGACCGCGGCAGCCGGCGACAGCACGGCGACGTACATCGGGAGGGCTCTGCGCCAGAAGTATGGGAACGATGTGGCAGTCGGACGGAGCGAGTTTGTGGGCCCCCGTGTGGGAGCCGAGCTCCGCACCAAGGCCGCACTCGCCGTCCTCATCTCGTTCGCGGTCACGCTGATCTATCTCGCCGTGCGCTTCGAGTGGCGCTTCGGCCTCGCTGCCGTCATCGCTACGGCGCACGACGTGCTCACCACCCTCGCCTTCCTCGCGATGCTCCGCCTCGAGGTGTCGCTCACCGTCGTCGCCGCGATTCTCACCGTCATCGGGTATTCCCTGAACGACACGATCATCATCTTCGACCGCGTGCGTGAGAACTTGCGAAAGCAGCGCAAGGAGTCGCTGCGTGATGTGCTCAACCGCTCCATCAACGAGACGCTGCCGCGTTCCGTGTTGACTCACGCCACGACTCTGGCCGCTACGCTCGCTCTCCTCTTCTTCGCCGGCGAGGTGATCCGGCCGTTCGCCTGGATCATGGCGTTCGGTATCTTCACCGGAACGTTCAGCTCCATCTACGTCGCCGGTGCATTGCTCCTCTGGATCGAGCGCAAGTGGCCGCGTCCCACGAGCTCTGAAGGGAAGGGCACCGCGCGCGCAATGGCCGAGGAACGTCGGCGCTCGCGTCCGGAGAGCGCCGTCGCGGGCCGTTGATCCGCTGCAACCGGTGAGCACCACAACGAGAACCGCCGTCACGGCGGTTCTCTTTTTTCTGTGATCGAGTTCATCGATAGCCACGCTCACCTTGCCGACGAGGCGTTCGATCCCGACCGCGACGAGGTGATCCGTCGGGCGAATGCTGTTGGAGCAGCTGCCGTCGTCTGCATCGGCGAGTCTCTGGCCGCGGCGGCACGAGCTCGGACCATCGCGGAGGCGCATCCGGGCTTTGTCTTTTTTACCGCGGGGTTGCATCCACACGACGCCGCATTCGCCAACCGCGAGCGTGACCTGCCTATCCTTGAGGAACTGCTGCGCGCCGGAGCCCGCGCTGTTGGGGAGTGCGGGCTCGATTACCACTACGACAACTCACCGCGTGAGACGCAGCGCGCCGTCTTCGAGTGGCAGCTCGATCTGGCGCTCCGGTTCCGCCTTCCCCTCGTCGTGCACACCCGCGATGCCGAGGAAGACACGCGCGCACTCGTCGCGGAGGCTGGTCGCCTCGGGGTAATCGGAGTGCTGCATTGCTTCACCGGCAGCGCCGCGCTCGCCCGCGCCGCGCTCGACGTTGGATGGTACGTGTCGTTCAGCGGGATCATCACTTTCAGGAATTGGAAGGATGAAGAGCTCCTTCGCCTCGTCCCGGACGATCGCGTTCTGGCCGAATCGGATTCGCCCTACCTCGCGCCTGTGCCGAACCGCGGTAAGCGAAATGAGCCCGCCTGGGTTGCGCACACGGTTGCGCGTCTGGCGGCCGCGCGGGCTGCATCCAGCGAATCGCTCGGCGCGCTCGTAGCGGCCAACGCGAGACGTCTCTTCGCGCTCCCGAGCGCCGACGCGCCAGCCCTACAATGAAGTGCCAGCTTCCGATATCATCCCGCCGTGAGATCGTGCTCGATTTCAGTGCCTCCACCATCGGAGATCGTCTCGTGAGCTTGACGCCTGTTCAGACTGACAACGCCCCCGCGGCTATCGGCCCCTACTCGCAGGCCACCATCGCCAATGGGTTTCTCTTCACGGCGGGTCAGATCGCCCTCGATCCCGCGTCCGGGCAGATCGTTGCCGGCGACGTCGTCGCTCAGTCCGAGCGCGTGCTCGCCAATCTCAAGGCGATTCTCGACGCGGCCGGCGCCTCCTGGTCGGACGTCGTGAAGACGACCGTCTACCTTCATGACATGAACGATTTCCCGCGCGTGAACGAGGTTTATGCGCGCGCCCTCGGCTCCGCGCGTCCCGCGCGTTCGACCGTTCAGGTCTCTGCGTTACCACGCGGCGTGCTCGTCGAGATCGATGCGATCGCGGCCCTCCCGCGGCGTGCCTAACGATCGACCGCGACGCCGGTCGATCCCTAACCCCTCCCGATGACTGTGAATCCCACGCGTGAAGAGCTGTTCCGGCTGACAGCTTTTGCGCGCTGCGCTGGTTGAGCCGCCAAGTTGGGTCCGGGTGACCTTTCGCGCGCGCTTGCCGCGCTCCCCCACCGGACCGATCCGCGCCTCATCGTCGGTCGCGAGACCTTCGACGACGCGGGGGTTTTCGTGCTGTCCGACGACGTGGCGCTCGTACAGACAGTCGATTTCTTCGCTCCGATCCTCGACGATCCGTATCAGTTCGGGCAGGTCGCTGCCGCGAACGCACTTTCAGACGTCTACGCCATGGGCGGCGAGCCGCTCACGGTGCTCAACATCGTTGGCTTTCCATCGGGTAAGCTCCCCATCGAGGTCCTCACCGAGATTCTGCGCGGCGGACAGGATAAGGTGCACGAGTCCGGCGCGTTGGTGGTTGGCGGCCACACCATCATCGATGAGGAGCTGAAGTACGGGCTCGCCGTCACTGGTCGTGCCGATCCACGACACCTGCTCACCAATGCCGCGGCTCGAGTCGGCGATCGTTTGTTGCTTACCAAGCCATTGGGCACCGGTATTCTCGCCACCGCGGCCAAGCAGGATCGCCTAACGAGCGACCAGCACAACCGCCTCGTCGCGTCGATGACGCAGCTCAATGCGGCTGCCAGCCGTGCCGCGCTCGCGCTGGGTGTACTCTGTGCCACCGACGTTACGGGCTTCGGCCTGCTCGGCCACGCGAGCCACATCGCTCGCGCCAGCAAGCTCACATTGCGTATCGATGTCGGAAAGGTTCCGGCGCTCCCCGGCGCGCGCGATGCGTGGGCAGCCGGGATTCGCACTGGTGGTGCGGAGCGCAACGACGAGTACCTCGATCCTCTCGTCGACTGGAACCACGTTTCGCCCTCGGACCGCGCCCTTCTCATTGACCCACAGACCTCCGGCGGGCTGCTCGTCGCCATCTCGCCTGAGAGGGCGGAGGACTATCTTTCGCGCATTCCATCCGCCGTCGAGATTGGCGAAGTGATTCCACCGGCGGAGCGCGGTATCGTGTTGGCGTGATCCTGTTTGGGGGTGGATGGAGTCTGGTGGCTTCCCTGGTCTTCAAAACCAGTGTGACCTGACTGAGTCGGGTCGGGTGGGTTCGATTCCCATACACTCCCGCCACATCATGTAAACCGCGTTAGGCGCGCTCGACGGGGCTGCCGCCCGCGCTTGCCGGTCGTCACCCCCGACAGCCTGTTCGCACCCCGCAGCTCGATTCGGTGCGACTTGACTTATATATTCGCTTGACATGAGTATTACGCCGTGATCAAGCGCGATCTCGGAGAGCTCGAGCTCTACACGCTCCTGGCCATTCAACATCTTGGTGGCCAGGCCCTCGGCGTCGAGATTCGCGACGAGATTCAGCGACGCACAGGCCGCCGAGTGTCGGTGGGCTCCGGCTACGCCACCCTCGGCCGTCTCGGCGACAAGGGATTGGTCCGGTTCACCGTCCTGCCGTCGGAGCCGCGCCGAGGCGGACGGGCCCGTCGCTCCGCACAGCTCACTCCCGCCGGTGTACGCGCCATTCGGGAGTCCGCCGCCTCGCTGCGCAGGATGCTCGGAAACCTGGCGGCGGACACACTCCCATGAGCGAGTCGGCCAGAGTGCCACGATGGGCGGAATGGCTCCTCCAGATCGCCGCGCCCGCCGCCGATGCCGATGCCATCGCCGACGAGCTGGCCGACGAGCTCTCGCGCGAAATCGAGCATCGAGGCGAGCGCGCGGCGCGTGTCTGGCTCGCGCGCGAGGTGCTTCGGTCACTGCCGCCGATTCTTACCCGGCGAGTCGTCATCGTCCTCCGTTACCCACGCCGTCGAGGTGCTATGCCGAATCGATTCGAGACGGTCCGCTCCGATCTGTCGTACGCGATGCGGCAGCTGCGGCGCTCTCCGGGGTTTACGATGACGGTCCTGTTGGCGTTCGCGTTAGGCATCGGCGCCAACGCGACGATGTTCGGCATCGTCGACGAGCTGTTGCTACGGCCGCCCGCGCACGTTCGCGTGCCTGGCGAGATCGTCACGCTCGTAGCGGGAACGGCCGCAGATGGATTCGGTCAGCGGACGTCGAACTATCCTGTCTTCGCCGCGATCCGCGATCGCGGCGCGGGATTCTCACAGATCGCGGCCGTTGCGTCGCTCAGTGTGCCGTTTGGGCGCGGCGACCACGCGGCAAACCTCGACGGTCTTCTCGTCAGCGCGAGCTACTTTCCGCTCCTCGGTGTGACGCCGGCGCGTGGCCGCTTCTTTGGCGAGAATGAGGACGTTGCCCCGATCGGCGACCCGGTGGCAGTGATCAGTCATGCATTCTGGCAGCGCCAGTTCTCCGGCAGCCCGGACGCGATCGGCGCGACGCTCCAGTTGGGCGACCGGCAGTTCAGGGTGATCGGTATCGCGCCTCCCGATTTCACGGGCCTCGACTATGCGGCCCCCGACCTCTGGCTCCCGCTCTCGTCGGGCGGCGCCATGCAATGGCTGGGCAAACAGTGGACGACGCAATCGATCGTTACCTGGTTACGCATCTACGCGCGACTGAAGCCTGGCGTACCGCTGAAAGAGGCCGCGGCAGACGCCATGCGCATCGCGCGCGATGCGGCTCCCGACGCGTTCTTCACACAGCCCGGGTGGACCTTTCGGGCGCAGCCAATCATGACCGCCCGGGGAGAAGAGCAGGGCGCGAGCACCACCGTCGCGACCCTCCTCGCCGCAATGTCTCTCGTCGTCCTTCTGATCGCGTGCGCAAACGTGGCGAACCTGCTGCTCGCACGCGGAATCCGCAGACGCCGCGAAATTGCCGTGCGTCTCGCCCTGGGTGTGACCCGAGGACGCCTCGTCGCGCAGCTGCTCACGGAGAGCATGCTTCTCGCTACGCTTGGCGGCGCAGTTGCGATCATCATCACGCACTGGGGCGGAGTACTCGCCCGCCGCCTTCTTCTCGACGATCTTGGGCTCACCGCTAGTGTGCTCGACCTCCGCGTGCTGTCCTTCACTGCGGCCGTCGCGCTGCTGGTGGGTGCCTTCACCGGTCTGATTCCCGCGCTGCAGGCGAGCCGCGCTGAAGTCTTCTCGACGATCAAGGCCGGCGGTGATCGTGGCGGAACGCGTCGCTCGCGCGCGCAGAGCGCGCTACTCGCCATTCAGGCGGCGCTGAGCTTCGTGCTGCTACTGGGCGCCGGCCTGTTCGGACGAAGCCTGATCGCCATCAACGGGCTCCGCATGGGCGTCGACGTCGATCGCGTCCTCGTCGGCTCGATGAATCTCCGCTCCATCGGTCGCCCGGCGTCTGTCGCGGACGCGGTGTTCGCGCGCGCGCTCGAGCAGGTCGCGGCCTCGCCTGGCGTTGCGTCCGCAGCCGTCGCGACCACTGTTCCCTTTGGTCCGTCGTACGGCACCGAAGCCGGCGTCATGGGGCGGGACTCGGTCCGTCACTACACGACCATGTACAACGTCGTGACGCCTGACTATTTCAAAACGCTGGGCGCTTCGCTCCTTCGAGGCCGCGACTTTTCCGATATCGACCGGGAGCGCACAACGCGCGTCATCATGGTCAACGAGATCCTCGCGCGCCGCGCCTGGGGTCACGAGAATCCCATTGGTCGTTGTGTGCGCATCGGCTCCGACAGCCTCCCGTGCGCAACGGTGATCGGTGTCGTCGAGAACGTGCGCCGCCAGAGCATCTTCGAGGATTCGAGCAACTTCGTGTACCTCCCGCTAGCCCAGGCGCGCGACTGGAATACCGCGCGGCTCATCGTTGTGCGCGCGATGGCCGATCCGGAGCGCCTCGCTGAGACGGTGCGTCACGCCATGCAGACGGCCGCTCCGGAGCTGCCCTTCGCCGATGTGCATCTCGTGAAGAACCAGCCCGTCGTGCGGCATGAGACCCTGCCGTTCCGACTCGGTGCGATCATGCTGGGCGCCTTCGGAGCGCTCGCGCTGCTGCTCGCCGCGGTGGGCGTGTACGGTGTCATCTCATACGACGTCGGGCAGCGCACGCGCGAGATCGGCGTTCGCATGGCGCTCGGCGCGCGCGCTGCGAACGTCGCCTCTCTCGTCATGGGTGAGGGCCTGCGCATGGTCGCTGTCGGCGGCGTCATCGGAGGGGGTGTGGCACTCGCCAGCGGCGGCGCTATACGGCCACTACTCTACGCGACATCGCCGCGTGATCCTGTCGTGCTCGTCGTTGTCGCAGTGGTGCTCCTGGTGGTGACCACACTCGCGTGCCTCGTGCCGGCACAGCGCGCGATGCACGTCGACATCAACGCCGCCATTCGCGAGGAGTAGCGAAGCCGCTCTGAGCGGTGCCTCTGCTCCACCTCCGCGAAATCCGGTTATCTTGCGGACCCATGAGCCTCTCGCGCTTCGCCTCGACCGCACTGCTGGTGATCGCCGCGGCCGTCCCCGCTGTTGCGCAACGCCCGGATTCGGCGCGGGTTCGTCGCCCGGCAACGGCTGCAGCTGCGATTCCAGACTCGCTGAAGCCGCCAATCAGCCCGCGTCGGGCCTTTCTCTACTCCGCGCTCGTGCCGGGCTACGGTCAGGCCATCCTCGGGCGGAACAAGGCTGCCGCGACAATGCTCGCGATCGAGGCGATGGCCATCGCCATGATCCGCGAATCGGCCGCGGACGTTCGTGAGGCGCGACGGATGAGCGGAGATAGCGTGATCGTATCCTACGTCAATCCGTCGACAGGAGAAGCGCTCACGCCACCGAATACTGTCGGGCGGCGTTTCGACCCACAGTACGTGCATGTGCGCCAGAGCCACGTTGAGGACTGGGTCGCTTTTCTCCTCGCGAACCATCTCTTCTCGGGTGCCGACGCATTCGTGGCCGCGAATCTCTGGGAGCTCCCGGCCGAGCTCTCGATTCGGGTCGCCCCTGGCGGCGCGACGGTCGGCGCGTCGCTCACGTGGTGACAGCAGAAGCACCCGTCGGCATCTTCGATTCCGGAATCGGTGGCCTCACGGTGGCCCACGCCGTGATGCAGCAGCTTCCGCGCGAGAGCGTCACGTACTTCGGCGACACCGCTCGCGTTCCCTACGGTCCGAAGAGTCCCGAGACCGTGAGGCGTTACAGCCTCGAGATCGCCGCCTTCCTCGTCGAACAGCAGGTCAAGACCCTTGTCGTTGCCTGCAACACGGCGACCGCCCATGCCTTGCCTCTACTGCGCGAGCGCCTAACGATCCCGGTCATCGGCGTGATCGAGCCGGGCGCACGCGCTGCCGTCCGCGCCACGCGGAACGGCCACGTGGGCGTCATCGGCACGGCGGGGACGATCAAGTCGGGCGCATACGAACGTGCGCTTCGCGCGCTCGAGCCGTCGCTCCGAATCACAGCCCGCGCGTGCCCGCTATTCGTGCCGATGGTTGAAGAGGGATGGGTCGATCACGAGGCCACACGCCTCATCGCCCGCGAATACCTCGCGCCCCTGCAAAGCGAGGAGGTCGACACGTTGGTCCTCGGGTGCACGCACTATCCGTTACTCAAGCATGTCATCGCTGACGTGCTTGGCCCCGATGTCACGCTCATCGACAGCGCCGAGGAGACGGCGCGAGAGACCGCTCTCGTGCTACGCGATCAGCGCCTGACGGCGCACAATCCCGCTGGGCCGGCGCATCGCTTCATTGCGTCAGACGACCCCCTCATGTTCTTGCAGCTAGGTCAACGCTTTCTCGGGGACGCGATCGACGGCGTCGAGGTGAAGACCCTCGGCTGACCCGTTCCATTGTCGGAGCTCGATGCGTTCACTCGTTAGGCGCAGAAACGTCGGCGCATCCAGCCATGAGCCTGCGTTGGCGTACACACCCGCGCCCGCGATACGCGACAGCGCGGCGACGTGGGAGTGTCCGAACACCAGCACTTCGAGATCCGGCCGCGAACCCAACTGCGCCGCCGCGATGCGAGCCAGCCCACGCCCCTGATCGCGCGCGGCGTAGCTACGGCTTGCGTGCGAGCTCCGCGTCGCGAGACGCGTACCGAGATCGGGGTGCAGCCACCGGAATGCGCCGATTGCCCATGGCGCGCGCAGCACGCGTCGGAGCATGCGGTAGCGGCGATCTTCGCGCGGTCTAAGACCGTCTCCGTGCTCGATGCGCCCGCGCCAGCCCGCGATGGAACCCTCCCATGCGCCGACATGATAGTCGACACCGACGTCCCGACGCAGCACGTCGCCACCCCAACAATCGTGATTTCCGGCAATCATGAGGACATCGGTCCCGGCTTCCCGGAGGTCCGCGAGCGCGGCCAGAACCCGAAAGCTCGATCGCGGGATCACTGTCCGCCATTCAAACCAGAACTCGAAGAGGTCGCCGTTGATGACCAACGAGCCCGCGCGCCCGTGCAGATAACGGAAGAACTGCAGAACGTCGCGCTCGACGGAAGCCTCCGCGAAGCCGAGATGCAGATCGGATATGATGTAGCACGGTGGCGAGAGCACGCGCTCATTCTAGCCGAGCATTCCCAGCTTTACAAAGGCCGCCTGCCCGTCCAATCTTCGCGTCAATCATTCGACATGACGAGCGATTCCGAATCCACACTGCGCGCGGCGCACGATCTCGAGCTGCGCGTCCGCTACGCTGAAACCGATCAGATGGGCGTGGTGTATCACGCGAACTATCTCGTGTGGTGTGAAATGGGTCGCACCGATTTCATTCGGCGCTGCGGCGTCAGCTACGCCGACATGGAGAGGGGTGGGCTATCCCTCGCCGTCTCCGAGCTGTCGGCGCGTTATCACGCCGCGGCCCGCTACGACGACCTCATTCGCGTGCGCACCAGCCTCGGCGAAGTGCGATCGCGCATGATCTCCTTCGAGTATCTCATCTCGAACGCGCTCACGGACAAGCGACTGGTTTCGGCGCGGACCACTTTGATCTCTCTTGATCGAAGTGGCAGACCCGTCGCCTTGCCGTCCGAGTTGCGGGGGCTTCTGCGCTGACGCGATGTCCTCACGTTCACCCCACGCCCACATTCCGTCGCCGGCCAACGACAGCGCGCCCCGAACGAACAGCTTACTCGGACGCGCGTTGTTCGTGTTCGCCATCGCGACGGTCATTGCCTCGTGCGCCCCCCGGCTTCGGCCGCTTGCTGGCGCACCGACGGTGGCACGGCTCCCCAGCACGCAGATCCCTCCCATTCATCGCCAGATCGTATTCGACTGGGAGCTGGTGGATCGCGACGTCACTGGGCGAGGGGAGGGCGTTGCACGTGTGGCCGGTCCCGACAGTGCTCGGTTAGACCTCTTTCTCGCGGGCGGCTTCGGTAGCGGAGCAGCGATTCTCATCGCCGATTCTCTCCGCATGCCGGGTAGCGGGCTGCCCCGTCGATTCATTCCACCGCCGCCGCTCCTCTGGGCGGCCCTGGGCAGAGTGGCCATCCCGGCACTTCGCGACACCACGGCCCGCGTTGACGGCGAGCTCCTGCGTGTCGACATTGGAAAGCCAGTCGGCTGGCGCCTCACCTTCCGTCGTGATTCGCTCGTCCGCCTCGAGCGAATCCATGACGGTCGCATCGCCGAATGGGTCGAGCGCAGTGGCAACATCGTTCACTACCGGAGCGAGGAAGCCCGGCGCGCCCTTTCCCTCACCATCAAGCGCGCACAAGAGGTCCCGCCGTTCGATGCCTCGATTTGGGGTCCGTTCTAGTCTTTTGATTGCGCTGGCGACAGTGCTCGGCTGCGGAGTGCGTTACGGGTTCGCGGGCGGCGGTTTGCCGTCCAACATCCGGACGATGGCGGTCATGCCGTTCGACAACCAGACGACGTCGCCTGAAGTCCAGCGTGAGCTGCTCGACCTGATGCGTCGCGAGCTGCAACGTCGCCTCGGCGTTCGCGACGCCTCCGAGAGTCGGGCCGATGCCGTCGTGCGCGGCGTGATCAGCGCGTACGATGTCGACGTCCCGGTCGCGGTGAGCGCAAATCCCTCGCAGGCCGTCACCGCCCGACGGCGGTTGCAGGTTACCATCGACGTCGAGATCGTCCAACAGGCGAATGGACGGGTGCTCTTCCAGCGCAAGGGGATGCGCGGCGAAGGCGACTACGACGAGCGCGCCGAGCCGGATGGCCGTCGCAAGGCGATTGAGAAGATCGTCAACGATATCGTCGAGGGAGCGCAGTCGCAGTGGTGAGCCGCGCGGGCAGGAGCTCACTCGGGTGTTTGCTCCTCCTGCTCGTCGTCGCGGCCGGCTTGTACGTAGGTGTCAACGTCGGCGAAGCCTACTGGCGCTTCTACGAGTTTCGAGACGCCATGCGCCAGGAAGTGCGGTTCGCGAAGCAGATACCAGACGACCGCATCAAGCTCCACCTGGCGGCGTTCGCTGACTCCCTGGGACTCCCGCAGCAAGCGACCGACATCGCCGTCGACCGCACGAGCGCGACAATCAGCGTTAGCGCGGAATACACCGAGCGATTCACGTTCCCGTTCTTCACCCGCGTCGTTCGCTTTGCTCCACGCGCCCAGGGGCCCCTGTGACGGCGAGCTTGATCGACCCGCTCGCCAAGATCATGGATTGGGAGCGTGCCCGCACGTGGCGCGAGGGGCTCTCTGAACGTTTAGTATTTACCAATGGTGTCTTCGACCTGCTCCACCCCGGCCACATTGATGTTCTCCTCGCGGCGCGGCGAGAGGGCGACGCGCTGGTCGTCGGGGTCAACACTGATGCTTCGGTCCGGCGGTTGAAGGGCCCGACTCGTCCGGTTCGGACGCTCGCCGACCGGTGCTACGTGCTCGCCGCGTTAGGCATGGTCGATGCCGTGGTCGCCTTCGACCACGACACTCCCCTGGAGCTGATCGGGCGCTTGCGTCCCGATGTCCTTGTGAAGGGCGGCGACTACACCGTGGAGAGCGTGGTTGGCGCGCGCGAGGTCCAGAGCTGGGGTGGCCACGTGACGATCGTGCCGCTCACTCCCGGTCAATCAACCACTTCAATCATCGAGCGACTCCGTGGCCGCTGATAAGGAACCACTGCGCAGTGGGAGAACAAACGCCGAGCTGCGACCGATCGCGCTCGAGAGGCATGTCGCACCGTATGCAGAAGGCTCCTGTGTGGTCAGCTTCGGCGCGACACGCGTGCTGTGCACGGCTTCCGTGGAGGAAGGTGTCCCCTCGTGGCGACGAGGGCGTGGAGAAGGTTGGCTGACCGCAGAATATGCGATGCTGCCACGGGCAACTCGCACGCGTACCTCGCGCGAACGCGCGCAGCTCGGCGGTCGTACACAGGAGATTCAGCGGCTGATCGGCCGCAGCATCCGCGCGATGCTCGATGATTTCTCCTTCGGGGAGTACACGATCCGGTTGGATTGCGACGTGCTCGTTGCCGATGGAGGAACGCGCACTGCCGCGATCACCGGCTCCTGCGTCGCGACCACAGACGCCTTCAACTGGCTCGTCACGACGGGCCGGCTTCCGCGAACTCCCGTGAGGCGCCGCGTCGCGGGCGTGAGCGTTGGCATCGTCGGATCGACGCCGCGGCTGGATCTGGATTATGCCGAGGACGTCGTTGCTGCCGTCGACATGAACGTGATCATGAGCAGCGAAGGGCGGTTCGTCGAGGTGCAGGGCACTGGCGAGCATGGTACCTTCGCACGCGAGGACCTTGACGAGATGCTGAACCTTGCGGTCCGCGGACTCGGGGAGATCGATGCGCTGCAGTCCAGCGCCCTCTCGCGGTGACGATTGAGCCTTTGCTCATCGCGACTCGTAGCAGCGGCAAGCTTCGAGAGCTTCGCGAGCTGTTCCGCACCACGGGAATTGCCGTGATGGATCTCGCCGAGGCTGGTATTGACGCGTCGGCGGCGGAGGACGACCTGGAGAATGCCGACACCTTCGAGGAGAACGCCCTCGCCAAGGCGCGGTACTTCGCGCGGCGTGCGAAGCGGGCCGTCGTCGCTGATGACTCTGGACTCGAAGTCGACGCACTGGGCGGCCAACCTGGAGTCCGCAGCAAGCGCTGGAGTGCGCGACCCGATCTGGTTGGAGTCGCGCTGGACGCGGCGAACAACGCTCGATTGCTCGAGGCGCTCGCGGACGTGACGAATCGGCGCGCTCGCTACGTGTGTGTTGCCGCGTTTGTCGATGGCCCCTCCGAGCTTGCCTGTCGCGGGGCATCGAGCGGCGTCATACTCGATCATCCCCGTGGCGAGGGCGGCTTCGGTTACGATCCTTACTTTCTTTCCGACGAGCTGGGAAAGACATTCGCCGAGGCGACTGTCGAGGAGAAGGAGGGGGTAAGCCATCGAGGACGTGCATTTCGCGCGTTGATCGCTGCCGTCCGGTCGCGGCGTTGACCCTCATTTGCGGGCTGGCTACATTGCGTGGCTCGTTGCGGGGCGTAGCGTAGCCTGGTATCGCGCCTGCTTTGGGAGCAGGAGGTCCCCGGTTCAAATCCGGGCGCCCCGACCTGGTGGGCTTGGAGAAGTGTTGCGGTCGTTCGCTTCCGCTGAGACAGAGCGCCAGTAGCTCAGTTGGATAGAGCAGCAGCCTTCTAAGCTGTTGGTCGGGGGTTCGATTCCCTCCTGGCGCGCCACTCGAGTTTTTGCCTGGGCCGTTAGCTCAATTGGCAGAGCAAGCGACTCTTAATCGCTAGGTTGTAGGTTCGATTCCTACACGGCCCATTCTTGCCGTGCGAGAGGGCTCGCCAGGGGGCGGGCCCTCTCCTCGTCAGGGTGCCATGACGGCGGAGGTTGTTGTTGCCCTTAGGTACCCTTGCATGAAACGGTAATATCGGTTACTCTTCGATCCCTTCTCGACATCCGTTTTGGCGAAGCCGAGCCAAGTTATTGATTTGGCGGTGGTTGCCGATTGGAAGCTGAGTTGGGGAAGCCGGGTTCGTTTGCAACGCAGCTTCGGCAGAGCTTGCCGGCGCGGGGTTGACGATCCGAGGTGAACCGAGTACAATAGAAGGCTGTCGCCGAGAGCGACAAACTGCTATTTGACAATCGAATTGGGAATCTGGATGTGCGAGGCGAGCTCGTTGAACTGACGTCTGTTCGGGACGTCGGGGAGAGCTTGACCCGAACAATTCAGTGATTCGGACACGCTGTCTAGCGCGACAGCGTGATGACAGCGGTTCGATGATCGAGCTATATCAAACCTCTTGGAGAGTTTGATCCTGGCTCAGGACGAACGCTGGCGGCGTGCTTAACACATGCAAGTCATGGGGGTCCGCAAGGACAACCGG
>Ga0136846_1232317_pt1 | contig 18739 bp, 17 predicted proteins | sample HopSoiMetagenom2_FD_96841 | JGI IMG/M metagenome (GOLD analysis project Ga0136846, IMG submission 96841) | Grasslands soil microbial communities from Hopland, California, USA - 2 Assembly 2016 (version 4) | ecosystem: Environmental > Terrestrial > Soil > Grasslands | place: USA: Hopland...
TGACCATCATCGCCACAGCGAAGGCGAACAAGCCCATTCAGGAAGCGCAACAGGGCCAGGCAAATCCTGAGGAGTCGCAGCGGATACGAAAATCGCTTGCCGAATTACCAGTGGTGTCGGTCAAGACTGCCGAGGCTACTCCTCAGCAAGTCGTGTCTCTTCCGCACGCATCATTCGTAGGATGGCTCAGCGATAAGGAGTTGCTGCTGGTCGAGAATCACCTGCTCGTTACGTACAATCTCGTGACCAAGGCGCGGCGGAAGTCCACGTTGCGCATCGAGGATGCCGAAAGAGTGTTTCTGCCGTAGCACACCGGGCTACGCGACTGGCCTTCAACTCCGTGCACGGCCCCGCTATCGAGGGACGAGGGCAAATTCTTTCACCGCCGAGAACGCAAGAACACAGAGAGCCGCAAATGATCACGGCGATCATCGCTGTTTACTTCTTCTCCGGTATCACGGCCGGCTTGAGCAGCAGGTCCTGGTAGTCGAAGCTGAAATCCGCCAGGGGCGAGACTGCGACCATTTTGGCGCTGTCGATTGTCCCATCTGGATTCAGCGCAAACGTGATGAACGCATCTTCGATGGTGCGCGTGCGCCAGTGCGCTTTGAATGTGTCGTATTGCCAATGCCGCAGGTCTCCGATCATCCCCGGACTGTGGTCAAAGCTGATAGTCAGTCCGCCGTTTTCCATCGCGATCGTAATCGGTCCATACCATGCGTCGTTGTAAATGCTCGCGTATTTCTCAAGCGGTAGCGAAGGCCTGGAGTTACCGTCACGCCCGCTTTCGGCCTTCTTCATGGCGCCCGCCGCGTCTCTTTCCTGTTGATCCGTTACCGTCTTGAAAGCGGCCACCCAATCGGTGGGCGGCAGATGAAAGTAGTAATCGAGAGTGTCGAAGAGAATGGAATCGAAGGCCCCTCCTTCTTCGGCATTGGTCAGGATAACGATCCCCAGATTCTCTTCCGGCACGAGCATCACGCGCGAGACAAAGCCTCCCACTCCGCCGGTGTGACCGATAAGTTTGCGGCCGCGGTAGTCGCGGAGCCCCCACCCAAGCGCGTAGTCGGCAAACTTTGCTTTGAGCGGGGCGAGAGCCGGCGGAAGATCGCCAATGGGAAGGATTGTCTGCGGTGACCACATCTCCTGCGATCTTTCCTCCGTGAACAGCCGGCCATCGTTGTCCACGAATTTCCCGTGGTTCAGTTGCAGTTGCACCCACTTCGCCATATCTGCGGCGCAGGAGTTGATTGCCCCCGCCGGCCCTGCATTGTCAAGGTCTTCAAACGCTATAGGCTGCAGCTTTCCATCTACGCGCGAGTGCGGATACGCATAGTCGCCGCCGGGCTTGTATTCGGTCGTGCTCACGTTGGAATGATTCATCCCAAGCGGCGCGAAGATTCGTTGGCGAACGTAGTCATCCCATGTCGTGCCAGTCACGGCAGGGATGATCTGCCCCGCCGCCATGTACAGGAGATTGTCGTAGGCGTAATGGCTGCGAAAACTGGACTGCGGCTTCATAAAGCGCAGCTTGTAGATGACCGCAGCCCGCGTGTAGGTCGTATGCGGCCAAAACAGGAGATCGCCTTCGCCCAGGCCCATGCCGCTGCGGTGCGTCAGCAGATCGCGGATGGTCATCTCGTGCGAAACATATGGGTCGTACATCACGAACCCGGGCAGACGTTGGTAGACGGGATCATCCCAGGAGAGCTTGCCTTCGTCCACCAGAGTAGCCAATGCAGCTGTTGTAACGGCTTTCGTGTTTGATCCGATGCCGAACATGGTGAACTCATCGACTGGAGTCGGATCTCCCAGCTTGCGAACGCCGTAGCCTTTGGCAACGACTACCTTTCCGTCCTTCACGATTGCGACGGCCATGCCCGGAACCCCGAAGGTCTTCATGGAACGGGCGACATACGCGTCGAGATCAGGAGGGGCGCTCGCGGCTTGCGCCGGTACGCTGACTGCCAAGCTGATTACGAACCAGGTAAATACACAAACCTTCAACGCCAGTGACATGAAGATTCCTTGGACATAGTATTGGGATGGACGAGAAATGCCGCGACGATTAAAACACAGGAGCGGGGGATTCAGAACAGGTGGGCATCTATGAACGGGGGCAAATTCAGAGAGTAGTGGTCCCGGCGCAACGGGACCACTGCGAATTGTGTCTTCAATTCATGCGGTTCGAGAGCACTGCGTTGAGGTACTCAAGCACGTACTTGATGTCCAACTCGCAGTCGATCAACGAAGCCACTTGAGTGGTGCTAAACCCGGTGCGGTAAGAAACCTGCTCAATGAGTTCTGTCTGAGTCAGATGCAGTATGGGATCGTGTAGAAAGACCATCCAAAAACTCCTAAAGTATGCGATTTAAATGCTGGAAAAGGATGCCGATCCGGGATTTCACCGGTGAATCGAGTAGCCGACGCCCCCGCAAGCAAGGGCTGGCGTAAGCACAACTAGCAGCGAATCGAGCGGAGAAGAATAGGCCGGAAATTGGGAGACATGTGCGGGGGATCTAAACGGTCCTGGCGGTGTTGCAGGGACAATCCGTACTCTGAATCCGGGGCATGCAGCGGTGTCACGATATCGATGGCAACAGGAGCGCCGGTCGCATGAGCATGAACGACCACCGGGGCAGTTCCCCCGTGGAATGCGGCATCCGGCAGGTCGACGTCCGGGAGGTACAGAATCAGCAGCATCAGAAAGATGAGGCAACTGAGTATCACCAGTCTGGACGTGTTGATGTTCCATCGCGACATGGGTTCATTCTTTTCTGCCAGAGCAGCGCGACGCTGTCAATGACTATCAGGGCATCGCGACAGGGCTCGGGCAGCGGTCTATTTCCATTGTTGCAATTGAGCGCGCGAACGTTGCCTGCACGAGCTCAGGAGGCTTGATAATTTCCTACAGAATGAATTCCAGCCGGGTTGACGCGTATATGTTGAACAGAGAACAGTGGCTGAGTCGGCCTATCGACGAGATTTTCAAGTTTTTCTCGCGACCAGAGAATCTGCAGGGGATTACTCCTCCGTGGCTTGACTTCCGTATGGTCGAATCGCCACGAATCTTGCAGGCTGGATCCCTGATCCACTACCGCCTGAGGTGGCACTGGATGGCGATTCGGTGGACGACGGAAATCTCGGAGTGGGATCCTCCGCGGAGATTTGTTGACCGGGCATTGTCGAGCCCTTACGCACTTTGGAATCATGAACACATCTTTGAGGGCCAAGCCGGCGGCACGATGATGCGAGACCGGGTGACGTACGCACTTCCTATGGCGGGGATCGGGCGTTTCGCGCATTGGGCCTGGGTGAAGCGGGATGTAGAACGTATTTTCGACTTCCGTGCGGAGGCGATGCGAAGGCTGTTTCCGGCTTGAATGTCGGCTGTACAAAGCTGCATCCTTCATATACAAACTCTGGAAGCGGTGCGGTGGCTTGTTCGGGGGATCCCTTCTTGTACCTCAAGCCCAAAACCTTGCAGGAAGCAGTTTCTGTGCTCGCAGCCACTAGCGGCCAGATCCTGGCCGGGGGAACGGATTTCTATCCGGCTCTGGGCGAGCGTCTGCCGCAAGGGTATGTCGTGGACATCAGTTCGCTGCGGGAAATTCGTGGGATATCCATCGAGCCCGATTGGATTCGAATCGGCGGGCTTACGACCTGGACCGAAGTGATCCGCACGCCTCTGCCGCGGTGCTTTGATGCCTTGAAAGCGGCGGGGCGAGAAATCGGGTCGGTGCAGATACAAAATCGCGGCACCGTGGCAGGGAACCTCTGCAACGCCTCTCCCGCGGCTGACGGCGTACCTCCGTTGCTGGCGCTCGATGCGGAGGTGGAGTTGGCCTCAGCGTCCGGACTGCGGCGAATGGCGCTGGAACAATTTATTACAGGAAATCGCAAGACGGTGCGAGCGCCGGGCGAAGTGTTGGCAGCGGTGCTGGTTCCGCGCAACATAGAAGACGCAGCGTCGTCGTTTTTGAAGCTGGGTGCCCGCCGCTATCTGGTGATTTCGATTTCGGTGGTGGCGGCAGTTCTGCGGTGGAACAGCGACGGGCAGGTGGCGAATGCGCGCGTCGCTGTTGGGTCCTGTTCGGCAGTGGCCAGACGCCTGAGGAGTCTTGAGGCGGATTTGGTCGGCCGATCCCTGGAATCTGCTATTCCCTCCGTTGTGCGAGCTGAACATCTTTCTGCTCTATCCCCTATCAGCGATGTGCGTGCGACGGCCGAATATCGCCGTGATGCTTCTCTGACGTTGGTCCGGCGGGCGGTGGAAGCTTGCGTGGGAGCCCGCTGATGGCGACCATCGAGAGCGTACCCGCGCAGGTTAGTGGCGAGCTGATCTCATTCTCCCTCAACGCACAGCCGGTGCGGATCACGACCTCTGGAACCCGCCGTTTGTCTCGCGTGCTCAGGGATGACCTCGGCCTGACCGGGACCAAGGTCGGTTGCGATGCCGGCGACTGCGGCGCCTGCACCGTATTGCTGGACGGCGAGCCTGTATGTGCGTGCCTGGTGCCTGTCGGGCAGGTTGCCGGATGTGAAGTTACAACCGTCGAAGGTCTGTCTTCCCGCTCGCCAGTGTCGGGCCGTCTGCAGCAATCGTTCCTCGTTCACGGTGCGGCGCAGTGCGGGGCCTGCACTCCAGGCATGCTGATGGCGGCGACGGCGCTGCTCCAAAAGAATTCCTCTCCCTCTGAAATGGAGGTGATGGATGCGATCGGCGGTGTGCTCTGCCGGTGCACGGGATATCGCAAGATTCTCCAGGCCATCATGCAGGCGAATGCAGAAGCATCTGAGGAGGTATCTCCCAAGGCGGGCGCCGCGGTGGGCGCGCGACTGATCCGACTGGACGGACAGAAGAAAGTCGATGGGCGCGAGATCTTCGGAGCGGATAAGATGCCAACCGGTGCGCTCGGGCTCCGGGTATTTCGCTGCCCGCATCATCGTGCACGTTTTCAGTTTGGAGATCTCGCGCAGTTTGCGGAGTCACACTCCGGCATCGCTCTGGTTCTCACCGCGAAGGATGTGCCTGGTGTCGATTGCTATGGAGTGATTCCGCGATTCGCCGATCAGCCCGTGTTCGCCCATAACGAGGCTCGATTCCGCGGTGAGGCGGTAGCCGCCATAGTGGGCGACGCCGACGTGCTCGAGGCGTTGGACCTGAATGCATTCCCGGTGCGCTGGGAAAAATTGCCGGCATTGCGAACGATTGACGAAGCTCTGGCGAATGACGCGCCTCGGATCCACCAGCATCGCGAGCAGAATGTTTTGGTCCGCGGACGCGTTGTGAGCGGGGACGTTGACAATGCTTTGCGAGAGGCGGCCGTAGTCGTCGAAGGCGAATACGAAACCGGCTTCGTTGAGCACGCGTACATCGAGCCGGAGGCAGGCTTCGCGCGGAGAGTCGGCGACACGGTCGAGATTCAGGCGTGCACGCAGTCTCCGTACATGGATCGCAATGACATCGCGAAGATTCTCGGCATTGCGCCAGAGAAGGTGCGAATCATTCCCACGGCTGTCGGTGGAGGATTCGGGTCCAAGCTGGATCTTTCCGTTCAGCCGTTTCTCGCGCTCGCGGCATGGAAGTTGAACCGCACTGTAAGGATGGCTTATTCGCGGACGGAATCGATTGTCTCGACGACGAAGAGGCATCCGGCGCGAATGAAGTTGCGAGCCGGAGCCTCCCGCGATGGCAAATTGATAGCGCTCGATTTTGCCGCGGATTTCAATACCGGCGCTTACTCTTCGTGGGGTCCCACCGTAGCCGGGCGTGTGCCGGTGCATGCCTCCGGCCCGTACTACGTTCCTCATTACCGCGCACTGACCCGGGCCGTGCACACCAATGTGGTTCCCGCGGGAGCGTTTCGCGGGTTCGGAGTTCCACAGGCGGCAATCGCACAGGAGCAACTGTACGACGACCTCGCCGACAAAATCGGAATGGACCGTCTGGAGTTCCGGATTCTGAATGCCCTCGAAAACCAGACTCCCACGGTTACTGGGCAGGTGCTTGGAGAGGGAGTTGGAGTTCGCGCGTGCTTCGAGGCGCTGCGGCCTAAGTGGACGGACGCTCGATCGCGGTCGCTAGAATTCAACCGCAGGCAAGATGGGCCGCTGCGTCGAGGCGTTGGCATTGCCGGGATGTGGTACGGGTGTGGCAATACGTCGTTGCCGAACCCGTCAACGGTTCGCATAGGGTTGAAGCGCGACGGGCGCATCTCGCTGCATCAAGGCGCGGTCGACATCGGACAAGGCTCGAACACAATCGTGACGCAGATCTGCGCCGACGCAGTGGGCGCCCCGATCTCGCAGCTCGATCTCGTCTCGGGAGACACAGCGATCACTCCCGACTGTGGCAAGACTTCGGCCTCGCGCCAGACGTTCGTCACTGGCAAAGCGGCGCACATGGCGGGAAACAAGTTGCGCGAGGAGATTCTGACGCTGGGCGGCGCATGCAAGTGTGGCGAAATTCAATTCAGTGACTCCGGAATCATCGTTATTGAGAACGGCAACGCTAAGACGCTAGATATACATGCCATGCCGCTCGATCAGCATGGATACGTGATCACCTGCGAGGCGACATTCGATCCGCCGATCACTCCGCTCGACGAAAATGGGCAAGGGACACCCTATGCCGTTTTCGGATTCGGCGCTCATATGGCTGAACTTGAAGTCGACCTCGAACTTGGTATGGTTCGTGTATTGAAGATCATCGCCGCGCACGATGTCGGCCGAGCCATCAATCCCACTCTCATTGAAGGCCAAATCGAAGGTGGCGTCGCGCAAGGAATTGGCATGGCGCTCATGGAAGAATTCTTTCCGGGCAAAGGCGAGAACCTGCACGACTATCTGATTCCCTCAGCCGGGGATATACCGCCGATCGAATCAATACTGATCGAAGTTCCCTCGCCCATTGGTCCATTCGGTGCGAAAGGAATTGGCGAGCAGGCTGTCATTCCTACAGCGCCGGCAATTCTCAACGCGATTCACGACGCAACAGGAGTGCGCATTCACAGAGTGCCCGCGACTCCCGACCGAGTACGCGCAGCCATTCTCGGCAAGAACAGCGGAGGCGCGCGTGGCTGACGACGCGATCCGCTGCGACGCTTGTCCCGTGCTCTGCTACATCAAGCCTGGACGCACTGGATCCTGCGACCGCTACGGCAATCATGAAGGCAAGTTAGTGCGACTCGATCCGCACGTCGTGCTCGACCGCGCTTTAGAGCGCGGCGAATCTGTCGTTCCTTTCCTCGAACGCAATCGGGACTGGGACGGCACGCTCGTCAGCCATAACGATACGTTCGTGACGGCTATTGGCGCAGGCACGACTTATCCCGACTACAAGCCCGCGCCGTTCATCATCTCGTCGCAAGTCGACGGCGTCGACATGGTCACGGTTGTCACTGAAGGGATTTTCAGCTACTGCGGCGTGAAGGTGAAGATCGATACCGACCGCCATCTCGGGGCGGAATGCAGCACGGTGCGTTCGCACGGCGAAGCCGTCGGGCATGTCACCACCAGCGAGTATGGCTCCCAGATGCTGTCGCTCGGCGGCGTGCGCCACCTGACGGGGGGCAGCCGGCAGGAAGGCACGGCTACCTGTGATGCATTGCTCAGGCTCTGCAACGGAAAGCCCGTTGACCTGACGATCGACGATGGTGCGAAGGTTGTTGTTCAGGCAGGCACGGCACCAATTGTCGATGGAGTGCAGGAAGAGCGAATGCGCGTGGGTTGCGGCTCTGCGACCATAGGAATGTTTGCCAAGCAGTGGTTCGGTAAGGTGGACGAGGTGGTCGTGGTGGATGATCACATCACCGGCGTGCTCTCCGAACACCAGGCGGGAAAACTGCTCGGAGTGTCCGAGACTGGAATCAAGCTGAAGGGAAGACGATCCACTCCGGGCCGCTATTTCCAGGTTGCGGAACCTGGAACTTCGTGGGGCGGCACGAACATCGACGATCCTTTATCTATTCTCGGCAAGTTCAATGCGAAGAAGGCGTGGCCGGGATTGCGTTTGCTTATGGTCAGCACGACGGGGGAGCACTTCGCGTATTTCGAGCTGGACGAAGACTTGAAGCCGAACGAGCGGGAGCTACCTGCCCATCTCCGCGAGTCCGTGGCCCGCATAAAAGAGAATTGCGAGCCTGCACTGTGCACCGTGCTATTCATGGGCGGAGCAGGCGGCTCGCTGCGCGCAGGAGTTACGGAAAATCCTGTCAGGCTCACCAACTCGGTGCGCGACGCTCTCACTCGCGTGACCTGCGGCGGTGCTCCTGTTTACATTTGGCCAGGCGGTGGTATCACGTTCATGGCCGACGTAACGCGGATGCCGCAAAACGCCTTTGGCTACGTGCCGACTCCCGCGCTCGTGGCCCCCATTGAATTCACGTTGAAACTGAGCGATTATGCCCAACTGGGCGGATACCTCGAGAATGTCCGGCCGCTGGGTTCGATCGTTGCGGAATCCGAGAAACGACACCGGGTGACTGCGCACAGCGATAATCCATGGCCGTTACAATCGCAAGCACTGACGAAGAGAAAATGAGCCGACGCGCACATATCCGCCTGCTGCCCGATGGCCGCCACTTGCACCTGCAGGATGGGCCCATCGACATGATCTTGGAAGCATTCGGCGAGGCCTCTGAAGTTGCGCAAGCCTATTGCGCTGCCACGGCACGGTTTGAGACTGTACTCGACGAACTCTGCGCCGATCTCGTTTATCTTCGTCAGCCATGCTGCACAGAGGAGGCATGGCCGGGCGGCTCTGTTGCGCGGCGCATGACCGCTGCTGTTATGCCCTATGCCGCTGAATATTTCGTCACGCCCATGGCCGCCGTTGCAGGTGCAGTCGCAGAAGAGATTCTGGCTAGCATGGTTGCTGCGTCCAATCTTTCTCGCGCTTACGTGAATGATGGCGGAGACATCGCATTCCATCTTTCCGACGAGGAGAAATTCGTCATCGGAATGGTGGATCGGCCAGATCGTCCGTCGCTTTTCGGAACTACAATTGTGAGCGCCTCGGATTTGGTTCGCGGAATCGCGACGAGCGGATGGCGAGGACGCAGCTTCTCTCTGGGGATTGCCGATGCGGTGACCGTGCTGGCCGATCGCGCTGCCGCTGCCGATGCCGCCGCGACCATCATCGCCAATGCGGTTAACTTGCCTGGACATCCGGCGATTGTGTGCGTTCCCGCATGCGATCTTGCACCCGACAGTGATCTCGGCGACCGACTGGTGACGCAACAAGTGGGCGCGCTAAGCTCTGCCGAGATCGACGAGGCACTGGCTTCTGGAGTCGCTACCGCCGAAAAGCTCGTGCGCATCGGTCTGATCCGTGCCGCGGCGTTGAATCTTCAGGGCGTGACCCGAGTCGCCGGAATGCAGCCGGCCAGTTTGGCGTCGACCCTGTCTGATGAAAGGGTTCTGGTGCATGCCTGAGGTCACCATTCGCAAGAAACTGATTTGTGTCGAGGAGATTTTCCATGAAGGCGGCCCGGTTGCTGACCAACCCCTACGTAGAGCCGCAGCGCTGACGGTAATTCGCAATCCATTTGCGGGATCGTACGTCACCAAGATCGAAGGATTCATGGATGATCTGAAGCCACTGGGTCTGCAAATGGCGCGCGAATTAGTAAAGGCGCTCGGGGGCGATCCGGCAGGAGTCGAGGGTTACGGAAAGGGCGCGATCGTCGGTTCTGCTGGCGAACTCGAGCACGGCGCTCTCTGGCACGTTCCCGGCGGATATGCTATGCGCGAAGTTCTCGGCGGAGCCAAGGCCATCGTCGCTTCGACAAAGAAAGTTGGAGGCCCGGGCGCGCGCCTTGACGTTCCCATCACGCATATCAATGCGTCCTATGTGCGCAGCCATTTCGATGCCATGGAAGTCGGGATCAATGATGCTCCTCGCGCAGACGAAATTCTGCTCGCTCTCGTCATGACCACCGGCCCTCGCGTTCACGCGCGCGTCGGCGGGCTCAAGGCATCAGAGATCAAGGGCGAAGACGGCCTCAGGTGAAAGGCAAGACATGCAAGCGAAGATTCGGAAGATTGTGACGTTGGTAGAAGAGACGCAGCGCGAAATGGGCCGCGAAGTATCGCCACTGGCGCGGAAGTGCGCTGCAGTCGCGGTGATCGAGAATCCCTGCGCGGGAAAGTATGTCGAAGATCTTTCGGAGTTGATGACCATCGGGGAAGAACTTGGCGAATTGCTGACTTCGCGTGCAATAGCTGCTCTCGGAATTTCCGGAACATCGGCGGAGAGTTATGGCAAGGCTGCGGCTGTGGGCGAGAACGGCGAGTTGGAGCATGCTGCGGCGATTCTGCATCCCAAACTCGGCACGCCCGTGCGGCGTGTCCTGGGCAAGGGAGCAGCGCTGATTCCGTCGTCAAAAAAGCGCGGAGGACTTGGGGTGGTGCTTGACATCCCCTTAGGCCACAAAGATGCGGCATTCGTGCGCAGCCATTTTGATGCCATGGAAGTTCGCTTGAACGATGCTCCGCGTGCAAATGAAATCATGGTGGCAGTCGCCGTGACCGACAGCGGTCGTCCATTGGCACGCGTCGGCGGGCTCACGAAAGATCAGATAAAAGGCGAAGACGGCCTGCATTAGTGTGCGGCAGGTGCTCGCATCAGAAACGAAATATCACCCATTTTGTACAACATCTTTCCTTCGGGTTCCGGCGTGCCCGGCACCTTGCCTGAGCGTACCGCAGCGAAAGCCAACACAAGATGCGTCAGCGAAGTTGGCGGTGCGATCGGAACATTATGCGCGCCCAGCACGAGTTTGACATCGGGCGCGAGAGCGTTGAGACGGCTGATCGAGGCGGCGTAGGCCTTGAAATCGGTTTCGGGACGATAAAGCCAGATCGGCCCCGGATAATAAGTATCCCCGGTGAACAGAAGACCGTTACCCCGATCCAATAACGAGATAGCATCTGGTGTGTGGCCGGGTGTGGAGATTACCTCGACGCTGCGGTTCCCAAGCCCGATCTTTTCGCCGTCACGAATATAACCAGCGATTTTCCAGGGTCGGGTCGAGTACGACTTCGCATCGAATCCCTTTGGCAAATCGCCGCAAAGTTGGCCGGACGCAATCTCGGCCTGCGCGTCTTCCCAGGAGCCCTTAGCATTTTTCCGGGTGAAGTCCGTGTCCATTCCGTATACCGTATCGAACTGCCAGTTTCCCCCGACGTGATCGTCGTGTGTGTGCGAGTTCAGCACAAGCACCGGCAGCTTGGTCAATTCCTCGGTAATCTTTTTGATGTCACTGATGCCCATACCGGTGTCGAAGAGGATCGCCCGACTATCGCCGGTGATCAGATACGCGATCGTTTCCTCAGACTGATGCGGTTCATAGATCGCGAAGACGCCCGGGGCGGGTTTGTATACCTCGAACCATGCATCGCTAACTTTGACTCGTTCGATCGACCTGTACTGAGGACGCGGGAGCGCGCGGCACCATTCGGGAATGGAATTCTGCGCGATTAGAGGGGAAGCAATACACACAAGCAGAAGTAGCATTCTACGCACGCATCACCTCCGGAACTCGCGTAGCCGGCGGAGTGTTGCGGCTCCGCTGGATGCTAATGTTCCCATCCGTGATCACCATCCCGACTCCAGGCAAATCTCCCTTTTGAATGCTGTCGAGGAGATTTTTGCCGGAGGACTGCTGAGCAGTGTCAAGAAGGACGAAGTTCGCCTCGCGCCCCCGCGCGATCAATCCGCAATCCAGGCTGCGCATTTTCGCCGTGTTACCCGTTGCCATACAGATCGCCTGCTCCGCGGGAATTTCGCCCAGGGATGAGAGCATCGAAATCATCCGCAGGATTCCGAGAGGCTGAACTCCCGATCCCGCAGGAGAGTCCGTTCCGAGGATCACCCGATGCAGTTGCTTCAGTTCCTTCGCTGTTCGCAGCGCAAGTAATCCTGCTCGTTCGTTGCCGTTGTGCACGATCTCGAGCGCGCGCGGCGAACGCTCGCATAACGCGACGATTTGCTCGTCCGGCAGCGCCGTGTGTCCGCCGTTTACGTGCCCGATGACGTCGGCATCGGTTTCGAGCACCATATCTTTGTCGATCAAACTTGATCCAGGAATTGACGGTCCCCCCGTGTGGATCGTGCTCTGAATACCGTATTTCCGCGCCCATCCCACCATGCGTCGCCCGGTAGTGCCGTCTTTCACGCTGCCGAGTCCGACTTCGCCGAGAAACTTCACGCCCGCGGCTGCGAGTTCTTTGAAATCATCCTCGATCATGCCTTGCTCGAGAACGGGCGCGCCTGCATAAATCTTCACTCCTCCCGGGCGAAACGCCTGGAAAGCCCGCTGTGCGAAGATTGCCATTGCTTTCAGCCCGACGATATCTTTCGGGCGTCCGGGTGTGTGTACCTCTCCCGCCGAAACCATAGTCGTGACGCCGCCGTGCAGGCAACTGTCAATCCAGCCAAGCTGGTTCTGCCGGGGCGTCCAGTCGCCGCATACCGGATGCACATGGCTGTCGATCAGGCCCGGGGCGAGTGCCGTGCCTTTGGCGTCGATCGTGACTGTGGCTCCGGTAGTATCTACATCCTTCGCCTTGCCGACCGACTCAATCACGCCGCCCAGCGCGACCACTGTGTCGGCGTCGAGTATTGGGCTATCGAGATCTCCGCTCAGAAGAAGGCCGATATTGCGGATGACGAGCTTGCTGGTAGTCGCAGGAATTGTCGCATCGTGGCTCATGATTTGTTTCCGGGAAGTTGCTTTCGGGTCCACAAATCATACGCGATGCGGAACGGCTGTAGATTGCAGATTTTAGATCTCAGATCTAGAGGATTAGGAGCGTGCACGAAGTACCAATGAAAATCTGCAAGTTAAGGTCTTCAGTTTGCAATCTTGAATCTTCAATCTCCAATCTGAATATTAGCTGTCGCCAGTTGTCATCACAAAAGTCTTGATGCTAGGCTCGGGCCTTCTGAATCTAAGGAGGGTCATGGTTTCACGAGACTTCGTTTTTTGGGAAGTAGATGTGCAGCGCGATTTCATGCTCCCCGGTGGCAATCTCTACGTCCCGGGAGCCGAGAAGTTGCTGCCCAACATCAAACGCCTGACCGACGCGGCGCGCGAAGGCAAGGTCTTTCTCGTTTCTCACGGAGACTTCCACAGTGCGAATGATCCCGAATTCAAGGTTTTCCCTCCACATTGCGTAAAGGGAACACCCGGGGCAGACCTCATTCCTGAGGCGATGACCGACAGCGTGCTGCGTGTGCCGAACGATCCCGCAGCGAAGATTCCTGAGGATTTGTCGAGCTATAAACAAATCCTGCTGGAGAAACAAACGTTGAGCATCTTCGAAACGCGGCACATCGATGAACTGGTGCGCCGTCTCGGTGACAGGCCCGAGTACGTTGTCTTCGGCGTGGTCACGGAATATTGCGTGAGTTTTGCCGTGAAGGGTCTGCTGGAGCGCGGCAGGCGCGTAGCGGTGGTGCAGGATGCAATCGAGACGCTGAAGCCGGAAGAGGGACGCAATACAGTCGCGGAATTCCAGAGGCTCGGGGCCAGGATTACTACAACAGATCAGGCTCTCGCGGCACTCCCGTCGCTGAGAGCCTGATTGAATGCCAGTTTAGTGATGATCCCGATCGTGGTCGCGATCATGATCACGGTCGCGGTCGCCGTGGTTGTGGCGCCAAGTCCAGTATTCCTTCTGTTCCTCGGCACGAAGTTTTCTGAAATCACGATGCGAATTGCGCCGCGTCTCCCGGGTCCAATCGCGATAATAGACTTCCTCATGCGCGTTCCATTCGTGATAATCCGTATAGTACGGGTCGTACGCACGATAGTAGTGATGCTCCCCGCATGCGATCCCCGCGACAGAGGACGCCAGCGCCAATGCGAGCAACACTGAATTCAACCGGTGCAAACCACGGGTCATCTTCTTCTCCTTGAATTTACGAACACGTCTGAATACTCTTAGTTGCATTTCGCGTGGATTTCGGTTTTCGCCGGATCGGCGAAACGCCGGTCAGTGCGAGATTCAGGTGCCCTGCGTTTGCTTCCGAATCATGTTTCTTTTTCTTTCGAAACCTTTTCAAACGGGACGCTATGTAATAGACTACCTTGTCCTTTGCGGAGGCAGTCGTGAGCGATCCCCTGGCGCAATTGTTGCAGCTTTCCGAGCACGAAAAAGTCGAGCGCGGACTCCTCCATACGCCGCGGGAAATCGCGCAGCAGCCGGAAACTTGGCTGACCACTTACAACCGCTGCACCAACAATGCAAGGGAATTGAAGGACGTGCTTCGGCAGGCGGGAGTCGGCAGGGGCAGCACGTCATCTCCCACGGTGTATCTTGTGGGCGCTGGTACATCGGACTATACGGGACGCGCTCTTGCGCCGATGCTTCGGCGACGGTGGGGATGCGAAGTATGGCCGCTTCCGAGCACAACCGTGCTTACTGATTTCGAAGACTACCATCATGCGGGAAAAGAATATGTATGGATTTCATTTTCGCGATCGGGGCAGAGTCCTGAAGGTGTTGCGCTTCTGGAGCGCGCGCTCGAGCGCTGCAAGCACATACGACATATCGTGATTACCTGCAATCCGGAGGGCCCGATGGCGCAGGTCTGCGCCAGGCATTCCGATCGCGCTTACGCGCTGGTTCTCGATGACGCCGTGAATGATCGTGGGCTGGCCATGACGAGTTCCTTTACGAACATGTTGCTGGCGGGGCAGTGCGTTGCGCATCTGGAGGATATCGAGCAGTTTGGCGTGGTCGTGCAGAAACTCTGCGCTGCGGGCAAGGCGTTTCTTCCCGATGCAGCGGAAACTGCCGCCGAAGTGACAACCCTCGGGTGCATGAGGGCATGCTTTGTTGGATCGGGCTCGCTGCGCGCTGTGGCCGATGAATGTGCGCTTAAGGTGGTAGAGCTGAGTTCAGGGAGAGTCACGACATTGGCGGAAACTCCGCTGGGCTTGCGGCACGGGCCATTGTCAAGTGTGGATGTGCAGACTCTGTTCACGGCATTTCTGTCGAGCGAGCCGCGGCGACGCGGATATGAGTTAGACCTGCTGAAAGAAATCGACCGCAAGCGGCTGGGCCGAGTGCGGCTGGTGGTGACAACGGGAGACGGTGGCGACGTCGCAGATCTGGCGGATTGCCGCTTGACGCTTTCGCTGCCCACGAACTTCGACGACTACTGTCGTCCTGTGCTCGATGTGATGTTGGGACAACTGCTCGGGCTGTTCGCTTCGATGCGCTGCGGATTGAGACCGGATCAACCGAGTCCGAGCGGAGCGATCACTCGCGTCGTGCAGCCGATTCAGTTGTATTCGTAATGGAATTCATTCTGCCGGATGCCCGACTTCGTCCGCGTGTGGAACGATCTGCTGGTAAATGAGATTCGGCACTTCGCCGTTCCAGTGACCCGCGGTTTTCGCGTAGCCGACAATTCCGAAAAAGAGTAATGCGATCCCAATCGCGATTGCCCATGGCGGCATGCGGCCTTCGTGCGGCGCCTTGGTCCATTGTGGAAGGGAGATGTCGAGCGCGCGTTCCGCCGGACACACCGCAACACACTCCAGACATCCTGTGCACTCGGCTGATTTGATCGTGATCAGTCTATCGACGGGCAAGTTCGAAGGGCAGGCCTTCGCGCACTTCGCGCAGTCGATGCATGTGCTCTCGGTCCTTCGAATGCGAAGTGGGCTCAGCAGGGAAGCAAGGCCGAGCAGAGCGCCATAGGCGCACAGGTAGCGGCACCAGAAATTCTGGATCAGCAGCGAAGCGATGACCAGGATTCCGAGAACGATCGCAGCGGTCTCGCCGAGGTAGCGAAAGAAATTCAGCATGCGGACATCGGCGATCAGGCCGTAGGGGCTGCGCATGAACTGATCAATCGCTTCAGCCGGCATATTTGCAACAGCCCAGACGAAGAATGCCAGCAGCAGATATTTCAGACCGCGCAGAGGAATGTCGGTCCAGCGCGGGAGGTGGAAGTTGCGGCGGAATATCTGGCGGCCTGCGCGCCAGAGGTATTCCGAAACGGTCCCGACCGGGCAGAGCCAACTGCAGAACGCCTTGCGAAACAGAAATGCGATTGCGACAAACGTGATGAGCAGGAACATCGCTGCGGGATGAATCACCGGCACGTGTCCGGTCGTGAACCAATATTTCGTGTTCATCAATCCGGCGATCGGAAGCCAGCCTTCGACGCCCGCGGGACGGGCGCGACCTAGACTGGCAGTCCCGGATTCGAAGTAGCGAACCCAGAGATAGAATTTCGCGCCCACCCAGAGATTCAGCAGCAAGAATGCAGTCTGAAATCCGCGCCGAAGTTGCTGAGAATGGTCAGCGTTCACGCGCCGGACGAGCTTCTTGCGCGGAGTTTTCGGCGCAGAGTTCGCGGCGGGAGGAGTATCGCTGGTTTCGCGCGAGACTCTCCCGGCGGATGATTCGACTTGGGGCAGAGTTGCCACTTATCAACTCCGCCTAGTGTTTTGCCGCGTGCGGGTTGACCGGTTCGTAGGGACAGAACGGGTCCGTGCCGAGCGGATCGCCGGTGTAGGCGAAGGCGCGGGCGCGGGATCCTCCGCAGATGTGGCTGTATTCGCAGGCGCCGCACTTGCCGTGGAACTGATCGGGGGAGTGCAGTCCGCGGAAGACTTCGGAGTTGCGATAGATGTCGACCAGCGAGTCCTTGCGTACATTGCCGCAATGCAGCGGCAGAAATCCCGACGGATAAATCTCTCCGAGGTTCGAGACGAAGACGATGCCGTGTCCATCGCGGACCTGGAAGCCCTTGTAGACGGAGGTAGCCTTCATGTCGGGCCTGGCCATTCCCGAGCCCCGCATCATGTCGATGGCGATGCGGCGGTACGACGGAGCTTCCGTGGTCTTCACGGCGAAGGGCGAGTGCTGCGAAAGCTCAAACACCCACTTCATGATGCGTTCGCCTTCTGCGGGCGAGACCTCGTTGAGGGCCTTGCCGCGTCCGACCGAGATCAGCATGAACAAGCTCCAACGCATGACAGGGAATTCGCGGCAGAGCAGGTCGTAGATCGCGGGCAGATCGGCGGCGGTCTCTTCGGAGACGAGCGTGTTGACCTGGATCGGCAGCTCGAGGCGTCCGCAATGACGGGCGGCTTCCATGGTGTGCTCGAAGGTTCCGGCGACGGCGCGGATCGCATCATGCTTTTCGGCGCAAGATCCGTCGAGGCTCAGGCCGAGACTCTGGATTCCATGCGCCTTCAGCTTCGTGATCGCGTCATTGGTCAGTTCGGGCGTCGCGCTGGGAGTGATCGAGACTTCGAGTCCAAGACCATTCGCGTAGTCGATCAGCTCGTAGATATCTTTGCGGCTGAGCGGATCGCCTCCCGTAAGGATGAGGTGAGGCAGCGGATCGCCGAAGTCAACCAACTGGCGCAGGAATCGCTTGCTCTCTTCGGTACTGAGTTCGAAGGGATTGGCGGTGGGCATGGCCTCGGCGCGGCAGTGCTTGCAGGCGAGGCCGCAGGCCTGGGTCATCTCCCAGTACACCAGCATAGGATTCTTGGAAAAGTCACGAGCCTGCATCATGCGGCTCATGCTTGGAGTAGTCCCAGCAACTACCATGATTTCCCCCTAACGACTAGCTATGAAAGAACACCCACAGTCAAATTCAGGTTACTTTCGGGGGCGGGGAAATGGCTGTGATTTCAATCACAGGGTAGAGTGATGAACTTCTCAAAAGCGGTGGTGAGTGGACAGCGGTTCGGCGTGCGATCGTTTGCTGAGATGGTGCGCGTGTTTTTGTACCGCAACTCTCAAAATCTTGATTGCAAATAACTTAGATGGCACCGATCTGCACTTGTGCTCGCAAAATCTTGAGGTTAAAAGACTTACACGCAAAATCTTGCCGAATAAGTACTTAGCTGCTGGCCTGCTGGCCTGGAGATCTGCGCCACGCCTTTTCGCTGTGCGATGATCGGATTTCGGCCGGTTCCGCTGGTAGTGGTTGCTGACATGAGGTGCGTGTTTTTGGACCGCAACACTCAAAATCTTGATTTCAAAGAACTTAGTTGGCGCCGATCTGCATTTTTCCTCGCAAAATCTTGAGCCGCTGAGACTTACACGCAAAATCTTGCGAAATAAACACTTAGCTGCGGGCCTGGAGATCTGCGCCACGCCTTTTGGCTGTCGCGATGATCGGACGTCCGGGCTGTGGAGCGCAAGGGCAGATGTCACAAGCGGGAGCGTTTACCTGTGGAAAAGCCGGGAGGTGACGGGACTTCAAGGTGAATGACCCGGCGCAGTATTGTTCGGCAACTCGAAATTCCGGCCGATGCCGCCCAGAATGAGGCTGCCGGGGCAGCTTCAAATTCAAAATCCCATGATGCACGCGCCTGGAATGCCCAGACTTCGAACTCCACGAAGTCTGGGGCACCCATTCGGTGGTAGCGTTGACAAGTTCGGGCCAGCCCCCCAGACCCCTACTTTGGCAGCAGGGCGTTGAGAGCCTTGAATGCCCTCTCGAAGCGGTCGAGCGTCTCGCCTGCTATTTGGGGGGAGAGGTTACCGATGTTCTCAATGAGGTACCGTGCTGGCCTGTAGTGATTGAACGTGCCTCTACTTAGGGGTACCTTGCTGAGATACTCTTCGATTGCCACCAGAACTCGTGGGTGGGACGGATTCAGCTTGCTAAGATCTAGCGCGTTAGAAAGTTCGCTAGCGAACTCCTGATTGACTAGTCCGATATAGAAGTCCCTTTCGAACATGTCCTCAA
>Ga0136846_1215637_pt1 | contig 18735 bp, 20 predicted proteins | sample HopSoiMetagenom2_FD_96841 | JGI IMG/M metagenome (GOLD analysis project Ga0136846, IMG submission 96841) | Grasslands soil microbial communities from Hopland, California, USA - 2 Assembly 2016 (version 4) | ecosystem: Environmental > Terrestrial > Soil > Grasslands | place: USA: Hopland...
CGGAGGCGATCGATGACCGGCAACGGCGGGCGGCGCGCGCAACACCTGACACCTGAGGAGAGAGCCGCGCTCGGCAAGCAGGCACGCGCGACGGCGCCCCGGGGGAGCCACGCCGACTGGTCTCCTTCGTCCGACCGCCGCGGCCCGGTCGAGATCCTCGAGGAGCAAGCCACATCGCGCGTGCAGGAGCTCGTGCCTATCCGATACGGGCGGATGCTCGTGTCGCCCTTCACCTTCTATAGAGGAGCTGCGGCCATCATGGCCGCCGACCTCGCCCCCGCTCCCCGCTCGGGCATCACGGCCCAGCTCTGCGGCGACGCGCACCTGTCGAACTTCGGCCTGTTCGGTTCGCCGGAACGCGAGCTCGTGTTCGACATCAACGACTTCGACGAGACCACGCCCGGCCCGTGGGAGTGGGATGTGAAGCGCCTGCTCGCCAGCTTCGCGATCGCGGGGCGCAACAACGGGTTCACCGACGCTGAACGCACCGAGGTGGCGCTGGCGGCGGTGGGGCGATACCGAACGGCGATGTGGGAGTACGCCGGCATGGGCAACCTCGAGGTGTGGTACGCGAAGCTCGCGGTGCAGGACGGTCTTCCGCAGCTGCGGGCGGCGCTCGACCGCAAGACCGCGAAGGCCGCTGAGCGGACCGTCGAGAAGGCGAAGACGCGGGACAGCCTGCAGGCGTTCGACAAGCTCACGCACGAGGTCGACGGCGAGCGCCGGATCATCAGCGACCCGCCGTTGGTCGTCCCGATCGAGGAGCTCGTCTCCGCGGACGAGGCGACTCGCTTCTCCGAGGCGTCGCACGAGCTCCTTCGTACTTACCGGCGCACGCTCCTGGGCGACCGCCGGCACCTGCTCGAGGACTTCCGATACACCCACATCGCTCGCAAGATCGTCGGCGTCGGCAGCGTTGGGACGCGCGCGTGGATCATCCTGATGCTCGGCCGCGACGGCGGCGACCCGCTGTTCCTGCAGGCGAAGGAGGCGCAGGCGTCGGTCCTCGAGCCTTACGTCGGGAAGAGCCGTTACACGAACGAGGGCCAGCGCGTGGTCGAGGGGCAACGCCTGATGCAGGCTGCGAGCGACATCTTCCTCGGGTGGGAGCGGACCCCCGGGATGGACGGGGTCACCCGCGACTTCTACATCCGCCAGCTCAGGGACTGGAAGGGGTCCTGGGCACCCGAAAGCATGACGCCGAGCGCGATGACGTTCTACGGGCAGGTCTGCGCCCAAGCGCTCGCGCGCGCTCACGCTCGCTCGGGCGACCGGATCGCGATCGCCTCGTACCTCGGGAAGGGCGACTCGTTCGACCGGGCGATCGCGACGTTCGCGGAGCGATACGCCGATCAGAACGAAAGGGACCACGCCGCGCTACAGGCGGCCGCGGACGAGGGACGCATCCCGGTCGAGTCCGGCGTCTGATCGAGGCTCACTCGAACAAGGATCGGTTGTCCTGGGACCACCGGACCCGGTTCGCCAGCTCGTCCAAGACACCCTCGCGCACCCACGTGCGCTGCGGCTCGTAGCCGCGCGCGGCGAGCGTTCGCACGCGATGGATGTCAAGCCGCTGTCGCTCGATCACCGCGTCCACGAGCCCGTCCGTTCCGGCCATGCCGTACGCCTCGGCGAAGATCTCGATGCGCCGTCGTCGGTCCGGCGGCTCGGGATACGCCTGCCACTTGACCGACTCTTCGTCGTCACGGAACGGGGTCACGTACTCCAACGCATAGGCGACGTCCGACATCGGATCGCCCGGCCCGGCGAAGTCGAAGTCGAGCAGACCGACCGGTTCCGCGCCGTGCCAGACAACGTTCCATGGACCGAAGTCGCCATGGCAGATGACCTCGCGCGGACCCGCACCGCCGCTCCGGAACGCCCACGGCGCGCGGAGGGAAGGCGGCTCGAACCCGACCGTCGCTTCGTGGTACCTGCGAAGGAACCGAGCGAACGTTCGAAGGCCGCCGTCGGGGACGATCTTGGCCCAGCCGGCCGGGCCGGACTCTCCGGGGATGAAGCTGAGCGTCTCGACGCCGTCGGCGATCCCGATCGGTCGGGGAACCGCATCGAACCCGTTGGCGGTCAGATACCGCAGAAGCGCCTGGATGGTTGGGGTCCACGGGTACGCCGGTCGAACGACCTGGTCCAGACCCACCGAGACGCGATCCGAACCGGGAGAGAATGAGGCCGACATGCGCGTCGCACCGTACCTCTGTTCGATCGCCGTTCTTCTGACGGCGTGCACGACCGGGACCTCGACGAGCGCGACCTCGACGGTGTCGGCTCCTCCGACGTCGGTCTCATCGTCCCCGAGCGCGACGACGACACCCACGCCGTCGCCGTCTAATGAGCCGCTCACGTTGGACGTTCCGCAGCCGTCCAACCTGGTCGCCGGCTACGGTTCGCTCTGGGCGCGCAGCGGAAGCTCGCTCTGGCAGATCTCACCGCAAGGGACCGTCGAGGCGAGGATCAACAACGTCTTCGCGGACAAGGTCGATGCGGTGGATCCTCAGAACCTCGTCGTCGGACTGGGCTCAGTCTGGACCATCCAACCGAGAGCCGTGCTACGGATCGATCCCTCGAAGGGGCGCGTCGTTGCGCGCGTTGAGACGGCACGGGGCTGCGATCAGATCGTGACCGGGCCCGGCAACATGTTCGTCGGGTGCCGTGACTCGCGCCTGTTCCGGATCGACGCGGCGACGAACAAGGCAAGCATCGTGACTACGACCGGCGTGAGCCCGATCGGCATCGCGTACGGCCACGGTTCGGTGTGGTGGATCAACGCCTCCGAAGCCGGCAACGTGTCGAACATCGACCCCTCCAGCGGATCTGTGACCGAACTCTCGGCGCCGTACGCCAGGTTCGCAGTGCCCACCGACGAACGCGTCTGGTTCATCGACACCAACGGGAACGCCTTCTGGATCGATCCGAGCAGCCGTCGCGCGAGCCACCCAGTCAACAAGTCGCGAGTCGCGCTCGGAGCGACGTCCAACCACGGAACGGTGTTCATCAACGATGGCGACCTCGTGGGATTCGATGCGGACACCGGCGCCGTCACGCGCCGCGCAGACGTGTCCGGTCGGCAGAACTTCCGGGCCGTCGCTGGCGTCGCCGTCCTGGGCTCGAACATCTGGCTCGTCGACCCGAAGGGCGAGCGGATCGTTGCCGTCCCTCGCTGAGATGCGATCCACGCACAAGCCCGCGGATGCGCTCGAGCTCTTCGGAGATCTCCGGAACTGGTGGATCGCGGGAGGATGGGCGATCGATCTCTGGCTCGGGCGAACGACCCGGGACCACGCCGACCTCGACGTCGCGACGCTGCGGAGCGATCAGCGCGCGTTCTGGGAGCGGCTCGAAGAGTGGGATCTCCACCTCGGAACCGCCCCCGACGTCGTCGAACCATGGTCCGGTCGCGACATCGTCCCGCCGCCGCTGCACGCTGTCTGGTGCCGGCCGACGCCGGAGAGCCCGTGGGCGTTCGAGCTCCTGCTCAACGACTCGGACGAGTCGGACTGGCTGTTCCGCCGCGACCCCGCCGTCCGCATGCCGCTCGCCACGATCGGACGAAGGTCACCCGAAGGCATCCCCTACCTCGCGCCGGAGATCGTGCTGCTCTACAAGGCCAAGAACGTCAGGGACCACGACATCCAGGATTTCGACACCGCGCTCCCCTCGTTGGACCCAGGCAGACGCGCGTGGCTGCGTGATGGGATCGCGCTCGTGCATCCCGGCCACCCGTGGTTGGAACGGCTCGGGTAGGGTCGGCGGATGGACGATCGTCTGCGCTCGCTATGGGATTTCGACGACCTCGATACGAGTGAGAAGCGTCTCCGCGAGCAGCTCGAACACGAAACGGGCGGCGCCGGCAAGGCCGAGGTGCTCACGCAACTGGCCCGTGTCGAAGGCTTGCGGGATCGCTTCGAGGAGGGAGAACGGTTGATCGAGGAGGCCGAGGCGCTGGCCGGTGACGACCGGACGGCGAAGGCGCGGATCGATCTCGAGCGGGGGCGGTTACGTCGCTCCGGCGGCGACCCCGACGCCGCCCGTCCGCTGTTCGTCTCGGCGTTCGACGTGGCGAGCGACGCGGGACAGACGTTCATCGCTGCCGACGCCGCGCATATGGCCGCGCTCGTCGCCGGCGGCCGCGACGGCTTCATCGAGTGGACGCGCCGCGGGATCGATCTGGCCGAGAGGGATCAAGGGGCCAGCTACTGGCTGGGTCCGCTTTACAACAACCTTGGCTGGGAGTACTACGAGGCGGGCGACTACGAGCAGGCGCTGGACGCGTTCGAACGGCAGGTGGTCGCCCGTGAGCGCGATGCGGACAACCGCCAAGCGCTGGAGATCGCGCGGTATTCGGTCGGCAAGGCGCTCCGCGCGGTCGGCCGGTCCGCCGAGGCGGTCCGCATGCTCGAAGGTTGCGTTGCGTGGGCAGACGGCGAGGGCGCGCCCGACGGCTGGTTCCATGAGGAGCTCGCCGAGGAGTACGCCGCGGTCGGCCGCGATACCGAGGCCGCTGATCAGGCGCGCGCCGCGATCCCGCTGCTCGAACGCGACGACCCCGACTTCGCATCGGACGAGACGCGATCGGCGCGACTCCGGGCGCTCGCGGACTCGAAGAGCTAGCGCGATCGTCAGATCCACGAACCGACGGAGCTACTTGCGTGATGTATACACTCGGCGTATAGTCGCGCACGATGTCGTTCGGGCACACGCTCCTGGGGCTCCTCGAGGAAGGTCCCCAACACGGGTACGAGCTCAAGCACCGGTACGACGAGCACTTCCCCGGGGCCCGACCACTTCCGTTCGGCCAGGTCTACGCGACGCTCGCGCGTCTGCATCGTGACGGACTCGTCGACGTCGCCGCGGTCGAAAGCGGCGCAGGCCCCGATCGCAAGGTTTATGTGATCACGCCGGCCGGCGTCTCAGAGGTCGATCACTGGATCGACGCGCCCACGCCACCTGGGTTCGTCAAGAGCGAGGTGTTCTCCCGGGTGGTGGTGGCTCTCCTTTCGGGACGCGACCCCGATGCGGTCCTCGACGCCCAACGCGCCGCCCACCTCGCGCACATGCGCGATGTCACCGAGCGACGCCGGAACGCGGACCTCGTCGGTGCGATGGCGTGTGACTTCGAGCTCTTCCATCTAGAAGCCGACGTGAAATGGATCCAACACGCCGCGCGGCGGCTCGAGAAGGAACGCACGCGCTCTAGGAAGGGAGCACGATCATGAGCGAACCGCCGAACGGGTCGGCCGCCGAACAGACCGTCGGCCCGTTGCTCGAGGCCGAGGATCTCAGCAAGCACTTCGGCAGCACAGTCGCTCTCGACGGGCTTTCCCTGCGGATCAGCGGCGGCGAAGTCGTCGCCGTGTTGGGTCCGAGCGGCTCGGGCAAGTCAACCCTTCTCCTTTGCCTGGCCGGCGTGTTGCTACCCGACGCCGGCGATGTGCGCTATCGCGGTCGTTCACTCGTCGCGGTCTCTGACACGGTCCGGACAAGGCTTCGACGCGACGAGTTCGGCTTCGTCTTCCAGTTCGGGCAACTGGTGCCCGAGCTCACCGCCGCGGACAACGTCTCGCTTCCCTTACGCCTCGCTGGACTCCGCCGAGGGGATGCCGTCGGTCGCGCCAAAGAGTTCCTCGCGTCGCTCGGCGTCGAGGAGGTCGCCAACAAACGAGCAGGTGAGATGTCGGGTGGGCAAGCCCAACGCGTCGCCGTCGCTCGGGCCCTCGTCACCCGGCCTCGCGTGATCTTCGCGGACGAACCCACCGGGTCGCTGGACTCGACGAACGGGGAGCTCGTGATGGAGCTCCTTGTATCGACCGCGCGCCGCCAGGCCTCAACGGTGGTGATCGTGACGCACGAACCACAGGTCGCTGCCTACGCAGATCGAGAGATCGTCGTCCGCGACGGCCGGCTCGCCCACGACGCCGCGCTCGTATGAATCGGCTCCGTCAGCTCGGCCTGAGCCTCAAACTCGCCACGGCGGGAGGGCGATCTGCGTGGACGCGTCTCGTCCTCGTAGCCACAGGCTTCGCGATCGGATCCGCCCTTCTGCTGGCAGCGGCGAGCATCGCTCCTGGCGTCCACGCGTTGGACGAGCGCCGCGACATCGACGCGACGATCGGCGTCAACCCCAACGCGACCAACGCACTCCGCGTCTGGCGTCTGCCGCAATCGTTCGGCGATCTCGACGTATCAACCAGCGTCGTCGCACCTATCGGGAGAGGCATCGTGCCGCCCGGACTACCGCGCGTCCCAGGACCGGGCGACATCTTCGCGTCCGAGCGGCTCGTTTCGATGTGGCCCACATTGGGTCCCGCGATCGAGCACCGACTCGACGGTCATCTCGCCGGCACGATCGGCCGCGACGGTGTCATCGGTCCCGACAGCCTCACGATCTGGGAAGGCAAGCCGAAGAGCGCGCCCCTTGAGCGACCCGGCTCGTACCGCACAACCTCGTTCGGGTCCCCCGCCTCGGCCACTCCCCTCGACGTCGGATGGATCGTCATGATCGTCGTGGTGGCGAGCACGATCCTCCTTCCGATCTGGCTCTTCGTCGGCACCGTCACGCGGTTGTCCGCCGCGACGCGCGAGGCGCGCTTGGCGGCGGTCCGCTTGGCAGGGGCGACGCAGCGACAGGTGCGGTTCTTCGCAGCGACCGAGGCCGGCGTGGCGGCAGCGCTCGGGACGTGGCTCGGGATCCCCTTGTTCCTCCTGATCCGTCCCGCGTTGGCGGCTGGGCCGATCGGGGGCCTCCACATGTATCCAACCGACCTCGCCCCTCCCTTGGCGATTGCGATCGTGTTCCTGGTCGGGTTGCCGGCGCTGGCGATCGGGATGGCGCTCGCCTCGCTACGGCGGGTCGTGGTCTCGCCACTCGGGGTCTCGCGAGGCGCCAAGCGCTCACATGCCGGATGGCGGTGGGTCATCGTGCTCGGCTTCGGCATCGCCGTGCTGACGTGGAGTGCAAGCAAGCATCGCGACCTGAAGGCATACGGCGACGTCGCGACGTTCGTGCTCGTGGGCGGGAGCCTCGCGGCGATCTGCTTCGGACTGATCGGGACGGCGACATGGTCGGCCTGGGCGATCGCGCACAAGATGGCGGCGTCGGTCCGCACGGTCCCGGCGATGCTCGGATTCCGCCGGCTCGACGCCGATCCTGGTTCGGTAAGCCGGGTCGTCGGCGGTGTGGCGTTGATAATCGCGTTGCTCGGGATCGTGAACTCCGGTCTCATCAGCGCGGAACGATCCGAAGGGCCGCCGCATCTATGGGGCGTTGGACCGATGCTCGGCGAGAACGACGTTGGTGTCGAGCGAGGAACTCATCGGGGCGGCCTTGCCACGCTTCCGGGCGTGCGATCGGTGACGTGGACACACAAGATCCCGTACGGGAGGGAGTCGCCACCAGTGGGCATCGTCGCGACCGACGGCTCTGCGACCACGGTCGAAGCGATCCGCGACAAGCTCGCGTGGAGCAAGGCTGAGGTGCACACGCTGCCGGAATTCTGGGCGCAAGCGAGGGCTGTGAACGATGACTACACCTCGTTCCGCCGGGCAGCGCTCGCGATCACATTTTTCCTGCTGCTCGTGTCGGCTGCGACGATGCTCGTCGCAATGGTGGACTGGCTGATGGAACGCCGGCGGTCGCTCGCCGTGTTGTCCGCCGTCGGTGTATCGAACTCGACGGTGCGGCGGTCGATACTCGTGCAGGTCGCCCTCCCGCTCGTCACGTCGCTGGCATTCGGCGTTGGCGGCGCGCTCCTCATCACGTGGTTGCTCTACACGGCAGTCGAGACACCGGTCGTGTTCGCCACCGGCCAGCTCGCCGGGCTCGTCGTCGCGGTCTGCGCGATCGTTCTCGGCATCACTGCGTTATCGACCCCCTGGCTCCGGATCGCCCGCAACCCGGAGCTCCTGCGCGAAGCCTGAGCTCCGCACGAGATGGCAAAGCGGAGCCCGGTCGGCTCAAAGCGGACCGGGCTCCGTCCCTGTCCTCGATCAGACGACGTCGCGGCGCCTGATGACCGTCGCGGCCAGCGCAACGGCGCCGGCGGTCCACGCGACCAGCACGATCATCCCGACGACGGGCGTCACGAGCGGGCTCGCGCTGTCGACCCCCATCGCCGCCCCGGCGGCCGATGCCGGCAGCCAGGCGGCGAACTTCGGGATCAGTCCGCTCAAGATGTTCTCGACCACGAACAACCACGCCAATGCGCCGACGATCGCCGCGACCTGGTGCCGCACGACCACGCCGATCGACACGCCGATCGCCGCCCACAGCACCGCGATCGCGATCGCCTTGCCGAACATCTCCGCCATCGTCCACCACGCCACCGGAACCGCGTAGCCGTGGGCGATGAGGTAGACGGCGATGACACCGATCCCGACCGTCAACGCGGCCACTGCGAACACGACGGCAGCCACCGCAGACACGGTCGTCTTCGCCGCCAGCACGCGCAACCGCTTCGGTGTCGCGAGGAACGTCGGCACGATCGATCCATGCCGCGCCTCGTCGGTGAACGAACGGATCCCGAGCACCATCACGAACAGCATCACGATGATCACGATCCCGGCGTAGCCGAACGGCGCCGTCAGCCCGGCCGCCAGCTCGGCTGGCGTCGCGCTGCTGAGCGAACCCCACAGCGCGAGCCCGGCGAGGACGACGGCGCCGGCGAGCAGCCCGAACGCGGTCCTGGTGGTGCGAAGCTTGCGGAACTCCGAACGAAGCACGGCGTTCATCGGATCCCCTTCCCATCGGTCAGCTCGAGGAACAGGTCCTCGAGGGTGGTCTCGCCTGCGCCGGTCAGCTCATCGAGCGTTCCCTGGCGGAGCACACGGCCGCGGTCGATCACGATCACGTCGTCGGCCATACGGGCGACCTCGTCGAGCTGGTGGCTCGACACGAGCACGGCCTTGCCGTCCGCGGCGAGGTCGCGCAGCGTCTGCCGCAGCCACCGGATGCCGTGGGGATCGAGCCCGTTGGCGGGCTCGTCCAGGATCAGCACCGACGGATCGCCGAGCAGCGCGGCGGCCAGACCGAGCCGCTGACGCATCCCCAGCGAGTACGGGCCGGCCTTGCGCCGGGCTGCCGCGGTCATCCCGACGATCTCCAGCACCTCATCGACCCGACCGTCGTCGATGTCGGCCGCGGCCGCGAGCACGCGCAGGTGGTTCCGACCGCTCCGCAGCGGATGGAAACTCTGCACCTCCAGCACCGCGCCGGCGACCGTGATCGGATCCTCGACGCTCGCGTACGGCAACCCGAGGATCGTCGCGCTGCCGTCGTCCGGCTCGATCAGCCCGAGCAGCATCCGCAGCGTCGTGCTCTTGCCGGCCCCGTTCGGACCGACGAACCCGGTCACCTTGCCGGGCACGGCCTCGAAGCTCAGGCCATCCACCGCCGTGACCTCGCCGAAGCGCTTCGTCAGGCGCCGCGCGACGATCGCCGGCGATCCGACCTTCGTCACGGGATCTTCCGTTCCGGTCTGCATGTGGTTCCCCCTTCCGAGACGTCGTGGTTCGTCCACCACCGACGCTAGAGATGGGGGCGTCGCGCGCCGTCCGTCTGCGGAACGGTTCTCCGGGTCCTCCTTCAGGAGGAGACGTCCGCCTTCAGGCGGAGCCGGGCCGAACGAGGCCAGACTCGTACGCGAGCACCACGGCCTGTGCGCGGTCGCGCAGCCGGAGCTTCTGCAGTACGTGGCCGACGTGCGTCTTGACGGTCGTTTCCGCGACGAACAGCTGGGAGGCGATCTCGGCGTTGGAGGCGCCGTTGGCCATCAGCACGAGCACCTCACGCTCTCGGTCGGTGAGCTCGTCGAGCCCTTGGGGCGCGTCGAGCCGCTGGGGTCTCCTGGCGAACTCCGCCACCAACCGTCGCGTGATCGAGGGCGCCAGCAGCGCGTCACCGGAGGCAACGATCCGAACGGCCGACACCAGCTCCTCCGGCGGCCGGTCCTTCAGGAGGAACCCGCTCGCGCCCGCCCGGAGGGCGTCGTAGACGTACTCGTCGAGATCGAACGTCGTCAGGATCAACACCTTGGCGTTCCTGTCGATCGTGGTGATCCGGCGCGTCGCCTCGATGCCGTCCATCACCGGCATCCGCACGTCCATCACGACGACGTCGGGGTGAAGCCGCTCGAACGCGCGGACGGCATCCGCGCCGTCCATCGCCTCGCCGACCACCTCGAGGTCGTCCTCGGCGTCGAGGATCATCTTGAAGCCGCCGCGCATCAGTGCCTGATCGTCGGCGATCACGATGCGGATGGTCATGCCCCATCTTCCAACGGGATCTCCGCTCGCACGACGAACCCGCCACCGGGCCGCTCGGACATGCTGAGGGTCCCGCCGAACACGCCGACGCGCTCGCGCATCCCGATGAGGCCGTGGCCCACGCCCGGGTCCGGCGCCGCCCCGCGTCCGTCGTCCGCGACCTCGATCGTCACGCGGTCCGAGGCGAAGTCCAGCGACACCCGCGCGTTGGCCGGGCCGGCGTGCTTCAGCGCGTTCGTCAGCGACTCCTGGATCACACGATAGGCGGCCAGGTCGGCGCCAGCGCCTAACTCGCGAGGCGTGCCGGTGCGCACTACCTCCACCGGCAGACCGGCCGCGCGCATGGTGTCGAGCAGCGGACCGAGGTCGGCGAGCCCGGGCATCGGCGCCGTCGAGGCCGCCTCGTCCGCCTCGGTGAGGACGCCGATCAGCCGGCGCATCTCGGCCAACCCGGCCCGGCCGGTCTCCTCGACCCGGGCGATCGCGTGTTCGGCGGCCGCCGGATCGCGGTCGATCACCGTCCGGGCCGCACCGGCCTGCACGATCATGACACTCATCGCGTGCGCGACGACGTCATGGAGCTCACGAGCGATCCGCGTTCGCTCGGTCGTGACGGCCTCGCGGGCGGCGAGCTCTCGATCGAGCGCCAGCCGGCGCCGCCGGTTGAAGACGATCCGCCCGATCAGGATCGGCAGTCCCATACCGAACGTGACGTTCGTGACCACCTCGACCCAATTGCCGTGGGTCTGGGCTGCGATCTGCGAGACCAAAGCGGCGACGCCGGCGATGGGCAGGCCGAACGTCGCAACCCGACGCCACGGTTCGTGCGCCGCGACCGTGTACCCGGCGAGTGCAAGCGCCACATCCGCGGAAGCGCCGTTCCCCAAGAACGCCATCACGACGATCACCGAGCCGACGGCCGCCAGCACCGGGATCGGAGCCCGGCGTCGAACGGCGAGCGGCGCGCATGTCCCGACCACGAGGACCCACGCGAGCGGCCCGTGGACCCCCCGTTGCGAGGCCACCGTGGTCGCTACGATGACCGCAACGAAGGCCGCCAGCAGCGAGTCCCAGATCAGCGGGTTGACTCGCCGGATGCGATCCCACCAGGTCGAACCGTTCACGCGGTGGACGCTAGCCAACGAGGGTCGTGGCGCCCTCATCCCACAGGATGAGAACCGCCGTGGTCAGGCGGGAGGCGGGACGACTTCGGTCCGGGTTGCTCGTTGCCGCGCCAGCGGTCGGAGCAGCGGCACACAGAGCGCCGACACCACCGCGCCGAGCACGAAGACCGACCGTGGCCCGAGCCAGTCGACGATCGTGCCCGCGATGGCGAAGGCGATCGCGTTCGCGATCAGCCCCGATGTCTGGAACGCCGAGAACACGCGACCGCGGACGTCGTCCGACGCGCTCCGCTGGATCATCGAAAATGCCGCGACGTCCTCGACGCCGCTCGCGACCGCGGCCAGCGCCGACAGCGCGATGATCGGGATGAACCACGGCGAGAGCCCGATCAGCCCCCACCCGATCACGATCCCGACGACGCCGATCGAGATGCCGAGGACGTCCTGGTCCTCGCGGAGCTTCCGCCCCAACAGGCTGCCGAGGATCGACCCGCCGCCCCACGCCGCCTCGAGCACACCGAACGCGAGCGCGCCCGCGCCGAGTGCGCGAGCGAGCGGCAGCTCGCCCACGAGCACGATGTCGACCGCGAAGTACCCCGCGGCCCAGATGAAGATGAGCGCGCGGAGCCTCCGATCGGCGAACACGATCGAGAACCCGCGAAGCACGCCGCTCTTCGTCTCGGCGGCCTCCTCGGCATCGGTTCGGTCGTCGGCGTCGGCCGCCCGGAACGGAACGAGCAGCGACCATATGCTTGCCCCCGCCACGAGGTAGGTCACGGCATCGAACCCGAACACGACGGACCGGCCCGCGGCGACGTACAGCGCGCCGCCGACGATCGGCCCGACCAGCCGCCCGATGTTGAACGCCACGCCCAGGGTTCCGTTCGCCCACTCCAACCGTTCCTCGCCGGCGAGGTTCGGCAGTGCCGCGGCGAACGATGGGCTGCCCGCACGGCCGACGATCGACGCCACGAACGCGATCGCAACGAGCACCACCGGATCGTGCGCTGCGATCAGGGCCGTCGAGCAAGCCGCGGCCGCGACATCGGAGAAGAGGATCAGTCGGCGGCGGTCGAACCGGTCGGCGAGCCATCCGAACACCGGCGTCAACACGCCGGTGATGCCGAAGCTCAGGAAGAACCAGATCGATAGCCACAGCGCCGATCCGGTCCGGTCGTAGAGGTAAAAACCGAAGGCGACGGCCGTCGCGTCCGAACCCAGTGCGGTGATGAGCCCACCGATGGCGATGCGGTAGATCGCCGGTTTGCCCGGTTCCCTGATCCACCAGGTGCGCAGACCGAGCTCCGACGTAGACATCGGTCGATACTACGTTGCACCGAACGGGAACCAGCGGGGTCAGAGGCGCTTGAACGAGACGATCGTCGCCAAGCCGTAGATCATGAGTAACCCTGAAACGATGAGCACCGCGATCCGTACCTCACGGATCCGGAAGCGTTGGGAGAGCGCGAGCAGGAACAGCACGGTCGCAAGCACAACGGTCGTTCGGATGTAGTCATCAGAGGTCTCGCGCGCCTCAGTACCTTCGTCGAAGATCGCGCTTGCCTCGTCGTCCATCGTGTTCCCCTCGTCGATCTGGGGATTCGTGTACTCAGGCATGAAGCTCGGGCCGGGCGGCGCGTCCGGATTGGTGAAGGGATGCGTGGCGGTCCAGGCGTCGAAGGCAGTCTCGAACTCCGGGCTGAACCGACGGACATACAGCGCCGCGAGCGCGTCGTTGCCCTCCTGCTTCGCCTGGATCCACGTGTTGAACGTCGACACGTCGAGCAACTTCTGCTGGCCACCGAGCGTCAACTTCTCGTCGGCTTGGATCCTGATCGCGGACGCCGTGCCGTACCGTTCGGCCTGTTGTCCGTCCCACCGCGCGGCCTGATACCCGCTCCAAGCGGTCGCGACGGCGACGACGGCGAGGACGATCGCCTCGGAGATCTCGACGAACCGTTCCCAGCGCAGTCTGTCGGGCTGTTCCTGCGGGTTGCCGGCCTCGGCGAGCCCGCCGGCGATCTCCGCGTTGAGGTCTTCGGGCATCGACGGTCCTGTCGGGGCGAGGCGCCAAGTGTATTGGTCGCGCGGGGCCGGTCGCCCGCGCTCGGGTCGGCTGCCGTGGTGCTCGAGGACCCTGCGTTCAGACGACCGTGCCGCGCCCTGACCGGTTCGAACCTCGGCCGGAGGAGCTAGGAACCAGCGTCGGCCGGCCCGCTCGTCTCGCGCCAGCGGGTGACCGACGGCAGCGCGACGTCGCCGTAGCCGTTGCAGCGCGCCTCGGTGAGCGCGAGCTCGAACAGGACGTATCGATCGTCGGGCTCGTAGCTCGCTGCCGCGACCACCGCCGCGCGCGTCGTCGGATCGTCCAGCGGCGCGCCTCGGCCCGCGATCCAGAACTCGCCGCCCGTCCCGTCGCTGTCCGGCACGCCGTTGTGCATCGCGAACCACCCGCGCTCACGGAGGTCTCGACCTTTGGGCGACGTCGGCTCCATGAACAGGTACATACCGTCGGCACCGAAGACAGGCGTCACCGGATGGACGCGCGGCGCGCCGCTTGCCCGCAGTGTCGCGATGTACGCGGGCGCCGCTTGCAGCCGTTCCTCACCGAACGCCGCCAACTCTGGTTCCTGTGCGGCGAACTCGGACCACCGTGCCACCATCGCCCTCCTCTTCGCGCTCGAACGTGCCATCATCCTTACGTGACGAGTGGCAAGTCCCAACACCTCGACGATCTCACGCGGCTGCGGCGCGTGCGTGACCGGATCGACCGCGACTATGCGCAGCCGCTCGACGTCGAAGCGCTCGCCCGCGAGGTGCACATGTCGGCCGGCCACCTCACCCGGCGGTTCAAGGCCGCGTACGGCGAGTCGCCGTACAGCTACCTGATGACCCGGCGCATCGAACGCGCGATGGCGCTGCTCCGTATGGGCGACCGCAGCGTCACGCAGGTCTGCTTCGACGTCGGCTGTTCGTCCCTCGGCACGTTCAGCACCCGCTTCACCGAGCTCGTCGGCATGCCGCCCAGCGCCTACCGCCGCGCGGATCCGTCCATCTCGGGGATGCCCTCGTGCGTGGCCAAGCAGGTCACCAAACCGGTCAGGAATCGAGAAGTGCCCGTCACCGAGCCACAGCTAGTGTGACGGCCATGGACATCAGCATCAACGCGAGCTTCCTGCCGCAGAACAACCCAGACGCGGCCACGGCGTTCTACCGTGACGTCCTCGGGTTCGAGGTCCGCAACGACGTCGGATACCAGGGGATGCACTGGATCACGGTCGGTCCGTCCGACCAGCCGGGCACGTCCATCGTTCTGTTCCCGCCGGAGGCGACGCCGGGTTTGACCGACGACGAGCGGCGCACGATCGCAGAGATGATGGCGAAGGGGACCTACGCCACCATCCTGCTGGCCACCAAGGACGTCGACGGGACGTTCGAGCGGCTGCAGGGCAGTGACGCCGAGGTCGTCCAAGAGCCGACCGACCAGCCGTACGGCGTGCGCGACTGCGCGTTCCGGGATCCGGCCGGCAACCTGCTCCGCATCCAACAGCTGTCCTGACCGTCGCACCGCGTCAGAACAACGACCACACGGAGGTGAACCGCCATGGCGGCGAAGACCACGAGCACCAACAAGAAGAAGACCACGGCGAAGCAGACCAGCGCGCCGAGGAACGCGTCCTCGGGGAAGTTCTCCGCCGAAGAGCGTGCGGCGATGAAGGAGTACGCCCAGGAGCTGAAGGCGCAGAAGAACAAGGAAGACGGCAAGAAGATGCTGCAGGCCGCGATCGCCAAGATGAAGGAGCCCGATCGCACGATGGCCAAGCGGGTCGACGCGCTCATCATGGCGGCGGCGCCCGACCTCGCGCAGCGCACGTGGTATGGCATGCCCGCGTACGCACGCGGCGACAAGGTCGTCTGCTTCTTCCAGGACGCGCAGAAGTTCAAGGCGCGCTACGCGACGTTCGGTTTCAGCGACGAAGCCAGCCTCGACAAGGGCGGGATGTGGCCGACCTCGTTCGCGCTGATGGAGCTCACGCCCGCCGAGGAGAAGAAGATCACCGAGCTGGTGAAGAAGGCGGTCAAGTAGACCGGCTCTATCAGCCCGCGGCCGCGGGCTCCGGCGCGGGATCGACCGTCCACCGCGTGCCGTCCCATGTTGCGGTGAACGCGTGTTCCGCCGGGGAGGCGTTCCGATAGTTCCCGGTCGCGGTGCAGGCGTCGGCGGCCGTGCACGTCACGCCGCTGAGCGCGCTCCCGCTCGCTCCCGCCACCTCGGGCGCCGCGCCCATCGTCCAGAAGGAGCCATCCCACCACTCGACGAGGGGCACGGGAGACGACTGCGCGACCGAGTAGCCGACCGCCAGACAGGTTCGCGAGCTCGGGCAGTCGACCGCGACGAGGTCCGCGTCGGGCGTGTGCGCCGGGTCCTCGGTCGGGATCACTCGCCAGTGGTCGCCCTGCCGGATCTCCGCGACCGATCGGTACGTCGCGCCGGCCATCCGTTGTGAACCGACGGTCATGCACATCCCGTCGGAGGCGCAATCGACGGCGTTCAGCATCGTGTCCTGGGCCTGACCCAGCCGGCCGGACGCCTCGAACCGCCACTGGGTGCCGTTCCACCGCAGGATGAGCGGAGCGATCAGCGAGCCGAACCCGAGGTCGAACGTGTACTGGCCCACGCCGGTGCACGAGGTCGCGGACACGCACGACACGGCGGCGAGGCTGGGGTCCTCCATCGTCCGCGGCCGCGGCGGCAGCACCAGCTTCCACGACGACCCGTCCCACCACTCGGTCATCACGCGCTCGTTCCCGGACTTGTTCGAGAAGCTCCCGACCGCCATGCACGCCGACGACACGCACGCGACGCCCGACAGATCGCCGTCGGTCGTTCCCGGCGGGATCGGCACCTTCTCGAGCCGCCACAGCCGCCCGTTCCAGGTCTCGACGAGCGGTCGGTTGCCCCCGGACTTCGCGCCGAAGTACGGCGCGGGTACCTCCTGGCCTCCGACCGCCGTGCAACGAGCAAGGCCCACGCACGAGAGCGCCGTGAGGAAGCTGTCGCCATTCTCGATCGGCGGGACGGGCGACGCCGTGGTCCACGACCGGGCATCGGCATGGACCGCGAACGGCACGCGGATCGTGTACCTGCTTCCGGTCGACCCGACCGCGATGCATCGGTTCGCCGCCGGACACGCGATGCTGCCGAGGGTCGTCTCCGTTACGGGCACCGGCACCGTGATCTGATCCGTCGACACCGCGGCGATCGTCGCGGCGGCGATCAATCCGAGCACGGCGACGATCGCGACGACGGCCAGTCTCCGGTCGCCGCGGCGCCGGCGGGTGTTCGCCTCGGCCGGTGCGTCGGGCGACCGCTGCCGGGAGCGAACCCGCTCGCGCAGGCTCACGGTGCGATCATGCAGCTGTCGAACGCCGACAGCGGGTTGATCGTCGTGCCGCCGTCCGGCGTCTTCATGTGCAGCGGGCCCACGAGCGCCGCGGGCGCGTCCGCCGTGTAGCACCCGTCGGGCCGCACGGCGATCGAATAGTCGGCCGCGAGACGGCTGACGTGCGGCCCATCGACGAACACCTGGCACGTCCAGTCGTCGGCAGGGCCCGAGCTCACGCCCGAGATGACGCTCTCACGCTTGCAGTACGGATACACCTTGACCGCCGCGGGGTCGAGCTCGCGGCCGAGGATCTGCTGCTGGACGACGATCAGGTTGCCGAGCGTCTGCGACACCGACGCCTCGAGGTGGGTGGACGTGATCCACGTCTCGCTCAGCAGCGTCCCTACCAGCAAGATGCCGACCAACACGACCGTCGCGACGACGGCTCGGCCGAACGTCGACCAGCGGAACGGCGCCTGGCCGTCGCCTGCGAAATCCCGGCGCCGGAACGACCGCCAGGCCACGATCAGCGACAGCGCTCCGTACGCCAGGCTCACGAGCAGCCCGATCCAGATCGCCTTGGTCGTCACCGGTGAGATCTGCAGCCCGTGCCACGCGTCGAAGGGCGAGGTGAGCAGGATCGACCGGACGACGACGCCGCTGCCCATCAGCGACAAGCCCACCATCAGCAGCGCCACGACCGGCGCGCCGATCACGCCCGCCATGCTGTTGCGCGTCGTGACCGAAAAGAGGATCGCGAGGCACGTGAAGGCGAGCGTCGGCACGAGCGCCAGGCCGTAGCTCGCGACGATCAACGTGATCGCCCGGGTCTGGTCCAGGAGCTCGCCCGACAGGCCCACCAGCGGCTGGCGACCGACGACGAGCATGCCGGCGATCGTGCTGCTCAGGCCGAGCAGCGCGACCATCACCACCGAGAACGTCATCGCGGCGAGCGTCTTGCCGACGAAGATCTGGCCGCGTGAGCACGACCGAGTGAGCACCGTCTTCCACGTCGATTGGCGGTCCTCGCTGGCGAAGATGTCGCCCGCCACGACGCTCGCGATCAGGGGGAAGCCGGCGATCCCCGCGAAGCCGAGCAGCACGAACGGGGTCGCGAAGCCCGAGGACTGCACCCACCGGCCGAACAGCCAGTCCGCCGGCACCGATGACTGGGTGTTGATGAAGATCGCGAACGCGAATGGCGCGAGCAGGCAGATCACGGCGGCGGCCCGGGGCAAGAGCTGCGCCCGGATCTTCGCGATCTCGACCCGGTAGACCGCGCCGACCCCGGCCCGGTCGCGCGGTGCGTCGGCGACGGTGACCGGGGCCGCGCCCACCGTCATCGCCCCGCCGAGATCTCGTCGGGCTTCCGCGACGCCGGCGCCGGCTCCGCGGGCTCGCCCGTGAGCGAGAAGAACATCGACTCGAGCGCCGTCATCAACAGCTCGAGCCGCCGGATCGCGATGCCGGCCGTGCCGAGCGCGACGACGTAGTCGTCGAGCACGTCGCGGTCCGCGCTCACGGTGAGCCAGCCGCCGGGATCGGCGACGACCTCCAGGCCGCCGTCGTTCTTCGCGAGCTCCGTCGCGTGCACGTCGTCGCTCGTCTCGAGCCGGTGGGCCGGCGCCGGTGACTCCTCGCGGAGACGCGCCATCGAGCCGTGCCAGACGGCGCGGCCCTCGCGCATGACCGTGACGCCGTCGCAGACCCCTTCCAGCTCGGACATGTTGTGGCTGCTGACGATGACCGTGACGCCGTCGGACGCAAGCGTCTCGACGATGGCCAGCATGTCGCGCGCGCCCGTCGGATCCAGCCCAACGGTCGGCTCGTCGAGCAGGAGGAGGCGCGGCGCGCGGAGCAACGACGCCGCCAGCCCGAGACGCTGACGCATCCCCGACGAGAACCCGCCGACCTTGCGATCCGCGCGGTCCTCGAGCCGGACGGTC
>Ga0136846_1237503_pt1 | contig 18734 bp, 21 predicted proteins | sample HopSoiMetagenom2_FD_96841 | JGI IMG/M metagenome (GOLD analysis project Ga0136846, IMG submission 96841) | Grasslands soil microbial communities from Hopland, California, USA - 2 Assembly 2016 (version 4) | ecosystem: Environmental > Terrestrial > Soil > Grasslands | place: USA: Hopland...
GCGCCGGCCACGCGCCGCTGCAGCAGATCCGTCGCCATCAAGTGGAAGGTGCCGCGCAGGAACGGGAAAGGTCCCGCGGCCAGCGCTTCGATCCTTCGCCTGAGCGCCTCGGCCGTCAGCTCACGGCCGGGATCGGTCTCGTGGACGACCCGGTGCTCCTCGTCGCGGACTGGCTTGCAGGCGGCGACGATCTCGGCGACCGGATCCCTTGATCGGGCCATCGTTGCCTCGAGCACACCCTGACACACCGGGCGGAGGCGCGCCACTGGCGCTACCTCCAATCCGCGCGGCCGGGACGATGTCACTCCGCGCGGAGCGCGATGACCGGGTCTACCTTGACCGCCCGGCTGGCCGGCAACAGGCACGCCGCCACCGCCACCGCGGCGAGCAGCAGCGCGAGCAGCGCATAGGTCGACGGGTCGGTCGCGCTGATCCCGTAGAGGAATCGCGACATCAGGCGCGAGAGCGCGAACGCGCCCAGAAGGCCGACCGCGATCCCCACGGCCGCGAGGCGCGTTCCCTGTCCGAGGATCATCCGCAGCACCGCCGCGCGCTCTGCCCCGAGCGCCATGCGGATGCCGATCTCGCGCGTGCGCTGCTCCACCGAGTAGGACATCACGCCGTAGATCCCCACCGAGGCGAGCAGCAGCGCGACCACGGCGAAGATGCCGAGGAGGAGGAGCATCAGCCGGCGATCGCTCATCGAGTCCGAGACCACCTGCTCCATCGACTGCTGGCTGTAGACCGGTTGCAGCGGATCGATCTCCTGCACCGTGCGACGGACGGCTGCCGCCAGCGTCATCGGATCGCCTGCCGTCCGCACTGCCAGGATGGCCTGGACGGCGAACTGCGGGAAGAGCTTCCCCAGCCTGTCGTGCTCCACGTAGTACCCGCTGTCCACCGGACCCTTGCCGTCGAGCGAGTAGTTCTCCACGTGGCCCACGACGCCGACGATCTCCAGCGGCGCCATGAAGGGTTGGTTGCCCGCCATCCGGCGGCCCACCGGATCCGCGTTGCCGAACGCTCGCCGCGCCATGCGATCGTCGATGATGGCCACGTCGCGCCCGCGATCCGCCTCGGTGAAATAGCGGCCATGGATGAGGGGGATGCGAAGCGTTTCGAAGTAGCCCGCCGTCACCGGGTAGATGCTGGCATGGGCCCACTGGTTGCGGTCGGGCGGCTCGAGGCCCTCGAACGCATAGGAGGTGTCGGCCGTGCCCAGGATCGGCATTCCCGCGGCGACGGCGGCGGATTCCACCCCGGGGACGAGCGCGACGCGCCGGCGAAGCTCCTGGAGAAATTTGGTGATCGAGGCGCCGTCGCGGTATCGCGCGGCAGGGAGCGCGATCTGGGTGGTGAGGAGGTGCGCGGCGTCGAAGCCCGGGTCCACCCGCGTCAGCCGCGCGAAGCTGCGCAAGGTCAACCCGGCGCCGACCAGCAGCATCATGGAGAGCGCCACTTCCGCGACGATGAGCGCTCCGCGCAGGCGCGCATGCGCTCCGGCCGCCCGCACTTCTTTGAGCAGTGTGTGGATGTGCGGATTCGAAGCGCGCACCGCCGGGTAGATGCCGAATCCGACGCCGGTGACGAGCGCCACCCCCACGGTGAAGGCGAGCGCCAGCGCGTCCAGGCGCACGTCCTTGCCGCGCGGCAGGTTGGCGAGCAGCGGCGAGAGCGCCCCCAGCGCCAGCCAGGCGAGCAGCGTCCCCAAGAGCGCGCCGGCGAAGGAGAGCAGCACGCTCTCGGTGAGGAGCTGGCGGACGATGCGAAGACGTCCCGCCCCCAGCGCCACCCGCACCGCGATCTCCTGCTGCCGTGCGGCCGCCCGCGAGAGCAGGAGGTTGGCCACGTTGGCGGCGGCGATGAGCAGCACGAAGGCGACCGCGCCCCAAAGCACCAGGAGCGCCGGGCGCGAGCCCTCCACCTGGTCCTCGCTGAAGAGCCGCGCGCGCACGCCCTCGCCCTTCATGTCGGGCGCGGTCTCGGCGATCCGGCGCATGGCCTGGTTGAGGGCGTCGTTGGCCCGCTGCACCGAGACGCCGGGCGCCAGCCGTCCGAACACATAGATGCCGGGGTTGATGCCACGGTCCTGGTAGCGCTCGGCGAAGAGCCCCAGCGGAACCCAGACGTCACCGCCGCTGAGGAAGCGCAGGTCCCGGGGAAGCACGCCGAGCACGGTGTAGCTGTCGCCGCTGAGCTGGATGGAACTTCCCACCACCGCGGGGTCGCCGCCGAAGCGCCGTTGCCAGAGCCCATGGCTGAGCAGCACGGTCCGCGGCGCGCCGGGCTTGTCCTCTTCGGGCCCGTAGAGGCGGCCCAGCACCGGTTGAATCCCGAGTTGGGGAAGGAGCTCGGAGGTGGCCATGCGGCCCAGGACGCGCTCCGGCTCGCCCCCCGCGCCGGTGAGGTTGAAGCTGTCGCGCCGCTCGGCGGCGAAGTGGGTGAAGAGCGGCGCCACCTGCGCCTTCCAGTCCAGGTAGTTGAGCCACGCACAGGAGGAGTTGCTGAACGACGGCGCCGTCTGGTTGACGATCACCAGGCGGTCGGGATCGGGGAAAGGCACCGGCCGCAGGAGCGAGAAGCTGATCACGCTGAAGAGCACGGTGTTGGCGCCGATGCCGAGGGCGAGCGCCAGCACCGCAACGGCCGTGAAACCAGGAGCCTTTCGCAGGGAGCGCAGGCCGTACTTCAAGTCCTGGACGAAGCTCTCCATCCCACCCGCGGCGAAGGTCATCCGTGACCCTACGCGGCAGGGAAGCGAAACTTTCGCGGTCTTGAAGAACAGCTCCGTACTGCGTCAGCGAGAGCGCCTCGCCGTCATCGCTTGCCACCCAGGCCCTGCTCGATCTGCGGCAGCAGCATGTCCCGGACATACGACCATTCCGGCACGATCTTCAACGCCAGCCTCGCCTCCTCGCGCGCCAGGATCAGATCCGGCGGCGTCTGCCGCGTGTGCGCGAAGGCCAGCGACATGAGCGCCTCCGGCTTGCCCCAGTCGGGAAGGGGAGAGGCTGCGTCGAGGCCGCGCCGATCGGATTCCTTCAGCATCTGCTCGTACAGCTCGATGGCCCGGGTGACGTTTTCCGGCTTGCCGTCGGGCCGGTAGAGGATGAAGGCCGCCTTGGCCCAGAGCACGCGCGGATTCTGCGCGTCGAGGGCAGAGGCCCGGACAAAGAGCATCTGCGAGAGGGAAAACCGCTCCCGAACTTCGACGGTATCGGGGCCCGCGCCCGAGATGTGGATGGCAACGAGCCATCCGTTGACCAGGGCGGCGGCCGCGTAGCCGTCGGCGAAGTCTTCCTTGAGCCGCAACGACGAGTAGAAATCCGCCGCCGCGCTGGTCAGGTTCGCCGTCAGCTCCGCTGCCTTCATCTGCTGGTTGGCGCCGTTGATGGCCATGCGCCAGCTGGCGAATCCCTTCCAATACCGCGCCAGGTAGACGAGCTCGGCGGCATTTCCCCACTTGCCCAGCTGGTCGCGCAGGCGCCCCAGCTCGTTCAGGTCGCCGCGATAGTCCGCGGCCATCACCTGCGCCTTGATGTTCGCCAGCTCCTGGGCTGCCGGAGCTGCCGCCTCTTGCACGGCCTGCGAGCCGGCACAGCTCGCGGAGAACAGGACGAGAACGATTCCTCCCCGAACGATGAAGCGCCGCATGCGTCCTCCCGCGATCTCGACCCGAGGGTCCTGCAACCTCCTTCGCTCGATTCGAGCCGCGGGCGCACCGGGAATTCCACGGGCGGCCCTTGCAGGCCGTGAGCGCGGCGGGAACGTCGCCCGACGGCCTCAACGGACCAGCGCGCGCAGCATCTCCGAGGCCGATCGGCTGGCCAGGATCTCGGTGCCGTCCCTCAGGCGGATCAACAGCCGCCGGGAATCGTACGGCACGAGCTTCGCCACCGCGTCCAGGTTGACGACGTGGGATCGATGCACCTGGCGGAAGGCCTCGGGGTCGAGCCGCGCCAGCAGCTCTGCGAGGCTGGTGTTGATGAGATGCGTCTCGCCGCCGGCGTGGACCTCGGCATAGTCGCCGCTGGCCGAGATGTGCTGGATGGAGCGGACGTCGATGGGAACGATGCCGTCCCGCGTTCGCGCGAACAGGCGCCGCAGCGGACGGTCGAAGGCGGAGCGCGCGCGTTCGGAAGAGGGGACGGAGCTGCGCAGGCGCCGCCGCACGCGCTCGAGCATGGTGCGGAAGCGCGTCTGGCCGAAGGGCTTGAGCAGGTAGTCGAGCGCGCCGATCTCGAAAGCGGCCAAGGCGTATTGATCGTGGGCGGTGGTAAAGACCACGTCCGGCCTGTGCCGGATCCGGTCGATCACCTCCAGCCCCGACGCCTCGGGAAGGTTGATGTCGAGGAAGAGCAGGTCGGGTCGCAGCGAGTCGATCAGCGCGATGGCCTCCCTGCCGTCGCCCGCCTCGCCGACCAGCGTGAGCCAGTCCACCTCGCCGGCGTACTCGCGCAGGCTGGCGCGCGCATGCGGCTCGTCTTCGACGATGATGGCGCGGACAGGCGGCTCTGCGCTCACGGGCTGGCCTCCCCCATCCGGCGCGCCGGGAGCTCCAGGTCGGCGCAGGTGCCGCCGGCTACCGCGCGCAGCGTCAGGCTCGCCTCCGCGCCGTAGAGCGCTGCCAGCCTCTCCTGCAGCAGCCGCAGTCCCATCCGCGAGCCCTCGAACCTCGCCTCGGCGCCGCCGTTGCCCTCGTCGGTCACCGCCACCCGCAGGCGGCCGCCGTCCTGCCGGACGTGGATGCCGAGGAGGCCGCCCGCCGCGCGCGGAGCGATGGCGTGGCGGATGGCGTTCTCCACCAGGATCTGCACCGCGAATGCCGGCACCAGGCATTCCAGCGCCGCGTCCGGAGCGTCCACGCTGACGTGCAGTCGATCCGCCAGGCGCATCCGCTCCAACGAAAGGTAGCTCTCCACGAAGGCGCACTCCTCGCGCAGGGGCACCTCATCGATGCCGTCGCGGTGGATGCGGACTCCGTAGCGGAGGAGGTCGCCCAGGCGCTCCAGCGCGGTCTCGGCGGTTGCGGGGTCGCGGCGCATCAAGCCCACGATGGCGTGGAAGGCGTTGAGGATGAAGTGCGGGTTGAGCTGGCTGCGCAGCGCCTCCAGCGATGCGCGCGCGCGCAGCGCTTCCGCCCGGGCAGCGCGCTCGGCCTGGTCTTGCAGTCCCTCCGCGTTGCGCCGGGCATAGGCGATGCCCGCGAGCGTGCCGTAGATCAATAGATCGATCACGACGCGGAAGGGGATCACCCGGACATTGATCTGCGCCGCGCGCCCGTTGAAGGCGAACGAGTCGAGCGCGACCAGCGCCATCCACAGCACCGTGGAGAGCAGCACGGCCGCCGCCAGGAGTCCGGCGTGGGCGGCGAAGAAGCGCGTCTTCCGCGCGCCCGGCCAGGGGAGAAAATCGGGCAGCCGGAGGATGGCCAGACCGAGCAGCGCGTCGGGAAAAAGGTTGGCCGCCGCGTTGCGAATCGCCCCCCCGGCGGGGACGCCGTTGGCGATGAACGCCACCGAGTACGTCGCCACAAGGACCAGCCAGCCGACCGCATAGATGGCGCCGGACCGCTTCCGCATCGCGGCGATGCTATCCCCCTGCGGGCCTGCCCGTACACCTTCGCCGAGGATCACTGCTGGAACGAGTTGGCGTCGGGCGGCGGGCACTTCCGCGCTTCCTCGGTCTTCGACCCCTGTCCCGGTGGCGAGATCACCCACCAGCAGTCCCCCAGCGTCGAGCAGTAGCAGATGTCCATTCCGACGCGGAGTCGATCGCGGTTGAAACGCACCCAGAGGTCGTGCTGGGCGGCGTTGAAGCGGGGGACGAACGCCGGCAGGGTCTCGCCCGGCGAGAGCGCGCGCCCGCCGATCTGATCCTGCGAGTAGAAGTAATCCCCGTGGCCATAGAGCTCGAGCAGCATCGCGTTCCAGTTGGTGATCGGCTTGCCGTCGAGGCTGACCTTGACGTGGCGGATGAGCGCGGGCCCCACCCCCTTGTTGGCGATCCAGAGGCGGAGCTCGGGCTCGTTGCCGGAGTTGACCTCCAGGATGGGCCAGACCTGCGCGCGCACCTGCTGCCGTTGCACGTACGCGGTATAGGCGGAGACGGCGACCGCGAGAACGGCGACCATGGTGGCGACCGCCGCCTCGTAGCGCCCGCTTGAGGAACGCTCCATGTGAGCGGCGACGGTAGCATGGTGCCGTTCGGACCGGAGGTCCCCGATGGTCGCACTGTTTTTGGCCGTGACGCTCGCAGCGCCTTCCTGGCGCGTGCGCCTGGAGACTTCGCGCGGAGCCATCGTCGTCGAAGTCGATCCGTCGTGGGCTCCGCGCGCCGCGGCCCGCTTCCAAGAGCTGGTGCGCGGCCGGTACTACGACGACACGCGCTTCTTCCGCGTGGTGAAGGGGCGCTGGGCGCAGTTCGGCATCAACGGCGATCCTCGAGTCTCCGGCAAGTGGCGCGAGGCGACCTTCCCCGACGAGGAGGGGCCTGCCCGATCGAACCTGCGCGGAACGGTGGCCTTCGCCTTCGCGGTCCCGGGCGGGCGCAGCACACAGGTCTTCGTCAACCTCGCCGACAACCAGCGCCTGGACGCGCAGGGGTTCGCTCCTTTCGGCCGGGTCGTGGAAGGAATGGAGAACGTCGATGCGCTCTATTCCGGCTATGGCGAGGAGTCGGGCGGCGGCATCCGCGGAGGCAAGCAGCAGCCGGTCTTCGACGGGGGCAATGCCTGGCTCGATGCGCATTTCCCCCGGCTCGACCGGCTGCTCCGTGCGACCATCGTGCCGATTCGCAGATGAAGGTCGCTGCGCGGGGACAGGACTCGGCTCCGATTGACGCGGCGCCGCGATGGGCGTTGCTGCGTCCCCTGCCGCGCGACCGGGGGGATGCGATGGACCCAGCCCTGAATCCGCTCTACTTCGAGATCGATTGGGCCCAATTGGGCGAGGCGCTCGGAGCGCTGCTCTTCCTTTCCTTCGCGGTAGAGCGCGCACTGAGCGTGCTCTTCGAGAGCCGCCTCTACGATCGCATGCACGGGCTCGGCGCCAAGTCGCTGGTGGCGGTCGCTGTGTCCTTCGTCATCTGCTGGAGCGCGCACTTCGACGTCATCGGCATCGCCTTCCACCAGGAGCGCGTCACCATCTTCGGTTCGGCGGTGACCGCGCTGGTGGTGGCCGGCGGAAGCAAGGGCGTGATGGCGTTCATGCGGCAAGTGCTGAAAATCCCCAACTACAAGGACCAACTGGAAAGCCGTTCCACCACGCATCTCTCTCGCGACTTCCGGCGCGAGGCGGCGCCTTTGCCCAAGCCCGGCGGGCAGCCATGAGGGCGGCGCTCCTCGCGGGCGTCCTCTTCGCCGCAACCGCCGCGCGCGCCGACTACGTGCTGGTCACGCACGAAACCAGCATCTTCAAGCAGCCGCAGGCCGCCTCGCGGGTGCTCGCCGCGGCAGGACCCGGCGACCGGCTGGAGATGGTGACGCCCCGATCCGACTCCGGGTACTACCTGGTGCGATTCGGGGACGACGAGGACAGCGTCGGCTACATCTACCGCCGTTTCATCCGCGCCCGCCGCGGCGATCCCGGCTTCGTCTTTCGCCGGTCGGATCCATCCGGCACCGTGACGGGCTGGTTGCTCTACGACGCGGAGCACGAGAACCAGTCCGCCCACACGGCGCCTTCCAACCCCAGCGACTGGCGCGCGACTGCGTGGGAGGTCCATCCCATCACGGACATCGACGTGGGCGGGGAGCCGGTGGCGGCCCGATAGGAGACAACCGCGGCGGGGAGCCGTCCTTGATCCAGACCAAGGAGAAGGCGATGACCCCCCGATTTCCGCTGCTCGCCGTCGCCGCCGCCTGTGCGACGGCCGCCGCGTCCACCGTTCCCAAGAACCTGGAAGTGCCCTCGAATCAGCAGCTCGTGCTGCGTCTCGCCGCCCGTGGGACGCAGAACTACACCTGCCAACAGAAGGCGGAGGCCTTCGAATGGTCCTTCGCGGGTCCCGAGGCCGACCTGTTCGACGAGCGCGGAGAGCTTGCGGGCCGTCATGGCAGCGGACCCTCGTGGCAGCTCAACGACGGAAGCAAGGTCGTCGGCGCGGTGAAGGAGAAGGCGCAGGTCCAGGGCTCGATTCCCTGGCTGCTCCTGGAGGTGAAATCGCGGGAAGGCCAAGGCACGCTTTCCGGCGTCGCCTCGGTCCAGCGCCTCGATACCGCCGGCGGCGCGCCGCCCGCTTCCGGTTGCGACGCCGGCCATGCCGGCGAGACCGTCAAGGTCGCCTACACCGCCAACTACGTATTCTACGGTACTCCCGCGCCGCGCTGAAGGATTTTGCTAACTGCTCCGGCTGCCCCAGAGCAGGAAGAGGATCCAGGCGGCGACGGAGGCGGCGATCAGCAGCAGCCACGCCGAGACGAACTCGCCTTTCGAGGCGCGCTCCTCCGCGCTGACGCGGGAGGCAGCAAGCGAAGGCGGCGTGAGCGCGTCCGGGACGATCTGCGGCTTGGGGACGTCCGAGCCGCCAACCGCGTCGGAAGCAGCCGCGTCCAGCATTTTCCCCGCCGCGTCGAGAGCGCGGCGGTGGTTCTCCCACATGGGTGTGTTCTGGCCGTAGCCGGCCTGGACCTGCCTGCCAACCCGCCAAAGATCCCGCAGCAGCTCTCGAACGAGGTGCAGTTCTTTCGACTCGCGATCCGCGATCAAGGCGCTGCTCCCATCGGCCCCTCTACCGATTGCCTCGCACTTTCCAAGAGCAAAATGGGTGGGGTCAATAGGACATTCTTGCCTTGTGTTGACTGGACCGGGCGTACGGTTCGAGCCCGACGAGGATTTCCTTCTTTCCCTGAAAATTATGCCGCTCTTGCACGCTTGCCAAGGGGAACGAGGCCGGCGATTGAGCGTTCACAAAACGGGCGGGCCATTGAATGTGGCCGTCAGTTGAGCGAAGTTTCCCTTCCCTCCGCTGCGCACGCCCGGAGGCCCGGCATCCCTCCGAGGCCCTGGAACCCGGGCCACGCCCGGCCGAGGGCATGCCCGTGTCTCGACGCGCGGGCCCCAGGTGATCATTTCCCCGGGCATGGCAAATCCACTCGACAGGGAGATCGATCGCGTGCTGCGCAAGGGGCGGGAGCCGGATTCCTGGAAGAGGCCCGGCGCGAGACGCGAGGAACTGCTCGATCAGCGGGGCGTCAACACGCGCGGCCCGGTGGGCGAGTCCGGCAAGCCGCCCGGCGGCACCGGCATGAATCGGCCCGGCCATCCGCGATGATTGATTGCGGCCTCAGGCGTTCTTCTGGGCCCACTTGGCCAGCACCGCTTCCTGCTCCTTCTTGGGAAGCTTGAGATGGTCCGCACAGAGGAACTTGAAGCGCGGGCCCTTCGAGCGGTTCTTGCAACCGGGATAGCGGCAACTCATGTCGAGCTTGCGTCCGCGAGGCGCGCCTGCGCGGCCATTCCGCCCGGCTGCGGGCAGGGCAGCCGAGATGCGATCGGCGAAGATCTGGGCAAAACGGGCTGCGAGGAGGTCAAACGGATGTGAGGAGGGTCGGGCCATATGCCCTCAACTACGCCGCGGCGGTCCATTTCGCAAGTAAAGGTTCAATCGCCTCTCCTTTGCGGAATGGCTGCCCGCTGCGTCTGGCGCGTTCCTGCGACAAATCGCAACAAATGGGGTCCGGCCCGGGTGGGACAGCCGTGCGGCTGATGGCGGTCGGCCGGACCCCCGTCTAATATGCCGCCCTGGATGTATGGGGAGGGACGCCCTGGAGGCAATTCGCCCGACGCCACTGCGGCGGCAGGCGGGCCGCGCCCACCTGTCCTCCTCTCCATGGGAGACTGGTTCGGGACGCTCGCCGCGGTCCGCGAGCTGGGACGACGTGGCGTCGAGGTGCGCGTCGCCACCGACCGCCTCTTCGATCGGTCCGCCTGGTCGCGATACGCCCGCCGGGTTCGAGCGCCGGGAATCCGGGACGTCAATGAATATCTGGGCTGGCTGAAGCAGGCGGGCGCCCGGAATCCGGGCGCCGTGCTCTGCGCCACCAGCGACGATCTTTCCTTTCTCTACGCCGCCCACGCGCGCGAGCTCGGAGAGCACTTCCGGCTGGCGACTCCCGGGCTGGAGGTCATCCGCGAGCTCCTCGACAAGGAGCGGCTCTACAAGAACGCGCAGCAGGCGGGAATCTCCGTCCCCACCACCCTCTTTCCTTCCGATGCCGCCGAGGCCGCGAGCCTGGGCTCCGGGGCGCACTTTCCGCTCCTCTTCAAGCAGCGCACCCTGGTGCTCTCGCGCACGCTGCACAAGGGAACGCCGGTGCTGTCCGAGGCAGATCTGCGCGAGGCCTGGGGCCGGTTTCGCTGCGGCAACCAGTTTCCTGCCGAGGTGCTCTCCCGCTGGCCCGACGCGGACCGCCCGGTGTTGCAGGAATACCTGCCGCTCAGCGCACAGCGCATCTACTGTATCGAAGGATTCATCGCACCCGGCGGGGAGCGCTGGGCAACCCGGGCCGTGCTCAAGGTGCTCTCGCATCCCCGCTATCTGGGCATCGGGCTCCTCTTCGAGCATGCCGACGTCCTGCCCGACCTGGAAGCGCGCCTGGTCCGCCTCTGCCGTTCGCTGGGATATGCCGGCGTGTTCCAGTGCGAGTTCATCGAGCACGAAGGCGAACACCTGCTCATCGACTTCAATCCGCGCTTCTACAACTACATGGCATTCGATCACGCCCGCGGGCTGCCCCAGGCCTGGTTCGCATATCTTCATGCCATCGGCGCCCACGAGGAGCTGGCAGCGGAGCTCGATCGCGCCCGGGTGGCGCGGCCGGATGCGGCGACCCTGGCCTACTGCTACCGCCTGGGAACCTGGACGCAGCTGACCATCGAGCGCCTCGCGCGATCGGTCCCCCCCAGCGAGGTCGAGCGCTGGAGACGGTGGCGAAAGGGCGCCCTCCGCCTGATCGATCCCGCCTGGGAAGAAGGCGATCCCGGCCCTGGGATCGCCGATGCCATCGCGCAGCTCTGGATGGCGCTCCGCCACCCCCGAAGTTTTTTCCGCCGCAACTCCCGCCGGTTGTCCTGAGAGAGGTTCGTAGGACCTGAGCCGGAGGGACTCGCGGCTTGCCTCGGGGTGGGAAGTCCCGTACAAACGTACTGGAAAGGTGCACCCGGGGGGGACGCCGTGCAGATTCTCCGTTCGAAGAAAGTCGCAGGGGCCGCATTTGCCGCGGTGGTGTTCGTCTGTGCTGGCGCAGCACTCGCCAAAGGACCCCACTCACCGCCGCCGCACCGTACCGCGCCGGAGCCGCTGACGCTCGCCGGCATCGCCACGGGCGCGGCAGTGCTCTGCGGGTTCCGTTGGGCGAAGCGCAAGTAGGGACCGCTGCCGGGCAGCCGCGGCTCCGCGTCTCTGTCGCCCTGCTCGGCGTCGGCGCGGTGCAAACGCTGCTCGCCGTTCGTTCGCAGTTCGCAACCGACGACTTCTGGTTCGCCGTCGCCCTCTGCTGGCTTCTGGCCGCGGTGGCGGCCGGACCCGACCAGGGGGAGCGCGGTGCTCGCGGGTGGAGAGTGGCCGGCGCCATCCTCGCGGCCGCGGCCTGCCTGGAGCTCGTGCCGCAGTACTACCACCCCCTGCACCGGTTCGCGCCCTTCCTCGCGGGCGCCGGCATCGCCCTCTTTCGCGGCCCGCGCGCCGCGGTACGCTGCAGCCGCTGGCTGGCGATCCTGATCTTGCCGCTGGCCATTCCGCCTCCACTGGCCGTCCGCGAGCTGCTCGACCCTTCGCTCCTGACGGCTGCTGCCGCTCGCGCCTGGCTCGGGGCTGCGGGCGTGCCGGCGTGGCGCGAGGGGGTGAACCTGCACCTGCCCTCCTCCGTGCTCGAAGTCGAAAGCGGCTGCTCCGGCCTCGGGCAGATGGCCGAGTTGCTGGTCCTGGCGGGGGTGGCCACCGCCATCCTCCGGACCACGGCGTCGCAGAAGCTCTGGCTCCTGGTCACGGCGTTGGCGGTGGGATTCGCGGGCAACGCGGCCCGCATCGCCACGCTCGCCTGGCTCGCCGACCGCGGCGCCCTCGAGCAGTTCGACAGGTGGCACCAGGGCGCCGTCGCGCCGCTCTGGAGCGTCGCCGCGGCGGCAGTGGCTCTGGTCTTCTGGATGCCCGTCCTGCTGTCATCGCCACGGCGGACGTGACCGCCGCTTCCGGATTTGAACAATGGTTCTCGTTTTCTGTCCCATCCGGCGCGGACAGGTGTTATCTGGGCAGGAGGCATCCCCGATGACAGACGCCCCGTCGAACAGAGAAATGGCCCTGGTGTGGGCATTGCTCGTGGCGGCTTCGGCGTCGATCTGGCTGCTGCCGCTGCTCACCCGCTGAAATTGCTTACTCGGGCCGCACCTCGTCCCCAACCCGGATCTCCCCGTCCTCGAGAATATCGGCGCGCAAGCCGCCCCGGTGGGTCATCGGCACCACGATGGACTCGTCGAGCAGGCCCTCGAGGTACTTGCAAGGCTCGCACAGGCGCGTCCCCAGGCAGAGCACGCCGCCCACGCGGAAGCGGCGTCCCACCAGGGCGTTCAGCGCCACCCCGCGCGTGGTCAGGTTCCGGCGCGCTTCGCCGGGGCGGAGATCGAGGTCGGAATCGGAGCGCAGCGCGTCCAGCACCTCGGCCTCGATCAGGGTCAGGGCGCGGCCGGTGCCCGGATCGCCCGAGAACCGGCCCAGCCCTCTGGCATACCGGTCGCCTTCCAGGCCCACACCGGCGAGGACCCGGACCGATTCCACCGCCCGCATCGGCTCGCCCGCCCGATCCGCGACGTGGATGTGCTCGATCCGCCCGCCGGCTCCCGGTTCCGCCATCGATTCCCCCTCCCGGCCGGAGACTACCGCACCCTGCTAGAGTGTGCGGCCCATGACGCCCTTCGTCGCCGCACTGATCCTCGCCGCCGCTGCCCAGGAAAAACATCCCCTTCAAGAGCTGCCCTACACGCCCAGCCTCGACGTCAAAGCGATGGACAAGTCGGCCGATCCCTGCGCCGACTTCTACCAGTACTCTTGCGGTGGCTGGCTGCGGCAGAACCCCATCCCGCCCGACCAGGCGAGCTGGAGCGTCTACGGCAAGCTCACCGACGAGAACCAGCAGCTGCTCTGGGGCATCCTCGAGACCGCGGCTCGCGGCGGCGGGGAGCGCACGCCGGTGCAGCAGAAGATCGGCGACTTCTTCGCCTCCTGCATGGACGAGCCCGCGCTGGAACGGCTCGGGGCCGGGCCCCTGCTCTCCCAACTGGTGAGGGTCGACGCCCTGCACAACACGGGGGAGCTGGCGACGATGCTCCCGCTCGCGCATCTGTCGACCGCCGGCAAGGAGGTCGTGTTCGGGTTCGGCAGCGATCAGGACTTCGGCGACGCCACCCAGGTCATCGCCTTCCTCGACGCGGGCGGCCTGGGGCTGCCCGACCGGGACTACTACCTGAAGGAGGACGACAGGTCGAAGGAGATCCGCGCGAAGTACCAGCAGTACGTCGAGCAGATGCTGCGGTTCTCGCGCGATCGCGATCCGATCGGCGGCGCGAAGACGGTGCTGAAGATGGAGACGGAGCTGGCCAGGGCGTCGCTCACGCGCGTGGACCGGCGCGACCCCTACAAGCTGTACCACAAGCTTTCCCGCGCCGAGCTGCAGGCCCTGACGCCCTCGTTGAGCTGGGACCGCTACCTGGCCGCGGTGAAGCTGACAGGCGTGGACAGCGTCAACGTGACGGAGCCCGGCTTCTTCAAGTCGCTGGAGGGGCTGCTCCACTCCGAGAGCCTCGCGCACTGGAAGACCTATCTGCACTTCCACCTCGCCAACGCCCGCGCCCCGTTCCTCTCCAGCGCCTTCGTCAAGGCGCACTTCGACTTCCATTCCAAAGTGCTGCGCGGGGTGGCCGAGATGCCGCCGCGCTGGAAGCGCTGCGTGCGCAACGTCGACCGTATGTTGGGCGAGGCGCTGGGCGAGGAGTTCGTGCGCAGGACCTTCGCGCCGAAGACCAAGGAGGACACGCAGAAGATGACCCGCCTGATCGAGGAGGCGATGCAGCAGGAGATCCAGCGCCTCGACTGGATGGGCCCGCAGACCAAACAGGCGGCGATCGCCAAGCTGGCCGCGATCCGCAACAAGATCGGCTATCCCGACAAGTGGCGCGACTACTCGCCGGTCGTGGTCAAGCGCGACGACTACTTCGGCAACGTGGAGCGCGCCACCGTCTTCGAGTCGCGGCGGCAGCTGGGCAAGATCGGCAAGCCCTTGGACAGGACCGAGTGGGGGATGACGCCGCCCACCGTCAATGCCTACTACAACCCGCAGATGAACGACGTGAACTTCCCCGCGGGCGTGCTCCAGCCGCCGCTCTACGATCCGCGCCTGGACGACGCGCCCAACTACGGCAACACCGGCTCCACCATCGGCCACGAGCTGACCCACGGCTTCGACGACGAAGGCCGCCAGTTCGACGCCGAGGGAAACCTCAAGGACTGGTGGAGCAAGGACGACGCGAAGAACTTCGAGGAGCGCATCCAGTGCGTGCGCGACCAGTTCGCGCAGTACCTGATCGTCGACGACATCAAGATCAATTCGAAGCTGACCTCGGGAGAGGACGTCGCCGACCTGGGCGGCACGCTGCTGGCCTACATCGCCTGGAAGAAGGACGTGGGCGACCGCCAGCTGAAGGCGCAAGACGGCTTCACCCCGGACCAGCGCTTCTTCATCGGCTTCGCGCAGTGGGCCTGCGAGAACCAGCGCCCGGAAAACCTGCGCGTCAGCGCGGTCACCAACCCGCACTCGCCGGGCAAGTACCGCATCAACGGCATCGTGGCCAACCTGCCCGAGTTCGGCCGCGCCTTCTCCTGCAAGGCGGGGGCGCCGATGGCGCGGGAAAAGCCCTGCAAGGTGTGGTGAACCGTGAAACCGCTGCAAGAGCTCCTCGATCGGAACCGCGCCTGGGCGGCGGACGTCCGCCAGCGGGACCCGGACTACTTCCAGCGGCTCGCGCAGCAGCAGGCGCCGTCATATCTCTGGATCGGCTGCTCCGACAGCCGCGTGCCCGCCAACGTGATCGTCGATCTGCCGCCGGGCGAGGTATTCGTGCACCGCAACGTCGCCAACGTGGTGGTGCACACCGATCTGAACTGCCTCTCCGTGCTGCAGTTCGCGGTGGACATCCTCAAGGTGCGGCACGTGATGGTGACCGGGCACTACGGCTGCGGCGGGGTGCGCGCGGCGCTGGAGCGCTCGCCGCACGGACTGATCGACAACTGGCTCCGGCACGTCCAGGACGTGGCGGCGCGGCACCACGACGACTTCGCCGGCCGCAACCACGAGGAGCGCGTCGATCGGCTCTGCGAGCTCAACGTGCTGGAGCAGGTGCGCAACGTGGCCCGCACCACCGTGGTGCAGGACGCGTGGGCGCGCGGGCAGGCCCTCTCCGTGCACGGATGGATCTACTCACTCCAAGATGGCCTCTTGCGCGACCTGGGCATCTCGCTCGATCGGCCCGACGAGTTGTCGCAGCTCTCGCGACCGGCGTCGTTCGCCGGCGCACACGGTCCCTAGCGCCGTGGCGATGTGCGGCGCACGGGCCCCGGGGCGCACATCTGTCGCCGTGGAGAATCCTTGCCCGCCGTGGCGCCGGCAGAAGATTCTCCAGCCCATGAAAATTCTCTTCGCAACCGTCATTGCCGCGCTGCTCTCCGCCGCGCCGGCGCACGCACAGGTGCAGGTGCAGATCACGATGGGGCTTCCCGCGGTGCTGCCGCCCATGGTGGTGGTGCAGCCCGGCGTGCAGGTGGTCTCGGGCCTCGACGAGGAGGTGTACTTCGTCGACGGCTGGTACTGGGTGCGGCGCGGACCGCACTGGTATCGCGCCCGCGATCACCGGCGCTCGTGGGTCTGGATCGCGCCGCAGCGCGTCCCGGTGATGCTCACCCGGATCCCGCCCGGCCAGTACCGGCGGCTCGACCGCGAGCGGTGGCAGCGCGAGCACCGCGAGTGGAAGCAGGAGCGCAGGGCCGAGCACGCGCGTTGGAAGGAAGAGCGCGAGGAGTTGAAGCGCGAGAAGCACGACCATCACCACGGCCGCGACGGCGACGAGCGCCGCGACCGCGATCGCGATCACGGCGATCACGACCGCCACGATTGACCCACCCGGCGCCCGGTCGCCCGGGCGCCGTTTTCCCGCCGGGCTCGGGCGGTGTCGAGGAAGGGCGTAGGACATGAGCCTGCCGGGCGATTTCGACAAGCACGCCGCGACGTACGAGCAGGTGCACGCGCAAAACGTCCGTCCCAGCGGCGAGGACCCGTCGTACTTCGCCCGCTACAAGCTCCGGATCCTCGAGCGCCTGCTGGGCCGCGGCTTCGCGCAGCCGGTCCTCGACTTCGGCTGCGGCGTCGGGACCCTGACCGCCCTCTTGATCTCGTCCTTTCCGCGCGTCGACGGCTACGATCCGTCGGCGGAGAGCTTGAAGCTGGCCCGGCTCCGCGCGCCCTCCGCGCGCTTCCTCGATCGCATGGACGCCATCCCCGACTCGCATTACGGCGCCGTCATCCTGGCGAACGTGCTCCACCATGTGCCCGCCGGGCAGAGGGCAGGCCTTCTGCGGAAGCTGGCCGCTGCGCTCTCGCCGAACGGCAGCTTGATCGTCTTCGAGCACAACCGGCTGAATCCAATCACCCGACGGGTGGTGTCCGCCTGCCCTTTCGACGACGGCGCGCAGCTCCTCTTTCCCGGAGAGGTGAAGCGCCTGCTCCGGGGCGCGGGCCTCGCCGCCGTCAGCCTCGATCACATCGTCTTCTTCCCGCGGCCGCTGCGGCTCTTGCGGGCTCTCGAGCCGTGGCTTCGCTGGCTACCGCTCGGCGCGCAGGTCTACGCCTGGGGACGCAAGCAGTGAAACTCGAGGAGTCTTCGGCTCGGGCGCGTCGTTGACCGCCTCCTCCGCGCAGTTGATCAGCTCGGAGAGGACGTAGAGCGGACGCAGCTTCACCTGCTCGTAGATGCGGCCGATGTATTCGCCGAGGATGCCGGTCATGATCAGCTGCACCGCCGCCAGGAGCGAGACCATCACGATCACGGTCGTCCAGCCGGGGACGGTGGCGTGGAAGACGAAGCGCGCCAGCGTGGCCCAGATGGCCACCGCCACGCTGCAGACGCTGATGAACATCCCCAGCCAGGTGGCGAAGCGCAGCGGCAGGATGCTGAACGAGGTGATCCCGTCGATGGCGAAGCGCAGCATCTTGGCCAACGGGAACTTGGTCTCGCCGGCGAAGCGGGAAGGCCGGTCGTAGAGCACCGCCGTCTGCTTGAACCCGAGCCACGCCACCAGTCCGCGGATGAACCGGTGCGCCTCGCGCAGCTCGCGCAGGACAAGCACGATGCGCCGGCTCATCAGCCGGAAATCGCCGGTGTCCAGCGGCACCTCGATGGGAATGAGGCGGGCAAAGAGGCGGTAGAACCAGCGTGCGGTGAGGAGCTTGAGGCGCGTCTCGCCCTGGCGCGAGCGGCGCCGGCCGTAGACCACGTCGAAGCCCTCGCGCCACTTGGCCACCATCTCCTGCACCACCTCGGGCGGGTCCTGCAGGTCGGCGTCCATCACCACCACCGCCTCGCCGTGGGCATGGTCGAGGCCGGCGGTGATGGCGGCCTGGTGGCCGAAGTTGCGGGCGAAAGAGAGCACGCGGTAGCGGGGCTCGGCAGCGGCAAGCGCGCGCAGCATCTCCAGCGAGCGGTCGTGGGAGCCGTCGTCGACGAAGATGACCTCGGCCGTAAGGCCAAGCTGGCGAAGGAATTCCTGGAGCCGTGCGTGGAGCTCCGGGATGACGGATTCCTCGTTGAAGATGGGCAACACCAGGCTGAGGACGGGACGGCGCATGGCGGGAAGCTATGCACGGGCTCCCGGGGTGCAGCCGCACGCGGCGCATCTGTCGGCTGATCAACCAGAGCGCTCGTCGCCGGTTCGAGGATCGGACACCTCCTGCGCAGGCGGCCGCCGCGCCCTAGATTGCCGCGGTTGCGGCCAATGCCATCGCGGCGCGTCACATCCCTCATGCTGGCCTGCTCCGCCGCGCTCGCGCTGGTGCCGCTCGTGCCGGCCTACCTGCCGCTGGTGGACTTCCCCCAGCACGTGGCGCTGCACGCCATCTGGAGCCACATCGGCGACCCCGCCTTCAACCTCGACGGCCGCTTCCGAGTGACGCTCTCGACGCCCTACGCCCTGCCGCACCTGGTGGCGCACGCGGCGGCGCGCCTGCTCGGGCCCGAAGGCGGGCTCCGGTTCCTGCTCGCGATCGCGCTGGTGGCGTTCCCCTGGGCGGCGCTGGCGGTCCTGCGCGCCTTCGGCAGGCCGGACGAGATCGCGCTCGCCGCGTTTCCGGCGGCGCTCTCGTTCGTCTATTGGTACGGATTCGTCTCCTACGTCGTGTCGCTGCCGCTGATCCTGCTCGGCGTCGCCCTGGCGCGGCGCTGCGCGGTCTTTGGCCGCCCTCGCGACGCGGTGGCGCTGGCGCTGCTGGCGCTCTTCACGGTGGCGACGCACGCCTTTGCCTTCCTGGTGCTCGGCTTGCTCGCGGGGGTGGCGGTGCTGGCCACCACCCGGGCGCCTTCGCGGGTGCTGCTCTCGGCCTGCGCCCTTTTGCCCGCGCTCGGCTGGGCGGTGGCGTGGACCGTGTCGGCTTCGGCGGAGCCGGCGCCGCAGCCGCTGCAGACCACCTGGGAGAC
>Ga0136846_1241956_pt1 | contig 18724 bp, 14 predicted proteins | sample HopSoiMetagenom2_FD_96841 | JGI IMG/M metagenome (GOLD analysis project Ga0136846, IMG submission 96841) | Grasslands soil microbial communities from Hopland, California, USA - 2 Assembly 2016 (version 4) | ecosystem: Environmental > Terrestrial > Soil > Grasslands | place: USA: Hopland...
ATGAGCAGCACGGCGACGACGGTCAGGAACGCCGTCGTCGGGCGCCGGATCACGAGCCGGAGCGCGCCTCCGTACCCGCGCTTGAGCCCGCGGACGAGCAGCGGCTCCCGGCGGCGCGGTGGCCCGTGCGAGAGCAGGATGAGGCTCAGCGCCGGCGTGACGGTGAGCGCGACGAGCATCGAGACGAGCACGGCGAGCGCATAGGAAAGCGCGAGCGGCTGGAAGAACGACCCGGTGAGGCCGCCCACGAACAGCACCGGCACCACCGCCACGACGTTGATGAGCGTCGCGTAGAAGATCGCGCCGCGCACCTCGAGCGAGGCGCGGAGGATGGTGCGCAGCAGTGGCTCCGGCGACTCCGCCGCCTCGCGCAGGCGCAGGCGCCGGACGATGTTCTCCATGTCGATGATCGCGTCGTCCACGACGACCCCGACCGCGACGGCGAACCCCGCCAGGATCATCGTGTTGATCGTCGCGCCGCGGAGCGTCAGCACCACCCCGGCGGCGACGAGCGACAGCGGGATCGCGATGAGGCTGATGAACGCCGCGCGCCATTCGAACAGGAACGCGACGAGGACGAGGATCACGAGCAGGCAGCCGATGAGCAGCGCGATCTTGAGGTTGTGGATCGCGATCTCGACGAAGCTCGCCGGGCGGAAGATCGTCGAGTCGATCTGCACGCCGGGCAGCCCGGGGCGGAGGTCCTTGAGCGCGCTCTCGACGCCCCTCGTCACCTCGAGCGTGTTCGCCCCCTGCAGCTTCTCGACGACGAGCAGCAGGCCGGGGCCGCCGTTGACGACGGCGTCTCCGATCAGCGGCTGCGGCGCGTAGACGACCTTCGCCAGGTCGCCGATGCGCAGCTCGCGCCCGCCGCGCTTCGCAACCGCGACCTGCGCGAGGGCGTCCGGCGTGCGGATCGGCGAGACGCTGCGCGCGCTGATGCGCTGGTTGGCGGTCTCGAGGAACCCGCCCGTGCCGATCACGGCGCCCGGCGAGAACTGCAGTAGGCCGGCGTCGAGGGCCTGGGACGTGACCTCCATGACCTTGTCGAGCGAGACGTTCTCGTCGCGCAGCCGGCCGGGCCGGACCTCGACGTCCATGTCCTTGAGCCGCTCGCCCCAGATCGCGACGTTCGCGACGCCGGGGACCCGGAGCAGGCGCGCCCGGATCTTCCAGTACGTCGTGATCGACAGGTCCATCAGCCCGAGGGACTTCGACGTCAGGCCGATCTTCATGATCCGGCTCGTGGCCGAGACGGGCTGCATCATGAACGGCGGCGCCGCCCACGTCGGAAGGGTCGGCGCGACGGTGTTGAGGTGCTCCTGGACGAGCTGGCGCGCCTTGTAGAAGTTCGTGCCGCGCTTGAACAGCAGCGTGATGTGCGACAGCTGCGGGACCGACTCCGAGCGGACCACGTCGACGCCCGGGACGCCGTTCAGCGCGTCCTCGAGCGGGACGGTGACAAGCTCCTCGACCTCGGACGCCGACAGCCCGAGGCACGCGGTCTGCAGCTCCACGCGGGTGGGCGCGAACTCGGGGAAGACGTCCACGCTCTCGTTGTGCAGCTCGCGCCCGCCGAAGAACACGAGCGCAGCCGCCGCCGCGACCACGAGGAACCGGAACCGCAGGCTCGATCCGACGATCCAGCGCATTGCGCCTGGCCCCGGTCAGTCTTCTTCGACGCCGTACTCGACGCCCAGGAGCTCTTGGGCGCCGACGGTCACCACGGACGTCCCCGCGGGCGGCCCCTTGCTCAGGACCGCGAACGGCCCGACTGCGCGCTCCACGCGGATCGGCGTCCGCACGAACGTCAGCCGGCGCGGGATCGTGTAGGCGAACGCGTTGCCCCGGGCGTCGTAGATGATCGCCGCGTACGGGACGACTTCGGCCTTGCCGCTGCCGTGCGACACGGCAGTCCGTACCACCGACGTGCGGATGCCGATGCGCCGCGCCGCCTGCGGGGTCAGGACGACCCGCGGGAGGGCGCTGCCCTTGACGGGCTCGAGCTTCGAGGGCCCGGCGTCGCTGGCGGCTTCGTTGTCGAACTGCGTCGCCCTGCCGCACCCCGCGACGGCGAGCCCGACGAGGATCGCGGTCACCGACGTGAGTCGAATCGTGTTGCGCATGGGTCTCCTCCGGGTCCTCAGGTGCCGGGCAGCAGGTCGAGATCGGTCCCGGCGGGCTCCTTCGCCGCTCGTTGCGCGCGGGCCGCGGCCCGCGCAGACGACGCCGAGTGCAGGTAGAGCGCGGGCAGGACGAAGAGGCTCAGCACCGTCGAGGTGACGAGCCCGCCGAGGACGACGACCGCCATCGAGTGGGTGATCTCGTTGCCGGCGACGTCGCCGAGCAGCGCGAACGGCAGGAGCACAGCGGCGGTCGCGAGCGCCGTCAGCGTGACGGGCGCCGCCCGGTCGGCGGTTCCGCGGATGATGAGCGCCCGGTCCGCGCGCGCGGGGTCGCCCGCCTGGAGCTCCTGCAGGTGGCGGACGAGCATCACCTCGTTGCGCGCGGCGATGCCGAGCACCGTCATGAGCCCGAACGCCGCGCCGAGCGACACGTCGCCGCCGCCGACGAGGATCACGAGCAGGCCGCCGACAAGCGCGATCGGAAGCGTCAGGAACACGAGCGCCGCCAGGCGCCAGCTCGAGAAGGCGGCCTGCAGCAGCAGGTAGATGCCGACGGCGGCGGCCGCCGCGTAGACGAGGAATGCCGACAGCGGCGACTGCTCGTCGGCGGACGGCGTGACGACCTCGGCGTGGTAGTTCAGCGGGAAGTGCATCGCCCGCAGCCGGTCGCGGACGTCCGCCCGCACGGCTCCGACGTCGCGGCCGGCAATCGCCGCGTGGATGTCGACGTAGCGCGACACCGCGTCGTGCCGGATGTCCACCGGGTTCGGTTTGATCGCAACCGTTGCCACGTCGCCCAGGCGGACCTGCGAGCCGCCCGGCGCGTCGATGCGCAGATCGCGCACGCTGTCGAGGCTCTCCCGGACGTCGGGCACGCCGCGGACGACGACCTGGAAGACCTTCTGCTGCTCGAAGAATGCGCCGACGTCGAGGCCCTGCACGAGGATCGCGGCGGCCCGTCGGACGTCGCCGGGCTTCACTCCTGCCCGCCGTGCCTTGTCGAGGTCGACCTCGATCTGGAGCGTCGGTTGGACCGGCGTTGGAACGACGCGCGCGTTGTGCACGCCGTCGACGCGCGCCACGGTCCGTCGCAGGCTCTGCGCGTGACGGCCGAGGACGCTCAGGTCCTGCCCGTACATGCGGACGGTCAGGTCCTTGGCGGCCGGCTGAAGCACGCCCTGCGTGCGGTCGCCCTCGTAGGTGAGGACGCTGCTGCGGACACCCGGGTAGCCGCCGACGACGCCGCGCACGGCGGCGAGCGTGTGCCCGTAGTCCGCCGAGGACTTCATCGTCACCCACATCTCGCCGGAGCCGCTGCCGGCGACCTGGTCGGACGTGATCGCGCGCCCGACGTGGCCGCCGACCTCCTGGACGCCGGGCAGCGCCCGCAGCTCGGCCGCGGCGCGGCTCGTGAGCCTGTGCATCTCGGGCAGCGACGTGCTCGGCGTCGCGTCCCAGCGCACGAGCAGCTCGCGGTCCTTGAACGACGGGCGCAGCGCCTGCGTCAGGAACGGCAGCGTCGCGAGCCCGATGGCGAGGAACCCGACGAGGGTGATCAGCGCCGGCCGCGGCGACTGCATGAGCCGGCCGAGCCCCGCGGTGGTGGCCGCCGCGACGCGGCGCGCGGCGCCGTGATCGCCGTTCGGGACCGGGGCCCCCCTGTAGAGCAGGAGCCCGAGCGCGGGCGTGACGCTGAGCGCCACGACGGCCGACGCGATCACCGCGAGGACGTAGGAGACCGCGAGCGGGTGCAGGAAGGCGCCGGTCAGCCCGCCGGTGAAGAACACCGGCAGCATCAGCAGGAGCACGATCAGCGTCGCGTAGCCCATCGCGCTGCGTGTGCGGGTCGCGGACGCGAGCACGATCCGCGCCGTCGAGCGCTCGCCGTCGGACTCGCGCTCGTCGCGCAACGCTCGCGTCAGCGCGTGCACGTCGCCGACCGCGTCGTCGACGAGGACCCCGATGGCCACGACGAGCCCGGCGACGATGAGCGCGTTCATCGTCGCGCCGGTGAGGTCGAGCACGACCAGGGCCGTCACGAGCGACAGCGGGATCACGACGAGGCAGATGACGACGGCGCGCCACTGGAGGAAGAACGCGGCCAGCGCGAGCGCGACCAGTGCGGCCGCGATCAGCAGGGCCAGCCGCAGGTGGTCGAGCGCGCTCTCGATGAAGCCCGCCGGCCGGAACGCGCTCGTGTCGATCCGCACGCCGGCGAGACCCGGCCCCATCTCGCGCAGCGCGTCGTCGAGGCGGCGGGTCAGCGCGAGTGTGTTCGTGCCCGGGAGCTTCTCGACGACGAGTTGCAGCGTGTCGTCGGGCGCGCCGCCCGCGGCGACGGCGTCGCCGATGAGCGGCGGGTGGTCCTCGACCACGGTCGCCACGTCGCCGAGCCGCATCGAGGAGCCCTCGACCGGGACCTGGGCGAGGTCGTCCGGCCCGGCGAACGGGAGGATGTGCCGGACGCCGAGCCGCTGGTTGGGGCCGTCGAGGAAGCCGCCCGTGCCCGGCGTCGACGCGTTGAGGAACGTCAGCGGCGAGACGAGCTGGGCGTTGCCCGCGGTGCGGACGACGCGCAGCAGCGACACGTGGGCCGCGCCCAGCCGCGTGGGGTCGACGAGCACCTGCAGCTGGCGGTCGCGGTGGCCCCAGATCGCGACGTTCGCGACGCCGCGGATGCCCATGAGCTTCGGCCGCACGGTCCAGCGCGCGAGCACCGACAGCTCGATCGGGCTGAGCCTCTGCGACGAGAGCGAGATCATCATCACGCGGCTCGTCGACGAGACGGGCTGGATCATCTGCGGCGCGCTGCCCACGGTCGGGAACGCGTGCGGCTGTGCGAGCCGCTCGGACACGAGCTGCCGCGCGCGGAGGACATCCGTGCCGCGCTCGAAGAACATGGTGATCGAGGACAGCCCCGGGACCGAGTCCGAGCGGATTGTCTCGACGCCCTTCACCCCGTTGAGGAGGTCCTGCTCGAGCGGCACGGTCATCAACTGCTCGACCTCGGCGGCCGAGAGGCCCAGCGCCTCGGTCTGGACCTGGACGTAGGGTTGGGTGTACTCGGGCAGGACGTCGACGGGCGCGCGCCGGAGCTGCGCGACGCCGACCACGAGCAGGCCGGCGGCGAAGGCGAGGACGAGCGCGCGGAAGCGCAGCATGGTCGCGACGAGGCCGGTCATCGTTCCGGCCCCTGGCCGGTCGCGAGCAGCGCACGACGATCGCAGCACGACGGCATACCGGTCCCCCCTCGGTCCGGCTGCTTACAGAAATGTCAAACGCGGGCGCGCGGCGGGCGACGGCAGCACTCGCAGCGCATGTGCCTGCGAATAAATTGAAGTCAGACAGTTGGAATTGTCTGACTTCGCGGCCCCCCATGGCCTCACGGCGTTTAGAGCTTTCTTAGACTACACCTCTCACCAGTCGAAAATCAACTAGGATCGCCAGGGACGAGATGTTCCGGGTTTTCTACGGATCGATCTGTGGCCCAAGCCGATATCCGCCTCCGCCTGCTCCTCGTCGAGGACGACACGAAGCTCGTCCGGGCGCTGACGGTCGGGCTCGAGCGGGAGGGCTACGCGGTCGACGCGGCGGAGAGCGGGGACGCTGCGCTCGCGCTCGCCGCGGACGTTGACTACGAGGCGATCGTGCTCGACCTGATGCTGCCGGGGATCGACGGCTTCACCGTGTGCCGGCAGCTGCGCAACGAAGGGCGCTGGATGCCGGTGCTGATGCTGACCGCGCGGACGCACGTGACCGACCGCATCCGCGGTCTGGACGCCGGGGCCGACGACTACCTCGTCAAGCCGTTCGACTTCGGCGAGCTCCTGGCCCGGCTCCGCGCGCTGCTGCGCCGCGGGCCGGCCGAGCCGCGCGGCATCCTCGCGATCGGCGACCTCCGCATCGACGCCGCCGCGCACCTCGTCACGCGCGCCGGAGAGGAGATCGAGCTGACGGCGCGCGAGTTCGACGTGCTCGCATTCCTCGCTCGCCGGCCGGGCCAGGTCGTCTCGCGCGCGGAGCTGCTCGACGAGATCTGGTCGGACTACGAGGGCTCGCCCAACATCATCGACGTCTACGTCGGCTACCTGCGCAAGAAGCTCGGACGCGCCATGATCCGGACCGTCCGCGGCCTGGGATTCGTGCTGGAGGCCTGGTGAGACTTCCGATCCGGGTCCAGCTGACGGTCTGGTACCTCGCGGTGCTCACCGCCATCATCGCCATGCTCGGCGCGTTCATCGTCGTGCGGTTCCGCGCGGACATGCGCGCAGGAATCGACCGGGACGCCCGCCACACGTGGCGCCCGCTGGCCCGCCAGTACGCCGCCGGCGGCCTGCAGGACTTCGCATCCTACAGCGGCACCGTCCTCCCCCGCGACGGCGCCGACCAGGTGTTCGACTCGGGCGGGCGCCTGCTCGCCTCGTGGGGTGAGGCGGCGACGCACAGCGTCATCGTGACGCCCGAGGTCCGCGCGGAGGCGATCGCCGGACGCATGCGGGTGGTGACCGTCGCGCTGGGCGCCGAGCGGGAGCAGTATCGAGCGTTCGTCGGGCCGATCGACCGCCTCGGCGAGCGCCAGGTGCTCGCCGTCGCGGAGCCCTTCCAGCCGGTGGAGGACTCGGTGGAGCGGGTCCTCACGCTGCTCCTCTTCACCGTGCCCGTCGCCCTGACGGCGGCCGCGGCCGGCGGGTGGTGGCTCGCGCGCAAGGCGCTCCGGCCGGTCGAGCGGATGAGGTCCAAGGCCGAGCACATCGGCATCGACCGCCTCGGCGAGCGGATCGCGGTGCCCCGCGGCTCCGACGAGCTGTCGCACCTGGCGACGACGCTCAACGCGATGCTGAATCGCCTCGAGCAGGGCGTGACCGAGAAGCAGCGCCTCGTCGCGGACGCCTCGCACGAGCTGCGCACGCCCCTCGCGGTGATGCGTGCCGAGCTGGACGTCAGCCTGCTCGGCGACATGGCGCCCACGGCGCGCACGGTGCTCGAGAGCGTGCGCGAGGAGGTCGATCGGATGAGCCGGACCGTCAACAACCTGCTCACGCTCGCCCAGGCCGACGAGGGCCAGCTCCAGCTGCTGACCGCGCCGCTCGTGCTGCGCGACCGCGTTCGGGCCGCGATCCGCGCCCTGGCGCCCGCGGCGGCCGCGAAGGGGCTCGAGGTCGAGGAGTTCGCCGTGCTGCCCGCCGGCGAGCCGGGCGTCGTCGAGGCGGACGCCCAGCGCGTCGACCAGCTGCTGGCGAACCTGGTCGGGAACGCGGTCGCCTACACGCCGCCGGGGGGCACGGTGAGCGTGGTCACGTGGCAGCGAGGGGAGGAAGCCGGCCTCACGGTCTGCGACACGGGCCCGGGCATCCCTCCCGACGCGCTCGACCGCGTGTTCGACCGCTTCTTCCGCGTCGACGGCGCACGCCGCCGCGCGAGCGGCGGCAGCGGGCTGGGCCTTGCGATCTGCCGCGAGATCGCGGTGGCGCACGGCGGGCGTGTCTGGGTCGAGAGCGATCCCGGCGGCGGCAGCGCGTTCTCGGTGGCGCTCCCGGTGGCCGCGCCGACGGTGCGAGCCGGGCTGTTGAAAGCGCACGACGATGAAGTTACTCTAAGAGAAATATAAACATCCGTTTTCGGCGGTTCCGGGTCGATAGTGTCGATTAACGGTTACGTTGCTCCGGGGGGAGTCACATGCGCGGTCGTCGCCTTTGCCACGCGGCAGCGGTCTTTGCTGTCGTGATGCCTTCCGCCGCCGGCCTCGCCGGCTGCGGCGGCAAGGACAGCGGGGGATCGTCCTCCGGGACCGCCACGGGCGCGGCTCCAGCTCGGGCGCCGGCGCCGCCCACCCCCGCCGTGGACGCCGACTTCGACCCTCGCAACTTCAGCCACCCGACGACGATCGACAACCGGTGGACCCCGCTGCGGCCGGGCATGGAGTACGTGTTCGAAGGGACCGCCAACCGCGGGCACGGCCGTAGGCCGCACCGGGTCGTCACGACGGTCACCGACCTCACGAAGGTCATCGACGGCGTGCGCGCGGTCGTCATCTGGGAGCGCGACATCAACGCGGGACGTCTCCTCGAAGGCGAGCTCGCCTTCCAGGCCCAGGACGACGACGGCAACGTGTGGAACCTGGGCGAGTACCCCGAGGAGTACGCCGGCGGACGGGTCGAAGGCGCGCCGGACACCTGGATCGCGGGCGTCGCCGGGGCGCGGAGCGGCATCATGATGCGGGCGGCGCCGCGTCCCGGTGACCCGAGCTACCGCCAGGGATTCGCGCCAACGATCGAGTTCGCCGACCGCGCCAAGGTGCTGCAGACGGGCGTGCGCCAGTGCGTGCCGGTCCGCTGCTTCACGAACGTGCTCGTCACCGACGAGACGAACCCCAGCGAGCCCGCCGACGGCCATCAGCGTAAGTTCTACGCGCCCGGTATCGGTCCGATCCGGGCCGCGCCCGTCGGCGGCCACGAGCACGAGGTGCTCGCACTGACGCGGGTCAGCCGGCTCGACCGGGCCGCGCTGGAGAGCGTCCGGCGCCGCGCGCTGCGCGTCGACCGGCGCGGTTACACCGTGAGCCGTCGCGTCTACGCCCGGACGCCGCTTGCGCAGCCCGGCCCGGTCGCGCCGTAGGCCGGGCCGCGCCGCGACGCGGGCTTAGCGCACCGGCCGGATCTGGCCGATCAGGCCGCGGTTGCGCTCGCGGAACCGGGCCTCATACTCCGGTCGCACGACGGACTCGACCGGCGTGATCTCCTTCTGCTCGCAGCTGTTGTCGCGCCGCGCGATCGCCACCTCCTCGCGCTGCAGCCTCGTCAGCGCGACGTGGTCGAACGGGCGCGGCTTCTCGCCGGCGGCCGGGCCGGTGGCGAACTGCCCCGGCAGCGGCCCGACGATCTTCTCGGTGCGGCGGAACAGGTCCGCGTCGATCTCGTCGGGATCGTCGTAGCGATACCCCGCCGAGGCCATGCACTCCGACCATTTCGCGACGGCCTTGACCATGCGCCGGTCTTCCGCGATGCGGTCGTCGAGGTCGTCGAGCTTGCCCTGCAGCTGCGTGAGGACCTGCGCGCCGCCGAAGACCTGCTCGGTCGCCTTCAGCGTGCAGCCCCCGAGGCGGTCGAAGCGGCCGCTGTCGACGGCCTCGCTGAACGTCGCGCCCTTGTTGTCGCCCCACAGCGCCCGGTCGTAGGCCCGGCGGTCGGCGGGTCCGAGCGTGGCGCGGAGGCGCTGGTTTGGGTCGGCCTGCGGGTTGCCGTGACCCCAGAGCGTGCTGATCCCGTAGCCGAACTGCTTGAGAAAGTCCTGGTCGCTCAGCCGGCTGGAGCCAACCAGCGCGGCGCGCTGCGCGAGGGGGTCGATCGGGATGTAGTCGAAGCCCTCGTTCTTCATGCACTGGGCGATGGCGGCCTCGACGCGGCTCTGCCGCGCCAGGATGCCGGCCTGGTCGAAGCCGAGCTGGTCCTCGACGCTCGCGCCGCTCTGCGCGCCCGCGGCGGAGGACGTCCCGGCGGGCGTCGCCGCGCTGGCGCCGCCGCTGTCGGAGTCGCCCCCGCACGCGGCGATGAGGAGCCCGACGCCGAGGAGCGCAAACGCACGAGCCAGGTACGCCGCGGCCCAGCGGCACCGGTCGCGGGGGAGGGTGGGGTCGGACATCGGTGCCTCCATGGTGTGAAACTCAGGTGCCCGCGCGCAGCGCGTCGACGGGCTCGAGCGCCGCCGCGCGGAGGGCGGGATAAGTGCCGGAGAGCAGCCCGATGAGCGCGCCGAGGAGCGGCGCGCCGAGCGGCACCCACGGGTCGAGGACGGGCGTCCAGGTGTTGGCCGCCGAGACGGCCACAATGACCAGCGTGCCGGCGCTCGCGCCGATCACGCCGCCGGCGAGGCCCATCGCGGTGCTCTCGAGCAGGAACTGGCCCGCGACGTGCTGACGGCCGGCGCCGAGCGCGCGGCGCAGCCCGATCTCGCCGACGCGCTCGAGGACCGAGACGAGCGTCACGTTCGCGATCCCGATCGCGCCGACGAGGAGCGACACGCCGCCGAGGAGCAGGAACAGCGCATTGAGGTCGTTCTTCACCTCGCCGCGCAGCTCCCGCGGGTCGGGGGGCGCCGCGACCTTCAGCAGCTTCGGGTCGGCCGGGCTGAGCGCGACCGGCGCCTGGCGGGCGATGAGGTCGACCGCGCCGATCCTCGTCTCCACCTGCGCGAGCGCCGGCGCGGCGAGCCCGAACTCGCGGCGGGCCGTGCCCTCGGGCATGATCACTGCCCCGAGCAGCGTCGGCTGCCGCCGGACCGCGGCGAGCAACCCGATCACGACGTACAGGCGGTCGCCGATGAAGATCGCCGGCTGGTCGTCGACCCGCGAGATGCCAACGCGCCGCGCGGCGTTCGCGCCGAGGACGACGACGCGGTCGCCGCGCCGCGAGTGGCCCGCGTCGAAGAACCGCCCGGCGGATAGCTGCGCGTGGACGGCCCGGAAGATCCCGGGGGAAGCGGCCTTCATCGGCAACTGCGTCGCGCCCGCCGCGAGCGGGTCGTTGATCGGCACCGACCGGACGAGGTCGCCGCGCACGTCGACGTCGGCGAGGGTCCCGGCAGCGACGACGCCGTTGAGACGCTGCAGCCGGGCCTCGGCGTCCCACGGGAGTACCGTGCCGCGGGCGCCGCCGGCGCGGACGGACGGGCTGATGACGATGTCGGTCGCCGAGAGCGCGTCGAAGTGGCCGACGATCTGGCTGCCGGCCGTCTTCGAGAGGCCGAGGGTCGCAACGAGCGCGCCGACGCCGATCACGGTCCCGAGTACGGTCAGCGCCACGCGCGCCGGACGGGCCAGCAGTCCGGCGAACGCCTCGGACACGAGGTCGCGCGCGCCCATCCGCGGTCCGGCGGGCCGCCGGCTGCGTGCCCCGGGGCGGCGCGATCTCGCGGTCATGCCTCCTCCTCCGTGAGGACGCCATCGACCATCCGGACGCGCCGGCCGGCGTGCCGGGCGACCTGGTCCTCGTGCGTGACCATGACGAGCGTGAGCCCGCTCGCGCTCAGCTCGTCGAAGAGCGCGAGCACCGAGGCGGTGTTCGCCGAATCGAGGTTCCCCGTCGGCTCGTCGCACAGGAGCAGGCTGTGGTCGGCCATGAGCGCCCGCGCGATCGCGACCCGCTGCTGCTCGCCGCCCGACAGCCGCGTCGGCAGGAACCGGGCGCGCCCCTCGATCCCGACGCGCTCGAGCGCTGCCATCGCGCGCTCCGCCCGACCCTGGCGCGAAGCGCCGCGGTAGACCTCGGCGAGCATGACGTTGTCGAGCACCGAGCGGTGCGCGAGCAGGTTGAACGTCTGAAAGACGAAGCCGATGACCTCCGCCCGCAGGACGGCGCGTCGTGGCTCGTCGAGGTGCGAGACGTCGATGCCGTCGAGCAGGTAGGTCCCGGTCGTGGGCCGGTCCAGGCAGCCGAGGACGTTCAGCAGCGTCGACTTGCCGGACCCCGAGGCGCCGACGATGGCCAGCGACGAGCCGCGCTCGAGCGTGAGATCGACGTCGCGCAGCGCGCGCACCCTCGGCTCACTGCCGAACTCGCGCGTGATGTGCCGCAGCTCCACGATGGGCATGGGGTCGCTCGCGCGCACCGATGCGCGCTCCTCGCGCCGTTCGGGCAGAGTCGGTGCGGGCTCGGCGGTCATGGCCCGCCGGGCGGCGCGGCCGGGTCTCGCGAGCCCACGACGACCAGGTCGCCGGGCCGCAGGCCGCCGCGGGTCGGGCGCACCTCGGCGAGCCCCTCGGCCGCGAGGCCCGGGTCGACCGGCACGAGGTCGATGCGCGGCCCGTGGCGGACCTGGACGCGGGAACGGCCGTCGCCGCCGACCGACAGGGCGCTCACCGGCACGGCGAGCACGGCGCCGTTCGTGCTCTTGACGGCGATCGTGAGCTTCACCGAGGCTCCGACGAGCGATGGGAGGCGCGTGACGGGGACGACCGCGAGGTAGAACCGGCTCGGGTCGACCCCGTTCGTGCCGGGTGTGCGGGAGACGCGCGTTACGCGGCCGCGGGCGTTGACGCCCAGGTCCTGGTCCTCGATCGTGACGGCGTCGCCGACCCGCACCAGCCGGACGTCGGACACCGACAACGACGAGTCGATCGCGAGCCGCGAGTTCGTGACGTTCATGACGCGACCGGCGACGGTGTTGCCCCGCTTGGCCTTCACCGCGTCGACGCGGACGGGCAGGTTGGGGAAGAAGAGCATCTCGTTCGCCGGGACCGACACGCCGACGCGATGGGCGAGCCGCGCGACCTCGCCCGCCGTGCGGCGCTCCTCGAGCGCCGATGAAGCCACGATCGAGCGCAGGGTGGTCGTGTCGACTCGCCGGGTGAGAAGCCGCGCCTTGCGCTGGCCGAGCCGGACCTGCCGCCGTGCCGCGGCGAGCGACTCCGTGGCGTTGCGCAGCTCGCTGTCGGCGACCGTGACGTCCCGGACGAGCTTGGCGCCGTCGTTGTGCGCCCGCGTGACGTCCGCGCCGGTGCTGACGCGCACGGCATTGGCGGCCGCGGTCGATGCCGCGAGGTCGGCCTGCGCCTGCGCGACGCCCTGCTGTGCGAGCTTGGCGGCGGAGTCGGCGGCAATCCGGTCGTTGATCGTGGCCTCGGCCGGGAGCGTGAAGACGTTGGCCTGAGCCTGACGCGCCTCCTCCTGCGCGGCGGCGAGCGCGGTCTGCTTGGCGACCACGTCGGCGTCGGCCTGGGCGATGTCGCGCTGACCGTTGGCGCCGGCGACGGACTCACCGGCGGACGCGTTCGCCGCGGCCGCCTGCGCCGCTGCGAGCTTCGCCTGCGCGGTCGTCACCCGCAACGCGGCGGCGCTCACGGCCTGGCGCGCGGTGTTGGTGTCGATCCGGGCCTGCGCCACGTCGGCGGGGCGAGCGGTGCGCTGCGCCTGCTCGACGTTGTTGACGGCCTGCAGCCGGGCGTCGCGCGCCTGCGCGGCGGAGGCCTCGGCGGTCCGGAGCTGGTCGAGCTGCGTGTCGGTCGGGCCGAAGGGGTCCCAGCCGCGGCGCAGGTAGAAGCTCGCGACCGCCGACTCGGTCGCCGCGTCGTAGCGGCCGTCCACCGCGCCGGGCGACAGGCCAACGTCGCGCAGCGCGCGCTCGAGCTGCAGCACGTCCGGTCCGCGGTCGCCCGGACGGAGGTCGCGATGCATCGGGATCGTGCCGGGAAGGACGAACACCGGGCGGCCGTCGACGGTCATGGCGACCGCTCCGGGCCCGAGCTCGGCACGGGCGCGCGGCGCCCGCGTGACGATGTCGCTGGCCGAGCCGCCCAGCTTGAGCTGCGATGTCCCCACGACGACGGCCTGCGGCGCGCCGAAGCGCACGGTGCCGCGAACGATGACCTTGGCCGCGAGCGTGCGGCGGACGACCGGGATCGTGATCGGCGACGGCCGGGGCGGCGCCGTGTCGGCGGCGACCTGGGCGGGGGAGCGGATCTGCCGCGCGCCGATCCACCCCACGAGCGTGATCGCGACCAGCAGGCCGAGGGCCAGGACGGTTATGCGCGTGGACCGAGTGGCCATCGCGCCTCAGCTCCCCGGCCGCCGTCGCGGTTGCAGAGGCAGAGGCGCTCCGCTGACCTCCGCTCGGCGTACCCGAACCGTGGCCGCCGGCCTCCGCCGGCGGGCTCCTGGGTCGACCCCCCACATGCGGTTCTAGTAACAGGAAGACGTATGCGGGCGCAAGCGAATCAGCTCCGATTGACCCGGTTGCGGTAGACCTGAGGCACTGAATTAAGACTCGTCTCATCTGGGCCTCAGATTCAGGTGAGAATCCGGACTCATGCGAGTGCTGCTCGTCGAGGATGAACTGCGCATGGCGGCCGCCATATCTCGGGCGCTTCGCGCCGAAGGGGTCGTCGCGGACGTCGCGACGACCGGCACCCGCGCCATCGCCATGGCGCGCGGCGACCGGTACGACGTGCTCATCCTCGACGTGATGCTCCCGGACTTCGACGGCGTCGAGGTGTGCCGGCGGCTGCGCCGCGACAACGTCTGGATCCCGATCATCATGCTGACCGCCCGCGACGCCATTGAGGATCGCGTCCGCGGCCTGGACCAGGGCGCGGACGACTACGTCACGAAGCCGTTCTCGCTCGCCGAGCTCCTCGCGCGCCTGCGAGCGCTGGCGCGCCGCGGCCCCGTCCCGCGGCCGGTGGTCCTCGAGGTCGGGTCGCTGCGGCTGGCCCCCGCGACGCGGCAGGTGTGGCGCGGCGGCGTCGAAATCCTGCTGTCGGCCCGGGAGTTCTCGCTGCTCGAGACGTTCATGCGCCGCCCGGGGCAGGTGCTCAGCCACCTGCAGCTCCTCGACGCCGCATGGGACCTCGGCTACGAGCAGCGTTCCAACGTCGTGGAGGTCTACATCCGCTACCTGCGCGAGAAGATCGACCGCCCATTCGCGGTCAAGTCGATCGAGACCGTCCGCGGCTTCGGATACCGGCTGCGCCGGGACGGCGGCGCGTGAACCGCCTGCCGATCCGCCTGCGCCTCACGCTGGCGTTCGCGCTGGCCGTCGTCGTCGTGCTCACCTGCGCGTGCGCGTTCGTCTTCGTTCAGATGCGCTCCGACATGGACGACTCGATCAACGGGGCGCTCGAGACACGCATGACCGCCGCCATGTCGCTGCTCGACCACGGCGCGGTGCTCGGGTTCGCCGATGCCGGCCTGCTCGGCGAGCGCGACGAGAGCCTCGCCCAGCTCCTGCGGCCCGACGGGCGGATGATGTTCTCGCTCGGGGCGGTCCACGTGGCCGCGCTGAGCGGCGCCGACCTGGGGCGGGCGACCCGCGAACGGGTACTGGTCGAGCGGCGGCTGCCGCGTTTCGACGAAGCGGCGCGCGTCTACGCACGGCCGGCTCCCGGGCGCAACGGCCGGCTCGTCATGGTCGTCGGCGAATCGCTCGCGGACCGCAACGAGGCGCTGCGCGCGCTCGTCCGGGCCTTCGTGATCGCGGGCTCGCTCGCCGTCGTGCTGGCATCGGTCCTCGGCTACGCGCTGGCCTCCGCCAGCCTCGCGCCAGTCGAGACGATGCGCCGGCGCGCGGCCGCCATCTCGCTCAGCGGCGAGCCCGAGCAACTGCCTCTCGGGCCGGCGCGGGACGAGATCCGGCGCCTCGGCGAGACGCTCAACGAGATGCTCGACCGGCTACGGCGGTCGTTCGAGCGCGAGCGGCGGTTCGTCGCCGACGCCAGCCACGAGCTGCGCTCGCCGATCGCGGTCATCAAGACGGAGCTCGAAGGCGCCCTGCGCAGCGGCGCGATCCGCGGCGAGCAGCGCGTTGCGCTCGTCGCGGCCGTCGCGGAGTGCGACCGGCTCGCTGAGCTTGCCGAGGACCTGCTCGTGTTGGCCCGCGCCGCCGACGGCCGCCTCCCGATACGCCAGGAGCCGCTGCGCGTTCGCGCGCTGCTCGACGGTGCGCGTCACCGGTTCGTCGACCGTGCGGCCGAGGAGGACAGGCGGATCCGCGTTGACGCCGCAGACGATCTCCTCGTCATGGCCGACGAGCTGCGGATGCGCCAGGCGCTGGGAAACCTCGTCGACAACGCCGTCCGCCACGGCGGGGGAGAGATCGACCTGGAAGCGAGACCGACGGAAGAGGGCGTGGAGATCGACGTGACGGACCACGGCGCCGGGTTCGGTCCCGGCCTCGCCGATCGGGCGTTCGAGCGCTTCACCCGCGCAAGCGAGTCGCGCTCCGGCGGCGGCGCCGGCCTGGGGCTCTCGATCGTTCGCGCCATCGCGGCCGCCCATGATGGCCGCGCGAGCATCGTGGAGGGACCGGCCGGGACGACGGTTCGCCTGGTGCTCCCGGCGGCCCCACCGGGCAGCGACGCCCCCCAAGGGCCGGCGGCGGCGGACCCGTTCGCGACGGCCCGTTCTCAGGCGCGTCTCATGTGACCGCCGTAGCGTCGCCCGCCACCGTGTGGCAAGCAAAGAGGCGCAGATGACGACGATCCGACGGCGTGGGGCGCGCCCCTCCGCCGCACATGTGCGAGCGACGGCGATGACCATCGCGGTGCTCGTGGCGCTCGGTGCAACCACCGGCGGATGCGGACGGGACAGCAGCGCCGCGCGCACGACGCCGCCCGGCGTCCTGCCGCAGGGCGCGGAGACGGTCCGCCTCGACCCGGGGAACTTCACGACGAAGATCGACAACCCGTACATGCCGCTCGTGCCGGGCAGCGTCTGGGTCTACGCCGATACGGAGCCGGATGGGTCCCGGCAGCGCGACGTCATTACCGTCACGAACCGCACGAAGGTCGTGTCGGGCGTCACCGTGCGAGTCGTCCACGACCGCGCGACCCGCGGCGCCGAGGTGATCGAGGACACCCTCGACTGGTTCGCCCAGGACCGAGAGGGCAACGTCTGGTACCTCGGCGAGGCGACGCAGAGCTACGACAACGGCAAGCCGTCGTCTACGAACGGGTCGTGGGAGGCGGGGACGCACGGCGCGCAGGCGGGCGTCGTGATGCCTGCGAGCCCGGCTCCGGGCCTCGAGTACCGCCAGGAGTACCGCGAGGGCAAGGCCGAGGACCGCGCGCGCGTTCTCAGCATCGACGACCAGGTCCAGTCGCCCGTCGGGCATTACCGGAACGCCGTGTTGACCAAGGAGTTCTCGCCGCTCGAGCCCAACGACCTCGAGTACAAGCTGTACGCGAAGGGCGTCGGGCTCGTGACGGCGATCGGCGCGTCGGGTGACCTCGCGCGCGAGACCCTCGTCAGCTACCGGAAAGGCGGTGGCTGAGCTCCGAACCTGACGGTCAGTCGCTCGTTGCCGAGCGGCGCGTAGTCACACAAAGCAACTGTCGTGAGGGGGGATCTCCCATGCGTGGACGTCTACGTCCGTCGCCGGCGATGGTGGTGGCCTTCATCGCCCTGTTCGTTGCGATCGGAGGCAGCTCGTACGCTGTCACACGGCTCCCGTCGAACAGCGTCGGCTCAAAGCAGCTGAAGAAGAACGCCGTGACCGGGGCGAAGGTGAAGAACCGGTCGCTCACCGCCGCTGACATCAAAGTGAGCTCGCTGGCCGGCGTGGCCTCGGCAGCGAGCGCCACGAACGCCACGAACGCCGGGCACGCAGGCGCCGCGGCCGGCCTGGACCGCGTGCAATACGTCAACCAGCCCGGGTCGGTCGGCCCGGGTACGCGAGACCCGGCGGACCCCACCGGCGCTACAGTCATAGCCACCGTTGGCGCCGCCTCGGCCGGATGCCCGCCGGGGACGCTCGTCTCCGGCGGAGGTGTCGGCGTCGACGACCGGACGAACACCTCTGTCGTCGACAGCTTCCCGGATCAGGGCGGCCACGCGTGGACAGCGCGCGTCGACAACGCCGACCCGGGCGCCTCACACAGCTTCACGGTGGTTGCCGTGTGCGTAGCCGCCGCCGCCGCCGGCTGAGCGAAGACTGTCGTGCCGGGCGGGCCGTTTGCGCCGCCCGGCACGCGCCCGGCCCCGGGCGATCCGTCCAGCCCGCGTCATCCGCGGTCAAGTTTGGCGTGCTTCGTCCGAAGGATGGGGCGTGGACCAGATCAGCCCGCCCTTCCGCATCGCCATCGTCGCCATGCTCGCCGTGTGCGCGCTGTGGTTCACCGTGCTCAAGCCGAAGGATCCGGGCGCAGACACCGCCGCCCCGGACCCAACGGCGCCCGGCGCGACCGGTCTCTCGAACGACGTGACCGCCGCCAAGGGCGCCGCCGCCACGAGCGATGCCGCGAACGCCAAGGTGCAGGCCGCGACCGGCGGCGCCGAGGCGAACGCCACGGCGGCCGCGAAGCCCGCCGCGACCGCGAAGTCGGCGACCACCGGCGCCCACGCCGACGTCGCCGGCAAGAACGGCGGCGCCGCGCCGAGCACGACCGCGAAGGCCAAGGCCGGCGACGCCTCCGCGCCGCTGCTGCGCGCCCTCGACCGCAAGGACACCGTCGTCCTGCTCTTCTGGAACCGCCGCGGAAGCGACGACCGCGCCGTCCGCCGTGCCGTCGACGCGACCGCCCGCCACCACGGCCGCGTGGTCGTCAAGGCCGCGCCCGTCGCGCAGGTCGCCCGCTATGTGGGCATCACGAGCGGCGTGCAGGTCCTGCAGTCGCCGACCGTGCTCGTCATCGGCCCGGACCACAAGGCCCGCGCCGTCACCGGCTTCACGACGAAGTCCGAGCTGGACCAGGTCGTGAGCGACACGCTCAAGGCCGCCGCGCCGGCGAAGAAGTAGCCGCCGCGCCATCCGCAGCGCCCGCGGGATCGGGCGTGCCCGCCGCCGGGTAGCGTGCTCTCCGAGGATCGACCCCCGGGGAAGGAGCGGCCATGTGGCGCCTGTCCGACGAGCAGCGAGCGTTCCGCGAGCACCTGCGCGAAGTCGTGCTCGAGGAGGTGCGCCCGCGCGTGCGCGAGATCGACGAGCGCTGCGACTACCCGCACGACATCCACGAGACGCTCGCGCGCGAGGGGTTCTTCGCGCTGGCCGTCCCGGTCGAGGAGGGCGGCCGCGGGGAGACCGAGGTCTCGTTCTGCGCGGTCGTCGAGGAGCTCGCGAAGGTGTCTGGCACGGTCTCGCTGATGGCCGCGTACGTGAAGCTCGTGGCGCTG
>Ga0136846_1211536_pt1 | contig 18721 bp, 12 predicted proteins | sample HopSoiMetagenom2_FD_96841 | JGI IMG/M metagenome (GOLD analysis project Ga0136846, IMG submission 96841) | Grasslands soil microbial communities from Hopland, California, USA - 2 Assembly 2016 (version 4) | ecosystem: Environmental > Terrestrial > Soil > Grasslands | place: USA: Hopland...
AGGAACTGCTCCGGGATGACCGCGTTCGACGGGACCTCGCACATCATCACGACCTTCAGGTCGTTCTTCCCGCGCTCGAGCCCGTGCTCGGCGAGCAGCGAGATGACGCCGGACGCCTCTTCGAGGGTCCGCACGAACGGGATCATCACCCAGACGTTGGTCAGCCCCATGTCGTCGCGCACGTGCCGCAGCGCCTCGCACTCCATGGCGAAGCAGTCGGCGAACTCCTCCGAGAGGTACCGCGAAGCGCCGCGGTAGCCGATCATCGGGTTCTCCTCGTGCGGCTCGTAGGCCGTGCCGGCCAGCAGGTTGGCGTACTCGTTGGACTTGAAGTCCGACATCCGCACGATGACGGGGTACGGCGCGAAGGCCGCGGCCAGCATCGAGACGCCCTCGGCCACGCGCTGCACGAAGTACTCGCGCGGGCCCGGGTAGGCGGCGATGATCGTCTCCATCTCCGACCGCAGCGAGTCGTCGAGTGAGGCCGGGTCGCGCTCCAGGTCGAGCAGCGCCTTCGGGTGGATGCCGATCTGGCGGTTGATGATGAACTCGAGCCGGGCCAGGCCGATGCCGCGGTGCGGCAGCCGGGAGAACGCGAACGCCTGGTCCGGCGTACCGACGTTCATCATGATCTTGACCGGGATGTCGGGCATCTCGTCGAGCTCGGTCTTCTCGACCGTGAAGTCGAGCTTCCCCTCGTAGACGAACCCGGTGTCACCCTCGGCGCACGAGACCGTGACCTCGCGCCCGTCGGTCAGCTCCTTGGTGGCCGAGCCGGTGCCGACCACCGCCGGGATGCCGAGCTCGCGCGCGATGATCGCGGCGTGACAGGTGCGGCCGCCCCGGTTGGTCACGATGGCGGCCGCGCGCTTCATGATCGGCTCCCAGTCGGGGTCGGTCATGTCGGCGATGAGTACCTCGCCCTCGGTGAACTCGTGCATCTGATCGACCGAGGTGAGCACGCGCGCGGCACCCGCACCGATCTTCTGCCCGATGGCCCGACCCTCGACCAGGACCTCGACTCCGGACCGGGCCTCCTTGGGCATCGAGAACCGCTCCAGCGAGCTGCCCCTCGACTGCACGGTCTCCGGCCGGGCCTGTAGGACGTAGATCCCGCCGTCGACACCGTCCTTGCCCCACTCGATGTCCATCGGGCGGCCGTAGTGGTCCTCGATGACCAGCGCGTGCCGGGCCAGCTCCTCGACCTCGTCGTCGGTCAGCGAGAGTTGGCGGCGTTCGGCCGGGTCTGTGTCGACGAACTCGGTCGTGCGGCCGACGGTCGCGTCGTCGGTGTAGACCATCTTCGTGGCCTTCTCCCCCACGCCGCGCTTGAGCACGGCGGGTCGGCCCTGCCGCAGCGCGGGCTTGTAGACGTAGAACTCGTCCGGGTTCACCGCACCTTGGACCACGCCCTCGCCGAGGCCGTACGCCGACGTGACGAAGACCGCGTCCTTGAACCCCGACTCGGTGTCCATCGTGAACATCACCCCGGACGCGCCGAGGTCCGAGCGCACCATCCGCTGCACGCCGGCGGACAGGGAGACCGCCTCGTGCTCGAACCCGTGGTGCACGCGGTACGCGATCGCCCGGTCGTTGTAGAGCGAGGCGAACACTTCGCGGATCGCGGTCAGCACCGAGTCGATGCCGCGGACGTTGAGGAAGGTCTCCTGCTGGCCGGCGAACGACGCGTCCGGCAGGTCCTCGGCCGTGGCGCTCGAGCGGACGGCGAACGACGGCTCACTCTGCCCGTTGCTGGCGCTTTCCTCCACCAGCCGGTCGTAGGCCTCCCGGACGTCGGTCTCGAGGCTCTCGGGGAAGGACTGCTCGACCACCGCGGCCCGGATCTCCCTGCCGACCTCGGCCAGGCGGCGTACGTCGTCGGTGTCGAGGTCCTTCAGCAGGCCGCTGATCCGCTCGGCCAGCCCGGTGTCACCGATGAACGACTGGTACGCCGCGGCGGTGGTGGCGAAGCCGTCGGGGACCTGCACGCCCAGCTCGGCCAGGTTGGAGACCATCTCGCCGAGCGAGGCGTTCTTGCCGCCGACCTCCTCGAGGTCCTTCATGCCGAGGTCGCGGAACCACCGCACGTTGCTCATGCTTCTTCGGGGTCCCCGCGGAAGTGCGAGCCTGCCACGCGCACCGCGCGCTCCGAGCAGTTTCGTGGGGCGATCATGACTGGGCCTTCTTCCGGTTCTTGGTGACGATCTGGACGATCAGGGTGGCCATCTCCTCCACCGAGCGCGACGAGGAGTCGATCACGGGAATCCGGTGCGCGGCGTAGAGCTCTCCGGCGCGACGCAGCTCCCACCGGCACTGGTCGACCGAGGCGTAGCGCGAGCTCGGCCGCCGCTCGTTGCGGACCCGGCTGAGCCGCTCGACGGTCGTGGTGATGCCGACGCAGCGCGGCTCGTGGCTACGCAGCAGCCCCGGCAGGTCGGCCTGCTCGAGGTCCTCGTCGACCAGCGGGTAGTTGGCGACGAACAGGCCGTGCTGCAGGGCGAGGTACATGCTCGTCGGCGTCTTGCCGCACCGAGAGGGCGCAATGAGGATGACGTCGGCCTTCTCCAGGCCGCGGACGCTCTGCCCGTCGTCGTGCTCGATCGTGAACTCGACCGCCGCCATCCGGTTGTTGTAGCTGCGGATGTCCCCGACGCCGTGCAGTCGGGCCGCCTCGTGCAGACCGCGCAGCCCGAGGATCTCCTCCACCCGGCTCATGTGGATGTCGAAGAAGTCGATGATCGGCGCCCTGGTCCGGGCCAGCTCGGACCGGACCATGTCGTCGGCCGCGGTGGTGAACACCAGCGGTGTCGTCGGGCCGTCCATCGCTTCGTCGAGGATCGCGACGACCCGGCGGGCCTCCTCGACCGTGGTGATGAACGGGAACAGGGTCCGCTCGAACCGGGCGTCGGGGAACTGGATCAGGATGGCGTTGCCCATCGTCTCGGCGCTGATACCGGTGCTGTCGGAGAGGAAGAAGACCGGGACGACGGACGTGTCGTCCAGGGCGACGCCCGCGGGTTCGGCCATCCCCACCTCCTCCCGCCTGACCCTATGCGTTGCCGACACCCGATACTCCGACCGCTGTACCCCGAGGCACCCAGCGACCCACGCAGCGGCCGAGTGGCTTCCTTTCCTGACGGTGCCCGCCGTTGCAACAGCGGGCACGGGCAGGAATCACCGGGCGCCCGGTGATTCCTGCCCAAGGCCGGCGACCAGACCGGCGTACCAGACGGCGACGGTGGCCGGGTCCTTGTCCAGCGCGGCCCGGTGGATGGTCACCTCGGTCATCGCGACCCCGGGCGCACGGGCCGCCCACCAGCGGCCGCACGGCGCGACCTTCTCCTTCTCCATGAACTCCACCACCCGCTCGCAGATCGCGTCGGGATCGCCGTCGGCGAAGAGCAGGAAGGTGTTGGTGTGCGGCGGATCGAGCGCCGGCGTTCGCACCAGACCCGCAACGCCGGCCTGCTGGGCCATCACACCGCTGACGAAGAACACCGCGGCGGGCTTGCCCAGCAGCTCCGCCAGGTCGGCCTCGAGCCGGCCGACGGCGCCGTCCTGCCCGTAGCGGTCCCACTCGTTGATCCCGAGCTCGTCGGCCGCGTCCGCCACCAGCCGCAGTGTCTCGGCCGGACCCGCCGGGCGTGCCAGACGACCGTCTCGTGGCAGGCCAGCGCGGCCGACCTGAACCGCTCGTCGAGTTCGCTCACGGTCCGGACGCTACGCGGTCTTCCCGGGAGCGGTCTGCTTGCAGCAGGTTGCAAGGCGGCTGCAAGCACACCGGACGACCCTCGGCCGTACGACGCAGGATCGCGTCGCGACGACAACGAGGAGACATGATGACCACCACCGCAGCGAAGACCGAGACCAAGACCTTCGCCCAGCCGGACGAGACGCGCACCTTCGAGCGCGGTCAGGTCGACCTGGTCGACATCGCCGGCACCCAGATCGGCCGGCTCACCCTGCAGCCCGGCTGGCGCTGGTCCGAGCACGTCAAGCCGATCGCCGGCACCGACCTGTGCCTCGCGCCGCACTTCCAGTACCAGGTCCAGGGCACCCTCCGGATCCGGATGAGCGACGGCACCGAGCTCGAGACCCACGCCGGGGCCGTGGCCGCCGTCCCCGAGGGTCACGACGCCTGGGTGGTCGGCGACGAGCCGGTCGTGCTGGTCGACTGGTGGGGCGCCTCCAACTACGCCAAGGGCTGAGGAGGCGCCGGAGCGGCAGAATGCCGTCCATGGCCGATCGGCTGGGGGTGCGGCTGCTCGGCGAGTTCCGCCTGGAGGGCGCCGAGCTCGACCGGCTGCGCAGCCGGCAGGCCCGCACCCTGCTGAAACGACTGGCGCTGGAGCGCGGCGCGACGGTGGCCCCGGACAGCCTGGTCGAGGCGGTGTGGGGCGACCACCGGCCGACGCAGCCCGACCGGGACCTGCACGTCCTGGTCAGCCGGGCCCGGTCCGTGGCCGGGGCGGACCGCGTCGTACGCCGTGACACCGGCTACGCCCTCCTGGCGGACTGGTGGGACGTGGCCGAGCTCGCCAGCCTCGGCCGGGAGGCGGAACGGCGCGCGGAGGCCGGCGACGTGGTCGGTGCGCGCACCGCCGCCGAGGCCGCCCTCGCGCTCGTTCGTGGTCCGCTGCTGGCCGACGAACCGGACGCCGAGTGGGCGGCGGAGGCCCGGTCGGCCGTGGCCGCCGCGGTCGCGGAGGTCCGCCGGGTGGCGGCCTCGGCGGCCCTGGCCAGCGGCCGGTTCGGCGACGCGGCCGCCCACGCCAGTGAGGCGCTGCACGCCGATCCCTACGACGAGGCCGCGCTGCGCACCCTGATGCGCGCCCATGTCGCCGCCGGGCGGCCGGCGTCGGCGCTGGCCGAGTTCGCGAAGATCCGCGAGCTGCTGGCCGAGGAGCTGGGTGTCGACCCGGCGCCGGAGACCCGCGCGCTGCACGAGGAGCTGCTGCGCGAGGACCCACCGGCCGCCCGTGCTCCGGAGCCGACCTCGACGCTGGTCGGCCGCCGGGCCGAGCTCCGGGCGCTGGACGGGGAGCTCGCCGTGTCCCGCGCCGGAGCTCGGGTCGTACTGGTCAGTGGCGAGCCCGGGGTGGGCAAGTCCACGCTGGTCGACCACTGGGGGCAGCTGGCGTCGGCCCGCGGCACAGTTGTGCTCCGTGGTCGCGCCGAGCAGGGCGAGCTGGCCCTGCAGCCGGTGCTGGACGCCCTGGTCGCCCGGCTGGCCGACCTCGCTCCGGAGGACTGGGCGGGCACGGGCGGGTTGCCGGGTCCGGGCGCGACCTCGGACGCCCTGAGCCTGCGCGTCTTCGCGCACCTCGACGACGCGGTGCGGTCGCTGCCCGTCGGCTCCGGCACCGCGCTGATCCTGGACGACGCCGACGGATCCGACCCCGTGACGTGGGCGTGGCTGGCGCACGTCCGGCGTCGGCGGGAGCTGCCGCTCCTGGTCGTCGTGCTGCTCCGGGACCGCGCAGCGAGCGGCGTCGAACCCGACGTCACGCTCGACGTCCGGCCGCTGGACGCCGACGAGGCCGCAGCGCTCGTCGGCCGCGACCGAGCCGCGACGCTCCTGGAGCGCACTGGCGGCAACCCGCTCCTCCTGACCGAGCTCTCACGCGCCCAGGCCGACTCCGCGGAGCCGACCCAGGACGTGCCCGACTCCCTGCGCGACGCCATCGCGTCGCGGTTGCGCCGCATCGGCCCGGCCGGCGCCACGCTGCAGGCGGCGGCGGTGCTGGGCTCCTCGATCGATCTCGACCTGCTCGCTGCCGTGCTCGGGAGCCCGTCGCTGGAGGTCTTGGAGCACCTCGACCTCGGCATGCGGCAGGCGTTCCTCGTGGAGCGTGAGGGCACCCTGGCGTTCCGTCACGAGCTGGTCCGGCTCGCGGTGGCGGCCGAGGCCGGTTCGGCCCGGCGGGCGTGGCTGCACCGACGCGCCGCCGACCTGCTGCGCACCCGGCCGGACGCACCGCCCCTCGACCTGGCCCGGCACGCCCGCGAGGGCGGTGACCGGGCTCTGGCGGCCGAGGGGCTGGCGCAGGCGGCCCAGGTCGCGCTGGCCCGCCTCGACCTGCCGGGCGCCGAGCGGCTGCTCGACGAGGCGATCGTCCTCCACGACACCGGGCCGCTCCGGCTGCGGCGCAGCCGGGTGCGGCTGACCCGCGGGGACCTCGACGGGGCGGACGCCGACGCTCGAGTGGCGATGGCCTCCGACGAGACGGGCGAGGCGCTCGAGCTGCGGACCTGGGTCGCACGGAACCGGCACGACCTCGACACCGCCATCGTGCTGGGCCGGGCCGCGGCGGCCGCTGCGGGCGACCCCACCATCCGGGCGAGCAGCCTCATCGCGGTGGCCTTCGCCCATCGGGGCAACGGGGACCTCCGGCAGGCCGAGGCTGTCCTCGACGAGGCCGCAGGCGCGCCACCCGACCTCGGACTGCCCGCGTGGACCGGCATCCTGCGGGTGCACCAGGGTCGGCCCGCCGATGCCTTGACGGCGCTCGAACCCATGCTCGGCGCCGAGGCGCGCCGTGCGGTGCAGGGGCACTGGGTCGAGCACACGATCCAGATGACGGCGCACGCCTACGGACTGCTCGGTCGCAGCGCCGACGCCCTCCTCCTGCTGGACCGCCTGGGTCGCGAGATAGAGCGACGCGGCACCGGGCTGCGGTACGCCGGCCTCCAGCACACCTACCGGAGCTGGCTGCTGCGCAACCTCGGTGATCCCGGCGCCGAGGAGCTCGCCCGCACCGGGCTCGAGCTGGCCCACGGCCAGGAGGTCCGGGCCCAGTGCCAGCTCGACGTGGCCGACTGCCTGCTTCGCGCCGGCGACCTGGTCGGCGCCGCGGAACGGCTGGCCGTCGCCGAGGCCGGATCCGGAGCCCGGTGGTTCCACAACAAGTGGCGCTTCGACCAGCGTCGCCTGCTCCTGACCGCCAGGGTCGCGCTCGCCGACCGGGACGCCGCCGCCGCGCTGTCGGCCGCCGATCAGGTCGCGGCCGGGGCCGAGGAGCGCGGCGACCTGCGGTACGCCGTCCTCGGCCGCCTGGTCCGCGCGACGGCACAGGCGCGGCTCGGCGAGACGATCGACCAGGAGCGGCTGGACACGGACCTCGACCGGCTGCCAGGCGTCGCAGCGCTGGAAGGCTGGTGGCTCGCCGCGGACGTGGCCGACGCGGCCGGCTCCCAGCACGCCAGAGCCGTTGCCCGCCGGCTGGCCGAGCTCGTCGCACGCGACGCCGGGGACCGGGGCGACGCCTTCCGCCGGGTGGCAGCCGCCCGGCGGCTGTGATCAGGCGACGGCGACGGCCTCGACCACGACCGGTGCGAACCGCTCGCCGGTGCGTCGTACGGCCTCGACCGCGTCGGCGACGAACGCCGTCCGCACGTGGTCGGGCAGCCCGGCAGCGAACCGGTGCAGGTGGGGCATGCCGAGCCGGTAGCGCACCACGTCGCCCGGGTCGGACAGGCCGACGTCCACCGGTTCCTCGGTGACCGTCCACTCGGCGAACCCACCGGCCGCCACCGCGCGCTCGACCGCCCCGGGGTCCTCGAACCCCTGCGCGGTGCCTCGGAACCCGAGGTACCAGCCGGGTGCGACGAACCCGTACTCGGCGGCAACCTCGTCGACGGCGAACTTGGCCCCCGACCGGTCGCCGGAGAACGTCGACGCCAGCACCGCTCCGCCCGGCCGGGTCACCCGGCGCAGCTCGGCCAGGCCCGACCCCGGGTCCGGCAGGTGGTTCACGACGAACGCCGCGACCACCAGGTCGAAGGCGCCCGACCGGAACGGCAGCTCGGTAACGTCCGCGGTCACGGCCGGGCCGGTGGCCGCCCCGAACGCCGCCATGTCGAACTCACGGTCGGCGGCGACCACGCGAGCGCCGCCCGCGCGCAGCGCGTCGCCCGCGACCCCCGACCCCGCACCGGCGTCGAGCGCCAGCGCGCCGCGCAGCGGCTCCGGTGCTCGCGCGACCAGGTGCCGGGCCAGCGGTCCATAGGCAAGAGCGGCACCGTCGGCCCACGCGCCGGCCATGCCGGCATACCCCGTCGAGTCGTTCAGAGCCACTGCGCGCCGTCCAGGGCGGCCTGTTCCCACCACTCCAGCTCCGCCTGGTCACCGAGGGCCTTCTCCCAGGCGAACAGCGACGCCGTCCCGAGCAGGCTGAGGCCGAGCTGTCGCTCGAACCAGCCGGCGGTGTCGACGCCGTGGTGCTCGAGCCGGTCGCGGTAGTGGGCGATCGTCGCCTCCTTGCTGATCGGGATCCGGGCCCGGTTGAGGGCCAGGTGCCAGGTCAGGTCCGAGCACGGCGGTGCGGCACCGGGGTAGGCCTGGTCGACCAGGATCGTCCGTCCGTCCGGCCGGCGGCCGATGTTGCCGAGCTTCCAGTCACCGCCGACGAACGTCGACGGCGTGGTCGACAGAGCGTCGACCAGCGCCTGCGGGTCGTGGTGCACCGACCGGGCCAGGGTGTGCAGCCGAGGAGCGCGCTCGGGGAGGAGCGCCCAGCCCTGTTCGGCCGCCGCGACGGGCCCGGGCACGTCGGCCACCTCGAGCTCCGGCGCGATGGTCTCGGGGGCGAAGTAGAGGTACCGGTGAGCCGGGTCGGCCAGGCCGATCTCGTCACGCCAGCCGAGGAACCGGGCGTGCATCGCGGCCATGTGGTCGACGAGGTCGAGGTGGTGCTGCTCCGGCAGCGGCGCTTCGCCGGGCGGCACCAGGTCGCTCGAGCAGTCCGTCATCAGGATCGAGAGCCGCGCCGAGGGACCGGTTCCCTCCAGCGCCATTCCCAGGATGGTGTGGTCGATGCACTCCGGGAGCTGCTGGTAGATCCCGGCCCGCCAGACCTGGAACTCCCAGTTCGTGGTGTTGCCGGTGACGCGCATGATCCAGTCGTCCTCGGCGGTGAGCACCTTGAGGAAGCACGCCTGCCCGTCGAGGCGCAGCGGCTCGAACCTGGCGCCCGACTTCGCGTCCGACGACCGGACCGCGACCCGGTCGGTCGCGCCGGCGACCAGCTCGTCGAGCGAGGCGGCGACCAGCGGCGCAGCGATCTCAGTGGACACGGGCCGCCTCCATCTCGGCGAGCAGCGCGGCCGGCCAGCGGCCGCCGCAGAAGACAGTGTCCCGACTGATCCGGTCGCCGTCCACGGCGAACAGGTGGACCTGGTGGGCCGCATGCGGCACCCCGTCCTCGATCCAGCTCAGGTCGAGCTCGACCGCCTCGCCTCCGGGGATGGGCCGGCGGACGACGCCGTCGATGGCGATGACGGCGTTGTACCAGCCCGAGAGCTCGGCGGCGATCGCCTCGGCGCCCTCGCACTCGAACCGCCAGTGCGGCACGGTGGCGTCGAGCCGGGCGTCGGTCGCCCAGGTGTCAGGGCTGATGCCGGCGCCGTCGGTGATCTGGGTGAGGAACCGGTCGACGGGGTGGTGTGTGGTCATGGCAGCACTGTCGTACGCCGGCCTTGCAGCCGCCTTGCAACGCCTTGGTGACAGCACACTAGGTGAGCAGCCGCATGTTGCCGGGCACGCCGCCGCCGCGGTGCACCACCTCGGCCAGCTCCTGGAGCGCGGTCAGGGCGACGTTCAGCGACAGCGGGCCGTAGGACGTCCTGGCCACTCCGTGCTCTTGCTGCCAGTCCCGCGCCGGGTTGCCCGGGATGCCGATCGTCGTGAGCCGCTGCGGGCCGTAGGCGTCGACCAGGGCCAGGATCTGGTCCTCGGTGAGCCTGGCGGGCACGAAGACCACGGGGGCGCCCGCGCCGAGGTAGGCCTGGCCGCGCTCGATCGCGTCGGCAAGGTTCTCGGCGGGATCCCGGTCCCGGCCGCGGGCGAACGCGTCGGTGCGGGCGTTGAGGACGAAGTCGACGCCCTCCTGCTCGGCCACCTTCATGATGTCCTCGACCTGCCTGGTCGCCTCTGCGATCGGCTTGAGCTGGTCCTCGATGTTGGCGCCGACCACGCCGAGCCCGATCGCCCGCCGGATGGTCTCGGGCGCGTCGCCGTACCCGCCCTCGAGGTCGGCGGTCACCGGCAGGTCGGTCGCGTCGACGACGCGCTTGACCTGCTCGAGCATCAGGTCCAGCGGGATGTTCTCGCCGTCCTCGTAGCCGAAGCTCGCCGCGATGGAGTGGCTGGCGGTGGCGATCGCCGTGGTGCCCTCGACGGCCGCGACGGTCTTGGCGCTGACCACGTCCCAGACGTTGACCAGCGTCAGCAGCGTCGGGTCCTGGTGGAGGCGGAGCAGCTCGGAACCCTTGGTCCTGGTGGCGTCATCGGCGGTCATGGAGCCAACCTAGACGGCTGGCATCTGGTGCCGCCGGACTCCCCTGCCGCCGCAGCCCACCCTTGCCGAGGTTTCTCGGCATCAGATGCCGATTTTCCTCGGCAGACCCGACCGACGCTCCGAAAGAGCTCGGCAGTCGAGCAAATTCCGAATCGCGTCGGCTCATCCCCACTGCCGCCGCATGACGGTGCTGGCGGCGAACGGGTCGGTGCCTTGCTGGGCGGCGAGGATCCCCTGGCCCTCCGGTGAGCCGGTGTAGACCGGCTCGCCGCCGCCGACCCAGTGGTCCCAGGCCCGGGCGTACGCCGCGGCCCGCTCGGCGTTGACGCCGAGGACCGAGGGCACGGCGTGCCAGACGACGCCGTCCGGCTCGAGCCGCCCGAACCCCGCCCAGACCGACCGCCACCACGTCACGTCCCGCTTGGTGCGGACCCATCGCGGCAGCAGGTAGCGCGGCAGCCCGATCGGCGAGACCGCCTCGTCCAGCGCGTCAGCGAAGACCTGGGCCTCGGTCTCGTCGACGCCGTGGAGCACGCAGCGGTACTCCCCCTCGGAGTCGAGCGCCACCTCGACCGAGTCGGAGCCGCGGCGGACCAGACCCGCCGCGAGCAGCCCGTCGGCCACGGCGGAGGCGATCCTGATCACCGACGGCGCCTCCGCGGCGGCGTGCAGGAGCTCGTCGCCGTGGCGGAGGTGGCTGCGCACCCGCAGGGCCGCGGCGCCCAGGCCGATGAGCACCCCGCCGGCGAGCACGAGCGGTGCACCGGCCACGCCGGCCACCAGCGCGGCCAGCACGCCGGCCCCGGCAAGAAGCGATGTCGCCCGGTCCCGGGCCCGGTGCTTGCGGATGCCGCGGAGCTCGGCTGCATCCGGGCGCAGTACGACGTCGGCCGGGCCGGTGCCCAGCCCGAAGCCGAAGCCGCCCGCGACGCCCCGCGCCTTGATCCGGATGCCGTAGACGGCGGTGTCGACGTACGGCTGCCCGACCTGCCACTGGTCGCGGATCGTGGCTCGCTGTTCGCCCCTCACGGTGGCCCGGGCGTTGGCCGCGTCGAACTCCGCGACCGGCGGCGGCACGAACGGCGAGAACGTCGGGTCGAGGTGCGCGACGCCATCGACGATCTGGCCCTCCGGGTCGATCCCGAAGTAGCCGGCGTGCTTGCGGACCAGCCGGTCCCAGTCGTTGCCGCCCTTGGGGTGCTTGTCGGAGACGCAGACCAGCGACCAGTTGACCGCGACCTTCTCCGGCCACAGCGGGTCGGTGCGCAGCGCCCGCCCGCGGGTCTGCACGACGGAGGTGATCGTTGTGACCGCGGTGACATCGGCCAGGCCGGTGATCCGCTTCGCGTCCCAGCCCTCGCCCAGCAGCCCCCGGGTGCCGACCAGGACCTGGCTGTGGCCGTCCTCGAAGTACGACGTCACCAGCCCGACCCAGTCGCGCGGCGCCCAGGGCCCGGTGATCTGCGCGAGAGGCCCGTCGAGCGGCTGGATGGACAGCTTCCCGGCCAGGGAGCGGTCCGGGAGCCCGGCCAGGAACGCCGTCAGCGTCGCCGGGTCACCGGCCACGGTCTTGCCGGTGACCAGCATCGGGTTCAGGACGCTGGTCTCCGGCGCGGCGACGAGCGCGGCGAGCATCGCGTGCGCCGACCCGGCCTGCTGGTCGATGACGCCGGTCAGGTCGGCGGGCAGGGTGGCACCGGCCCGCTCATGGTCGCAGAGCACGAGCATCCGCATCCGGTCGCCGAGGTTGAGGTGCTCGTGGGCGCAGATCTCGACGACGGCCCCGGTCTTCGACTCCGACCGGGCCAGCACCCGGTCGACCGGGCTGCGGCCCCGGCGGATGCCGCGCTTGGTCCACTGGTAGCCGACGGACGGCAGCGCGCGGCGTACGGCCTCGACCACCTGCTCGTCCTGCGGCAGCCCGGTCTTGATGAGCCGGCCGGTCAGCCAGTCGTCGACCAGCAGGACCCAGTCGTCGGCGGTCGGCGCCGAACGGTGCTCCTCCTGCATCCGGGCGCCGCTCGGCAGCCCGATCATGCCGACGTGGTGGAGGCGGAGCACCGCACGGCACAGGTCCGGCTGCTCCTTGACCAGCGTCAGCCACGGCGCGCGGCTGGCCACGAACCGCGCGTCGAGCCACTGCAGGAACGGCATCGAACCGAACGACGGGTCGGTCAGCTGGGTGATCAGCTCGCGGAACCGCTCCGCCTCCGCGGCCAGCCAGTCGTTCTCGGTCGGCGTCGGCGTGGTCAGCCAGGCAAGCTCGACGAACGGAGCCAGGTCGCCGACCTTGACCACGGCCGGGATCGACACCCGATACAGCGGCGTGCCGAACAGCTCGTCGACCAGGGCCGCCTGGTCGGCGGTCAGCGCCTCGGGTGGCGTGGCGGTCAGGCCGAGGACCAGGGCGTTGGGCAGCTCGTCGAGCAGCTCGCCGATCAGCCGGCCCCACACCTCGAGCAGGTGGTGGCACTCGTCGAGGACCAGCAGCAGCGGCCCGGCGGTCTTGAGCTGCTCGATGAAGGCCCGGCCGTTCTCATGGAGCCGGTCGAGCAAGCTGCCAGCGACCGGCACCACGGACGGTGGCTGAGGTGCGAAGGCGCCCTGCGCCTGAGGGTCGAAGCCAGGTGACTCGCGACTGGGTCCGGACCCAGCCCCGGCTGCCGACGCTTCGAGGCTCCCTTCGAGGCTCCCTTCGAGGCTTTCAAGCTCGCTCCTCAGGACAGGCGCCGCTGGGGCGCCTCGCACCTCAGCCACCGTGGGATCGGTCGCCTGACCGTCGTCGTCCACCTCGTCGTCGGGGTCGAAGACCGCAACCGCCTGGTAGGTCAGGGCGGTGAGGGCCGACGAGAGCGACCGGTCGGTGCCGACGTCGAGGCCGAGGGCGGCCGCGTGGAAGGCCCACTGGCCCTGGATGGCGGTGTTCGGGCCCAGCACCACGGCGCGTCCGACCGCGCCCGACGCGATCCGGTCGCGGACCGTCACCAGTCCGACCAGGGTCTTGCCGGCGCCCGGCGGCAGCGCCACCCAGGCGCGGGTGCGGCCGGCGGCCCACGCCCCCTCGAGCGCGGCCAGCGCCTCCTGCTGGTGGACCCGCAGCTTGATCTCCGCAGGAGCGGGAGCGGACGTCACCCCCAGAACACCCGGTCCACGACCGCGTGCGAGACGCGCATCGTCCGCAGGTGGTCGTTGACCATGTGGTCCGAGGCGCCGGCCGGATAGCCCAGCACGTTCGCGACCGCCGCCCGCTCGCGGCTGCCGTTGGGGAGCTGGTCGCCACCGCGGCCACGGACCAGCGCGATCGCGTTGCGCACCCGGCTGACCCACCGCCAGCCCCGGACCAGCGTGTCCGCGTCCTCCTCCGAGAGCAGCGACGCCTCCCGGGCCGCGGCCAGCGCCTCCAGCGTCCGCGAGGTGCGCAGCCCCGGTACGGCGGAGGCGTGCTGCATCTGCAGCAGCTGCACCGTCCACTCGATGTCGGCCAGGCCGCCGCGGCCGAGCTTGAGGTGGCTGCTGGGGTCGGCACCGCGGGGCAGCCGTTCCTCGTCGACGCGGGCCTTGATCCGGCGTACCTCCACCACCTCGTCGTCGGAGAGACCGGACTCCGGGTAACGCAGCGGGTCGACCAGCTCGGTGAACCGGCGCCGCAGGTCGGCGTCGCCGACGACGGCGTCCGCGCGGAGCAGCGCCTGCGCCTCCCAGACCTTCGACCACTTCGCGTAGTAGGCCGCGTGCGACTCCAGGCTCCTCGAGAGCGGCCCCTGCTTGCCCTCCGGCCTCAGGTCGGCATCCACCTCGAGCGGCGGGTCCCCCCCGGGCAGGGCCAGCAGCCGCCGCAGCTCGTTGGCCACCGCGATGGCGTACGACGAGGCCTCGTGCTGGTCCGCGTCCCCGATCGGCTCGTGCACGAACAGCACGTCGGCGTCGCTGCCGTAGGACAGCTCGAAGCCGCCGTAGCGGCCCATGGCCACCACCGCCAGCCGTGCGGGTGGCGCGGAGAGCCCCTTGGCCTCGGCCACCGTGGCCTGCCCGAGCTGGAGCGTGGCCTCCAGCGTGGCGTCGGTGATCCGGGACAGCGCGGCGCCGACGTCGGCCACGTCGGTCAGCTCGAGGGTGTCGCCGGCCGCGACGCGGAACAGCTCGCGGCGACGTACGGCGCGGATCGCGCGCACCGCCTGCTCGGGATCGTCGCGCCGGCGGGCCGCCGAGAGCATCTCCTCCACGATCGTCTCGTTGTACTGCTCTGCGGTGAGCGGGGTGAGCTCCTCCCCCAGCATGCGGACCCCGGCCGGCTCCTTCTCGAGCAGGTCGGAGACGTAGCGGGAGGTGGCCAGCAGCCGGGCCAGCCGCTCGGCGACCTGTCCCTCGTCGCGCAGCGTCCCGAGGTACCACGGCGTCCGGCCCAGGGCCTCGCTCAGCTTTCGGAACCCGAACAGCCCGGCGTCCGGGTCGGGTGCCTCGGCGAACCAGTCGAGCATGGCCGGCAGCAGCTGTCGCTGGATGTTCGCGGTGCGGGTGACGCCAGAGGTGAGTGCCTCGAGGTGCCGCAGCGCCGCGCCGGGATCGGCGAAGCCCAGTGCGGCCAGCCGCTGCGTCGCCGCCTCGGGCGTGAGCCGGGCCTCGTCGGTGTCCAGCCGCGCCACCGCCGTGAGCAGCGGCCGGTAGAAGAGCTTCTCGTGCAGCCTGCGCACCTCGCGCCGGTGGTCCTGCCACTCGTTGTCGAGGGCCGCGACCGGCTCCTTGAGGTGGCCCATGCTGCGGCCCAGCCGGCGCAGTGCACCCTCGACGTCAGGCACGACGTGGGTGCGACGCAGCTGGAAGAGCTGGATCCGGTGCTCCAGGGTGCGCAGGAACGAGTACGCGCGGTGCAGCGACTCGCCGTCGTCGCGGCCGACGTACCCGTACCGGGTCAGCGCCTCGAGGGCGGTCAGCGTGGTGGACTGGCGGATCCGGTCGTCGGCCCGACCGTGCACCAGCTGGAGCAGCTGGACCGCGAACTCGACGTCGCGCAGCCCGCCGGAACCCAGCTTGAGCTGGCGCTCGGCCTGCTGGACGGGGATGTGCTCGATCACCCTGCGGCGCATGGCCTGGGTGTCCTCGACGAACCCGTCCCGCCCGGCGGCGCTCCACACGAAGGGCTGGACCATCTCGACGTACTCCCGGCCGAGGTCGAGGTCGCCGGCCACCGCCCGGACCTTGAGCAGCGCCTGGAACTCCCAGGTGCTCGCCCACTTCTCGTAGTAGCCCTGGTGGCTGGCCAGGGTGCGGGTGAGCGGGCCGGCCTTGCCCTCCGGGCGGAGCGCGGCGTCGACCTGCCAGATCGTGCCCTCGCCGGTCTGCTCCGAGCAGATCCGCATCAGGTGGCCGGCCAGCTGGGTCGCGGCTCGAAGAGCCTCGGTCTCGTCTGCTCCCTCGGTGGGCTCGTGCACGAAGATCACGTCGACATCGGAGACGTAGTTGAGCTCGTGGCCGCCGCACTTGCCCAGCGCGACCACGGCGAGCCGCGTCGTGGTGACCGACTCGCCGACCCGCCGGCCGGCGATGGCCAGGGCCGCGTCGAGCACGCCGGCTGCCAGGTCGGACAGCTCGCCGGCCACATCGTCGACACCGAGGTCATGGGTGAGGTCACGGGCGGCCAACCTGAGGAGCAGCCGGCGGTACTCGACGCGGAGCGCGTCGACCGCCACCCCGTCCGGCTGGTCCGCGACAGCGCGGAGAAGGTCCTCGCGGACGGCGTACGCCGCGGGCCGGGTCGAGCCGAGAGTCGGGTCGGTGAGCTCGCGCCAGTGGTCGGGGTGTCGGCACAGGTGGTCGCCCAGTGCCTCACTCGCGCCCAGCACCGACAGCAGCCGCATCGCGGTGCCCTCGTCGTCCACCAGAGCGGCCAGCAGCCGCCCGCCCTCCTGCTCTCCGGCCGCGTCGAGCAGGCGGACCAGCGAAGCGAGTGACAGATCAGGATCGGCGGTGCGGGCGATCAGAGCGACCAGCGGCTCTGCGGCCTCCGGCCCGAGCCTGGTCAGCCCCCACTCGGCCTGGGCTGCGTCGACGAACCCCAACCGGAGGAGGCGGCCCTTCTCCGTGGTCGGGTGGCTCACGGCGGACCCATGACGACGTCCGCGAACCCGGCGGCCAGCGGCGCCCAGGCGTGGTCGAGCTCCTCCCGGGCCTCCTTGATCTCGCGCAGCAGCAGCTCGGCGTCCAGGCCGCGGTCGGCCAGCTCGACCCGCTCGGAGTCGGTGACCCAGGTGCCGACGATCGTCTCGTCGACCTCTGGGTGCAGCTGGACTCCCCACGCACTGCGGCCGTAGCGCGCGACCTGGATCTCGCCCTGCTCCGTCCTGGCCAGCACCACGGCTCCGGCGGGCGGCTCGACGACGAGGTCGTAGTTCCACTGGACGCCCCGGCGCGGAGTGGCCAGGCCGGCGAAGAGCCGGTCCTCGGCGGCGGCCTCGGTCCAGCCGACCCCGATCAGGCCGACCTGTTGCCCGTGTGGGTTGGGCGTGACTCGGCCGCCCAGCGCGGTGCTCATCAGCTGGTGGCCGAGGCAGATGCCCAGCGTCGGGACGCGTTCGGAGAGCGCCTCCCGGATCAGCTCCTTGACCGGGCCGATCCAGTCGAGCACCTCGTCGTCGTTGGCACCCATCGCGCCGCCCATCACCAGCAGGCCGGCGTAGCCGTCGAGGGTGGGGACTGCGTCGCCGGCGTAGGGGTGCCGGACCTCGAGCGTGGCGCCGGCCTCGCTGAGCCACTCGCCGAACAGGTGGGGCGGGTCGTCGAGCTCCGGCTGGATGACGAGGATCCTCATGTGGTCGTCAGACTCCTTCGACGTCGTCGGGGATCAGGGCGAGGAAGACCAGCCCGAGCCCGATCAGCAGCAGCAGGAACGCGACCCAGCTGCCCGAGAGCGCGCCCGAGACCATGCAGAGCACCCCGGTGGCGACCGCGGCGATCTTGGCCGGCCGCTCGGCGTCGGGCAGGAGCCGCAGGGCCGTTCCGCTCGACCCGAGCAGGATCCCGGCCACGACGACCACCACCACGCCGTCCGTCTTGTTCTCACCCGCGGCGAAGGTGAGCACTGCGAGGAGGGCGACGAAGACCCCGATCCCGGCCACGATCCGCAGCACCGTGCGCAGCCGGCGCACCCGGTCCTCGCTGTAGACACGCATCGCTGGGTGGTCGCCGCCCACTAGAGGACGGGGAGCATCTGGTCGCGCTCGAACGCCGAGACCTGGCCACGGTAGGCGTCCCACTCTGCCCGCTTGTTGCGGAGGAAGTAGTCGAAGACGTGCTCGCCCAGGGTCTCGGCCAGCAGCTCGGACTTCTCGGCGATGACGATGGCCTCGTTGAGGCTCTTGGGCAGTGGCTCGATGCCGAGGCTCTGCCGCTCGCGCTCGGTCAGCGACCACACGTCGTCCTCGGCCTCGCGGGGCAGGTCGAGCGCCTGCTCGATCCCCTTCATGCCTGCGGCGAGCATGACCGCGAAGGCGAGGTAGGGGTTGCACGCCGCGTCGAGCGTACGCAGCTCGATGCGCGTGGACTGGCCCTTCAGCGGTTTGTACATCGGGACCCGGATCATCGCGCTGCGGTTGTTGTGGCCCCAGCAGACGTAGGACGGCGCCTCGCCGCCGAACATCATCCGCTTGTAGCTGTTGACCCACTGGTTGGTGACGACGCTGATCTCCTGCGCGTGGGTGAGCACCCCGGCGATGAACTGCCGGCCGACCTTGGAGAGCTGGTACTCGCTGCCGGCCTCGTAGAAGGCGTTCTGGTCACCCTCGAACAGGCTGACGTGGGTGTGCATCCCCGAGCCCGGGTGGGAGGTGAACGGCTGGGGCATGAACGTCGCCCAGATCCCCTGGCTCAGCGCCACCTCCCGGATCACGGTCCGGAAGGTCATGATGTTGTCGGCCGTGCTGAGCGCGTCGGCGTAGCGCAGGTCGATCTCCTGCTGGCCGGGACCTCCCTCGTGGTGGCTGAACTCCACCGAGATGCCCATCGACTCGAGCATCGTGATCGCCTCGCGCCGGAAGTCCGAGCCCTTCGACTGGGCCGTGTGGTCGAAGAAGCCGCTGCGGTCCACCGGAACCGGCTCGACGCCGGGCTCGGGGTTGTCCTTGAACAGGTAGAACTCGATCTCGGGGTGGGTGTAGAAGGTGAACCCCTTGTCGGACGCCGTGGACAGGATCCGTTTGAGGACGAAGCGCGGGTCGGCGTACGACGGGGAGCCGTCGGGCATCACGATGTCGCAGAACATCCGGGCCGTGGTCGGCCCTTCCCCGCGCCAGGGCAGGATCTGGAACGTCGACGGATCGGGCTTGGCGAGCATGTCGGACTCGTAGACGCGCGCGAAGCTCTCGATCGCGGAGCCGTCGAAGCCGATCCCCTCGGCGAACGCGCCCTCGAGCTCAGCCGGTGCCACCGCG
>Ga0136846_1207541_pt1 | contig 18715 bp, 21 predicted proteins | sample HopSoiMetagenom2_FD_96841 | JGI IMG/M metagenome (GOLD analysis project Ga0136846, IMG submission 96841) | Grasslands soil microbial communities from Hopland, California, USA - 2 Assembly 2016 (version 4) | ecosystem: Environmental > Terrestrial > Soil > Grasslands | place: USA: Hopland...
AGCCTGCTCGATGGCAAGTGGAAGGGCGTGATCCTATTCCGTCTGATGGAAGGGACGCTGCGCTTCAATGAGATCCGCCGAAAGCTGCCGTCGGTGACGCAGCGCATGTTGACGAAGCAGCTACGCGAATTGGAAGTATCCGGCCTGGTGTCGCGCACCGTTTTTCCGGTCGTGCCGCCACGCGTCGACTATGCGCTGACGCCGCTGGGCGCCAGCCTGGAACCGATCATCAAGGCGATGGCCGTCTGGGGTGAGGAAAATGTCCTCTGCCACACCGGCAAGCAGGAGGTGCGGCTTTCGCCAGCCTCATGCGCTCCGGCTATTGCGCTCCAGGGCAACTGATATCCCGAAGACGATCAGGCCGAGGACGGAGAGGACCGCGCCGACATAACCCGTCGCGGCCGCGGTAAAGCCCCAGGCGATCACCATGCCGCCGAGCCAGGCGCCGAGCGCGTTGGCAATATTGAAGGCGGAATGATTGGAGGCGGCGGCAAGCGTCTGGGCGTCGGCGGCGACATCCATCAGTCGCGTCTGCACGGCGGGGCAGGCGGCAAAACCGCAGCCGATCAGGAAGACGCAGAGACAGAGCATCACCGGATTGGCAGCCGTCAGCGAAAACAGCGTCATGACGATGACGTTGAAGACCATCATGCCACCGATCGTGCCCTTGATCGACAGATCGCCCAGGCGCGAGCCGACGACGTTGCCGACATTCATGCCGATACCGAAGAGCGCCAGCACAACCGGCACCATCGCGGTTCCCAGGCCGGCAACCTGCGTGGTCGTTGTTGCGACGTAGCTGAAGACCGAGAACATGCCGCCGAAGCCGACGGCTGCGATGCCGAGCGTCAGCCAGACCTGGATGCGCTTGAGTGCACCGAGCTCGCGGGTGATGCTGGCGCCTTCCTCAACCTGGTCCTTGGGCAGGAACAGGGCGATCAGCAGCATGGTCGCAAGGCCGATACCACCGACCATCATGAAGGCCGCGCGCCAGTTCAGGATTTGTCCGAGGAAGGTGGCGATCGGCGTGCCGATCAGGGTGGCGATGGTGAGGCCAAGCATCACCTGGCCGACGGCGCGGACGCGGCGATGAACCGGTACCATCGAGGCGGCGACAAGCGCTGCGACACCAAAATAAGCGCCATGCGGCAGGCCAGTGATGAAACGCAGGGCGGCAAAGCTCTCGAAAGTCGGAGCAAACGCGCTGGAAATATTGCCGGCGGCGAAAATCGCCATCATCAGTAGGAGCAGCGTGCGCCGCGCCATCTTGGCGGCGAGAATGGCGATGATCGGCGCACCGACGACGACGCCGAGCGCATAGGCGCTGATGACATGGCCCGCCTGCGGGGTCGTCACTCCGAACGCGTCGGCGACATTCGGCAACAGGCCCATGATAACGAATTCGCCGGTACCGATGCCGAAGCTGCCGACCGCCAGAGCCAGGGTAACGAGCGCAATCGCGGCGCGCGACGGTGCCTCGATGACGGTTTGGGAATCGATGACGTCGGCGGTGATATCGCTCACGAAAACTCCAAGGCGGCAATGATGCGGCAGCGCCGCGAAGCAGGCGGCGAAACCTGGTGTCGGGGCCTCGGGCACAGCATGGAAACTGAAAAGATCGGGAAGGCACGAACATGCCTCGGTTAATTATATCAATCAGGGCCGCACCTCTGTCGCGTGCATTTTTTGCAGTGCAGCATATCGCCTCGCGCATACGTGCTTGCGCAGGCTTGCTCACCCGCCGTCCACCGTGCTGATCGCGAGCGGCACTGATTGCTTGAAATCGCTGCGATTGGAACCATCTGTGGAAGGAGCAGGTGCTGGGGGATCAGCTCCTCCCTGGGTTTCAATTGGTGAGAAAAACCGAGAGCATTGATGAAACTGATCGGCTTTTTCAATCGCGATGGCGGCACGTTTAAAACAACGGACATGGCTGCCTACGAGAAGAAAGCGGAACAGGTTTTCCGCGATGCCGGCCATGATTTCACGGGCGTGGTGGTGTCGGGTGGCGAGGTGGTGGCGGCGATGGAGCGCGCGGCGCGACGCGACGATATCGACGGTATCGTTGCCGGCGGCGGTGACGGCACGATTTCGGCCGCGGCCTCGGTCGCCTGGAAAAACGGCGTCGCGCTCGGCGTCATTCCGGCCGGAACCATGAATCTTTTCGCGCGGTCGCTGAAGCTGCCGCTCGATATCTGGCAAGTGCTGGAGGTGCTGGCGACCGGCGAGGTCGAGCAGGTCGATATCGGCAGCGCCAATGGCCGGCCCTTCATCCACCAGTTTTCCGCCGGCCTGCATGCGCGCATGGTGCGCTATCGCAACGCCTATACTTACCGCTCGCGTATCGGCAAGATGTCGGCCAGCACCCGCGCCGCCTTCGGTGTCGTGTTCAATCCACCGGAATTCGATGTCACTTTCGAAGCCGAGGGAATGCGCGAGCATCGGCATGTCTCGGCGATTTCGGTTTCCAATAATCCGTTCGGCGCCAATGCGCTTCTCTATGCCGACGATCTGCGCAGCGGTGAGCTTGGCTTCTACACGGCAAGGCCGTTGCGACCGTTGGGCGTGGCAAGGCTCGCAGTCGATATGCTGCGCGGCCGGTTCCGCGAGAACGCCGATGTCATGGTCATGCATACGCGCGAAGTGCATCTGCATTTTCCGAAGCTGCGCAGCCTGGCCAATTGCGTCATGGACGGCGAGCTATTGCCGCTGGAGCGCGATGTCACGCTCAAGCTCCATGCCGGCGAGCTGAAGGTGATGATACGGCAGGGCACGGCCGAGCGTGCGGCGGAGGAAGAGGCGATCCGCAGTACGGCCGTCTGAAGTTCTTCAGAGGCGCGGCAAATAGGTCCGATAATCGAAATCGGATACGGTGCGTAGGTATTGGATCGCTTCCTTGCGCTTGGTGTCGCCATAAAGCTTCTGATATCGCGCCCCGAAAATATCGGCGATGAAGGGGGAGGCGCTGAAGCGCTCGACGGCGGTGAGGAAATCATGCGTCAGTCGTGGCGCGTCGACCGGCACATGGCTCGGCGTCGTCTCTTCGCCGGGATCGAGATCGTTCTCAAGTCCAAGCAGCATGCCGCCGAGGATCGCCGCCAGCATCAGATATGGATTGGCATCGGCGCCGGCGACACGATGTTCGATGCGCGCGCCCGGCCCATCCTTCTCGGGGATACGCACGGCGGTTCCGCGATGGCCATAGCCCCAGGTGAGATCTACCGGCGCGAAGGAACCCGGCTGGAACCGGCGATAGGAATTGGCATGGGGCGCAAACACCAGTTGAGCATCCAGCAGCGTTTGCAGCAGGCCGGCGGAGAGCGATTTCAGTTTCACCGGCTCGCCGCCCGCGGCGTCGAGAATATTACGGCCTTTGCCGTCGATGATGCTGGCATGCACATGCAGGCCGGAGCCGGCATGGTCGGTATAGGGTTTCGCCATGCAGGTCGATTTCAGGCCGTGTTTGCGCGCCGCCTGTTCGGCTGCCCGCTTCAGGAGGATGCAGTCATCGGCGGCGGCCAGCGCATCCGGGCGATGCAGCAGATTGACCTCGAACTGGCCGGGGCCGAACTCCGCCGTGGTCGCATCGGCCGGCAATCCTTGCACCTTGGCATAGGCGCGCAGCGTTTCGAGGTAGTCGCCGAGGAGATCGACGGCATCCATGTCGTAAAGCTGGTAGCCGTTCGGCTCGCCGCGATACATGAGCGCCGGCGGCGGCGAGGGGATGCCGCGCTCGCGCCAGTCGCCGGCGAGCAGATAGAATTCCAGTTCGGTCGCGACCACGGGCGTCAGTCCGAGCGCCTTGTAGCGATCGAGAACGGAGCTGAGGATCGCGCGTGGGTCCTGGAAGCTCGGGCCGCCGTCGAGCTCGTGCATGGTGGCGAGAACCTGCTTCGATCCGGGCGGCGCCCAGGGCATGTCGGCGAGTGTGCGTGGATCGGCGATACAGGTGCCGTCAGGGTCGCCGATCGTCATCGACAGGCCGGTGATCTCATCATTGTCATAGCCCCAGATATCAAGCGATTGGGTCGAGGTCGGCAGGCGCACGGCGCCGGACCAGACCTTCTTTTCCGCTTCGATGGGTATTTGCTTGCCGCGCAGCCGGCCGTTCATGTCAACGGCCAGCACCTCTATGCGCGCCGTGCCCTCGCTCGCCTTGTCAGCCGCCATGCCCTTGTCATTCCCCGATGCTCACGTCATGGTCGTAAACGATCGAAGCCAGCCTTTCAATCGGATAGGGATTCTGCAAACAATGTCCGACACTTCCAGCCGCTCCAATCTCGCCGCCATCGACGCCGCTCATCATCTTCATCCCTTCGCGGACATGAAGAAGTTGAACGCCGATGGCGCGCGGATCATCCAGCGTGGCCAGGGCGTCTATATCTTCGACAGCAACGGCAAGAAATACCTCGATGGCTTTGCCGGGCTCTGGTGTGTCAATATCGGCTATGGGCGAACCGAGATCGCCGACGCCGCCATCCGGCAGATGAACGAGCTGCCCTATTACAATACCTTCTTCGGCACGACCACGACGCCCGCGACGCTTTTGTCTCAGAAAGTCTGCGCCCATGCCGGGCCGCATTTCAACCATGTCTTCTTCACCAATTCCGGCTCGGAAGCCAACGATACCTGGTTCCGCATGGCGCGCGTCTATTGGAGCGCCATCGGCCAGCCGGCGAAGAAGACGGTCATCGCCCGCAGGAACGGTTACCATGGCTCGACCGTTGCCGGGGCCAGCATGGGCGGCATGAAATACATGCATGAGCAGGGCGACCTGCCGATCCCCGGCGTCGTCCATATCGGGCAACCCTATTGGTACGGCGAAGGCGGCGATCTCTCGCCGGAGGAATTCGGCCTCAAGGTCGCCCGCGAGCTGGAAGAGAAGATCGACGAGCTGGGCGAAGACAATGTTGCCGCCTTCATCGCCGAGCCGGTGCAGGGAGCGGGCGGCGTCATCATTCCACCCTCCACCTATTGGCCGGAAATCGCCCGCATCTGCAAGGCAAGGAACATCCTCCTGGTCTGCGACGAGGTGATCTGCGGCTTCGGAAGGCTGGGCTCCTGGTTCGGCTATCAGCATTTCGGAGTCGAGCCTGATCTCGCGCCGATCGCCAAGGGCCTGTCATCGGGCTATCTGCCGATCGGCGGCGTGCTGGTCAGCGACCGCATCGCCGATGTGCTGATCAACGATGTCGGCGAGTTCAACCACGGCTTCACCTATTCCGGTCATCCGGTCTGCGCCGCCGCAGCATTGGAGAACCTCCGGATCATCGAGGATGAGCGGCTGATCGAGCGCGTCCGCGAGGACATCGGCCCCTACTTTGCCAAGATGTGGGGCAGTCTCGCGGATCACGATATGGTGGGCGAGGCCGTCAGCATCGGGCTGATGGGCGCGCTACAGCTCGCCGCAGACAAATCCACTCGCCGCCGCTTCGAGAAGCCGGATGCCATTGGCTCGGCGGTGCGCAATCACGCCCTGACCAACGGCCTCGTCCTGCGCGCCACCGCCGACCGCATGCTGGCCTCGCCGCCGCTGATCATCAGCCACGAACAGGTGGATGAGATGGTTCGCATCACGCGACTGGCGCTGGATGCCGTCTGGGCGGAGGTGAGGGCGTAATCAGCTTTCATTCGCCGGGGATAGCGCATTCCACTTGCCCGCTCTATGCAGGGCAAGCGTCAGCGCTGCGACGTGGATGACCTGGATTATTTTGCCCTCGAGAGCTAGCGCGATGGCCTGCCGGATCGGCATGCGAACAAGGCGAATGCGTTCGGTCGGATCGTCCGCGGGCTTGGTAGCGAGCTCGACATTGCGGGCAAGTACGATATGGCAAAGGTTGGTGTGAGTGGCCGGATTAGGAGCAAGGCTGCCGACATACTCCCATTCAGGAGCAGAGAGGCCGGTCTCCTCCCGCAGTTCGCGAGCCGCCGCCTCAACAGGGCTGGCATCGCTCACGTCAACCGCGCCGCCCGGCAGTTCCAGTGCGACAACGCCCAGAGCGTGGCGATATTGCTGGACCAGATAGATATTGTCCTCGGCGTCGAGCGCGATCACTTCCACCCAGTCTGGATACTCCAGCACATAATAAGGGGCGATCTCCACGCCCTCCGCCGTGACGCAGGTGTCGGCGCGAACTTTTAGCCATCGGTCGTGCAGCAGTCGAGTCGAGCTGGTCACCTGCCATGGAGGAAGATCGTCGGGCTCGGGCGGCGCGCTTGTGAGCTTATCAGTGGAGTCCATGAGCGGTTTCCGCATTGAGACGTTTATGAGAAGCCTATGCGTCCTGATTGTTCCGATCGAAAATCTTGCGGACGATATAGTTCGGCGAGAGATCGTCACGATAATAGATGCGTGCGATCATCTCGGCGAGGATACCCGTCGTGATCATCTGCACCGACGACAATAGCAGCACGATGCCGACCAGAAGCAGCGGCCTGTTGCCGATATCGTCGCCGAAGATGAACTTGTCGATAAAGAGCCAGAGCAGGACTATCGCGGAAAGCGCTCCGAGACCGAGGCCGAGGGAGCCGAAGAAATGGCCGGGCCGCGCCTTGTAGCGCATGAAGAACATCACCGAGAGAAGGTCGAGAATGACCCGGAAGGTTCGCGAGATCCCGTATTTCGATGTGCCGTGCTGGCGCGCGTGATGGGTGACGGCGACTTCGCCGATGCGTGAGCTCGGCACGACGCCGGCGACCCAGGCCGGGATGAAACGGTGCATCTCGCCCATCAGCTTTACCTGCTTGATGATCGTGGCGCGGTAGATCTTCAGGCTACAGCCATAATCGTGCAGCTTGACGCCGGTGATGCGGCCGATGAGATAATTGGCGCACCAGGAGGGGATCTTGCGCAGGAACAGTCCGTCCTGACGGTTCTTGCGCCAGCCGACGAGCAGGTCCAGTTGACGGCGCTCCAGCTCCTCGACCATCGAGGGGATATCCTTCGGATCGTTCTGCAAGTCGCCGTCCATGGTGGCGATCAGCCGGCCGGCGGCGGCGTCGATGCCGGCCTGCATGGCGGCGGTTTGGCCGAAATTGCGCTGGAGCTCGACGATACGCAACGTCAGCCCCTCGCGCCCGAGAGAGCGGCGCGCGTTGGCAAGCGTGGCATCGGTGCTGCCGTCGTCGATCAGGATCAGTTCCCAGGGCTTGGTGAAATCCACCATGGCGGAACAGATGCGCTCGATCAGCGGTCCGACGCTTTCTTCCTCGTTAAAGACGGGCACGACCAGCGAAAGCTCGAGGGTGCTTGCGGTGTCGGCCAGGGAGAGGATCGACTCTGCCGTTGTCTGCAACTGTTCTTTCTCCTAAAAGACCGGCAGAACCTGCCGGACGGAACGAGCGACATGTCCGGCGTCTGCCTCCGCTCGCGTTGGGTGCTCTACTACATGAAGACTCCGATGGTTGCCAGCCGACAGAGCTGGTTTATTCGCAACCGCATGACGCTGCTCACCCTCGCCGTCGTGCTTGCCTATGCCGCCTTCATCGAGTGGTTCTGGGGCTGGAGCTCGATCCTGGCGCAATGGGGCAAAGTCGGAGCCCTGCCCATCCTGCTGGCGCTGGCGCTTTTGACCGGCACTTATTTTCTGCGCACCTGGCGCATCTATGATTATTTCCCGAAAGAGACCGGTGGGCGCTTCCCAGCACTCTTCCGCGTGACGCAGGTCCACAATCTCCTCAACATCATGATGCCCTTCCGCACCGGCGAAACCAGCTTCCCCGTGCTGATGCGCTCCGAATTCGGCATTCCCTTGGCGCGCAGCACTTCGGCGCTGTTCGTCATGCGGTTGCTCGACCTGCATGCGCTGCTGGCCGCGGCCGGCATCGGCCTTGCGCTCGCATCGCCCCATCCGGCGCTGGCGTGGGTATCATGGCTGGCGTTCCTGCTCCTGCCGGTTATCGGCTTTGCATTGCGCCGGCCGCTGATCCGGTTTGCCGCCAAGGCATTGCCGAAGAAGGCGCAGGGACTGGTGCATGAGATAGAGCGCGGCCTGCCCGCCAATGCCGGCGCTTTTGCCCGCGCCTGGCTGACGACGATGGTCAACTGGCTGGTGAAGGTCGCGGTGCTCGCCTGGGCACTCGGCCTGATGAATGTCACGCCGCTTTCGGCCAGTTTCGGTGGCGCGCTTGGCGGCGAATTGTCGTCGGTGTTGCCTGTGCATGCGCCCGGCGGCGTCGGCACCTATCCGGCCGGCATCACCGCCGGGGCCGTGGCCTTCGGGGCATCGGGCGCGAAGACTGCGCTCGACAATCTGGCGCAGGCCAGCATCAACGCGCATCTGCTGATCGTTGTCTCGGCCTTGACGGGGACCGCCCTCGGCCTGCTCGCCTCCAGGAAGCGGGCCTGATCGAGCCTATCGCTGCCGGGTCTTGTCGGCGAGTTCGGCCAAACGTTTGCGCAGGAACGCCTGTTCGGGCGCCTGATGGCAAAGCGAGAGCGCGGTTTCGTAAGCCTGCCGTGCATCGTCGTCACGGTTGAGCTGGCGCAGGAAATCGGCTCTTGCCGCGTGGGCGAGGTGATATTTAGCCAATCGATCCTCGCCAAGCAGACCATCCACGATCCTCAGCCCCGCCGCCGGTCCATCGCACATCGAAACGGCGACGGCCCGGTTGAGCTCGACCACCGGCGACGGGTGCGCCACCAGCAACAGATCGTAAAGCGCCACGATCCCTCGCCAGTCGGTCTGGTCTGTCGTTGCCGCGCGCGCGTGTCTAGCGGCAATTGCCGCCTGCAGCGCATAGCTGCCGACGCTTTCACCTGCCATCGCCTCGGCCGCGAAGGCCAATCCCTCGCGGATTTTCGTACCGTCCCAGAGCGTGCGGTCCTGATCGGCAAGCAGAATGAGATCGCCGGAGACGCTTGCCCGTGCCGACCGCCGCGAATCCTGCAGAAGCATCATCGCCAGCAGGCCCGCCACCTCTGGATCGGGCAGAAGCGTCAGCAGCAGACGGCAGAGGCGAATGGCCTCCGTGGCAAGGTCGGCGCGGACGATCGCCGCGCCAGAGGAGGCGGAGTAGCCCTCGTTGAAGACGAGATAGATGACATGCAGCACCTGCGCCAGTCGCTCGGGCTGCTCCGTCTTTGCCGGGACTTCATAGGGAATATGGGCGGCACGGATGCGGTTCTTGGCCCGGACGATGCGCTGGGCGACGGTTGGTGCAGGAACCAGAAAGGCGTGGGCGATCTCTTCCGTCGTCAGACCGCAGACCACGCGCAGCGCCATCGCCATCTGTGCCTCGGCTGGAATAAGCGGATGGCAGCAGGTGAAGATCAGCCGCAGCATGTCGTCTTCGATCTCCTGGTTCTCGGCGATCTCCATCATCTCGCCCTCCGGATAGAGGCTGTCGGCAATATCGGCGGTGGAGGCGTCGAAACGTGCGCGCCGCCGGATGTGGTCTATCGCTCGGAAACGGCCGGCCGAGACCAGCCAGCCATAGGGATTGGCCGGTATCGTCTCCTCCGTCCATTGCTGCGCCGCCGCCGCGAAAGCATCGTGCAGCGCCTCTTCCGCCCGGTCGAAATCGCCAAGCAGCCGGATCAGCGTCGCCAGCACGCGGCGCGATTGATGCCGATAGATATCGTCGATGGTTGCGTTCATGGACACGGCGTCAGCGTTCCTCCGCAAGGTCTCCCCGAAGCGTCAGGATACGCACCGGGCGAATCTCTATGGCACCGTAACGCGCCGAGGGAATATGTTTGGCGATATCCGTTGCGCTATCCAGATCGGGTGCCTCGATGAGATAGAAGCCGGCCAGATGTTCCTTCGTCTCTACGAATGGCCCATCCGTCACCGAAAACGTGTCGCCATGTGGTCGGATGACTATAGATTTGTTTTGGAGTTCCAGCGCATCCGAAACAATCAGGGTGCCGTCCTGCCGCAGGCCCTCATCATAGACGAAATGCTCGCCGATCAGATGGTTCATCTCGCTTTGCGTCAGCCTTCCGTCGACGTCGACGGATGTGTAGATCAGGCATAGAAATCGCATCACTCTCTCTCCCCTAGCGCTTATTCATCCGGAAACCGGATGTCATAGGCGGCCCTGACTTCGATCATGCCATATCGGGCGACGGGGAAGGTGGCGGCGATGCGGGTCGCTTCGTCGATGTCCTTCGCCTCGATCAGCACGAACCCGCCGAGGTGCTCCTTGATCTCGGCGAAGGGGCCGTCGGTGACGGTGGCCTCGCTTTTGCGCACCCGCACGGTCCTTGCGGTCTCCGGCTCCCGCAAGGCGTTGGCGACGATAAGATGTCCGCTGTCGCGCAGCCGGTTGTCGTTGTCGATGGACTCCTGCGTCAGTCGCCGTCCTTCGTCTTCGGTAAGGGTCGCGATCTCGGCGCTGTCGAACCAGACCTGGCAGAGAAATTTCATCGCCGTCTCCTCAAAGTTCGGGTCCGAAGGAATGGATAGGCCGCACCTCGATGGCGCCGAGCTTTGCAAGCGGTATGCCCGCCGCGACGCGAATGGCGTCGTTCAGGTCCCTGGCCTCGATCAGGATGAAGCCGCCGAGATATTCCTTTGTCTCGATGAAGGGGCCATCCGTCACCGACGTTTCGCCATTGCGGACCCGCACGGTCACCGCCGCGCTTGGAGATTGCAGTGCCTCGGCGTGGATCATGTGCCCGCTTGCCATCAGGTCCCGGTCGTAGCCGAGCGAATCCGAATCGAGCCTATGCTTTTCCTCATTGGTCATGGCATCGAGCGTCGTGCCGTCAAACCAGACCTGGCAAAGATATTTCATCGCAGCTGTCTCCTCTTCCATTTGCTGACGGCCATGGACGAACGGACCGCGCGCAAATCGACATCCCTCGGGCAGCATGACAAAAAAATTCAGCGCTGTCGAAAACAGCCGGGGCCGGTCGACAAGGTCCGTCATCACCAAAGGAGAGACGGACATGTATAATCTGGAAGCAGCGCTCATCTATCAATGGCACCAGAAGACACTATCGGAGAAGGAGATCCTGCAAATGTCAAATCCTACCGAAGTCGTATTTCGCTCGATGATCGGATTTGCCGTTCTTGCGGTGGTGATCCTATGCTTGAGCTGGGCCGGCGAGCCGAACAGCGAACGGCCGCAAGTTGCGGCCGTTGCTCAGACATATGCGGTAGCTGCGCAAGGGCAGTAACGCGCAAGCTCGATCGCTTACTGGAACGCCGTCTCGAAGAAGCTGCGCAGCTTGCGCGAATGCAGCTTTTCCGGCGGCATTTCGGCCAGTTTCTGGATGGCGCGGATACCGATCTGCAGGTGCTGGTTCACCTGGCTGCGGTAGAAGGCGGTCGCCATGCCCGGCAGCTTCAGCTCGCCGTGCAGCGGCTTGTCCGAAACGCAGAGCAGCGTGCCGTAGGGAACGCGGAAACGGAAGCCGTTGGCGGCGATGGTCGCCGACTCCATATCCAATGCCACGGCGCGGGCTTGCGACAGGCGCTTGACCGGTCCCGCCTGATCGCGCAGTTCCCAGTTGCGGTTGTCGATCGTGCCCACCGTGCCGGTGCGCATGATGCGCTTCAGCTCGAAGCCTTCGAAACCGGTGATTTCGGCGACTGCCGCTTCCAGCGCCACCTGCACTTCGGCAAGCGCCGGGATCGGCACCCAGACCGGCAGGTCGTCGTCGAGAACGTGATCTTCCCGCATATAGGCATGTGCCAGCACATAGTCGCCGAGGCGCTGGCTGTTGCGCAGGCCTGCGCAATGGCCAAGCATCAGCCAGGCATGCGGGCGCAGCACCGCGACGTGGTCGGTGATCGTCTTGGCGTTGGATGGCCCGACGCCGATATTGATCAGGGTAATGCCGGCATGACCCTTCTTTTTCAGATGGTAGGCCGGCATCTGCGGCAGCCGTGGCGGGGTCGTATCCCCTTGCGGCTGGCTGAAGCCGGCCGGCGTGGTGATGTTGCCCGGCTCGACAAAGGCGGTATAGCCATCGCCGCCCTTGGCCATCAGGTCGCGCGCCCAGTTGCAGAATTCGTCGACATAGAACTGATAGTTCGTGAACAGCACGAAGTTCTGGAAATGCGCGGCACTTGTCGCCGTATAGTGGGAGAGGCGGGCAAGCGAATAGTCGATGCGCTGCGCGGTAAATGGCGCCAGCGGCGAGGGCTCGCCCGGAGGCGGAATATATTCGCCATTGGCGATCTCGTCGTCGGTCGTGTTCAGGTCCGGCGTATCGAAGAGGTCGCGCAGCGGAATATCGTCGAAGCCCGCGGCGGACGCTTCCACATAGGCCCCTTCGCCGAAGGCGAAATGCAGCGGGATCGGTGTCGTCGATTCCGAGACTACCACCGGTACATTATGGCTGCGCATCAAGAGAGCGAGCTGTTCCTTCAGGTAGTGCTTGAAGAGCTGCGGGCGGGTGATGGTGGTCGTATAGACACCGGGCGCCGTGACATGGCCATAGGAAAGGCGCGAGTCGACATGGCCGAAGCTGGTCGTCTCGATGCTGACCTGCGGATAGAAGGCGCGATAACGCGCCGTGATCGGCGCACCCTTGGCGAGCTTGGTGAAATTTTCGATCAGGAAGTCCGTGTTGCGATCGTAAAGCTCGGTCAGAGCCTCGACTGCCTTGCCAGGGTCGGTAAAGGTCCGCGGCTGAAACGGGCTGGGGGAAGAGATTTCGAGGGGCGAAAAGGGAGAGATTCGGTTGCTCATGCGCTATTATATAGTGGTGTCTTTAACAAGCAAACGACGTTGCAAGGCACGGTCCCGGATTTTCGCAGCTATTTTTATGCCGTTGCGCGGTTCAGTTCCTAAGACGCGGCCAGAGGTCCCCGACTATTGCACCGTGGTGCAATAGGGGGCTCCCGTCTGCAAGCAAGTGAAGCTCGCGCCGAAATGCGATTGCGCGCCGCTGCGGCCGGTATGTTCGACCGCCATTGAAAAGCTGAACGCAAAGACGGCGGCAAACAGCATGATAACTGCGAAACGCCATGCCATGATGAACGTATTCATATTCCTGGCCCTACCCGTGCCCTATACTGGACATCGTTTTGCCATGGTCAGGCTGAACGGGTGCTGAGATACCGGTTCATCCGGCGTTCAGGAATATGACCGCGAAAATGGGTCTGGATCGAAGGCGCGCGGAGTGGAAATGGAACGTGCCGTGCCAGTCCGGACGGCGGATGAGAGGGCGTGAAAGCTCCCGCCCTCGCTTGTCGATGAGGCGACGGGTTCTTAAATCTTCGTCCAGGTCTGAGATTTACAGAAAACCTTCAGGACGCAGCCCTGCATCTTCAAGGTACTGCCGCTGGTGGTGCCGGAGCCGGCATAGGTCTTGTCGGCGGCGGGATCGGTGATCTCGCCGGTATAGGCGCCATCCTTGCCATGCATCCTGCCGATCTGTCTGCCCGCATATTTGCCGGTCTTCAACGTCACGCAATAGTCGCCGCCGCAGGGCGTGATGGCGGCGGTGTCGCCCGCCACGGTCTTCCAATTGCCGACGATCGGCTCGTCGGCAAAAGCGGTGCCGGAGCTCAAGAGCAGCGCGGCGGTGATGATGGTGGTGCGGATCATGTCTTTCCTCCCGAAAGTCTCCCGTTTCCATAACCGGGATCGCGGCGAAATTAGCTTACGCGAACGTAAAGGTAAATATGTTCCAGGGACGCGAAGTCCCCGTTTTGCCGGCCATTTTCGCCGGGCAGAAAAAGCATCTCTCATCACCCGGCTCTTTTCATGGTGAAGGAAGGGTTTAAATCCAAATCTTAACAATGGGTAAAACTCGCGCAAAAGTCCTTAATTTGCAAGGGAAGCGATGTTTAACAAAATCCCAAATTTACCAAGCATTTGTACTTTGTTTGCATCGAATTAAGCATGCATTTTAGCCGTTTTTTGAAAGCCGTCTGCGATAGTGAAGCCATCAAACGAGCGGGGCAAACCCGCCGGCCGGAAGGACCATCAAGCTGCGATAGACGGCAAGGTCCGGATGGAAAACAGGGCAGACGCAACGAGACTGAAACAGGGATAAAACCGATGGCACGCTTCGAAATTCCGATGTCTGAAATGGCCATGATGGGTGGCAACAGCGCCGATGCCCTTTGCGAAATGGGCGTGAACTATGCGACCGGCAGGGGCTGCAAGGCAGACCCGGTTGCCGCCCATAAATGGTTGAATATCGCCGCCATCAAGGGCAGCGACCGCGCCGCCGAGCTTCGCGCCGACGTCGCCGCCACGCTGACCAAGATGCAGCTCGCCGCAGCGCTTCGCGCCGCCCGCGAATGGATGACCGTGCACTGAAGCGTGCCACAAAGAATACGACAACAATAACCTCAAAAGAGGGACGACCGGCAGCGAGTGGAAAAGCGCGCTGCCACGAACAGGGAGACCGCGACCGGCCGGAAACAAGGCCGGCGCGGTTTTTTGTTATTCCTGATTAGCCGATCGCCTTCAGCACCTTCGGAAGGGCCTCGGCCAGAAGAGTGAGGTCTTGGCTGGGGCCGACGCTGATACGGATGCAGCGGTTGAGCGGCGCGACGCCCGGCATGCGGATGAAGACGCCATGCTCGATCAGCCCATCGACGATCGCGCGCGCATAGGTTCCGTCGCGGCCGCAGTCGACGGTGACGAAATTGGTGGCGGAGGCGAGCGGCGAGAGCCCGTTGTCGCGGGCGATCATGCCGATTTGTTCACGGGCGGCGTGGATCTTGCCGACGACTTCGGCGAGATAGGCCTGATCCTTCAGCGCGGCGAGGGCCGCCACCGTCGCCAGCCGATTCATGCCGAAGTGATTGCGGATCTTGTCGAAAGCCAGCACCGTTTCAGGCACGCCGATGGCGTAGCCGACGCGGGCGCCGGCAAGGCCGTAAGCCTTGGAGAAGGTGCGGGTGCGCAACACATTCGGCAGATCGATCAGCGCGGAGATGTCAGGCAAGGAACTGGCCGGCCCGGTCTCGCTATAGGCTTCGTCGAGGATGAGCAGGCAGCTTTCCGGTAGCGCGCGGGCAAAGGCGACGACCTTGTCGGCATCCCACCAGCTTCCCATCGGATTGTCGGGGTTGGCGAAGTAGACGAGTGGCGCATTCTCCCGGCGGACCGCATCCAGCAGTCCGTCGAGATCCTCGCGGTCGTTGACATAGGGCACCGTCACCAGCCGCCCGCCGAAACCGACGACATGGAAATTGAAGGTCGGATAGCCGCCGAGCGAGGTAACGACCGGTGTTCCCGGCTCGATGATCATGCGGGCGATCAGGCCGAGCAGGCTGTCGATGCCTTCGCCGACGGCGATGTTGGCGGGCTTGACGCCGAGATGCGCGGCCAGCGTCTCCTTCAACGCAAAATTTTCCGGATCATTGTACTTCCAGATGTCACCGGCATTCTCTCGCATCGCTTCGATGACGGAGGGCGCGGGGCCGAAGCCGTTTTCATTGGCGCCGATACGCGCCTGAACGGTCAGTCCGCGCTGACGCTCGAGAGCTTCCGGGCCGACGAAGGGCACGGTGGAGGGAAGGGCGCTGATCAGCGGGGTGAAGCGCGAAAAGGCGGACATTCTGGCTGGTCTTCCCGAATTCTGTTGCAAGGCGCAGCACAATAGGCGCTTGACGGGCGGTTGCAAGAGCGGAAAAGGCCACTGCATAATTCCTTAAATCGGGATCGATTTAGGGATAAAATTAGGCGCGCGCAATTCGCTTGCCGCGCGCGGCCAGTGCTTCGGTGTTGCCGATCATGAAATCGGCGCGGACGACGCGTCTCAACGTTTCCGGCTCGAGCAGGTTGATGAAGCGGACGTGGATGCGATTGTCGATCCGGCTGACTTCGGCGCAGGCGATGCGATAGGCGAGACCGAGGATGTTCAGATAGTAGTGCGCCGGCAGCCCCACGGTGGTGCCGACAAAGAAACTGGCGCCGCCCCGGGAAATATCGGCGATTTCGGCGCTGCGCACGGAAATGCCCGTCAGGCATGGGCGCACGGCAATAAGACGCGCTGGACGCTGAACGTGGAACCGTTCCCAGCTTCGTTCATAGACTTCGGATTTGACTTTCGCCAGATGCGTTGAGCGAAGCATTGTCATTCCCCGTTGGAGGCGGCCCGAATTCATCTCGGTACAGCATGAACCTTGCACGGAGGTTTTGCATAAGCGTCAATGATGCCCGTCGAATTTTAACGAATCGGCACTTTCGCGGTCGATCGCATGCCTACTCCTCCAGAATCTGTCGTTTTTTGAACCGTTCGCATCATGAGGCGTTCCTTCTTAAGCGCGACACGAAGGATGAGGACAGGGATAATGGTTGATATCAGGATTGCTCGCGGGACATGGGTCGTCATTTGTAACGGCGCCAAGGCATTGATGCTGGAGAACGCGGGCGGTGGCCTGCAGCCCGATTTACAAACGCGCGAAACCCTGGAACAGCCGAGCGCGCCCGATCGGGAACTCGGCACGGATAAACCGGGACGCACCCATCAGGCTGGAGGCATTGGTGGCAGCGCAGTGGAAGAAACGGCATGGCAAGATCAGGCGGAGGAGGAGTTCCTGAAGGGCGTGGCGGGGAAGATCGATGCGCTCGTGCAGAGTAAAGGCATCAAGAGTGTTGTCCTCGTAGCACCGCCCCGCGCGCTCGGCATGCTGCGGCCGCAGTTGGGCGCGCAGTCGCAGACGGCCATCGTCGCCGAGCTTGCCAAGGACCTGACAAATTTTCCGGTTGATCAGATCGAGCGCTATCTGACCACCTGAGAAGGGTGGAAGGCGTGAACCGCCTTTCCCTGGCGTTTTGAGCCGCCACCCGCATTCCGACGCCTGTCTTGACAGGGGCTTCGGCTTCGACCATACGAAGACATGGTTCGAGGCACCGGCCGCTCGCGGATGAAAATCCGAGGTGAAGCCTCGCGAATATGGTCACAGCCATTCAAAGGCATGCTGACTGACGGCAATGCGAGCCCCGATCCCGGTCTTAAATGCATGCCTTAGCAAAGGCTGATCCCGTGACGACGATCTATCCGTCCACCGAAGAACTGAAGGCGCAAGCCAGGCGCCTGCGCCAGGCCATGGCCGAGCGCGGCAGTGATATCCCTCATAGCGCCGCGCTGGAGCTGGTTGCCAAGCAACATGGCTTGCGCGACTGGAACACGCTCTCCGCGCTTGCCGCAAAACCGAATGCCGCGCCAGGCGTGCCATTTGCCGTCGGCTCCGCCGTCCACGGCCGCTATCTGAACCAGCCCTTCACCGGCAAGATTCTGGCCCTTTCGGAGCAAGGCGGCGGTCTACACAAGATCACCATCCATTTCGACGAACCGGTGGATGTCGTGACCTTCGAGAGCTTTTCGGCCTTTCGCCGGCGTATCAACGCCCAGATCGACGCCGACGGCCTTTCGCCGCGCAAGACATCGAACGGCGTACCGCATCTGATGCTCGATATCTGAACAGCGAGAAAGGCCACGCTGTCGAGGCGCGGCCTTTCTCATGCTCTTGGGAGGTTATGCTTTCAAAAGCCACTCATGCTCCGGCGCATTGTAGAATTTCCAGATGCGCTTCGGACCGGCCATGACGTTGAGATAATAGAGATCATAGCCGTGGCAGGCGGCGCAGGGATGATATCCCCTCGGCACCAGCGTCACGTCGCCGTCTTCCAACGCCATGACTTCATCCAGCGACCGGTCGTCCGTATAGACGCGCTGGAAGGCGAAGCCCTGCGGCGGGTTGAGGCGATGGTAATAGGTCTCCTCGAGGAAGCTTTCGTTCGGGAGATTGTCCTGATCGTGCTTGTGCGGCGGATAAGAGGAAGTGTGGCCGCCCGGCGTGATCACCTCGACGACTAGCAGGGAATGCGCGGCACCATCGTCTTCCGGCATGATGTTGTTGACGTTGCGGACATTGGTGCCCTTGCCGCGCGTCACGGGCGGATGCGTACCTGGCGGAATGGCGCGGGCCTCATGGGAGCCGCCGCCCGGAGCCGAGCAGACGGCAAGTTCCAAATCCGTTTCCGCGCTCACCGACCAGCTTGAACCGGCTGGAATATAGAGCGCATGGGGTGCGCCCTCGAAGGGGCTCATGCGGTCGCCGAGCAGGCCGAAATCCTTGGTGCCCGCCTTGGCGTTTCCCTTGCCGCTGACCCAGACCAGGCAGACCTCGCGATCGCCGGTTTCGGCCGAAACCGTTTCGCCTGATGTCAGCCGGTGAAGGTCGAAGCCGACATAGGTCCAGCCGGCGCTTTCAGGCGTGACATGGGTGACGCGACCATGGGAGCCATCAGGTTTGACCTTGAGATTTGGCATGGACGTTTTTCCTTTATCCCTTGGGAAAACCTTCGGTTTCCACCGTATAACCCGCCGCCGTCATGACGCGCATCAATTCGGCATGGCCGATTTCTGCCATTTTCTGCGGCGGAGCGTTGCGCGGGTCCTGTTCGGCCTCGACGACGAACCAGCCTTCATAGCCGTAACCGGCCAGACGCTGGACGATGGCGCCGAAATCGAGCGAGCCGTCGCCCGGGACCGTGAACGCGCCGAGCGCCACGGCGTCGAGGAAGGACTGCCGGCTGCGATCCAGCCCGTCCACGACAGGCTTGCGGATATCCTTGACGTGAACGTGGTTGATGCGGGCATGGTGATTGTCGATGGCGCGCAGGACGTCGCCGCCGGCAAAGGCCAGGTGACCGGCATCGAGCAGAAGGGGAATGCCTTCGCCGGAATAGCGCATGAAGGCGTCGAGTTCCGGCTCGGTTTCCACGACCGCGGCCATGTGATGGTGATAGGAGAGCGGCATGCCCTGATCGGCGCACCATTCGCCGAACT
>Ga0136846_1235597_pt1 | contig 18714 bp, 24 predicted proteins | sample HopSoiMetagenom2_FD_96841 | JGI IMG/M metagenome (GOLD analysis project Ga0136846, IMG submission 96841) | Grasslands soil microbial communities from Hopland, California, USA - 2 Assembly 2016 (version 4) | ecosystem: Environmental > Terrestrial > Soil > Grasslands | place: USA: Hopland...
AGCAGCCGCCGTACGTAACTGAGGTCGGCCTCGTCGCGCTGGGCGTCCCGGCGCAGGACGCGCAGCTCGGACAGGCGCAGCACGGTGAGGTCGTACCCCGGCGGAGCGGCGGCCAGCAGCGAACCGATCGCGTTGGCCGGAACGGCGACCGGTGTGCCCGTGCTGTCGGTGCTGGTGCCGGTGCGCTGATCGGGCGGCCGGGCGGCCGTATGAGGCCGCCCGGTACTCGGTGTGCTCATGTGCCTCTACCGTCCCCTCGACAGGCGAATGGGAGCATCGTGCCACCCCAAGTGGCCGCTATGTGACCGAGTCCCCCCGAACGGCCCCAGACAGGGGCTTAAGGATCAAAAAGAATCCCCGCATCGGCGGCACGGCATGATGGGCGTATGCGAGCGGTGGTGCAGAGGGTGGACGGCGCGAGTGTCGTCGTGGACGGTGAGGTGACCGGCGAGATCGTCGGCGAGGGCCTGTGCGTCCTCGTCGGGGTCACGCACGAGGACACCAAGGAGAAGGCGGCCCAACTGGCCCGCAAACTATGGTCGATTCGCATGCTGGCGGACGAGAAGTCGTGCTCTGACATCGACGCCCCGCTGCTCGTCGTCAGCCAGTTCACCCTGTACGGCGACGCCCGCAAGGGCCGCCGCCCGACCTGGAACGCGGCAGCCCCCGGTGACGTCGCCGAACCGCTCGTGGACGAGGTGGTCGCCCAACTCCGTTCCCTGGGCGCGACGGTGGCGACGGGCCGCTTCGGCGCCCAGATGCGGGTGACCCTGACGAACGACGGCCCGTTCACGGTCCTCGTGGAGATGTAGAAGCCAACTACGAGGCCGAACCACGAAGCGGACTACGGCTCGACCACGACCTCCTGTGCCGCCGCCGTCGTGTCGGCGAGCAGCCGCGCGTCCACCGCCACGTTCCGCTTCACCAGGGCGAGCGCGACCGGCCCCAGTTCGTGATGCCGTACGGACGTCGTGATGACCCCGATCTTCCGTCCGTCGGGCCCGTCGTCCGCGAGGCGGAGTTCCGTGCCGGACGGCGGCAGGTGGACCTCGCTGCCGTCGAGGTGCAGGAAGACGAGCCGACGCGGCGGCTTGCCCAGGTTCTGCACCCGGGCGACCGTCTCCTGACCCCGGTAGCAGCCCTTCTGCAAGTGCACCGCCGTGCCGATCCAGCCCAGCTCGTGCGGGATGGTCCGGTGGTCGGTCTCGAACCCGAGGCGCGGCCGGTGCTGCTCCACCCGCAGCGCCTCGTACGCCAGCAGCCCCGCCGCAGGGCCGGCCTTCTCGGCGTACGACTCCAGCTCGGCCCGGGGGAGGAACAGATCACGCCCGTACGCCGTCTCCCGTACGACGACACCGGCCGGCACCTCGGCGATGGCCCCCGCCGGAAGGTGGACGACCGCGAACTCGTCCGTCCGGTCGGCGACTTCGACCCGGTAGAAGAACTTCATCGACTCCAGGTAGGCGAGCAGCGCCTCCTGGGTGCCCGGCTCCACATGGGCCCAGGTGGTGGTGCCGTCGTCGACCAGATAGAGCGCGTGTTCGATGTGGCCGTGCGCGGACAGCACGAGCGCCTCGGTGGCCTGGCCCACGGGGAGGTCGCTGACGTGCTGGGTGAGCAGCAGGTGCAGCCAGCTCAGCCGGTCGTCGCCGGTGACGGTGAGTACGCCCCGGTGGGAGAGGTCGACGAAGCCGACGCCCTCGGCGAGGGCGCGCTGTTCGCGGAACAGTTCGCCGTAGTGCGCGGCGACGCCTTCGTCCACCCCCTCGGCGGGGACGGCGCCGGGCAGGAACAGCAGAGGGCTTTTCATAGGGACAAGCCTACGACGACGCCTACGAGTCGGTAGTTGAACCCTTGACGGCCGCTGCTTTCAGTGTGCAGTCCTCGCAGCGCCCGAAGATCGCGAAGTGCTTCATGTCGGTCTCGAACCCGAAGGTCTCGCGCAGCTTGGCGGTGAACTCCGAGGCGACCGCGACATCCGTCTCGATCACGTTGTCGCAGTCGCGGCAGACGAGGTGGATGTGGTGGTGGCGGTCGGCGAGGTGGTACGTCGGCGCGCCGTGCCCGAGGTGGGCGTGGCTGACCAGCCCGAGTTCCTCCAGCAGCTCCAGGGTGCGGTAGACCGTGGAGATGTTGACCCCCGACGCCGTCTTGCGCACTTCCACGAGGATGTCGTCGGGGCTCGCGTGCTCAAGAGTGTCCACGGCTTCGAGGACAAGCTGGCGCTGCGGGGTCAGCCGGTAACCGCGCTGCCGCAGATCACTCTTCCAGTCGGTGCTCACCACACCTCAGAGTCTAGGTCTACTTGAAGAAAGCGATCCCGTCGTCCGGCATGTCGTCCGGCAGGGCCTTCGCCCAGCGTTCGACGTCCTCCGGAGTGACGACCTTCTTCAGCTGCGCCGACATGTACGGGCGCAGTTCGACGTCCGGGGTCTGCTTCTCGCCGACCCACATCAGGTCGCTGTGCACGTACCCGTACAGCCGCTTGCCGCCGCTGTACGGCCCCGAGGCCGCCGTGCGCGCCACGGCGTCGGTCACGATGTCGATCTGCGGCTTCTTGGCGGCCAGCTCGCCGTACCAGACCTCGACGACACCGTCCTGGCGGACCATGACGACCTCGACCTTGCGGTCGGCGTCGATACGCCAGTAGCCGGACTCCGACTCCAGGGGCCTGACCTTGTTGCCCTCGTCGTCCAGCACCCACGAGTGGGAGTGGTACTCCAGGAAGTCGCGTCCGTCATGCGTGAAGGAGACCTCCTGCCCGAAGTTGCACTTCTCGGACCCGGGGAAGTCGTGCACACCCGCGCCTGCCCAGTTTCCGAGCAGGAAGACGAGGGGCACGAGGTCCTTGTGGAGGTCGGACGGGATCTCGATCATGAGCGACGGTTCCTGTGATTCCTGGAGAAGGGGGTCAGCGCTGGCCCTGGTACAGCTTCTTGACCGTCAGACCGGCGAAGGCGAGAACGCCGACGGCGACCAGAACAAGCAGGGCTTCGAAGAATGCCTCAAGCACGGGGTGCTCCTCGGACGAGACGATCGGGTGGGGCGCGCGGGCCCGGTTGTGTACGGGGACCGGGCCCCACTCTAGTCGGGTGGGGCCCGGAGCTCTCGCTCAGGTCGGGGCGGACGGCAGCGGCCTTGGCGGAAGCAGGCGCCCCTAGCCGAGCAGCTGGCTCTGCAGAATCACCGTCTGCTGGAACGGGACGGCCTCAGCGGTGCCCTCACGGGACTGGAGGATCACCGCGAAGACGTCCCCCGCGCCGAGGTAGGCCTGACGGACCTGCTCGGGGCCGTACGGCTTCTCCTCCACGTAGGCGGTACGGACGACGTGCGAGACCGCCGCGGCCTCCGGGAAGTCCTCGTCGTAGACGACCTCGGCGGCACCGCGTATCTGGTAGGTCGGGGTGGCGAACGCGACGGCGTCGCTGGCGAACGCCGTCTCCACGACGTTCGCCGTGTCGAACTGGAGCAGATAGACACGGGTCCGAGTGCCGTCCGGGGTGGTCCAACCACGGGCGGCGATGTGCCGCAGGCCGTTGTCGACGAGCTTCTGTCCCAGCTCGTCCCGCTCCTCCTTCACCTGGTACTCGGCGAGGTAGTCCTTCGCCGCGAGCCAGCCGTCCGAGCCGCGCAGCGCCTTGTCCTCGCGCGCTCCCTCGGGGGCGGGCAGCACGAGGGCGCGCAGATCGGCGTAGTGGGCGCCGATCACGTTGCCGACGGCGAAGGGCCCGGGGCTGCCGGACGGCAGCGGCGGCTTGACGAGCCGGGGGTAGGTCCAGCGCCCGTCCGACTCCGTGGCCAGTCCCGGTACGTCCGTACGCTCCATGCCCGTGATCGCGTAGGCCGTCGCCGCCCCGGCCGCGGCGAAGACGGCGACGGCGGTGGTCCAGCGCAGGACGGCGGACAGAATCCGGCGGTTCCCGACCACAGGCGGCTCTGCGGGACGGGCCGGCGCCTCTCCGACGGCCGGGGACGGTTCGACGGCCGGGGACGGTTCGGCGGCGTTCTCCGGCCGGTCCTCGAGCCCCGTTCCGGGGCCGTCCATCACGCGTGGCTGCTCGGTCATACGGCTTCCCCCGGCTCGGCGATACGGTCGAGTTGGACGGTCAGCAGCTTCGCGATGCCCTCGATGTCGAGCGGATCCGTACCGTACGCCGTCGCGTTGACCAGTACGTCCCCCACGTAGCCGGAGCAGAACGCCATGGCGAGACCGTCCTTGTCGGACCCAGGAATCCGGAAGCACTGGGCGTTGTCATGGCCCTTGATCTTCGGGCCCTTGCGGACGGTGTCCTGAGCGCCGAGAAACCTGTTCTGGGCGGTCGAGCTCGCGCGGACCATCGCTCTGTTCTCCATCTGGGCGAGCACGATGCTCACGGAGTAGAGGTCCTTCCATCCCTGCGAGGCCTGGCTGACGTAACTGCGCATCGCCATGCCCTTGATGCGCTGGCGGTCGATCAGCTTCTCCAGTTGCTTGCGCTGGGTTCGAGGCAGACCGCTCACCGACTTCTTCCGCAAGGCCGTGGCCTGGGCTTTGCCGAGTTGCACGTCCGAGCCGAACTCCCCGATGTCGGGACCCTGGACCCACCTGTCGCCGCCGTACGGCACGAGCATGTCGGAGAGCCCCGGCCGGGCCGCCGGCTTCTTCTCCTCGACCTTGGCCTTCGGGAACTTCCAGGTCGGAGCGCCCGCGTCACGGTCGGCACCTCGCACCGTCACCACGGTGTGGACCACTGCGACGACCAGCGCCCCGGCCAGCAGCACCGACCCGGCCACGCCCGCGACGCGCCCGCGACGCGGGCGACCGGGGCTCTGCGCGACCGGCTCGGCCTCCTGAGCCTCGCGCGTCTCGTGCCCGTTCACAGCCGCTCCATCTGTCGCTCGGCCAGATCCATGATCGTCTTCTTGGTGATCGGCTTGCTGTCGTAGACCCAGATCTGCATCGCGACGTCCCCGCGCCGGGCGTGCGCCTCGGCCGAGTACTGCGGAAGGTATCCAGGCTTTCTCAACGGCTCGGTGTGGACGTACGCCATACCGTCCCCGGTCCCGGGGACGGCCCAGCTGTCGGTGCCGGGACGGCTCTCGGCCCAGGTCTGGTCTTCGGAGCTGGAGTAGGCGGCCGACAGCCTGTCGTCCTGCCGGAACTGCACCAGCCGGATCTCCACGGTGCGGAACCTGTCCAACTCCCAGCCGACGACGGCCGCCCGACGGAAATGGTCGTTGACGAGCCTGAAGAACCTGTCGCCGGGCCTGGTGAAGGTTTCGGCGTATCCGGCGATGTCCAACCAGCCGTTGGTGCCCTCCAGCCAGGCGACCGGCCTCGCCCCGGTCGGCTTCCTCAGCAGCAGCTTCCGCAGATCACCGTCGGTCCGCACCTTCCGGTCCTGGGCGGCCGACAGCGGCTCCGGCCCCTCTCCCCCGGCCTGCGCCACCGTGGCCTGCGAGAGGGAGGGCAACGGGGTGGGCTCACGGTCGGCCTGCACGAGATATCCGACGCAGGTCCCGGCGACGAGGCCCAGCACGGCGGCGCCGACGACGAGCAGCACTGTGCGCCACCGAGGCCGCCGTGCGGGTAGGTCAGCCGCCACGTCGAGCACATCAAGTATTTCGGATACATCGAGCACTTCGGGTACTTCCGAATCATCCCCGCGAACGCGCGAAGCGCGGACCTCATGACCCGCGCTTCACAGCAGACCCATGGCCAACACGTTGGGTTGCAAGGAAAACGATCACGATACGGACACGTCCGTCCGACTGTCGCCGGTGCGGGCCCCGGCCCCGCTCCGGCGCTCTGGCCTACGCTGCTCGCATGGCGAAGAAGCTCGTGATCAAGGTGACCGCGGGGGCCGACGCCCCCGAGCGCTGCTCGCAGGCGTTCACGGTGGCGGCGGTGGCCGTGGCCAGCGGGGTCGAGGTGTCCCTGTGGCTGACCGGGGAGTCGGCGTGGTTCGCGCTGCCGGGCCGGGCCGCCGAGTTCGAACTGCCGCACGCGGCGCCCCTGCCCGACCTGATCGACTCGGTCCTCGCGGCGGGCACGCTCACGCTGTGCACACAGTGCGCGGCCCGGCGGGACATCGCCGAGAAGGACGTCATCGAGGGCGTACGGATCGCCGGCGCGCAGGTGTTCGTACAGGAGGCGATGGCGGAGGGGGCGCAGGCGCTCGTCTACTGAGGGGCCTGCTGAAGCCCGGCGCCCTTGACCGCCCAGGCGCAGAGTGGCGTACAGCAGCCCTCGTGCGTCAGCCGCTGTGGGTGAGGAACAGCCTGAGCTTCGCCGGAAGCGTCCACGTGCGGGATCGTTCCGGCTGGTCGCATCGAGGCCAACAGGCACCCGAACGCCCTGTCAGAAACGGGGGCTGTCTACAGCTGCCGCATCAAGGAGATGAGAAAAGATAATCCACCCGACTCATAACATGCGGACCGAAACGAGGATGACATTAATTAAGAAACGCTTTCCTCGGCGTTTATAGTGCACTGAAGTCACTCATTTGCCGCGCATCTGGAGGAGCGGGAGAAGCGTTAGCGGGACATGACGAAAACAAGGTCCACCGACTTGCCCAACCGCCACACATGGAAGGATGAACTGCCTGCGAACCGTGATGCGGAAGTAAGGAAATACACTTATGAGCATGGTCTCGCACACTCGGCGCTCGAGTCGTGTGGCACCTTGCGCTGGGACGGTGCTCAGGTTGAACTCCAGGCTACCGACTCCCTGCTCCGCGAGTTCCTCACGCTGCTGGAGGCGGCCCGGGAGGAACTCAATCAGCGGTGGAACGACCAGGAAAAGTCCGGCTGTCACGTGGACCGCGTGTGACGGGGGCGGATTTACGTGAATTACGACTACGTGAATCCCTCTTTTGTGCGACGTGAATTTAATTCCGGCGCATCTTCATATGAGTCTTCATTCGGGTGGGGTACTGATTGGCGCGACAGTCCCGTCGATGCCTTTCACCCAGGGGTTTCCTTGGTACCCCCCGAGTCGGGCTGGGACCCGGTTGAGGAACTCGCCTATCTCTTGCAGGAGGCCGTTCCGGCGGAGCAGGCGGCCGTGGTGCCGCCACCTCGCAGCGAGTCTCCATCCGGCGTCAACTTCACCAGCCCGATGGAGGACCAGGAGCAGATCACCGCGCAGCTGCCGCCCTTCCGACCCTCCTCTGCCGGGCATCGGAAGATTGAAGCCCGAAAACTCCGACCCAAGTGGTTACAGGCCGGCAGCTTCGTCATCGTCGCATTCGTTGCCGTCATCGTGGCGATGGTCAGCGTCTTCGGCGGCATGGTGGCATACGGGCCTCTGCAGAACATCTCGTCCGGTACGAAGAGCGGGATCACCCCTCAGTGGCCTCTTCTCGTGTATGGCCCCTGGATGGTGGCGTCTCTCTCCATCCTCCGAACTGCCTTGCATCGGCGCCGAGCTCTGCATTCGTGGTTCATCGTTCTGCTGTTTTCCTCCCTCGCCATCATGCTGTGCGTGGCTCAGGCCGACCGGACCTTCACCGGTATCGCCGGAGCCGCCCTGCCCGCCCTCGCGTCCCTGGCATGCTTCCAGCAATTCGTTCGACAAATCACATTGACTTTGCCGCCGCGGCAGGCGTCGCCCCGTCACCGCCAGTAGCGCCAGGCCTGGGCGGACGAAGTCCGCGTCGCAGCCCCCTCCCTGGCTCACCGGCCAGGTTCTGGGCCTTGGCGACCAGCTTGCCGTTACGGATGGCCCGTCGTTGCGTCGAACCCTGCTCCACGAGAGCGTCCGCCGCGCCATGACGGCCGACCAGGTCCAGGCCCTGTCGTGTGGATCGGCTCGGCCGTGAGGTGCGGTTCTTCTCGGCCGACCCGGATCCGCCGGTTCCCGTCCGGAGCCTGCCGGGTGGTCAGCCCGGTGTGGGGCGTGTGCGGCGTGCGGTGTGTGCGGGCCGCCCGGCTGTGGAGTACCAGACCAGGGCCACGCATATGAAGGCCGTCGCCGCGGAGACCAGTGATCGTGTGAGGGTGTCGTTCCGTGCGCCGGAGACGAGGGCGATGGCCAGTGCCAGCGTCAGGGTGATGACGGGCAGCGCCCGGGGGATCCGCGTGGCGCCTGGCGCGGCGGCCGACGGCAGCAGCCAGGTCGCGAAGCCGTAAAAGGCACAGGCCAACAGTGTGGCTCCCAGCACTTCGCTGGGCCGATGGCCGCCCATGGTCGCGCTGGCGGCGGCGATGCAGGCGAGCCACAGCACGCCGACCGTGGCGACGTAGGGGCGGACGCGGGGAGAAACCACGAGGACGACGGCGAGGGTCAACGCGGCGGGGATGGCCGTGTGCCCGCTGGGAAAACCCTGGTCAAGGAGGTTCTCGGGCGCGCCCACCAGATCGGGGCGGGGCAGGGTCGATTTGAGCACCTCCTTGGCTCCGGTCGTGAGAACGACGACCCCGAGCGCCGCGCACCCCTGCCACCAGCACCGCCGTACCAGGGTGAGGAGCACGATGACGGCCAGGCCCGCCATCAGGGTGGGCTTGGCGCTCAGTTCCATCGGCGGCAGAGGCGTCGAGCCGTATTCCGATCCTGACAGGGGGTAGATCCACGCTGCTTCGGCGCCCTGTTTACCGAGGCCGAACAGGGCGTTCTCAGCCCGTTGCCCCCACGGGGTGCAGATGGCGAGCAGGTAGACCGTCAGGAACCCCAGGGTGTACAGCAGAGCCGGCATCCACGGCCGTGTCGTACGCGACGGGCTCGGGTCGCCGGGGACCTCGGGGGCCTGCCTTGATGCCTCCGCACGGTGCGCGGGCAGGGACGGTGAATCGTACTGAGTCATCGCTCTGTTTCTTCCGTTTTGGGGGTCGGTTACGCACGTCTCGCGGCCCGACGTGGACCGCCGGGCCCGGTCGGCCCACTGGGGGTCCGGCCGCTCCTACTTGGCCAGTGCCTGCCCCTGTCGGCGCTGGGCGGTGAACGCCAGGGCGAAAAGGGGTGCGGTCAGCAGGGTGAGGACGACCAGGTCCGGAAAGGACTGCATGAACGTCTCCGGCTGGGCGACGATCGCCTGCGTGCGGATGAACGCGACCGCCGCGACGGGGAACAGCCACCGGTGGTCGCCGGTGGCGGCCGTCGCCACCCAGGCGGCGATCAGCGCGGCGACTTCGAGGGCGAACAGTCCGCGCTGGAAGGTCGGACTGACGGAGATGACGTGCAGGCCCCCGGCCACGTACATGGCGAGCGCGACGGGGACCAGCCAGCGGTACGAGCGGCGCCGCAGACGGCTGGGACGGCAGGCCGTCAGCACGGCGCACGCGGCGCACAGTGTCCCCGACAGCACCAGGTCATGGGCGGTTATCGGGGTGCCAAGACCGTAGTAGCCCAGGCCCGCCTTGCCCTCGTCACCGAAGAGCTCCGTGGAGGTGGCGGGCGCGGCACCGGCGTAGATCATCGCTGCTGCGGCCTGCAGGGCGATCCACGGCTTGCCGCGCAGCAGGGCGATCAGGCTGACCAGGGGAAGCAGCCCGTAGGGCAGGAGCCGTGCCCGGGTGCCGGGTCCTTGTGCCCACGGGTACCAGCCGGAGAACTGGAAGGCGATGGCGTGCTGTCCGGGGTCGATGCGCAGTGCCCAGTGCCACACGTCCTGGAGGTACGGAACCAGTGCCAGCGCGGCGAGGACGAGAGCGGCCAGATGGATGCCGTCCAGCCACCACGGCCGGGCCGTGTCCTCGACGACGGCACGGGCGCGGGCCCGCACCCCGGCACGCGCCAAGGCGACAACCTCGCGTGGCGGGGGCCAGGAGCGGCCGGGGTACGCCTCGGCCAGGCAGTCCAGCAACTCCTCGCCGTGCCGGGAACGGTAGGGCTCGGGATAGGCCGCGAGCAGCAGACGGTTCATGCCGGGGCCGCTCCGGCATCCCGTGAGCGTCCGATGACGACGGCCGCCGCCTGCTGCATCCGCAGGGCCTCCCGGCTGAGCATCGCGGTGCCGTCCTCGGTGAGCTTGTAGTAGCGCCGCGCCCGCCCGTCGACGATCTCCTCGTGGTCGGCGGCCACCAGTCCGGCCCGCTCCATCCGCTCCAGCGCGCCGTAGAGGGTGCCGACAGCGATCCGGAGCCGCCCGTCGGTGACCTGCTCGGCCACCTTGATGATGCCGTAACCGTGCAGCGGGCCGTCCATGAGCGCGGCAAGGATGAAGTACTGCGGTTCCGTCAAGGACGGGTTCTGTCTTGTCACGTGGCGACTATATATCGAGCAACGAAATATATCCGTCAACTCCGGTCCGACACCGGCGGCGCCTCCACACCTGAGGCGAGACTCACCCTCTCCGGATCGGCGGGCGGGCGGATGGTCTCGGGGCTTGAGGAACATCGGAACGAACCCGAACACGGTCCGGAACTACGGGATCGGGGTCGGGGTCGGCAAGACTGCCGAGCGGATTGGTGAGGCCGGCCGCTGGCGTCGGTCGCGGACGACGAGATCGGCGAGACCCTCGAACTGCTTTGGGGCAGGCGGCGGTCAACACCTGGAACGTCCGCCGTGCCGGGGTGGCGTCCTGGCTCGGCTGGTGCCGCGAGCGCGGCTACGACGGCCCGACGGTCCCGGTCTGGGCGAAGCGGCTGGCGGTCCCTGACTCCGAGACCCCAGCCCGCTCGAAGATGGCCGTCGACCGGCTGATCGCCCGGCGCAAGGTCCATCTGCGGGAAAAGACCCTGTGGCGGATGCTCTACGAGGCGTCCGGGCGAGCGGAGGAGATCCTGGGGGCAACATCGAGGACCTGGACCTCGCCGGACGCCGCTGCCCGGTCAAGGCCCAGGGCGCCCGGACCAAGGTCCGTCGCCGCGGGCAGGTCCGCGAGGACTTCGTGCTGGAGACCGTCTACTGGGACGCCGGTACCGCCCGGCTCCTGCCCCAGCTGCTCAAGGGCCGCACCCGCGGGCCGGTTTTCGTCACCCACCGCCGCCCCGGCCCGGGGAAGGTCGTCAGCCCGCGCGACGTATGCCCTGACACCGGCTTCGCCCGGCTGTCGTACGGGCAGGCTCGGGCCCTGCTGGATGAGCACACCGCCGTACGCGGGCCGGGAAACCGGCTGGGATCTGCACGAGTACCGCCACTCTGCCCTGACCCACCTCGGCGAGCAGGGCGCGTCGCTGCTCATGCTGATGGCGAAGTCCCGGCACAAGAAACCGGAGAACGTCCGCCGCTACTTCAAACCGTCCCCCGAGGCGATCGCCGAGCTCACCAGGCTGCTCGCACCCGGCGACAGCCGCCGCTGAGCGCGGGGGTTGCCTGCGGCAGGCGTGTCCGTTGTGCTGGCCGTGGCGACGCCTGCCGTATCTCCAGATTTCCCGCTGGTGTGCACTTCGCCGGGCCCGGACTCGTCAGCGCCGGCAGTCAGATCGGACGTGGCGGAACGGCCGGTGATCTTCGGGGGAGATGAGGGGGCGGCACCGTAGCGGCGTTGGCGTCGGCTGTATTCGGTGATGGCCTGCCACAGGTCACGCCGGTCGACGTCGGGCCAGTAGTCGGGGGTGAAGTGCAGTTCGGCGTATGCGGCGTGCCAGGGCAGGAAGTTGGAGGTGCGGTGTTCGTTGCCGGTGCGCCACAGCAGGTCGACGTCGGGCATGTCGGGGTGGGGCAGGTGGCGGGCGAAGTCGTCCTCGCTGATGAGGTGGGGGTCGATGTCGCCTGCTCGGGCTGCTTGGGCGAGGGCTGCGGCGGTGCGGGTGATCTCGTCGCGGCCGCCGTAGTTGATGCACATGGTGAGGGTCAGGCCGGTGCGGTTGCGGGTGCGGCGCTCCGCGCGCTGGAGGGCTTGGACGAGTTCGGCGGGGAGTTTGTCGGGGTGTCCCAGCCAGCGTTGGCGTACGTCGAGGTCACGGAGGGGGCCTTCGTCGAGGTCGCGTCGGATCGCTTCCAGGATGGTGGTGATCTCGTCGGTGTCGCGTTTCCAGTTCTCGGTGGAGAACGCGTAGACGGTCAGGTGGCGCAGGCCGATGTCCAGGGCGCCGCAGACGATCTCGTGAACGGCGGCGGTGCCGGCGTGGTGGCCTTCGGGGCGGGGCAGGCCGTGCTGCTGGGCCCAGCGGCCGTTGCCGTCCATGATGACCGCCACGTGGGCTGGCCTCTGGTCGGCGGGGATCTGCGGGGGCCGGGCGCCGTCGGGGTGGGGTGGCGGGGTTCCGAGGGCGGTGTGCTCGGCTGCCGGGCGCGGAATGTGCGCGGTCACCGCGGGGCGTCGGGGCCCCGGCACGGTGAGGGGGGTCAGGCTCCAGGCCATGGCCGAGCGGAGGCGGGCGGGGGCGAAGATGCGGGTGTGGGTCACGAGGGAGAGGCGTGGGGTCCGCTTCAGCAGGGCGGGGCCGGCGGCGTCGACAGCGTCGAGCTGGGCGCGCAGGAGACACGCGGCCGTGTCGAGGACGTTGGCGGCGCCCGGGTGCATGCCTGTGGTCATGGCGGGCCTGGTCACCCATTGGCGGGCCAGGGCCGTCAGCTCTGTGATCAAGGCCGCTACGGCCGGGTTCCAGCACCCCCGCCGCAGGTCTTGTTCGGCGCCGGGGAAGGCGTCCAGCGCCTCTTGGGGCAGGAGCAGGTCCTCCTGGGGGAGGTCCTCGCTCAGGTCGGTGAGGATGTCGGTGAGCTGGGCGCCGTCGATGAACTGCTCGTAGTCCTTGTGCCGGTCCAGCCGTAGTGTCATCGGCGCGTCGGCTCGCTCGAACAGGTGCCGTACCTGGTCGATCCAGGGAACCGCTGCCGCGCGGCAGCGGGTGCGCCACTCGGCCCAGTCGGCGAAGTGTCTGCCGAGGGCGTCGTCCCGTGTTCCGGCCATGGCGTCCTTAAGGCTGGACAGGTCCAGACGCCATCGCAGTGCGGTGTCCACGAGGGCGTGCCGGACCAGGTCCTCGCTCGTGCCGGCCGCCAGGTCGCGTTCCAGGGCTTGTGTCCACGCGTCGAAGCGGGCCACGCGTTCGGCCGCGTCCACATCCCGCTGGTCGGCCAGGTCATCGAGCACGTTGACCGCCGCCCACAAGGCCCAGCACGCGGGGCGCAGCGCGGCCGGCATCAGCTGGAAGAGGGCGTGGGTCCCGGGGTCTTGCTGTTGTGTGATGCGGTGGCAGAGCCGGTACGCCGCCCGCAGGCGGGGGTCTTCACCGGTGAGCGACCGGGCGGTGGTTCGCCCGCGCCGCGCATGGGTGGACACGTCCAGGTCTGCAGCGGCGGGCTGCGGTTTCGCGCGCATATCGGGATCCAGGACCTCAGTGTGCTTCCGTGTCGGACACGGCGGCCGGGGATGCGAGAGCTCGGGCCGGTGAGGGAAGGACGGCCTTGCCGCTTCCTGGCCCGGGGCCCGGGATCTGGGCCGTTGCGGGCAGGGCGGTGTTGGTGCTGCGGCGAAAGCCCAGCAGGGCGATGAGGGCGGCCCCCGTGAACCAGGTGAGCTGGATGGCCAGACAGCCCGGTACCGGGCTGGTGGAGAATCCGGCCGCTGTGCCGGCCTGCATGGCCCCGTAGGAGGGCAGGTAGCGCGTGACCGGGTTGTCGGATCCGGAGCTCATGATCGGGTTCTGCAGCACGAGGTCGATGATGCTGGTCATGACGATCGCGAACATGCCCTCGACCTCGCGGCGCAGCACGGAGCCGAAACCGACGCCCAGAGCGCCGTAGGTGAGTGCGGCGCAGAACAGCGCGGCGGCGAGCAGGAGAGGCTGGCGGGGTGTCCAGGCCAGGCAGGCGATGGCGGTGGCGTAGGCGGCGACCACCGCCGAGACCAGAGCCAGCGCACTGACCTTCGCCAGGACGAGGTGGGCGCGGGGGTAGCCGGCCATGGCCAGCCGGCGATCGAAACGGCTGCCGGAGTACGTGGCGGCGAACATCATGAAACCGGTGATCAGCGTGACGGCGTTGAGGGCACCACTGATCGCCGTCACTTCGTTGCCGGGCAGGGACAGCGCCTCTCCGGTGGCGATCAGCCGCATCGGCGCCGGAGTCTCAGGAAGCACCGTGACCGCCAGCATGGTCCACAGGGGCACGAACAGGGCGACCAGGACCAGAGCGAACCGGTTACGGCCGTGCTCGACCAGCGCGAACCGGGTAGCCACAGCGAAGCGTGTCAGGTGAAACCTCACGCGGCGACCGCCTCGTCCTGCCGGAGCATCCCGCCGTCCAGGCGCCACAACTCGTCCAGACGCTCGGTGTCATACGCCAGGTGAGAGACGACCAGGACCGAACGCCCCGCATCCCGCAGCCGCCCAGCCAGGTCCCAGAACCGCTGATAGGTGTCCCAGTCGAAGCCCTGATACGGCTCGTCCAGCAACAGCACCTGCGGATCGTGCATGAGCGCCAGCGTCACGTTCAGCTTCTGCCGCGTGCCACCGCTGAGCACCCCCACCCGCTCATCGGCGTATCCGGTGAAGCCCAGGATCTCCGTGATCTCCTCGGCGTAGCGCACATCGGCCAAGCGGTACGCCGTCTGGAAGAACGTCAGGTGCTGCCGGACGGTCAGCGCGTCATTGAGCACCACATGCTGCGGGCAGTACCCGAACCGGCCACCATGCCGGACCGAGCCGCGCGTGGGCCGCAGCTCACCGGAAAGGATCTTCAGCAGCGTGGACTTGCCGGCGCCGTTCTCCCCGACGATCCCGCACAACGTCCCGGCCCGAAGCCGCAGATCAACACCCCGCAAGACCACGCGCCGCCGGTAGGCATGGTGCACATCCTTGACCTCCACGCCCGACTTCCCACCCGCAGACCCTGGACCAACCGTGAACGAATGGCCTAACGATCACGAGGTGGAACAGACACGAGCCCCATGCCACCGGCGTTATCGAGTAGGCGGCGGCCCGCCTTACTCGTCTGCGGGGGCGTTCTTGCCGCGCAGGGGCCGCAGGCCGCCGGGCAGGTCGGGGAGCTGGAAGGAGTACCGGCCGAGCATGTTCACGTGGTGGCGGACGAACGGGGACAGACGGGCGACGTCCTCGTCGCGGACGTCGAAGCCGTCCACGCGGAGCCGGGCGCCGTACGGACTGGAACCCTCGTCGCCGGCTCGAACTGGGGCGGTACCGACCTGTCCGGCGGGCAGTGGCAGCGCATCGCGGTCGCCAGGGCCTTCTACCGCGACGCGACCATGCTGATGCTCGACGAGCCGACCTCCGCCATGGACCCGCGCGCCGAACACCTCGTGATCAGCCGGTTCAAGAAGCTCGCCGTCGGCAAGGCCGCGCTCTTCGTGACCCACAACCTGGACAACGCCCGCATCGCCGACCGCGTCATCGTCCTCGACGGCGGCCGTGTCGCCGAGTCGGGCACCTTCGAGGAACTCCTCGACTCCGGCGGCGTCCTGGCCGAGCTGTACAAGCTCTCCCGGGACCGGTGAGCGCCCCTACCGAAGCCCGGCGCCCTTGACCGCCCCGACGAACACCGACCAGGCGCCCGCCTCAACGATGAGGGCGCCACGGTCGGGGTCCTTGCTGTCCCGGACGGGGACGATGGCGGGGAGGTTGTCGGCGAACTCGACGCACTCGCCGCCGTCCTGGTTGCTGTAGCTGCTCTTACGCCAGGCAGCCGCGCTCAGGAAGCCGTCGGAGACCTCGATGCAGTTACCGCCGTCAGTGTTGCTGTAGCTGCTCTTGCGCCAGGCAGCGGCCCTGAGGAAGTCGTCGGAGACCTCGACGCAGTTGCCGCCGTCCGAGTTGCTGTAGCTGCTCTTGCGCCACGTCACGCTGGTCAGATCGATGGCTCGCACGGCACTTCCTCCAACATCCGCAGGACGAACATCCGCGACTCGGCCGGGGACAGCGCCAGGTCACGTACCGCATCATATGTCCGTTGCAGACGCTCAACCTTGCCTGTTTCCGCGACCAGTTCACCGCGTACGTCATTCTCCGTGTAAGCCACGGTGCGGCCGTCCAACAGCCGCAGAAACATCACGTCGGTGCTGTCCAACCCGTGCAGTCCCACCCCGAACGGTAGGACATGAAGGGCGATGTTCGATCGCTCCGACGCCTGCACCAGGTACTCCAATTGCTTCCGCCACTCCTGGGGGTCACGCAGCGAGTTCCGCAGTACCAGTTCGGAGAGGATGACGCGGAACGGGGGCGGGTCCTCCCCCTCCAGTACCTGCCGCCGTCCGATGCGCGCCTCGACCTGCTGGTCCAGGTCTTCGCCTCTGAGTCCACCAGCAGCGAGCGCTTCTCGTGCGTATCCCGTCGTCTGAAGCAGTCCTGGCGGCCTGCTCACGGAGTACTGCCACAGCCCCAGGTCCTCGGCCTCCAGCGTCATGTACCGGCGATACTGCTCCTTGAACTGAGCCGGATCCCCAACCGCCAGTTCCCACAAGGTCAGCAGCAACCCGCCCGTCCCATAATGCTGATCCAACGCCTGAGCCACCTCCGGGCTCCCCAGCGTCGCCCCGCTCTCCAGCTTGCCGAACAGGGACGCGTCCCACCCCAGTGCCTCCGCCAGTTGCCGCAGGCTCTCCCCGCGCTCCTGGCGGAGTAACCGGAGTTCCTCCGCGAACCGTCGCCTGGGTTCCTGGCTGCGCCCCGTGATCACCCTTCTCGACGGCATCGCACCGCACTCCTGCCCGTGGAATTTATGGAATTTGCGCCTCCACGCGCCGAACAACCGCTCGTCAGCGGCGTTTTGGCGTCGCGGCTGGGCCATGCTCACTCTGCACCCGAATACGCAGAGTAGTACAAACACCGCATTCCGTATAGAAATTGTACGACTTGGATGAAAGGAACGGCACCCCATGACAACCGAGCCGACGACATCCTTCGAGCCCGGCACGCTGCTCCACGACCCGGTCACGGACAGAGTCGGCGAGTATCGGGACACCGTCGGGCCGTACGCGCTGCTGCGGCCCGTCGGCGGGGGCCGGGAGTGGCAGGCGAGCCCCGCGTCACTGCGCGTGGCCACGCGCGAGCAGCGGCTCAGCGCCGGGGTACGGGCGGCCAACGAGCGTGCGGAGCGGGCCACTTGGAGCTACGTCGACCTCGGCCGCCCGCCCCAGCCGGTGGCCGACTGTGAGACGTGCGCCGAAATCGCCGGGCTGCGGACGGCCGCGCGGGCCGCGTCGGACGCCAGCGCCGAGACCGACGCCGACGTCCTGATGCGCAGGCACCACCGGGCGGAGCACGGCGCGTGACCCGACGGGTCTTCCGGTACGTGGCGTACACCCTCGTCCAGGACCCCACCGCGTACCCGGAGTACGCCGCGCGCTGTGTCTCCGGCGACGACTCCGAGTGCGGGGCGGAGTCCGGGATGCGGCCGGCGCCGGGGGACGTCGAGGAGTGGCAGCGCAGGCACACGCAGGAGACCCGGCACACCCGTTACCGCCGGGTCTTCGCGGACTACGCGGTCATGGAGCCGGAGTGACGGGGTTGTCTGTCGGCAGCCGCAGTTCCGACTCCGCGCCCCCCTCCGGACGGTTGCGAAAGGTCAGGCGGGCGCCGAGCAGGCGGGCCTGGCCGGTCGCGATGGTCAGGCCGAGGCCCGTGCCGCCGGTCCTGGAGCCCGTACGGAAGCGCTGCGGGCCGGAGATGTGCAGCACCGCGAGCAGGTCGGCCGGGAAGCCGGGGCCGTGGTCGCGGACCCGGATGACGGGGCCGTCGACCTCCACCTCCACGGGTGGGGCGCCGTGCCGCAGGGCGTTGGCGGCCAGGTTGGCCAGGATCCGCTCGACCCGGCGCGGGTCGGTGGCCACGACCGCGTCCGCCACGACCGTCAGCCGTACGCCGTCGAGCCCGGCGACCGCACGCCGGGTCATCGCGCTCACCTCACGTTCCTCGGTCTCCACCGTCGCCGCGTGGGAGTCCATCCGGGCCACTTCCAGCACGTCCTCCACCAGCCCGCGCAGCTTCCCCACACTGCCCGCCACCAGCTCGGACGCCCGGCCGGGCGGCAGCAGGCCGACCGCGGCGGACATGCCCGCGACCGGCGTGCGCAGTTCGTGCGCGATGTCGGCGGTCACCCGGCGCTCGGCCTCCAGACGGGCGCCGAGCGCGTCCGCCATGGTGTTGACGGACGCGGCGAGCCGGGCGATCTCGTCGTGGCCGTGGGGACGCACCCGGGCGTCCAGGTCACCGTCGGCGATACGTTCCGCCGTCCGCGCGGCGGCCGTCGCCCGCCGTCCCATCCGCACCCCCAGCAGCAGTCCGGCCAGCGACACCGGCACGGTGACGGCCGCGCCCGTGGCGAGCAGCGTCCGGTCGAGTGCGGCGAGGGAGTCCATTTCAGGGGCGTACGAACGGCGGATCGCCAGCACCTTGCGGTCCGAGATCCTGGTCGCCGCCCAGAGCACAGGGTGGTCGCCGCTCTGCTGGAGGTAGGTGACCCGGACGTCGCCGCGTACGGCCCGTGCCACCGGGCCGGGCAGGTCAGGGGGGTCGAGCCTGGCGTCCGACCTGCGTCCGTCGGCGTGGGCGCCGGCGGCGCTCAGCAACTCCTGGTCCAGGCCGGAGCGGGCGGTGGCCAGCTGGCCGGCGGCGGTGGTCCGGTGCACCAGCACCCCGATCGCCCCCGCCACGCACATGGCCGCGGCGGCGACGGCGACCGCGACCTTCGCGCCCACACTCAGAACAGGCGGTCTCATGGCCGGCCGTCTCATGGGCGCAGCTTGTAGCCGAAGCCGCGCACCGTCTCGATCCGCTCCCGGCCGACCTTGGCGCGCAGACGCTGGACATGGACGTCCACCACCCGGGTGTCACCGGACCAGGCGTAGTCCCAGACCCGCTCCAGGAGCAGGTCCCGGGAGAGCACGGTCCCCGGCG